>JGI12635J15846_10002683_pt1 | contig 15537 bp, 13 predicted proteins | sample BlaSpr_A8_OM2_M2_FD_15846 | JGI IMG/M metagenome (IMG submission 15846) | reverse complement strand
GCAATAAGCCGCGTCAGTGTGTGAAAATAGCTTGCCTGTGGCACCAGCAAGCTATGGATGCCAAGGTGGTAAGCGTCTCGAAACCACACCACTCCGTCCTCCGCGAAAAACTGGGCGTTGAGCACAGCGTCCGGACGGCGGGAGACGACGATCATAAAAGCAGCGAGGAAAGCGAATAATTGGAACGCGACCGCGTAGGCGCGTCCCGGCAGACCAGGGGCATCGAAGTGCGCGCTTGTCTTCGCCGAACCGCTGAATTCGCTCGGCGGGGCTTTTTCAGCATTCCCTGTAAGCATGTGCAAAAACCTCTGATCAAAAAAAGTGGACTGCAAGAGCTTCGCGAGGTGCTTATGACCTTATAATTTCGTTGAGCAATTTTCAGTGTACACAATGCGTTATTCTTTTTCGACGATCGGTCAGGGTATGCCTGACAGAAATGCTTCGGGACCGCATATGATTTAGCGGGAGAAGGCCAGAGGCAGGTAATAGCCCTTTGGGCCGCGCCACACAGGTATTACAATCTTTCGACGAAAGTAAGACGAAGTAACTCGGTGTAAGCTATTCCATTCCTAATTATGAGCAATCGTTGGTGTTATCGGAAATTACTCTGCTCTGTAACTCTGCTGTGGATGAGCTCCGAGATAGCCGGGGCTCAAATGGCAGGTACCCTAAAAACGGCTGAAACAAAATTGCGTTTTGAGGCCGGCCTGCATTCGCCAAAGTTGTCGGCTCTTCAGAATGGCACTGAGGTCTTGACTAACCGTGTGGATGAGACTCCCATCTCCGAGGTAGAAATTGGGGGAGACATGCGCTGGATCGAGTGGAACCTGAACGTTGCCGAGAGCCATGCGGATCAACATATCGTCAGCTTTGTATACGATGCCCCCTCGCCGCATCTGCGCCTCACGTGGCAGTGGGAAGTTCGCTCGCAACACGGGCCGATCGAACATCAGATTCGCATCGAAAACCGCGACTCTCGTGAAGTCTGGATACCGCTGCAAACCAGTTTCCCGTTCGACTGGCAGACGCCCACAGCCGATCAAATCGAGCAGTTCTACGTTGAAAAAGGCGCGGACACCCCGTCCGACATTGGAACTCATATCGTCCCGGTTCCTGACGGCTACAAATGGGAGGGCACTTCGAGCACCTATGCGCAGCCACGTCACGGAGAAGAGCGCGAGATTATTCCCTACTTGCTGGTCGAGCACCCGCTCGGAGTGCAAACCGGATGGTATGTCGGGATAGAGTTCAGCGGACGCACTCATTTGACGTTAGTCCGCAAGGGCGATTCTCTGCGCGGAGAAGTTGGGCTCAATCCTGACTTGGGTCAATTCCGCACGAGGTTGAAGCCGGGCGAAGTATTTGAGACACCGCGAATTTTTCTAGGGGCGAACACAGGCGGGCCGGACGCGGCTTCGAATGTGCTTCGGCGCTGGGTTCGAGAAGTGCTCACCAATCAGGAGGCATGGAAGGATCCGCATTATCCGCTAACCGTGAACAACAGTTGGGGCGGCGGGATGGTGGTAGACGAGGAGATTGCGAATCATATGATTCGCGATTCCGCCGCGCTGGGGCTGGAGATGTTTCATCTCGATGCCGGCTGGTTCCGTGGAGTGGGCGACTGGCAACCCGACCAAAAGAAATTTCCTCATGGTCTGCAACCCATTGCTGACCGGGCGCACGCGCAAGGACTGAAGTTTGGTCTTTGGGCAGACTGGACGCAGGCGGGGCTGGATAATGCGCCAGAGTCACTGAATGCTCGTGATTCCAAAACTCGCGGTTGGCTAACGACGGATTTGCCCGCTAGTTGGAAGCCCGAGGAGTTCAAGGGGCAACCCGTCGACATCGGAGATCCGCCTGCGAAGGCGTGGGCGATGCGCGAGACTGAGCGTATGGTGAGCGATTACAAACTAGATATGCTGGAACATGATGGGTATCTGGTGGCCCAGGGTTGCGATGCGTCCGACCACCCGCACGCGCCGCCTGATCCGCTAAACAAATGCATCTATCGTGACGCTGGATACGTGTTCGAGCGAAGTTCGAATTCCACGGATGTCAGCTACCATGCGGTTCGCGCCTACTACGACATTCAGGCTAATCTGCGCCAAAAGCATCCGGGATTGCTGCTTGAAATTTGCAACGATGGTGGCCGAATGGTGGATTTTGGCAGCGCCGCCCACGGCGACTATTTCTCTATCACGGATACATACGACCCGCTTTCGAATCGCCGCGCTTTCTACGACGCCAGCTTCGTATTGCCAACTGCGATGCTTGAGGCGTATGTCGAAAACTGGCCAGAGGGGGCAAAAAATCCTCCTATGGAATATTTTCGCTATATGCTGCGAAGCGGCATGATGGGCTGGCTCAGCATTATGATCGACACCACGGCATGGAATGCCGATCATCACAAGGTTGCGAAAGAGGAGATTGAGCTGTATAAGTCACACTTGCGTCCGCTTATTCGCGACGCCGATCTCTATCACATCTCGCAACGCCCCGATGGTGTGAATTGGGATGGCATGGAGTATTTTGATCCGAAGACGCGGCGCGGCGTCCTCTATGCCTTTCGCGGCGCTGCCCCAACTGAAGTCAGGCACCGATTCGTGCTTCGTGGTGTCGATGCGACTTCCCGCTACCAGATCCGTTTCCACGACCATTCTTCCGCCGACATCGTTGTCGACGGCGACAAACTTTTGACCTCCGGCATTATGGTTCAGCTTCCTGCCTCAAACAGTTCCGAAATAATTTTATTTGAGGCGATGCCCGAACCATTAAAGTCCTTGGGCCGCTGACCAGTTGTGTCTGCAGTGGTTGGAGTGGCGATAAAATTCATCCTAGCCCGGGTAGGTGGCAAGCCGTTCCAAACTTCGCTGGGGTTCAAATGAAAGTAACTGTTTTCTGTTTTTACGCATACCTTCTATTCGCCCTTTCATGTTGGGCCCAAGAACAGCATTTTGAGGGAACTTGGCAGACGTCTGTGCGGGGCTCTGCTTTGCTGGCACATGCAAAGCCGGTGCGATATGTCATTCATCTCTCAAAAACAAACGGGATAATCACTGGCACAATGGACACTCCCGACCATTTCGAGTTTGCCGATGAATTGGACTCTCTAGTTTTTGACAATCCACATTTGAAATTTCGTGCTGGCCCTGCATTTTTCGAGGGCACTCTTTCCGCTGACTCCCAATCCATTGCGGGGACTTGGTCGCTTGGAGCGGAGAAGCAAAATGTAACCTGGCAGCACGCAACTTCCACGCATGAAAATCGCATGGAAACAGTTGCATTGACCCTGCGATCTCTCATGCATCTTCCGGCGGAAGAATGGAAATGTACCCGTCCACCCATTTGAAATTGTTTCGATCCGCGTCAGCTACCCGCAGCAAGCGGCTCTGCACTGAGTACTGCGAATAGCGGGGAAACGTGAGTATAAGCGAAGATAATTCCTGCTTGCTTCGCGCCATGCCTTGCCGTGGTGCCGATGAAATGCGTATTGTTACCATGTGAAATTTTCCCGCTGTAGTGGAATACTGCTTCACTTTACTTCCTTGCCGGGCAAGTTTGGGGTAGGCGACTTAGGGCCCCCAGCCTATGAGTTCGCTGACTTTCTTAGCAACGCCGGTTCGAAACTGTGGCAGGTGCTGCCGATAAATCCTACGGGTTATGGCGACTCTCCATATCAGTGTTTTTCTGCGTTTGCTGGCAATCCAATTTTGTTGAGCCTCGAACGTTTGCGTGATCAAGGCCTGCTTCAGGAATCGGAATTAGCTCGGGCGCCATCTTTTCGAGAGGACTGTGTCGAGTATGGGCCAGTGATTGAGTTCAAGATGGCCGCCTTGCGCCGGGCGGCGAAAGTTTTTTTCTCCGACGCTTCCGGCACAGATCGGGCACTCTTTCACCGCTTTTGTGAAAGCGAAAAGAAGTGGCTCGACGACTACGCGCTCTTCATGGCTTGCAAGGATGCACACCACGGCAACGCCTGGACTTCTTGGGACGCCGGGATTCGCAAGCGTGATTCGCAAGCCATAAGTGAATGGTCCCAGAAATTGGCGGGCGAGATTCTGGCTTACAAATACTGGCAGTTCGAATTCTTCCGCCAGTGGCACGATCTCAAGGCCCACTGCCTTAAGCGCAATCTAAAATTCATGGGAGACATACCAATCTATGTTGCGCATGATAGCGCCGACGTCTGGGCGCATCCCGATTTATTTTCTCTCGATGAGAACGGCCGCCCAGCCGTGGTTTCGGGCGTACCTCCCGATTATTTCAGCGCCACCGGACAATTTTGGGGAAATCCCATTTATCGCTGGGATCGGCTGGCAGCGACCGGATACCAGTGGTGGATCGAACGCTTTCGTTCGTCACTAGCGCTGTTTGATCTGGTGCGGCTTGATCATTTTCGCGGTTTCGAATCTTATTGGGCGGTTCCGGCGACTGAAACAACCGCGATTAATGGCCACTGGATCAGAGGGCCGGGCGAAGAATTGTTTGCGGCGCTACAGAATGTTCTTGGCGACCTGCCGATTGTGGCCGAGAATCTTGGCGTTATTACTCCGGCGGTGGAGAATCTTCGCCGCCAATTCGGTTTCCCTGGAATGGGCGTATTGCAATTCGCATTCGGCAGTGACCCGCAGGCATCGTCGTTTCGCCCACATAATTACAATCGTGATCTCGCCGCCTACACCGGAGGACACGACAACGACACGACCGTTGGTTGGTGGTCGAGTTCCGGGAGTGCCGACAGCACGCGGACCGCGGACGATGTGCGAAAGGAACACGAGTTCGCACGCGCGTACCTCAACCTCCGCGATGATTCCGAGATTAACTGGGTCATGATCAGGATGGTCCTGGCCTCGGTCGCAGACATTGCGATTGTTCCGCTGCAAGATGTGCTGGGCTTGGGCAGCGAGGGGCGCATGAATCTTCCAGGCAAGGTGAGCGGTAACTGGCGATGGCGGTATCTTCCCACCGCATTGAGCGGAAATTTGAGCGCCAAGCTCCGGGAACTGGTTGCGCTGTACGATCGCTAGAACGTCAATAACTAGAACGTCGATAAGAAGAGTGACAATAGGAAGATCATGGAGAAACCACCGCGAACGTTCTGGCAGATATGGAATATGAGATTCGGCTTTCTGGGCATTCAGTTTGGCTGGGGATTGTAGATGGCGAACATGAGCGCCATCTATGAATACCTGGGGGCGAGCGCCGATCAGATTCCGATTTTATGGTTGGCCGCGCCTTTAACCGGCTCAATTGTGCACCGATTATCGGTCATGCCAGTGACCGCACATGGGGCCGCCGCGAAACTGCGCGAAGAATCCGAATGCGAACGTCAGCGGCCCACCCGATCTTCCAGGCTCGGCTCGGTCGCGCTTTCGATAATGCCCATCTCGATGTAAATGGGTCGCATGACTTTTCGTATCGACTGTAACTGTGTCGTAAACCAAACGGCTCCCGCAAGACAAAACGCGCCCGTAATCATGACCGCCATCGGCGCTCCCAGTCGATGTGCGAGCCCGCCCGCCAAAAGACTGCCGAAGGGCGCCATCCCCACGAAAGCCATCGTGTAATAGCTCATGACCCGGCCACGCTTATCTTCTGGTACTAGCGTTTGAATGACCGTGTTGCTCGCCGCCAGGCCTTGCATCATCCCAAAGCCGACAATCAGCATGAGGAAGATCGATAGCGGGAGCATTCGCGACAAACCAAAGCAGATCAGGCCAAGGCCAAAGACCACGGCTGAAATTTGAATCATGGTTGTAAGTCCGCGTACTGTTTTTCGCAACGCAAGCGAAATCGCCGATATCAGCGCACCCAATCCGCAGGCCCCCAACAGAAACCCAAGCGTATGCGGCCCGCCGTGCAACACCTCGGATGCGAAGATAGGCATCAGTACCATGAACGGCATTCCCATCAGACTAATTAACGCGAAGAGTAAAAGAATAGTGCGTATTGGTGCGAAGCCGCGTACGTAAGTCCATCCCTCTTTCAATTGCTCCAGCATCGAAGCGGGATGCCGTTTTCCCGGCGCGATTCTCACGCGCATCAGCAGTAATGAGGCGATAACGGCGAGATAACTGATTCCGTCAATCAGAAAACAATATCCTTCGCCCACCGACCCGATCACCAATCCCGCGAGCGCTGGGCCCGCCAGCCGAGCCAGATTAACCATGGAAGAATTAAGCGCGATCGCGTTGCCAAGATCTTGTTTGTCCTCCACCATCTGGACCATGAAAGCTTGCCGCCCCGGCATGTCAAAGGCATTTATCAGCCCTTGGAGCGCGCTCAGCCAAATAACTTCGTGAATATTAATGACCTTGCCGAGTGTTAGTGCTGCCAGTGCCAATGACTGCAAACCTGCTAATGCCTGTGTCCACACCAGTAGCTTCTGTCTATTCAGCCGGTCGACGAGGACGCCGGCAAAAGGCGCCAAAATAAAGGTGGGAATTTGACCGGCGAATCCAACCACTCCCAACAGCAAAGCGGAGCCGGTCAGACGATACACCAGCCAACTGGTGGCAACCCGAGTCATCCAAGTGCCAATCAGAGAAATGCTTTGTCCGGAAAAAAATAGCCTGAAATTGCGATGTCGCAGCGCCCGCCATGCATGAGAAAAGCGCATGAGCGGATTTTGTTCAGCTCCTGCCCTTTCAGCCAAACCGTTTCGCTTCACCTTAACCATTCTTACTCAAAGGCGGCAATCGTGCGAGCCACGCAGCTGCTGGGGCAGTGCAGAGTTACTGCACGGAAGGGACTCCATCAGTTGCTGTTTTGTTTAATCGCGCTGCTTTCGAATGGCCATGTGGCTTTCCACTTCGACCAGAGGAAGAACACTACCACCCCTGTAAGCAACGTCAATAAGCCGATCTTGATGTACACCCAGCCTGAGGTTAGAAAAATATATGCCCACCCCAAAAAAGCAATGACGATGGGGATGGGATAGAACCACATTTTGTATGGTCGCGCGCTGTCAGGGAATTTCCGCCGCAAAAGTGGAATCGCAAAGAGCTGTCCCAAAAACTGCACCAGAATCCTAGTCGTGATTAAGGCGCTGACGAGTTGATCGAGCTTTAAAAACGCTGCTGCAATGGATACTCCACCCAAAACCAGAAGCGAAACTTGCGGGTAGTTTTTTGTAGGATGCAGTTTTGCGAACGGTTTGAAGAAATAGCCTTCAATGGCAGCCGCATACGGAACTCTCGAATATCCCAAAAGCAGCGCGAACACAGAGCCAAATGCAGCCCACAGAATCAGAAGGGTGATCGCAATCGCGGCTCCCCTCCCGTACAAACGCTCCATGAAATCAGAGATGATGAAGTTAGAATGAATTCCTTCGCGCCAGGGCACAACTCCCATCACAGCCAGATGCAACGTGAAGTACGCTATGCAGCAGATCAGGAGTGAATACAGAATCGACCTCGGCACCACATAGCCCGGATTTTCCACCTCGTCTCCGATGTAGCACACATCGTAATAACCCAGATAGTTGTAGACGGCAATAAGCGTGGCACTGCCGAGTCCGAGCACAAAGCCACGGCTAAAGGACATCGCGCCGGGAGGAAAATCGAAAGCCTTATGAGCATCGAAGTGCGGGAAGCCGGTGACAATTACCGTTACCATCGCCAGCATGGTGCCAATCCAGAGCGTAAGAGTTACTTTGCTGAGGAATGTAATCTTGCGGCATAAAAGCAACAAAGCAACAATCCCCGATGCTACCGCCACGTACTGCTGACCTCGAGCGCTCAAGCCCGGCCAGAGATAGGATGAGTAACTGCCGAAGCCGATCATGCCGGAGGCAATTTCTAAAGGGCCGCTCAGAACGAATTGCCAGATGAAAAGAAACGCCATCAATCGCCCCCAACTTTGATGGCCGTACGCCTCTCGTAAAAAATGGTAAGTGCCACCAGAACCCGGCAAAGCCGCGCCCAGTTCGCTCCATATCAGGCCATCCGATATAACAATGATCGCACCGGTCAGCCACCCCAGCATCGATTGCGGTCCGCCCATGGACGCCATCAAGAGAGGGATAGTGATGAAAGGGCCGACTCCCACCATGTTGGAAACATTCAGCGCCGTCGCGTCGAGCAAGCCGAAGGCGCGCGTCAGGTGGATGGGCTTTTCAGTCGTCATCAGGAAAAGAAATAAGATCGTACTATTTATTTAGCAGATGTAAAGTAATTGCTTACGATAATTGGCCAACCATCGCACCACCAATGCTTGCCATTCTGCGGCAGTTTGGCGGCAGCGTCGGAATAACGTCCCGCGACAACGGCACCTCCGTTGTGGCCGTCATTCCCCTAAACAGACAAGTAAAAGAAGCGGTTTAGACTTCATCGAGCGGCAGCCTTTAGTGGCTGCGTTCCTTGCGCTCCCTCACGCACTTCCAACTCTTGCGACATAGACCGTTGGCTTCAATGTGAGCTATCTTGCTCAGACACTACTTGTAAATCCTGTCATCCTTCAGCAGTACTGGGCGGATTAAGAGAAGACAACACATCGCAGGTCATATTTTCTGAGCGCAGCGCGCGTGCTTCTGCATTGGGCCGTGTCCAGAGACTGCAATCTTCGGTCCGCGTTAGGCCGAAGTCGCGACTGGTTAAGAATTCGACCTCCGCGAACTCGCCTTCAGCTTTCTGAGGAATAACGATCATGCCATTAATTCAACTCCTTGAAGTTCTCATCGTGGTGGGTGTTCTTCTGTGGCTCGTGAACCGCTTCGTTCCCATGCAAGGATCCATTAAATCAATTTTGAACGGTGTCGTAGTCATCGCGGTCGTTCTGTGGCTCTTGAATGTATTCGGGCTGTTTCATTCAATTTCCCGAATCCGTGTGGGTACCTAAAGGGATCACGCATTTCCCCGACCGGCCCTTCCATTCACTTAACCGATATGGCAGAAATCTGCCGTCAGGAGACACTTTGAAATCCACATTGCTGTTAGCGTCCGGTATCGTTCTCAGTTTGACTGCATTTGCGCAAACCAACTCTTCTACAAGCCTGGCCCTCGAGCCGATGGCTCATACCCCAACATTCCGCATCACCGTCGTCAGCCGCAGCGTGCAGGCTGTCAACTACAAACACCGCAGCGGATCCAGCAAGCTGGATTTTGCCGGTACTGACTTGATGCCTTCGGCCAACGGCGTGGCAGAGGTCAACAGCAAGCGCGGATCGATTGAGATTGACGCGGAATTTGGCGATCTGCGTAGACCGATAACCTTCGGCAACGAGTATATGACCTACGTTTTGTGGGCAATCTCGCCCGAAGGCCGTGCCGTTAACCTGGGAGAAGTTCTCCTCGGCGACAACCGTCGCAGCAAATTGCGCGTGACCACTGACCTTCAGGCCTTCGCTCTGATCGTCACCGCGGAACCCTATTATGCCGTCCGCCAACCTAGCAACGTGGTTATCCTCGAAAATGTGGTTCGTGACGACACTAAAGGAACAGCCGAAGCCGTGAACGCAAAATATGAGCTGATGGAACGCGGCGGCTACATTCCCACCGGCTACAAATTTGATCCCGTGGTTTTGAATGCCCGCTTGCCCCTGGAATTTTTTGAAGCCCGTAACGCCCTCCGTATTGCACAGTCAGAAGGCGCCGAACAGTATGCCGGCGACAGCTATCAACACGCCGTCCAATTAATGAACAATGCCGACGAATATGCCACCAGGAAGCACATTGAGAAGAAACCATTGATTGCCATCGCCCGCGAGGCCGTTCAAACCGCGGAAGACGCTCGCGCCATCGCTGTCAAGAAGCTCGAAGATGTCCGATTGGCGGACGAACGTCAGGATTCAGCCGATGCCCAGGCACGCGCCCAGGGGCAGGCGGACAATGCGATACTGCAAAAGGAACACGCGCAATCTGAAGCGGCGAACGCGCGCGCCGACAAGAATCAGGCAGAATCCGACGCGGCAAGGGCCAGAACTGAGGCCGCCGACGCCAGGTCTGCAACTGCTCAGGCTAAATCGGAGATGGCTGCGAACCAGGCCTCATCTGACATGGCCGTTTCCGCCGCAAACGCAGAAGCCGACCAGTCTCGCTTAACCGCGCAACAAGCTCTAGCTGGAGCCCAACAGGCGGAAACTGACAAGGCCGCCATGCGAACCCGACTTTCCGATCAGCTAAATTCCATTCTTCAAACCAGGGATAGCGCCCGCGGTCTCATCGTCAGTATGTCCGATGTTTTATTCGACACCGGTAAATATTCATTGAAGCCTGGAGCCCGTGAGAAACTTGCAAAGGTCGCCGGAATTCTCCTCGCTTACCCATCGCTTAACATTCAAGTCGGCGGCTACACCGATAACGTCGGAAGCGATGACATGAATCAGACATTGTCTGAGAATCGAGCGGGATCGGTCCGCGACTTCCTTATTCAAGAGGGAGTAGTCACGGCTTCTGTGTCAGCCCGAGGCTTCGGCAACGCTTCGCCTGTCGCCACAAACGAAAATTCTTCAGGACGCCAGCAGAACCGTAGAGTCGAACTTCTCGTGTCTGGCGAGGCCATAGGTGTTCCCGTCAACGCCACTACTGGGAGCTTGCGCTAAATCAGCAGCGGGCCAGTTTCCGACTTGCTCACGAATGGAGCCATTACTCATGAAACTCGCTGGACTTATCAGCATCGCAGCGCTGTCTTTTTCGTTCGGAACAACCATTCCGGCGAATGCACGGCAGGAACAGCGCGACCAGCAACAAGAGCAGAAAGACAAACCCGCTCAGAAGGATAGCAAGGCCCAGCCACAAGAAAAGAAGGCTCTGCCGGAAGAACAAAAACCGCAATCGACTACCCAGAAAGGGCAACAACAACAGAAAAACGAGCAAAGCCAGAAAAGTTCCAAGCCAGAAGAAAGAAGCTCCCCGCAAAACGCCGAGCAATCGAGGGGCGCAAAACCACAACAACACGCTGGTAATGGCGGAGGCCGGATTCCCGACGATCGTTTCAAAGCGAGCTTCGGACGCGAACATTCTTTTCACGTCAGCCGCGGCGACTACGACAACCATCGCTTCCAATACGGCGGCTATTACTTCGGATTCGTTGATCCGTGGCCGAGCAACTGGCTCTACACGCAAAATGTTTATGTAATCGATATAAACGGTGTCTATTACTTGTGCAATCCCGCATACCCGGGTGTGACCCTCGCACTAAGTTTTACGCTGTAGTCCACTTCCATGTTGCTCCCATGGCGCGCTGCTCTATTTGGGTGCGAGTCTAATCCGTAGACTCACGCCTTTTTTTTTGATCCAAAATCCTTCGTAATCATCTCGTGCTGCAAATTCCGCCGAAAATACTTCTTCCGATCGAACTTCCTTTTCGCGACTAAACTTAAGTTTCTTACTCCGAGTCGTCACCTTAAATTTCACGTTGCAACCAGCCATTCTCTCGCGCAAACTTTAAATTGCCTTATTCCATGCCAGCTTCCACTACCAAGTCGTCGATCGATCCCCAGCTGGCGACCCAATTTGTCTTCAATAGAGCAGGACGATTTTTCCGTTCCACAAGTGAACGGAAACTCCTCTTTTGTCTTTTGCTCTTCGTCATCACGCTTGCCGTCTATAACCCAGTTTCGCGTAATGGCTTCGTCAATTTCGATGATGATCGTTATGTGACCGACAACCCGCACATTAAAGAGGGCCTTCATTCAAGCACGATTCGGTGGGCTTTTACTTCCATCGACGAGGGCAACTGGCATCCTCTAACCTGGCTCTCACACGCGCTCGATTTCCAGCTCTTCCGCCTCAATGCAGCCGGCCATCACTACACTAGCCTGTTGCTCCATGCTGCGAACGCGCTACTGCTTTTTCTTATTTTGCAATGGTTCACAGGTTCAATCGCGCGCAGCTTTTGGGTGGCTGCACTCTTCGCGGTGCACCCTCTCAATGTGGAGTCCGTCGCCTGGATAGCCGAACGCAAGACCGTGCTCAGCATGTTTTTCTGCTTGCTAGCCCTGGCCGCCTACGGTTGGTATGTCCGCAAGCCGGGGATCGCCCGTTACCTCCCAATGGCGATCCTGTTCGCCATGAGCCTGATGTCAAAGCCCATGGTGATCACATTTCCCTTCGTACTTCTCTTACTCGATTACTGGCCGCTCGCCAGAATGAACGTCGCTGTCAACATGTCGTCGGATTCAGACTCGCGCTCCGTCCCGCTGCGGCCTACATCGTGGTTGTTTCTCGAAAAAATTCCGCTCCTGATCCTCTCCGGCATCAGCGCCGTCATCACTTTGATCGCTCAAAGAGCGGAGGGTGCCGTCCTCACCGCAAGTACCGGAAACTCCGTTTTACTGCGTCTTGAAAATATCGTCTCTTCCTACGCCCTCTACATAATAAAAACTGTCGCGCCCTATCATCTAGCGGTCCTCTATCCATATCCCCGCGCGCTGCCAGTATGGAGAGTTGCGCTTTCGCTGCTGTTTCTTCTCACCACAACCATCGCCGTTATGAAATATCGACAGCATCGCTACCTCGTGGTCGGCTGGTTCTGGTATCTCGGGACGATGGTTCCCATGATCGGATTCATTCAGGTCGGGAACCAGGCCATGGCTGATCGCTACGCCTATCTGCCGGTGATTGGACTGTTCATAATCGTAGTTTGGGGAGCCGTCGACTGCCTCACCGCGATGCCCCGTTTGAAGCGAGCGGTCTCGGAAAAATATTTAGCCGCCTTCGCTGTCTTCATTTTGGCGATCTTGTCCGTCGTTACCCGCATTCAATTAACCTACTGGCGCGATGATTTCACTCTTTGGTCTCACGCCCTGGCCGTTACTCGCAATAACTTCGTAGCCGAGAACAATTTTGCCGAATCTTTAATCAAACGGGGTCGTCGTGACGAAGCGATCACTCACTTTCGCACCGCCGCTGCGCTCGAACCCAACGACGCCGTCAGCCAGCTTAATCTCGGAATTTTCGCCCAGGAACATGGCGATTTGCGGGAAGCTACAGTTCGCTACGAAAATGCCCTGAGACTCGCGGTAGACACTCAGATACGCGCTTCCGCCTATGCCAATCTAGGCACAGTCTATTTCGCGCAACACGCGTACCCCCAAGCCCTGCAAAACTTTAATGCCGCGATAAAATTGAAAAAAACATTTCCAATCGCTCTCCTGGATATGGGCCTGATCGCCGAAAGGTCCGCGCGCACCGCTTCCGACTGGAACCAAGCTGCGAATTACTATGCGAGGTTCGTCGCCACCGATCCAAGCGACGTCGGATATCTGCTCCTGGCAAATGCTCTTCGCCACTCAGGTCAAGAGGCCAGCGCCAACGCCGCGTATCAGCAAGCCGTACACCTATCCCAAAACCTAGCGCAAGCCCAGCAAAAAGCAGCGACTCTGGCAAAACCGTGAGCCCAAATTCTGTAGTCCTGAGCGTAACGCATCATCGCGATGCATGGCTGCTTGCGGAGTCGAATAATAACCCCACTCCATTACCGGCGCATTATTAAAAACGCCTAAGGCGGATTCGCTTGTGTCCCCCCTGGACCACTGGCCTGTGGTAAGCCCTAAGCCTGTAACCAAATCTAACCGAGGGAAAACCCCGCCAAATCAGCGAAGCCGAGCCACCCGTCCGTACCTGTTCTTCCGTGATCTCGGAACAATCCCCCGCAGTTGCTAAGCTCCGAATGAGTTACAGGAGGGCCCTTGGCCGCCACTGCACAGAAAACCGCGAAAGCCACCATCAAGATTCTTTACAGCGAATCCAACGAGCAAACGCTCGCCGCTCAAGCCGCCGAAATGACCAAAGTCGGCCATCACGTGACCACCGCGACTGACCGCAAAGCCGTTCAGGAAGCTCTCCGCCGCGATGCATTTGACCTGGTCATCCTCGGCGTCACCATGTCCAAGGAAGATCGCCATCATCTGCCCTATATGGTCAAGAAGGCGCACGAAGGAACCAAGGTTCTCGTCATGCATGCTGGGACGCACCATCACGAGGTCGATGCCGTCGTCGATCCCACCATCAGCATGAATCGCATTCTCGAGAAGATAGCCGGAATGCTGCAACCTGTTTCGGTCAGCTAAGACAAAGTTCGTACATTCGTACAAAACAAGCTCGTGAAGAACGTTTCGGGAAGAAAACACGACTCGTCTGTTCGCCCTGCGACTCATTGCAGGGCGATTCGCGTTTAGGGAAACTTCACTTTGGGGTTTGCGCGCAAAAACTAAAATGGGCCGCCAGCCAAGAAGCGGTGACTCTTCCTTGGCTATCGGCCCATTCGATCCGGACTGGGATCAGAGGTGATAGCTTTATCCTAGACCCTCCAGATCGATTGTCAAGGATCAACTTCTACAGTTTCCTCCCTATTCCCCGAAACAGCCTCGATAAATCCCCGCGTCTCAATGTGGGAATTTCTCCGATCCACGCCCCAAATCATTGACACTGACTTCGCTAGGATGTTAGTTTTATTAGTTTTAGTGAGCTCTTCTTCCGGCGCAGCCAGCAGGAAATCGATCGTCAGTTTCATCATCAGAAAATGGACCAGATACTGCGACAACTAGGCGAATTACTGCTCGGAGCCGTGCCCACGGTCATCCTTCTGGCTGTGATTTATATCCTCTATACGTTCCTGGTTTATCGCCCCCTGACCACCGTCCTCGCCGAGCGCCGCCAGCGTACGCAAGGCGCCATGGAAAAAGCGCGCGCCGATATTGCCGCCGCCGAGGCTCGCACCGCCGAATACGAGCAGCGCCTTCGCGAAGCTCGCCAGAAGATTTTCAAGAATCAGGAAGCCCGACGCCAGCAGGCCGCGCAGTTGCGCGCTCAGGCCGTCAACCAGGCCCGAACTCGTGCCCAGGAACAAATCAAACAGGCCCGCGCGGAGATGGAAGAAGATAAGCGGCAGGCCATGTCAAAGCTGCAATCCGACGCGGCCCGGCTCGCTGCCGACATCGTTCGCGTCGTATTACGCCCGCTAGCAGCGCCGAGCCAGGTCGGTGGCCAATGAACTTGCGAAAAATCAGTCTTTTGGCAGTAGCAGTTGCTTTCCTGGCGATCGTCCCCTCGCGCCCGGCAGCCGCCCAGGAACAATCCGCGTCCCAGCCCTCTCAGCAATCCGGAACCAGAAAAGAAAATAGTAAGCCGCCCGAACATAAAGGCATGGCTGGAGAACTGGTCGAAGAAACTCGCGAGGCGACTGGCGAGGATCAGGAAGAGTATTCAAACCTGAAACACGCATCAGTCATCCGCTGGATGGCGGCCAAAACCGGAATGAGTGTTCACCAGGCGCATATGACGGCGCTTTTTATTAACTTCGCCGTGATCGTCGCCGTCGTCGTCTGGGGCGCGCGCAAAGTTGTGCCCGGAATGTTGCGTGAGCGTAACGCAGCCATCCAGCGCTCGTTGGAAGAGGCCCGAGCCGCTAGTCAGGAAGCCAATCGCCGCTTGGCCGACATCGAAACTCGGTTGCGCCAGTTGGACGTCGAAATTGGTCAAATGCACGCCGCCGCCGAGAAGGAAGCGGATGCCGAAGAGATTCGCATCCAGAAAGCCGCCGAAGAAGATATTCGAAAAGTGGTCCTCGCCGCCGAGCAGGAAATCGCCGCCGCCG
>JGI12635J15846_10002681_pt1 | contig 15542 bp, 10 predicted proteins | sample BlaSpr_A8_OM2_M2_FD_15846 | JGI IMG/M metagenome (IMG submission 15846) | reverse complement strand
ATCTCTGGGACTGCCGTCGCAAGCCATTCAAACTCTCAGCAATCTGCACGGGATCGAAGTCTTTGCCAGCCCTCCCAATCGATCTAATTACGATACCTACTACAAAGAAATCCAGCCTCGCTTTGGTTTCGCGTATCAAGCCTGGGCCGGCTTTGTACTCCGCGGTGGCTACGGCGTCTATTTCTCGTCCCCGCGAAGTTCCGCCTCCGGAACCGGCCCCTGGGGCTTCGAAGGCTTCGATGTGCAACCGCCGTGGCTTACAACTTTAAATCTCGATCACGCCACCCCGTGGAACACCCTGAGTAATACCTCCTGCCAATTCAATCCGCCATTTACGTGCGGAGTTGCGCCCCCGCCAGGAAACAGTTTGGGGGCCTTCAATGACATCGGTTTCTCCGCCGTAGGACCTATAAAGCGTCGCAGCCTGAATACACCTTACGAGCAAGCTTGGAGCTTCGGATTCCAGAAAAAGCTGCCCGGTAAAATTCTCCTCGACACCAGCTACGTCGGTAAAAAAGGAACCCATCTCTACCTTGGCGGATTCCGCGAAAATAATATTCTCCCGGCCTCCGTCCTTGGCCTCACCTCTGATCAGATTGGAAATCTTAACAATCCCGTTGCCAACCCGTTTTTCGATCCTAATCCGGGGCCGTGCGATCGCACTCACTTCATTTGCGATCCAAACAGCGCTCTTTCACAGCCAACTGTGCGAGCCTTTCAACTGCTATTGCCGTTTCCGCAATACACTGGCTTTCAGGCCGACTCGCCGCCGATCGCAAACTCCATCTATCACGCTCTGCAAATTCGCGCCGAGCGAGAATTTTCCAACGGCTTACAGTTTCTCTTCACCTATACCTGGTCGAAGTCCATCGATGATGCCTCCGCCAGTGACGACAGCTTCGTATTCCTCGGGGGCGGTACCACCGGTGGGTCCACACTCGACGTCCAGAATCCCTATAACCTTCGCGCCGAGCGCGCTGTCTCCGTGTTCGACATCCCGCATATCTTTCAGGCCAGTTTTGTCTATGAATTGCCAGTCGGCCGCGGTCGGAAATTCGGAGATCAACTACATCCGGTCCTCGACGCTGTCGTAGGCGGATGGCAAATCAATGGTATCGTCCGCATCAACAGTGGAAGGCCGCTCATCCCGCTGCTGTTGAACACCAACCCCATCCCCACCTTCCATCAACGTCCTATATTGACCGGCACCTTACAACGCGCATCCGGCTCACCTGGAAAATTCACCGATCCGGGAACCAGTTATTTTTCAAATGCCAACTTCGACGCCACCGCTGGCGACAACGTCGGCGTGTTACAAGACACTGCTACCATCGCTCCATTTACCTTCGGCAATGCTCCACGCACCATCACCAGCGTGCGCCAACCCGGCGCTGAAAACATGGACGTATCTCTCTTCAAAAATTTCAACTTGTCCAAGCGCAACGAGGGTATACGTCTTCAGTTTCGCGCCGAAGCCTTCAATGTCTTCAATCATCCCCAGTTTCAGGGGCCAGACATGCAGGTCGGAGATAGCAATTTCGGCGTAATCAGCTCGACGGCTAATAATCCGCGCGAATTGCAGCTGGCCTTGAAGCTCTACTTCTAGCCTGCCAGCGCAGATTGCAATGGCTGCCGTCACCACGCGACAGAATCGCGCCGCGGATATATTAGTGCTTGCAGCACAGTTGCTTTCACGACGAAGCGCGACTCTCGAAAGGGCGCTAATGAACGCCACGGTTGCCAATCCAAAAACAACTTGGTGCTGCCTTCATAGGCTGCGCGCCTTTTTACCGTTGTTAGTTAGCCTCGCACCGAGTGCTCGAACGCAAACCATCCATGTGGATGCCGCGCCAGACCACGCGGTCAACTCTTTCCGTCCTACGGAAGCCTTGGGCGCGGGCCTCGATCGTATTTCACGCGCATCCACCGACAAAATATTCGCTGAACCCATCCTCAAACAGATGCTTTCTGCTGGCTGGCAAACGGTCACTTATCGCCAGAACACCGAGCTTCACGTAGAAGCGTGGCACTGGAATCCTGAAGGCACCTGGAGTGACGGCGACAAAGGCTATTTCGTCGGCAACGCCACGCTTGGAGAACCCATCCGTCACTCTTTCGGCTATCCCCTGCCGCACGCTGGTTTTTCTCAACCCGACGGCAATAGCTATTCCCGTCTCACTGACGGCGACACAAATACCTACTGGAAGAGCAATCCCTATCTGACCAAAGCATTCACCGCTCAGGATGATTCCGTGCACCCGCAATGGGTCGTGATTGACCTGGCCGGCATCCAACAGATCAACGCCATTCGCATCGACTGGGCCGATCCTTACGCGCGCAAATATCTCGTGCAGTACTTTACCGGCCGTGATCCCCTTCGCCACGCTGCTCAGGGCAGTTGGATTACTTTCCCGGGCGGCGACATCACCAACGGAACGGGTGGCAACGCGACCCTGACACTTTCGCATTTGCCGGTCGCCACGCAGTTCTTGCGCATCTGGATGACCGAGTCCTCCAACACCTGCGACACCCACGGTTCGGCCGACAAACGCAACTGCGTCGGTTACGCCATTCGCGAACTTTATGCTGGCACACTGACCGACAGCGGCTTTCACGATGTCGTGCATCACACCGCCGACCGCGCGCAAACCAATACTATTTGCTCTTCCGTCGATCCATGGCATACCGCATCCGTCATCAACGATCGCGCCGATCAGGTTGGCTTCGATCTTTTCTACACCAGCGGCATCACACGCGGTCTGCCCGCCATGATTCCCATCGCCATGCTGTATGACACTCCGGAAAACGCCGCCGCCGAAATCGCCTACCTCGAAAAACGTGGCTACCCCATTTCATACGTGGAGATGGGCGAGGAGCCCGATGGCAAATATTGTCTGCCGGAAGACTATGCCGAGCTCTACCTCCAATTCGCCTCAGCTCTGCATCGCGTCGATCCCAAATTAAAGTTGGGTGGCCCGATCTTCGAGGGCGTAAACGAAGACATCCAAGTGTCGCCGGATGCCCAAGGAAAAGTTTCCTGGATGGGCCGCTTCTTCGATTACTTAAAATCCCATAAGCGTTTGGCCGATCTTTCCTTCGTTTCCTTCGAACACTACCCTTTGCAAAATTGCCTGATCAAATGGAGCGATCTATACGAAGAAGCAAAGCTGGTAAGCCACATCCTTCAAGTGTGGCGTGACGACGGTTTTCCGCCAGGTGTTCCCATGTTCATCACCGAATCCAACATCGCCTCTGGCGCGGACGAATCCTTCGTCGACGTGTTCGCCGCGCTCTGGTGGGCTGACTACATCGGAGCCTTTTTCGAAGCCGGTGGCAAAGCGGTCTACTATTTCCATTACGCACCCGAGGAAATGTCGCGCGCCTGCGGTGGAACATCTCCAGGCACCTTCAGCATGTTCACCATCACGGGCGACTATCAAATCAAGCAGCGCGATTCCCAATTCTTTGCCGCTCAATTGATCAACCTCGAGTGGGTCCAGCCAGGTAGCGGTGAGCATCACGTATTCCCTGCCGCTAGCGACATTCATGACTTGGTCGGAAACACTCTCGTAACTGCCTACGCCGTTCTGCGGCCCGACAAACAATGGTCGCTGATGATCGTCAATAAAGATCAGGAAAACGCGCACTCCGTGCAGATCGCCTTTGATGGCGCGGGAGCTAAACAGAGCCATTTCCACGGTTCCGTGAGCATGGTCACTTTCGGTAGTGAACAGTATCAGTGGCATTCCAACATCGATGGCGGCACCGCCGATCCCGATGGCCCCGCCGCCCGCTCAACCATCACCGGCAACGCCAGCACCAGGTATATTCTCCCGAAGGCATCCGTGACCGTTTTAGTAGGCAAACTCGGCGATTGATCGCACGTTCGTCGCCGCGCGCTTCCATAGAAATTAAGTTGCGAGATACTGGGTTGCACGCTTTGTCGCGTGGATTAAAAGCACGAATTACGGAAAGTTTTGGAGAGACCGTGAAGCTAGTGCTGAACACATTTTTCGGCGCGTCAGCACTTTGTTGTATTTTCCTGCACGCGCCGCTCGCCTTCGCTCAGTCGAGCGCTGCGTCACCAGACCCGCAAACAGCTACCGTGCACGTTGACGTGGCCCATACACACGAGCTCAACTCCTTCGATCCCGACGCTGCTCTTGGAAGCTCCATCGATGTGTTATCCCGTCTCGATATCGACAAAGTTTATTCTCCCCACATCCTCCAGGAATCCCTTTCCGCCGGCTGGGGTCCCATCACGTACCGTAACAATACCGAACTACGCATGGCTGCATGGCACTGGACCGAGAACGGCGCCTGGAGCGATCCCGCTCACCTCAGCGGCTATTTCACCGGCAGCACCGAACTGAAATCTCCCACTCGCTACATCCTCGCCTACGCCCTGCCACACCGCGGCTTCGCCACCGACGGTGACCGCCCCGTGCAAGGCCCCAATCTCACCTACTGGAAAAGCAATCCGTATCTCACCAGCAAATTCACCCGAGAAAACGACGCGCTGCATCCTCAATGGGTGGTTGTGGACCTCAAGTCTCCTACCAACATAACCGCAGTAAAGATCGCCTGGGCTAGCCCCTATGCTACGAAATACCAGGTCGAATATTGGGACGGCACCAACGCTCTGGATTTCGACGGTGGTCCCAAAGGCCAATGGAAAACGCTCCCGTCCGCAATCATCCAAAATGCCCAAGGTAGCAACGCCATTGTGAAGCTGGGCGACAACCCCATCTCCGCACAATATGTGCGTATTCTAATGACCGAATCCTCCAACACCTGCGATGAACACGACTCATCAGACCCTCGCAATTGCGTCGGCTACGCCATCCAGGCGATCCAGGCAGGCACCCTTGATGCCGCCGGAAAATTTATCGAAGCCCCTCGCAAACCTGCGGACAACCCCATAACCTATTGCGTTTCTTCCATCGATCCGTGGCACTCCTCCGACGACGTATATTCGGGAGGAAAATATCAGCACAGCGGTTTCGATATTTTTTTCCAAAGCGGCCTCACCAATAATCTGCCCGCCATGATTCCCGTCACCATGTTATATGGCACTCCCGAAGACGCCGCCTCCCAGATCGCCTACATCCAAAAACGCGGCTATCGCATCAGCTACGTGGAAATGGGCGAAGAACCTGATGGCAAACACGCCATGCCCGAAGATTACGGCGCGCTTTATTTGCAGTGGGCCAGCGCCATTCACAAAGTCGATCCAAAACTAAAACTGGGCGGCCCGGTATTCGAAGGCGTAAACGAAGACATTCGCGTGTGGCCCGACGCGCAGGGACGCATTTCCTGGATGGGCCGTTTTGTCGCCTACCTGAAAGACCACGGCCGCCTGGCCGATCTCGCATTCGTCTCCTTCGAACACTATCCTTTTCACCCCTGCACCATCACCTGGAAGGATTTGTACACCGAACCGCACCTCATGAAACACATTTTGCAGGTTTGGCGCGAAGACGGTGTGCCCAAGGAAGTCCCTCTGATGGTCACCGAAAATCATCTTGCCGCTGCTCTCACCGGCCCGATGACCACTATTTTTGCCGCCTTATGGCTGGCCGATAACGTAGGTTCCTTTTTCGAAGGCGGTGGCGCAGCCTTTTATCATTCCCCGATTCAACCGCAGGACATTCATGACACTTGCCTCGGCTGGTCCTCCTGGTCTAACTTCGTCTCCGATGAAAATTACAACATCAAGGGCTACACCTCGCCCTATTTCGCCGCTCATATGATCAATCTGGAGTGGGTGCAGCATCGTGCAGGTGTGCACCACATGTTCCCCTCCTCCACCGATATCAAAGACGCCGACGGCAACACTCTCGTGACCACCTACGCGTTGCATCGTCCCGATGGAAACTGGTCGCTCATGCTCGTCAATCGCGACGAAACTAACCCGCACACTGTGCGCGTGCTTTTCGACACGCCCGGTCAAAAACGAACCGCACTCTTCGACGGGCCTACCACCTTCGTCACTTTCGGCAGCCAACAATATGTCTGGATCAATGATGGCCCCAACAGTCATTCAGATCCCGACAATCCCCCCGCCGCAAAAACTTTCGACGCCAATTCACGAACAACGTTCACGCTACCGCCCGCCTCCGTAAATGTCGTCAGAGGCAAAATCAATCTGGAGAAGTAGTCGTTAATTTTACAAGCAGTACCGATGCACTATTGGTTTATTCGGAATGCGCGCCTACAGTCCTATCAGAGGCAAATTAGATTAGTGACTTACGGCATTCCTTACTCGCGATGCTGGTTGTATTGCCCAGCGTACTGCTATGGCGTGCGGTAGGTTTTGTCGCCTTTGTGTTCTACTGGTTGGCGGCGGTATTGGTCGTATATGCTTTGATTAAGAGAGAAGATCGGAGAGGCATAGTCCGGTGAATTTTCTTATCTGGCCTCAGACATATACGGTACGTAACCACGAGCCTTAGTCTTGATTCGATAAACCGAAGTCGTTGCCGTAATGTAAAGCGCGCTGTAATCGGCGTCGCCCCACGTTAGATTCGCGGGCTGTTCCGGCAAATTGATCGTTCCCAGATGGTGCCCTTCCGAATCCCAAACCCAAATCCCGCCAGGCCCCGTCACGTAAAGGTTTCCGTGTTTGTCTACCTTGATTCCATCAGGAACGCCGTCACCTTTGTCGCCTGGTTCTTCTCCGAAAACCCGACCATTTTTTAAGCTGCCATCCACGCCAAAATCATACACACGGATATTTCTCTGTTCGCTGTCATCTACGTAAAATTTCTTTCCATTGGGAGAAAATGCCAGTCCATTCGGCTGCGTCAATTCTTTCGTAAGCAGTTGTACCTGTCCTCCAGGCCCAAGCCGGTAAACCCCCTGAAATGGAATTTCCTGGTTCTCGCCTTTAGGTAAATCCAATGTAGGATCAGTGAAATAAATCGCCCCGTCGGGCCCCACAATCACATCGTTAGGACTGTTAAATTTCTTCCCTTCGTAGCGGTCCGCAAGAACCGTATAGTGACCCGCGTCATCCAGCTGAATGATCGCTCGTAAAACGCTTGCGCAATCGATCAGGTGATGCTGCCGGTCATAAGTATTGCCGTCCGGATCGCCCAGCGACACCAACTCTTCCTTGCGCCCATCCGCAATATAAAGCCGGAAAATCTTGTTGGTCTCTTCATCGCTGACAAATAAAAACCCCGTCGGGTCCCACACCGGCCCCTCTGTAAACCCAAAGCCACTACCAACGGTAGTGAGCTTCCCATCATGCTCAAACAAATTCCAAAATTTTGGCGACTCCGCCTTCAACTCGAATGCCCGCGCTTTCGTTTGCGCCCTCAGGTTGATAAGCCCCGCCAAAGCAATCAAACCTATCGCACCAAGGGCGATCAAGATTTTCCTAACTCTCACAATCGTTATGTCCCCAGGTTCGGCCAAGCGACATCGTGACCAACACCATCAATGCTTACTCCTCCTCTTCATGATGTTTCCGCTGCATCTTCCACTTGACTCCGTCTTGCGAGTTTTGAGCTATGCGAACGAGGAAGCTTATAAGCGCATCGAGGTTGCTCTTGCTCAGTTTTTTCTCAGCATCCACCCCGGCGGCAGCCGGCGAGTAATCAACACTGACCACCGTCGCCTTATCTAAAAAATGAAATTTACCGTCCAAGGTCTGTAATTGAAGAGAAAAATTATCTTCGTTGCGAGCAAAACCCGACAGCTTGCCCCCGTCTCGTGTCGAGACCACGACCGTTCTGGCACGCGGTGACTGATCGTGATTCGTGATCTGGCCCCGCATCTCCGCCACAGACGTAATAGCGCCATAGTTGCTGAGATCAGAACCTAGAAATCCTCCCGCGCCGTTTATCATGTGGCATGTAGCGCAACCGCCCTCCTTAAAAAACAGTTTTCTCCCTCCCTCCGGATTCCCCGCTACCTCGGTTTTTGCAGTAAATCCCTGCAAGCTTCGCAAATACCGCACCACAGCATGCAACCTCACGTCTCCCAATCTGCTGAATGCCGGCATCCCCGCGCTAGGAACGCCAAGTTGCAGAATGGCCAGAATTTCGCCATCCGAACGCCTCGATATCTCCGCCCGAGTCGCGATGTTCGGACCTTTTTCCCCACCTCGCCCGTCCAGCCCGTGACAGCCCGCGCAACTAGACTCAAACAGCGTGCGCCCGACCTCTGAACCCGCCTTATGGCTTGGCTCGGCACCAACCGCCTGTTTGGTTTTCTGCGCGTACACCACTGTCTGTCCGCCGCTCCACCAGCAAAAGCCAACCGCCCAGCACGCACAAATAGTCAACAATCGACCTACTACTCGTGCAGATCGCCACGAACTCCATCTAGGAATAATTCTCATCACGCGCAGTTTAAAACCTCAATGCCATAGTATGAACAAACCTACTGCTCGATAAGTACCAATAAAATTCCAACAATAAAAATTCACTCTGACCAGCGTGTGTGGTATTACTGCATGACGCTATTCGTGTCAATCGCTTTATCAGTTTGAATCGATTTAGATACGGGAATTTTAGTATTACTGACGTATTGGATTCGGCTTCGGCCTGCATTGGCAAACATTACGTAGGGAGGTCTCTGTGAAGCAGCGCTCTACTTTTGCACCATTCAAACACCTTTTTCCTTTGCTCCTGGTGTGCCTCCTGCCCTTGGCTATCGCCGCCGGACTATCCGGAAAAACCGCACTCCGCTCACTTAACGCCTCCAATCCCGCCAATGACGACTTAGCCCTTCTCGACGCCTATCGCCACGTGGAAGTCGCCTCCGTCTCCGACGCCCTGGAAAAAATCTCCGGCCACAAAATGTACATGTCTCACCGCATGCGCCCAATTTTTGGAAGCAAATTCGCCGGCTTCGCCCTCACCGTCCAGTTAAAAAAAGAACCCAACAACGACCCCCACGCCCTGGATGGAATGCTTGCTGCCATTGATCAAGGCGGCGCAAACTCCGTCTACGTCATGGCCGTTGAAGACGGCATTGATATCGCCGGCATGGGCGGATTGATGGGCACCGCCATGTCCGCAAGAGGTTTTTCCGGCGCAGTCATCGACGGCGGCGTCAGGGACGTCGCCTACCTTACAAAAATAGGTTTTCCCGTTTACGCCTTGGGTATCGTCCCCTCCACTTCCGTAAGCCATTACCGTTTTGCCGGCGCGAATATCCCGGTGGTCTGCGACGGAGTCGCCGTCAACGCAGGTGACATCATCGTCGCCGATGCTGATGGCGTCACCGTGGTCCCTCGCGCGCAGGCTCCCCAGGTCCTGTCATTGGCCCAGGAAATGGATTTCAAAGAGCACTCCATGTACGCCGACATCGAAAAGCTCAAATCCATTCAGGAAGCAGTGAAGAAATTTGGACGGTTGTAATTTAGCGCTCCATGAATTAGGAATGATCTGCTGAATGGCCAACCCGATCCAAACGGTCACCAAAACGGATTCACGTGGGCGCGTTCCCACTCCTATGATTCACGAACAACGCGATAATCGCGATGCTCGTGAGAAATTCGCAATCTCATCCGTCGCAAGACGGCGGAACATGCCATCCCGCCACGTACTAAGAATCTTGGCTTTCCTGAGCTTTTGCCTCACCCCTCTCGCCGCTCAGCAAGCCAATCACTCGGAGATTGCCGTCGACGTAAAAACAGAAGACCTGAATCTCCAACCGGTAGCAGCCAATTGGCTCTCCTACAACGGCGATTACACCGGCCAGCGATTCAGCAGCCTCGACCAGATCAACCAGACCAACGTCGCGCAGTTGCGCGCACAGTGGGTTTTTCATGCCCCCAATTCCCGCGACATGGAAGTGACCCCGGTAGTAGTCAACGGACTGATGCTCGTCACCGCCGCCAACGATGTCTTCGCGCTCGATGCGCAAACCGGCCGCACTGTATGGCACTACTCGCGTCCCGTCACCGAAGGTCTCATCGACGACGCCGCGCAACATCACAGCCGTGGCGTTGGCGTTTGGAAATCCCGCATTTACGCCGAGACCGACAACGCGCATCTCATGTGCCTCGATTCGCGCTCCGGAAATCTGCTCTGGGACGTCGCCTACGCCGAAGGAAATAAGAATTACGGCGCGACCAGTGCCCCATTAATCGTGAAAGACAAAGTCATCGTCGGCACTTCTGGCGGCGACGACGGCGTTCGCGGTTTCGTCGCCGCATACGAAGCCGCGAGCGGCAAGCTCGCGTGGCGTTTCTGGACCATCCCGGGTCCCGGCGAACACGGCTCCGAAAGTTGGCCCGGCGAATTGTACAAACACGGCGGCGGCACCACCTGGATGCCCGGCACCTACGACCCGCAGCTGAACACTTTGTACTGGGGCACCAGCAATCCTGCCCCCGATTTCGACGGCGCTGTCCGGCCTGGCGACGATCTCTACACCGATTGCGTTCTCGCGCTCGATCCTGACACTGGCAAACTCAAGTGGCATTTCCAGTTCACCCCGCACGATTTATTCGATTACGACGCCACCGAAACGCCGGTGCTGATCGACACCATGTATCGCGGAACACCCCGCAAACTCTTAGTGCAGGCCAATCGCAACGGATTTTTATATGTGCTCGACCGCATCGATGGAAGATTTCTCTCCGCCGTGCGCTTTGTCGAAAAATTAAATTGGGCCAGCGGCATCGACACCAAGGGCAGGCCTATTCGAACCGGTGTACAACCCTCCGAGAATGGCACCCGCACCTGTCCCGGCTTTATGGGCGCTACAAACTGGTTTTCCCCTTCTTATGATCCTGCCTCAAAACTTTTCTTTTTCATCGCCAATGAAGACTGCACGATCTATTTGCTCAAGCCTGAAAACTTCAAGGAAGGCCAAACCTATTACGCCACCGGCGCGCGCCACAGCGCCACGGATCACGGCCAAAAAATACTGCTCGCTTATGATTTGGAAGCCGACAAACCCGCTTGGCGCTACGTGCAAAGTGGCGAAGGATATTCTTCCGCAGGCACCATGACCACGGCCGGCGGCCTATTATTTTTTGGCGACAACGCTCAGTCTTTCGAGGCCGTTGATCCCCGCTCCGGTAAGCCCTTGTGGCATTTCAATATGGGTCAATCCATTCACGCTTCGCCCATGAGTTACGCCGTGCTTGGCAAACAATATGTGACCATCGCCGCCGGAAGCGACATTTTTAGTTTTGCTTTGCCATAAATTTGCAAGTTCAATTCACTCGAGGAGGAACAACTATGCTTTCGAATGTAAGCACCAGAAGAGGCTTTGCCGCGCGTCTGGCAGCACTCTTGCCAGGCCTCGGAATCGCTGGAATGGTCTCACCCACCGCCGGCGCTGCGGAAGATAAAGACACCGTCAAAAAGCTCGACTATGAAGGCAAGCCCGCCAAAAGCACCGGCTTCATCACTCCTTTGATCGTTTACAAGGGCGTTATTTACATCGCCGGTCAAGGCGCACATTCGCGTGGTGACAATTCTGACGCCGGCAAGCAGCCCGACATAGAGATGCACACCCGCATGGTCATGGAAAACGTCAAAACTCTCGTCGAAGCCGGCGGCGGCACCATGGACAGCATTCTGCAGCTCACCGTTTTCCTTACCAAACTCGACGACTACGACGGCCTCAACAAAGTCTTTAAAACTTATTTTCCGAACGGTGGCCCGGCCCGCACCTGTGTTGCCGTCGCCGCGCTTCCTGGCCAATCGCTCGTAGAAATCAATTGCACCGCCGCGGTAGTCAACACCGCCAAGAAAGGTTGAAAAATATGAGTTTTCGCGATCGCTGGAATCGTAGAACCTTCCTAGGCGCGCTCGCCACGCTCTCCTCAGCAATTATTGGCAAAGGAACGCTCTTTGCTCCGACCGCATCTGCCACTCCGTCCACAGACGCGAAATCTTCCATCAAAGGTTTCGGCGCATCCGGTGACATCTATAAAGAACTCGGTGTCACCACCGTGATCAACGGCCAAGGCACCATGACCGTGCTCGGCGGTTCCTTGATGCGCCCCGAAGTGGAAGCAGTCATGGCCTTGGCAGGCCGTCACTTCGTCAGCGTTCCTGACCTGGAGGTTGCTGCCGGAAAGCGCATCGCCGAGATGCTCAAACTCCTTGCCGATTACGCTGTGATCGTGACCTCCGGTGCCGCCGCGGCCATGCAATCGGGCCTAGCCGGCATACTAACCGGCAACAATCCCAAATTCATCGAACAACTACCCGACCTGACCGGCATGAAATCAGAAGTCCTCATCCAGAAATCCCACCGCAACCCTTTCGACCACCAGTTGCGTTCCACCGGAGTGAAGTTGGTCGTCGTGGAATCCGCAGACGACGTGAAGCGCGTCATCGGTCCGCAGACTGCCATGATGCACTTCTCCAATTTCGCGAACGACGAAGGCCAGATTAAGGTCGAGGAATGGTTGAAGCTTGCTCACGACCATCAAATTCCGGCGTTCATCGACGCCGCCGCCGACACTCCGCCAGTCTCTCATCTATGGGACTACGCCAACATGGGCTACGATCTGATTTGTTTCAGTGGTGGCAAAGCCATCCGCGGTCCGCAATGCGCTGGCCTGCTCATCGGAAAAAAAGATCTCGTCGCTAACGCCCTGCTTAACAACAGCCCGCACGAAGACACCCTCGGCCGCAGTCAAAAAGTGGGCAAGGAAGAAATCGTCGGCATGGTCAAAGCTCTCGAATGCTATCTGAACGAAGACCACGACGCTCTCAACACAGAATGGCAGCGCCGTCTCGATCTAATCGCCGCTAAAGTAAAAACCGTTCCCGGCGTGACCACCGACTTCCCCGCCCTCGCCATCGCCAACCATGTCCCGCACTTGCACATCACGTGGGACCAACGTCAGATTGCCATCACACCAAAAGACGCCAGCGCGATCCTCCAAAAATCCGACCCCTCCATCGTCATGGGCGGTTCGGAAAAAGGCCTATCGATGAATTCCTTCATGCTGCAACCCGGTGAAGACCGCATCATCGCCGACCAATTAACACAACTACTCAAGGCCCACAAAGCTTGAATGCCGGCCTTTTGCCAATCCGGTGAGTAAGTGAGCAGCCGAATGACTCAGTCTCACATCAGCCACACGCGATGGCTTCTCGTGTCCTGGCTATTTGTTTTGAGCGCGGTCGCCTTTCTCGATCGCGTAAACATTTCCATTGCTGGCTCTTCCATCGCCGCAGACTACGGCCTGACAAATCAACAGTTGGGATGGGTCTTCAGTTCGTTTTTATTAGGCTACGCGCTCCTTCAAACTGCTGGAGGCTGGCTCAGCGACAAGCTTGGTCCGCGTCGTGTGCTCACCGTCGGCGTAGTGTGGTGGGGAATTTTCACCGCCCTGACCGCCGTCGTGCCATCCCAAATGAGAGCAGCGTTACTCTTTTTCGTTGCGATTCGATTCCTGTTGGGCGCCGGCGAAGCCGTCATCTATCCCGCCTCCAATCAATTTGTCTCCTGGTGGATTCCCACTCAGGAGCGCGGAATAGCCAACGGAATAATTTTCGCCGGAGTCGGCGTGGGAGCCGGCATCACTCCCCCAGCAATCAGTTATGTGATGTTTCATTACGGTTGGCGATCCTCATTCTGGATGAGCGCCATCATCGGCCTCGCAGCTGGTTTGGTTTGGCTTTTAGTAGCGCGCGATAAACCCGAAGACCATCCCGCTGTGTCTCCCGCCGAACTCCGCCACATCCAGTCCGGACGAACTCTATCGTCGAGCCAATCACTGCCCGCCTCAACGATCAACGCCGCCAAAGCCTTACCTTGGTCCACAATCTTGCAAAGCAAGAACGTCTGGGCCGTCACCTTCAGCTATTTCTGTTACGGCTACGTCGCTTGGATTTTCTTCAGTTGGTTCTACATCTATCTCGCAAAAGTTCGTGGCCTTAATCTGAAAGCCAGCGCCTTCTACGCCACGCTTCCGTTCCTCGCCATGGCCGTGTGCTGTCCGCTAGGCGGGGCCATCGCCGATCGCGTAACACTATGGCGCGGCAAACGCGTCGGACGTTGCGGCATTGCCGTCCTCGCCATGGCCATGACTGCTCTGTTCCTCCTTCTCGGCTCCCGTGTCGCTAGCGCGCGCTTGGCCAGCGTCGTACTTGCCGGTGGCGCCGGNGCACTTTATCTTTCGCAAAGCTCCTTCTGGTCCGTCACCGCGGATATCGGCGCCGCCTCCTCCGGCTCTGTTTCTGGATTCATGAATATGGGCGCTCAGCTCGGCGGCGCAGTCACCGCGTCACTCACGCCAGCGGTAGCGGCCCGTTACGGTTGGACGGCCTCTTTTTACGTGGCAGCGGTTTTGGCGGCGCTCGGTGCGTTAGCGTGGCTCGCCGTGAATCCAGATCGCAGTCTCGCCGCGAGTCCATAATGCCCAAGCGGCACAAGCCGCCCAGTTGGGCCAAGCGGTAGGTTCATTCCATTAGAATTAATCGATGCCCATGAAAATCAAACCTAAAGACCAATGCCGCTGGGATCTGGTCAGCCTCGGCGAAGTGATGCTACGCCTCGACCCCGGCGATGGCCGCATCGCTACCACCCGCCAATTTCAGGCCTGGGAAGGTGGCGGCGAATACAACGTATCCCGCGCCTTAAAGCGCTGCTTCGGCATGAACACCGCCGTCGTCACCGCTCTGGCAGACAACCCCATCGGCAGACTGATTCAGGATTTAATTTTTCAAGGCGGCGTCGATCAGGACTACATCCGCTGGGTGGAGTACGACGGGGTCGGACGGAGCGTTCGTAACGGTCTCAATTTCACCGAGCGCGGTTTCGGTGTGCGAGCCGCGGTAGGCTGCTCCGATCGTGGCCACACCGCTGCATCGCAACTCAAAAAAGGTGATATCGATTGGGAAAAGATTTTTCTCGAGGAAGGCGCCCGCTGGTTTCACACCGGCGGCATTTTCACCGCACTTTCAGAGACCACACCCGCAGTCGCCGCCGAAGCGATGCAAGTCGCCCGCAGTGCAGGCACGATCGTCTCCTATGACCTCAACTACCGCCCCTCGCTCTGGAATGCCATCGGCGGAAAAGCAAAATCTCAAGAAGTGAATCGCACGCTCGCAAGTTCCGTCGATGTTATGTTCGGCAATGAAGAAGACTTCACCGCCACGTTAGGCTTCAACGTCCCCGGGGTAGACAGCCATCCCGCCAAACTCGATCAAGCAAATTTCAAAGCCATGATCCAAAACGTAGTCCAAACATTCCCGAACCTTCGAATCGTAGCCACAACTCTGCGTCACGCCCGCACCGCCACTCTCAATGATTGGGGCGCCATCGCATATGCTGACGGCAGCTTCTATTCCGCACCCAATCGCGAAAATCTGGAAATTTACGATCGCGTTGGCGGCGGTGACGCCTTCGTCTCCGGTTTCATCTACGGCCTCCTCACGGACAAAGACCCCCAATGGGCCGTCAATTGCGGCGCCGCTCACGGAGCCTTGGCCATGACCACTCCGGGCGATACCAGCATGGCCACGCTTCCAGAGGTCCTCCAGCTTATGAAAGGCGATTCCGCCCGAATCCAACGATGAGCACGCCACAATCCATCGTCCGCACACCCT
>JGI12635J15846_10002680_pt1 | contig 15545 bp, 10 predicted proteins | sample BlaSpr_A8_OM2_M2_FD_15846 | JGI IMG/M metagenome (IMG submission 15846) | reverse complement strand
ATCGCGGTGGCCAACGGGACGGTCTACGCGGGCGACTCCTCCGGGAACCTGTACGCCGTGAACGCCCGAAACGGCCACAAGATCTGGGAGTACGCCACCTCCGCGGTCATCGAATCGGGGATCGCGGTCGCCAACGGCATCGTCTACTTCGGCGGCGGCAACATTCTCTACGCGGTGCGCGCCTAGCGAGCCGTCCTGGTGCCCGCCATGCCTGCGGGGTAACATCACCTTGTTACCGATGAGTAGGGAGTGTCGGTGGGTCTAGCGTATGAGCGCTACGGCTCCGGGCCGCCACTGGTGCTACTGCATGGGGTTGGGCACCGCAGGCAGGCCTGGGGCGCGGTGCTCGGTCGGCTGACGCCGCACCGCGACGTCATCATGGTCGACCTGCCGGGACACGGGGAATCCCCGCCGCTCACGCTGGCCGGCCGCCCGGTGCTCGACGCGATGCTCGCCGAGGTGACGCGGCTGCTTGACGAGCTGGGCCTGGACCGCCCGCACGTCGCAGGGAACTCACTTGGTGGCCGCCTGGCCTTGGAGGCCGGTGTGCGAGGCCGCGCGGCAACGGTCACCGCCCTGTCTCCGGCCGGGTTCTGGCGCAACCGTGGCGAGATCGCCTACGACCGGGCCGTGTTCAAGATCATGGAGTTGGCCGGGGCCAGGACCCAGAGGTTCGCGCCGGCCCTCGTCCGCAGCACCGCTGGCCGGGCGATTCTCTATGGCGCGATCGTGAGCAGGCCGTCCCGGATGACCCCGCAGCAGGCATTGGGCGACACGACCGCGTTCCTCGCCGCCACCGACGCGCTGCACGTGATCCTGGCCGGGATGACGAACTTCACCGGCGCCATACCGGCCGGCGTGCCGGTCATGATCGCTTGGGGCACGCGCGATCGGCTGCTGTTCCCCGGCCAGGCCAGGGTGGTCAACGCCCACCTGCCCGAGGCACTACTCGTGCCGCTGCCTGGCTGTGGCCACGTGCCCATGACCGACGACCCCCCGCTGGTCGCTGACGTCCTGCTGCGGGGGAGCGGCCGGGCTTAGCGCCGCCGTCGCGCGGCGAAGCCCAGTCGATCGCTACCCTGGCCGCCTGGTCGGCCTGGCGTTTCAACCAACTACGAGCGAAGCGGTCATCGAATCGGGGATCGCGGTCGCCAACGGCATCGTCTACTTCGGCGGCGGCAACGTTCTCTACGCGGTGCGCGCCTAGCGAGCAGGCATCTGGTCACGGGCCGGCCTGCGCGCACAGTGCTCCAGCCCGGCCGCTCCGATCGGCGGGGCAGGGGGTGTACTGGGCGGCCTCCAGGTCGGACACGGCGGCGGTGCCGCCGAGGTATCTGAGGAACGCCGCCGCCAGGCCGATGGCCCGGCCGCAGGTGTAGAGGTACTCGACCGTCCAGAACGGATACTGGCCCGCCGACCGGCCGATGTCGCCGAAGGCCGGGCTGAGCCCGTCGAGCGCGACCGGCTGCACGCCGCCGCCCTGGTGGGCCGCCACGTCGCCGGTCTGGGCGTAGCCGAGCGCGCCGGGGACGGGCCCGACGTCGGTCAGCAGGCCGCCGGTGGCAGGCCCGGGCCGCGGTGCTCGGTTGGCTGACGCCGCATTGCGATGTCGTATTCGTCGGCCTACGGAGGAACGGGCTTCGCGGCCGGGGCTCACGGTCAGCAGCCGCACGAAATCGCATCTGTCGATGCCGGCGCCAGATGGCTATCATCAGTACCGGCGCTGGCCTGTCCAGCGCTGACCAGGTGACATGGCCATAGCAGCGCATCTTCCGGCGCGCCGCTGCCGAGTCTGCTGGTCTTTCCGGGTCCTCACCCGCGTCAGGCACGTTGAGCTGCTGCCTTCCGTGATCCGGCTCATCGGTGGTCCGTTCATGGTGAGCGGGCCTACGCCAGTTTGTGCGGGCGGAGGTCATCCCAATGAGCAACCCGGGAATTACCAGGCACCTGCGGTCGGCCGTCGCGTTAGCGGCGCCAGTCCTGCTGGCTACCGCGGTTGCCGCACCGGCGGCGGCCTCCCGCATTGCCGTCCAGGCGCGGGCCGGCCTCGCCGCCCACGTCTCCCCGGCCCGCGCAGGCGCCGAGGTCTCCCGGGCCGGTGCCGGCGCAGACATTTCCCGAGGCAGCCGCGCAGCTCCGCAGCAGACGCCGACGACCGACACCTGGCCGACGTCCCTGCACGACGTGGAGCGCACGGCGGCATCTGCGGACACTACGATCGGCACCGGCACCGCGCCGACCCTGACCAAGCTGTGGACGTTCCAGACCGGCGGCGCGGTTGCGAGCACCCCAACGGTAACCGGCGGTGTGGCGTACTTCGGTTCCTGGGACGGCTATGAGTACGCGGTCAACGCGGCTACCGGCGCGCTGATCTGGAAGACCTACCTGGGCGTGCTCACGGCCAACCCAACCTGCATCCCGCCGCAGCTTGGCGTCTCCTCGCCGGCCACCGTGACGGGCGGCACCGTGTACGTCGGCGGCGGCGACGGGTACTGGTACGCGCTGAACTCGTCGACCGGCGCCGTCGACTGGCGGGTCTGGGTCGGCGGAACTGGCCCGGGGATTTACGACGGCCACTACAACTGGTCCGGCCCGCTGATCGTGGGGAACTACGCCTACGTGGGCGTCGCCAGCCTCGGTGACTGCCCACTGATCCAAGGACAGCTGCTCAAGGTCAACCTCACCACGCACGAGATCGAGAACACCGCNAACCTGGTGCCGAACGGCCAGGTCGGCGGTGGAATCTGGACGTCGCCCGCCTACAACCCGAGCACGGGCCTGATCTANACAGCCACCGGCACCGAGAACCTGCCGACACAGCACTGGGCNCAGGCGATTCTGGCCATCGACCCGTCGACGATGGAGGTGGTGGACAGCTGGAAGCTGCCCGAGTATGAGACCGTCCTTGACTCAGACTTCGGCACCTCGACAACGCTGTTCACCGATGCCAACGGCGACAACCTGGTCGCGGCGACCAACAAGAACGGTGAGGCGTACGCGTTCAACCAGTCCAGCCTGGCCTCGGGCCCGGTGTGGCAGCAGAACATCGCTGTGGGCGGGGACTGTCCCACCTGCGGGGTCAGCAGCGTCTCCTCGGCTGCGTTCGGCGATGGCCAGCTGTACATGGCGGGCAACCTCGGCGACATCAACGGCACCGAATACCCGGGCACGGTCCGCGCTCTCAACCCGGCGACCGGCGCGTACATCTGGCAGCACGCCGCCCCGGGCCCGGTGATTGGTGCCCTCGCCTACGACAACGGCATGGTGCTGGACGGCGCTGGCTCGGTGCTCGAGGTTCTCAGCGCTGCGACCGGCGCTCGCCTCTACAGCTATGACACCGGCTCCCAGATCTACGCGGGCCCATCCGTGGCTGACGGTGTCATCTACACCGGGAGCACCGCCGGGCAGGTGACCGCGTTCGCGCTGCCGTCCACGTCGCCCGCCAGCCCGCCGCCCGATCCGAACTGCCCGTCCGGGTTCACCTGCCAGGACATTGGCGGGTCATCGCCCGCGGGGAGCGAGGCCGTCTCCGGCTCGACCTGGTCAGTCACCGCGGGGGGCGTTGGCGTCGGTCCCACCTCCGACCAGTTCCGGCTGATCAGCGAGCCGACCGCCGGGAACGCCCAGGTCACCGCGGAGGTTACCGGGCAGCCCGCCGGGAGCGGCTCCCAGGTCGGAGTGATGATCCGGCAGAGCAACGATCCCGCATCGCCCTATTACGCGGTGTACGAGGAGCCGGGCAATACCGTCATGGTGGCGTCCCGGACAACATTCGGCGGTGATTCCTCGGTCACCTATGACGAGGCCGGCCCTGCCCTGCCGGTGTACCTGATGGTCCAACGCACCGGCGATGTGCTGCAGGCGGCCATTTCGACCAATGGGACGTCTTACACGCTGATACCGGGGACCAGTGCCACGGTGCCGATGCCCGCAGCCAGCCTGGCAGGGGTGATGGTGAGTTCGGGAACGCAGGGCACGCCGGGGACCGCCACGGTGACCGGCGTCAGCGTCGGCTCACCCACGGTAAATCCGCAGCCGGCACCCAGCTCCAGCCCGTGCCCATCGGGCTGGAGCTGCCAGGACGTGGGCAACCCCGCCCTGGTTGGCAACCAGGCCCTGTCCGGGGGCACNTGGACCGTCAGCGGCGCGGGCGGGGACATTTGGGCCAGCTCGGACCAGTTCCATTACGTCTGGGAGAGCGTGCCGGGCGACGCCACGGTCAGCGCCGACGTCACGTCGCAGTCCGACACTGACCCGAGCGCCAAGGCCGGCGTCATGCTGCGCGGCGGCACCGACCCGGGAGCCGCGTATTACGCCGCGTACGTGACGCCAGGTGACGGCGTCGAGGTGCAGTACCGCGACACCGATGGCGGGATCGCGGCGCAACAGGCCAACCCATCCGGCGCCGCGCCCGCGTACCTGGAGGTCGCCAGGTCCGGCACCTCTTTCACCGCCTACACCTCCACCAACGGCAGCGCCTGGACCCCGATCCCGGACTCCACGGTGTCGCTGCCGAACCTGTCCGGCACGATCCTGGCCGGGCTGGCCGTGACCTCACACAACACCAGTGAAGTCGGCGGCGCCACGTTCACCGGCGTCACGATCAGCGATACCGCGCCTGCGCCGCCCAACCTGTGCCCCTCCGGGTGGGCGTGTGAGGACATCGGCTACCCGACACCGGCCGGCAGCCAGACGCTGAGCAGCGGGACATGGGCCATCCAGGGCGGTGGCGGCGACATGTGGGGGACGTCGGACCAGATGCGGCTGATCTCCGAACCGCAGGCCTACAACGGCACGGTCACCGCCGAGGTCACGTCGCAGTCCGACACCGACCCATGGGCGAAGTCGGGTCTCATGGTCCGGCTGACCGACTCACCGTCCGCGCCGTACTACTCGGTCCTGCTCACCCCCGGCAACGGCGTGGTCGTGCAGTACCGCAGCGAGCAGAACGGTGACACCTCCCAGGTAACCGGCGTCTCCGCGACCGCGCCCAGCTACCTGCAGGTCGGCAGGTCCGGCGATACCTTCACCGCGTACACCTCCAGCGACGGCGTTAACTGGACTGCTTTCCCTGGCTCGACCGTAACAATCAGCGCATTGTCCGGAACTCTGCTGGCCGGGATGGTGGTGTGCTCGCACAACACGGTCGAGTCCAACACCACGGTCTTCTCCGATGTCGCCATCACCGGCACCGGCACCCAGGCGGGCCTGCCGTATCCCTGGTCAGACGGTGACGTGGGCGGCTCGACGCCGGCCGGGTCAGCCTCCTACGCCGGCTCTACGTTCACCGTCGAGGGCGGCGGAAACGACGTGTGGGGGTCCACCGACCAGTTCAACTACGTGTCGCAGCCCCTGACCGGCGACCTCAGCATCGTTGCCCGGATCACCTCGCAGACCGACACCAGCGACTGGGCCAAGTCGGGAGTGATCATCAAACAGTCCACAACCGCCGGATCGGCGTACGCGGCGGTCTTCGTGACACCCGGGCACGGCGTGAACTTCCAGTGGGGCTTTGCCAACAGCACGGGCGGTAACAGCTACGCGTTCCCGAACGCCTGGGTGCGGCTGGACAAGATCGGGACCGTGTTCACGGCCTACGCGTCAAACGACGGGCTGAACTGGGTGAAGATCGGCCAGGCCACGATTTCCATGACCGGCACCATCACGGCCGGCCTGGTGGTCTGCGCGCATAACGGCTCGGAGCTGAACACAACGACGTTCGACAACGTCACCATCACCCCGCTCGGCGGTGGACCGTTGCCAACGCCGTGGACGAACGGGGACATCGGCGGCCCGGCGATCCCCGGCTCGGCAAACTACACAGCGGACGGCGGTGTGTTCACCCTCAACGGCTCGGGCGCCGACATCTGGGGATCCGACGATCAGATGCAGTACGTCAGCCAGCCCCTGGATGGCAACGGCACCATCATCGCGCGAGTCACCTCACAGGACATCACCGACCCGTGGGCGAAGTCCGGCATCATCATCAAGCAGTCGACGGCGGCGGGATCCCCGTACGTGCTGCTCGCGGTCACCCCGGGCAACGGCGTGCACCTGCAGTACGGGTTCAACACCGACATCTACGGCGGCGAGTTCGCGTTCCCGAATGCTTGGCTGGAACTGCAGCGGAGCGGGAACACATTCACCGCGTACACCTCGCCCGACGGGTCCACGTGGACCGAGGTGGCCTCGGTCACGGTGACGATGACGGCCGCGGCCACGATCGGGTTGTTCGTCTGCTCGCACAACAACAATCAGCTGAACGCCTCGACGTTCGACAACGTCTCGGTGACGCCCTAGCCGCGCTATGGCCGAGACCCGGCCGAGTCTTGCTCGGTGACCAGACCATGCTCGGTCAGCTCCCAGTAGTGCCGCCTCCCGGGATGGAGGAGCTGGTAGAGCGCCTTGTACGCCGCAGCGCTCATCAGTGCCCAGTACACCGGCACCGCCAGCAGTGCCCGGACGGCGCCCAGCAGGCCGCGCTCCATGCAGCCCAGCATCAGGCTGTAGACCATGAGCAGGTTGCCACCGAGCATCGCCAGCACGCCCAGGTAGAGCACGGGCATCGGGAACAGTGGCGCGATGCGCGAGGGGCCGTCGACGAGGTAGATCGCGGTAAGGGCCCAGAAGAACGGGTTGACCAGCGTGGTGAGCGTGGCCATGCCCAGCGTCGCCTGCAGGCTGAGAAATCGCCGTGTGCCGAGTTCGTGCCTTAGCTGTCCCGGCGAGCGCATGTGCACCAGCCAGGTCTGGTAGTAGCCCTTGATCCACCGGCTGCGCTGCCGCAGCCAGTTCCCGGCCCGGCTGTTCGCTTCCTCCTCGGTCACCGAGGTCATCATCCGGACTCCCCAGCCCCGCCGGGCGATTCTGATGCCGAGGTCGGCGTCCTCGGTCACGTTGTGCGGGTCCCACCCGCCCAGGCGGCGCAGCGCGTCGGTGCGGAAGTGGTTGGACGTCCCGCCCAGCGGTATTGGCAGCCGGTACCGGTCAAGCCCGCGCAGGAACAGGCTGAAGTTCAGCGCGTACTCGGCCGCGAAGCAGCGGGTCAGCCAGTTGGTGTCCGGGTTCCAGTACTGCAGCTCAGCCTGGACGCACACGACCCAGTCCGGCAGCGACCGGAACGCTGCTGCCGCCTTGCGCAGTTGGTCCGGCTCGGGCCGGTCCTCGGCGTCGTAGATGACGCAGAACTCGCCGCGCGCCTGTTCCAGACCGAGGTTGCACGCCTTGGGCTTGGTCCGGGGATCGCTCGGCGGGATCAAGACCACCTCGAACTGCGGGCCGAGGTCAATCCGGGCGAGCGCAGCCCTGGTCGGGTCGTCATCCTCCTCGACCAGGAGCAGCACCTGAAGCCGGTCCGGCGGATACCGCAGGCCGGACAGCTTGGTGACGAGCGCCGGGACCATCTTCTCCTCCCGGTAGAGCGGCACCAGCAGCGTGTAGCCGGGCAGCTCGCGGCCGGAAACGGCGGGACAGGCCGCTGTGCCGGGACGCAGCACTGGTGCCTTCCCGGCAGCCAGCACCAGCACGAACTTGAAGGCGATGAGCAGAACGTAGGTTACGGTGACGACGGCGACAGCCGTTTGCGCCCACCAGAGTGGTGACGGACCGTATCCGGCCGCGCGCGCGGCGGCGGTCGCCACGGCGCAGGCGCCGAGGGCCGCGAGCGTCCCAGCCTGCCCGCTGCTCAGCAATCGGCGGGCGCTCAGCTCCTCTGGCAGCGGCTGCACGCGCCAGACCTGGCCATCGGTTATGCCTGGCGCGTGCGGCTCCGCCCAGTCGAGGGTCGTGGCCTCCGGAGGCTGGGTCATTCTGTTCTCACCTCTCGCGATAGATGAGCCGGTCAGAATCCGCGTAGACCAGCGCGTAATGGGCGAGCTCCTTGCTGCCGTGCAGCGCCTGCCATACCTCGTCGGTGCCGCCGGGCGCGCGCCTCATGTAGATCCAGCGAATGCCGTGGCCGAACGGGTCGTGCAATGCAGGCAGCCACTGCCGGTAGCTGCCCTCGTAGATGATCGAGCCGAGCGGAATCTCGGACTCGAACGTCACGGTCTCGTTGCCGAACGACTCCATGAGCACCTTGCCGCCGTGGTAGTGAGTGCGCAGCCACTGTGCTGCCCGGTCGTTGGCTAGCTGGCTGGCTGACGCCTGGAAGACCTCGGGCTCCTTCAGCGTGTCGACGCCGCCCGCGGCGACGAGCACGGTCGCTGCGACGACAGCGCCGCAAACCGCCAGGTACAAGATGGCCCGCAGCCAGCGCCGGGGTGACTGCTGCACGGCCACCGTCAGATAGGCCAGGAATAGCGCCACGGGCAGGGCGGTCAGCACGCCGAACCTGACGTTGTACAGGTCGCCATTGATCTGCATGACGTGCAGCGGCCGCTGCCCGGCGTACAGGGCGTAAACGTAGAACGGGATGATCACGAGCAGGACCAGCGGGGCCAGCGACTCCGGTCGGAGCCGGGTCTTGGCCAGGTAGAAGCAGAGGCCGGCCGCCGAGAGCGCGAGCGCGAGCCACCCGACGTTGTCCGCCATCGCGTAGAGGTACGTCTCGGCCGCCACCCGCCAGTGCCCAACCGCCACGTCGCTGGGCGCGACCCACAGCGACGACTTCGCGAAGGCCCCGTCCTGGAAGTACAGGGGGTTATGGAAGATCGCGGCGTTCCATGCCACCCAGCCCGCGATCCCGCTGAAAGCCAAGAGGCCGTAGAAAATCACGTGCCCCTCCACATGGCGCAGCCGTTCGCGCAGCCTGCCACGCGGCGACCGGCACCAGGCCACCCAGGCGACGACGATGATCACCGCGACGTCGATGACCCAGGCCTCGTACCGGCTCAACGTCCCGAACATGGCCGCGACGGCCGTGGCGCCGAGCTGCTGATACGAGCCGGTCTGGCACCAGAGCATGAGGTGGTAGACGGTCGCGGCGATACACGCGATGAGCAACAGCTCGGTCATGGGGGTGCTCTGCAGGTAGAGCACGTTCGGGTTCGCGGCAAAGAACGCCGCCGCGAACAGGCCCGCGATCCTGCTGCCGCTTAGGCCCCGGCCGGTCAGGTATAGATACCGGGTGGTCAGCACGTAGCAGGCCATCGAGACGAGACTGCCGGAGAGCCCCGAGTAGTACCACGGGTTGATCCAGATGACCGGCAGCGTCAGCAGGTGTGGCAGTGGCAGCCAGACCGCGCCGAGCTGCGCCACGCCGGGTGTTGAGGCCGCCACCACGCGCCGGGCGATCAGCAGGTGGGAGATCGCGTCCGGATAGGCGAGCACCACGTTGCGCCTGGCGAAATAGAGGAACGCCGCCTCGGAGGTCACTGCCGCCGTCGCGGTCAGCCACCAGAGCGTCGCGTCNCTCGCGCCGATCACCCGTCTGCTGAGGTGGCCAGCCCATCCGGCGCCGGCGTGCTCAAGCCACAGGTCGAGCAGCCCGTGCAGCGAGACGAGGATGACCGACAGTTTCGCGCCGGTCTGCTCACCATGCAGGCGGGGGAAGTGCTGTACCGGCCGTTGCAGCACCCGGGCGCCTTGGTCCTCCAGCCGCAATAACAGTTCCGGGGAGATCGTGGCGGCGGCACCGCGTAACTGAACGCCGTCCAGTACACGCCGGTCGATGAGTTTGTAAGCACAGTCGATATCGCGGGCCCGTAGCCGCAGCAGCACGCGGCAGGCCCAGCCCCACAGAAACGCGTTGACCTTGCGCATCATCGGATCGGCGCGGCGCGTCCGAAAGCCGATCACCGCGTCGGCTCGCTCGGTGCGCGCCTCCTCGATGAATCCGGGCAGGTCGGACGCTGCGAACTGGCCGTCGGAGTCGGTCAGGAAGAGCCGGCGTGAGCTTGTCCGTTCCAGCGCTTCGCGGATACCTGTCCGAACAGCGTCGCCGTAGCCGCGGTTGACCTCGTGGTGCACAACGTCGATGCGCCCCGGGTACTTGGCCGCGAGCGCCTCGGCCACCTCGCCGGTCGCGTCCGGGCTTCCGTCGTTGACAATGACAATCTGGTGCGGCTCGCCGGCCGCATGAAGCGTGCACAGCATGTCCTCGACGGTCGCGGGCAGGTTGGCCTCCTCGCAGTACGCGGGCAGAACCACGGTGACGCCCCGGTCCAACGGGGTGCCGCGCGCCGCCCGCACTGTGCGGCGCGGTGGTTCGGCCACTGCAAGGCCCCCCGCGCCGACCAGGCTGCCCTCTGGGGCCTTGCTGCGCTGGGCCGGGATCTGGCCGAGGGCTATGACCCCGATGGGCACGACCCCGCCGGGCGCCGGACCCGGCTCCCGCGCCACGGCTGCGCGGGACCGGAAGATCATCCAATTGCACACCAGATAAGTGAGGCCCGTGGCGGTGAGCACGCCACTGGCGGCGGCCGCCGTGGTACCGATCGTGCGGTAGCACACGGCGAAGACCACACTGTCGCACGCCAGCGACAGCAACGCGGTGCCGTTATAGGCGGCCCATCGTCGGCCGACGCTGCGCCAGCCGCGGGCAGGCCGGTCGCCCCAAGTCAGCTTGGAGCTGAGCATGAAATTGAGCTGCGCTGACGCAGCGAATGCTATCGAATTCGCCAGCGGCCGATACAGGGCCAGGTGAATGAGCGCCGTCAGCGCAGCGAACTGCACGCTAAAGCAAGTGACACCGACCGCGATGTACTTTAAGATACGGCCGTGCTTTCGTAGCAGCGACTTCACGATTGCCCTCCGGGATGCATGGCTGTAGTCGATCATTTCGGACTACAGGCGTTCCGGAATTCCGGGCAGCAATTTCTGATTACCTCATGGGCAACGGCTGCCGTGACACACCCGCGTCGACGTGTCACGCGAATTGCTGCCCGAAGCACTCACTTCCGGCATGAGTGATGAAGGGAGCCCAGCGCCCGCAGCGAGGTCGCGGCCATCGTTGGCCCGGGACGGCGCTGGCGGCAAGCGTTCCGGTACCAATTCGGCTCCTCAAGCCGCACGCCCGGAACTGGCTTTCGCTCGGTCCTTACGCGCCCCCCAACCGGCCCGGCCGTCCTGGGTGTGCCCGCTTGGGGACTCCAGGTGGACTCGCGGCCAGTATCACCCTGTTGCATGCCAGCGCGTTACCCGAATCGGTCCTTTTCTCAGAATCTTCTGCTTAATACAATCTTACGTCCAGCTTAAGCTGTGTCATAGCGCACTAATCCGACACCGAATTCCATTCGGTAGCGGCGCTTGAAAGCTATACATCTAGACATTATGGCGACATCAGTACCGGTTGTGCCGACAGCCGCTAATCCCAGTCGATCGCTACCCTGGCTGCCTGGTCGGCGTGGCGTTCCAGCCAATCACGAGCGAATGGGCACAGCGGCACTATCGTGAGGCCCTCACGGGCGGCCCGGTCGATCGCGGCCACGACGAGTCGGCCACCGATGCCGTGTCCCTCGAGCTCAGCGGGTACATCGGTATGGATGAGGACGAGCCGCTTCCCGTTGCGGCGGTACATGAGCACGGCGACGTGGCCGTCGGTGTCCAGCTCGAACCGGGACTCGGCCTGGTTGTCGGTGACCTGGGGGGCATGGCTCACGTGCACATCGTCGCACCCGCGCCGGGGCATAGAACGGGGCGGCCGGCAGTTTCCGGAGACCGGTGCGCCGTGGAAAGGAGCTGGGGATGCCTCAGGCTGTCAGGTTCGATCAGTACGGGGGGATAGACGTCCTGCGGGTGGTCGACGTGGAACGCCCGGTCCCCGGCCCCGGGCAGGTGCTGGTCCGGGTGAAGGCCACGTCGATCAACCCGGGCGAGGCCAAAATCCGGTCGGGTGCCCTGGCCCAGCAGTGGCCGTCCACGTTCCCGTCCGGTGAGGGCAGTGACCTCGCGGGCATCGTGGACGAGCGGGGCGGAGGCGTCACCGGCTTCGCCATCGGCGACGACGTCCTCGGGTGGACGGACAACCGTGCGGCGCACGCCGAGCTCGTGCTGGCCGATGCCGAGCATCTCGTACCCAAGCCGGCCGGCGTGTCGTGGGAGGCCGCCGGGTCGATGTACGTGGCCGGCGCGACCGCGTACGCGATGGTCCGGGCCGTCTCGGTCGGCCAGGGCGACACCGTCGTGGTCTCCGGCGCCGCGGGCGGCGTCGGGACGATCGCCGTGCAGCTTGCCAAGAATGCCGGGGCCGCGGTGATCGGCCTGGCCAGCGAGCAGCACCACGAATGGCTGTCCAGCCACGGCGTGATCCCGGTCACATACGGCGAGGGCGTGGCGGACCGCATCAGGTCCGCGGCCGGCACCGCGGTGGACGCGTTCCTCGACACCCACGGCGGCGGCTACGTCGAGCTGGCGCTCGACCTCGGCGTCCGGGCGGAACGGATCGACACGATCGCGGACTTCCAGGCCGGGGCGAAGTACGGCGTGAAGACCGACGGCAACGCCGCCGGAGCCAGCGCCGGGGTGCTCGGCGAGCTGGCCGGCCTGGTCGACCGCGGGCTGCTGGAGATACCGATCGCCAACGTCTACCCGCTGGACAAGGTGCAGGACGCGTACCGGGAGCTCGAGCACGGGCACACGCTCGGAAAGATCGTTCTTCGACCCTGACGCCCCCAGGGCGGCTTCCGCGGCGTCAGGCGAGCGGCAGCATGGCCTCGGCGCCGACCGGCCGGAACCCGGCGGCGAGGAAGGCCCGGACGCTAGCCGCGTTGCCCGGGGCGATCTGGGCCCACAGTGGCGTGCCCTCCGGCACCAGGTGCCTGGCGGCGGCGGCGAGCTCGCGGCCGAGGCCCTTGCCCTGGTAGCCGGGCTCAACCTCCAGCGCGACCTCCCAGCGGCCGGCCACCCCGCGGCCGATGGACACGATCGCGCCGGGTGTCTCCCAGACCCGGACGCCGTCCCGGTGCCGCAGCGCCCGTACCACTCGGGGATGGCCGGAGGGCACGGCCGGGGTCAGCATGATCTCGGGCGAGCCGGGCTCCGGCGCGGCGACGCACAGCAGGTCAGTGCTGTTCATGCGCCGCCCGGTCGCGACGGACAGGGCCTGCAGGAACGGCGGCAGTAACGGCCCGGACAGGTCCCCGGGCGGCAGCAGGCCGCGGACCCACGCGGGGTCGAGGTCGACGAAGACCACCGAGTGTGCCGTGAACGCGATCACGCCGGCGTCCCGCCGCGACGGCTGGGGCAGGATCGTGACGCTCCCGTCCGGGGGCGGGAACCTGCCCGCGGCCGCGTCGCTGAGCAGGTCCGCGAGCCGCCCGCTCACCTCCCCGGCCCTCTCACCGTGTCTCCCGTGTCTCCGCTCGCGTGTCTCCGCTCGCGTGTCTCCGCTCGCGTGTCTCCGCTCGCGTGTCTCCGCTCGCGTGTCTCCCGTGTCTCCGCGCGCCCGGGGCGCCCCATCCCGCTCGGCGGCTCGCTCAGCGGTAGGCCGAGATCCCGGTGATCGCCTGGCCCAGGGCCAGCGTGTGGATCTCCTCGGTGCCTTCGTAGGTGAGCACCGACTCCAGGTTGTTCGCGTGCCTGATCACCGGGTACTCGAGGGTCACCCCGTTCGCCCCGAGCACGGTCCGCGCCTGCCGGGCGATCTCGATCGCGGTCCGGACGTTGCTCATCTTGCCGAGGCTGACCTGCTGCGGCGTGATCTTCCCGGCTTCCTTCAGCCGCCCCAGGTGCAGCGCGAGGAGCTGGGCCCGGGCCAGGTCGGCCAGCATCCAGGCCAGCTTGCCCTGGGTCAGCTGGAAGCCNCCGATCTTGCGTCCGAACTGCTCCCTGGTCGTGGCGTACTCGACGGCNGACTCGTAGCAGGNCCTGGCCGCCCCGGTCACNCCCCACACGATCCCGAACCGNGCCTCGGACAGGCAGGACAGCGGGCCCTTCAGCCCGGTGACCCCGGGGAGCACGGCATCGGCGGGCAGGCGCACGTCGTCAAAGTGCAGCTCGGAGGTCACCGACGCGCGCAGCGAGAGCTTCTTGTGGATGTTCCGGCTGGTGAACCCCCGCGCCGCGCGCGGCACCAGGAAGCCGCGGATGCCGTCGGACGTCGAGGCCCACACGACGGCGATGTCGGCGATCGACCCGTTCGTGATCCACATCTTGGAGCCGTTCAGGACCCAGTCGCCGCCGTCCTGCTTCGCGTTCGTCCGCATGCCGGACGGGTCGCTGCCGTGATCGGGCTCGGTGAGNCCGAANCAGCCGATCGCCTCGCCGGCCGCCATCCTCGGCAGCCACTCCTGCTTCTGCTCCTCNGAGCCGTACTTCCAGATCGGGAACATCGCGAGCGACCCCTGCACCGAGACCAGGCTGCGCAGNCCGGANTCGGCGGCCTCCATCTCGCGGCAGGTGACGCCGTANGCGACCGGCCCCATGCCCGCGCAGCCGTACCCCGTCAGGTGCATGCCGAGCAGGCCGAGCTTGCCCAGTTCCGGCGCGAGCTCCCGGGGCAGCGTTCCGGCCTCGAACCAGTCGGCGATGAACGGCAAGATCCGCTCGGCGGCGAACGCCCGGACGGTATCGCGGACCAGGCGCTCCTCCTCGCTCAGCTCATCGTCGATGCGGAGCAGGTCGGTGGCTGCGATGCCGGTCGCGGTCTCGGTGCTTGGCGACATGGCCGGATCCTTCCTCGTTACCCGTGCCGCCAGGGTATGCGGGCGCCATGCGGCCTGTCTCTGCCGGGTTTCGTTAGCTCACCCCGAATCGGGCATGATGGCAGGCATGAGCAACGTTAACGGCAACAAGATGCTGGTTCGCACCCGCGACGGCCGCATCGTGGCGGGCGTCTGCTCGGGTCTGGCCGAGTACTTCGGCATCGACGCCAACCTGATCCGCGCGATCCTCGCCGTGGTCACGGTGTTCTCCGCTGGGTTTGGCGCGCTTGCCTACCTGGCAGCCTGGGTCGTGATCCCGGAGGAGGGCGAAAAGACGTCGATCGCGGAGAACCTGGTCAACAAGAACCGCAAGCCATAGATCCAGCCTTCGCCCGCGGCGCACGGACGCCCCGCCTGCGGCGCACGGGGCGCCTCGCCGCCGGACCGGTCCCGCTCTCGGCCCGGTGCCGTGCGCGGGCCTGGTGCTCGATGCGCGCAAAGTGTGATGCACTGGCCAAGCGCTTTGCCGGCAGCGCGGTTCGTCCCCTATGCTGGGGCGGTCCCCGACGGCGGGCGCCACGGGCCACGGCGGCGAATGACCGTCGAGCCCCCATCGTCTAGTGGCCTAGGACACCGCCCTTTCAAGGCGGCGGCACGGGTTCGAATCCCGTTGGGGGCACTGCTGGCGGCCAGCCAGCGCAGCATGGTCCTGTAGAGCAGCTCGGAGTGCTCGCCACCCTGTCAAGGTGGAGGTCGCGGGTTCAAATCCCGTCAGGACCGCTCGGCTCGGCGGCGCTGCGGCCGGAGTCGGCGCAGCCAAGGTCAGGTAGCTCAGTTGGTACGAGCGTCCGCCTGAAAAGCGGAAGGTCGGCGGTTCGACCCCGCCCCTGACCACAAGATCACGGAACATCCGCTGGCCCTCTTACCTGCGCGAACAGCAGGAAGAGAGGCAACGTCATGGCCTTGCAAGGGTTATTTTCCCGGTTCTCTGACCTGCGGAGACGCTCAGGCGTGGATACATGC
>JGI12635J15846_10002679_pt1 | contig 15547 bp, 14 predicted proteins | sample BlaSpr_A8_OM2_M2_FD_15846 | JGI IMG/M metagenome (IMG submission 15846) | reverse complement strand
CAACAATCGCATCGCCGGGCGCGCCGTCAGCGTCGATGGGGAACTGGTCGAGCTGGTCTCGCCGCAGGGCTGGTCGGTGCGCGCCCGTCGCAGCGGCCCGATTTCGCCGGGCGACTCGGTCGCGGCGTTCGTGCGCCCGGAGTCCGCGAGCATCGAGCTCGACGCCGGGCAACTGCCGCAGCACATGACGCGCTATGCCGGCGAGGTCCAGAGCCTGCTGTTCGACGGCGCCAATTCCGCGGTGCTGATCGTGGAGCAGCAAACCCGCTTCGAGTTTCGCGTCGCGCTGCCGCAGACCGGGCGCCTGGCGGATCTGAAGACGGGCGCACGGGTGTTCTTCGGCTTCGATCCACAGCGCGCGATCTGTTTCACCGCACCTGCCGGCGCGGGCACCGAGCATGGCTGAAACTTCCGGCCATGCGCTGTGGCAGCGCCGAATGATGCTGGCGGTGCTGCTGACTCCGGCGCTGCTGTGGCTGTTCGCGCTGATCATCCTGCCGCACATCGATCTTGCGCTGCTGTCGTTTCGCGAGCGCATCGCCGCGCGCACCTATGCGGCGAGCCTGACGCAGTACCGGACCTTTTTCGCCGAACCGTTGTACTGGGGGGTATTCGTCCGAACTGCGATCATGTCGGCGGTCGCCACCGCGCTGACGCTGCTGGTGGCCTTTCCGGTGGCGTGGATCATCGCCAAAGTCGCGCGTGGCCGCGCCAGCTCGTTGCTGTTCGTGCTGTGCCTGATTCCGTTCTGGGTCAGCGAGACGGTGCGTGCGCTCGGCTGGCTGATCCTGCTGCGCGAATCCGGCGTCCTGCCGACGCTGCTGGTCCGGCTCGGCATGACGGCGGTGCCGGTCGAGCTGCTCTACCACGACGCAACGATTCTGATCGGACTGGTCTACACCTCGCTACTGTTCATGGTGGTGCCGCTGGTGAGCAGCCTGGAGAGTCTCGACAACTCGCTTATCGAAGCCGGCTATAACCTTGGCGGCAGTGGGGCAGCGATCCTGCGGCAGATCGTCATCCCGCACGCGGCGCCCGGCATCACCTCCGGCTGCATCGTCGTGTTCATGCTCACGCTCGGCAACTACCTGACGCCGAATCTGCTCGGCGGCAAGAACTCGCAATGGTTCACCGAGCTGATCTACACGCAATTCATCGTGCGCTTCAACTGGGAGCAGGGCGCGGCTTTTGGCTTCCTGTTGCTGGCGCTGTCGACCGGCATGGTCGCGCTCGGGCTGCGGGTCAGCGGCCAGCGCTTCGTCGACGTGATGCGCCGCACATGATCTCCTCGCTGCCGCGTCCGGCCTGGCTGCGTGCCGCCACCGCGCTCTANCTCGGCGCGTTCCTGCTGTTCCTGTTCCTGCCGCTGGCCGTGGTTGCGGTGTTCGCGTTCAACAATGCACCCTATCCGGCNCCGCCGTGGCACGGGTTCACGCTCGACTGGTTCGTCGGCAACGAAGCNGCCGGCCGAACCGGACTGTTTCGCGATTCGGAACTGCTCGGCAGCATCTGGACCAGCGTCGTGGTTGCCAGCTGGGTGACTGCGCTGTCGGTGATCGTGGGCACGGCCAATGCCTTCCTGATGGAGCGCTATCGCTTCCCCGGCAAGCAGTTGCTGTCGGTGCTGATGCTGGTGCCGCTGGTGATCCCGGGCGTCATTCTCGGCATCTCGATTCTTGCCTTCTGCAGCCGCCTCGCCGAGTTCGCCGACAGCGTTTTCGGGCTCGATCTGGATTTCCTGCGGCCCGGGCTGGTGCTGGTCGTGCTCGGCCAGTTCTCCTTCGTGGCGACCATCGCGACGCTGATGGTAAGTGCACGGCTGAAGCGCTTCGATCGGACGCTGGAGGAGGCCGCGCTCAATCTCGGCGCCTCGCACGCGGCGGTGCTGCGCACCATCACGTTCCCCTATCTGCGGCCGGCGCTGATCGGCACGGCGGCGATCTCGTTTCTGATGTCGTTTGAGAACTTCAATACCACCCTGATGCTGGTCGGAGCTGATCCGCCGCTCACCGTGCTGATGTATGGGCGCATGCGCGAGGGCGCGAGCCCGGTGCTGAACGCGGTGAGCCTGTTTCTGATGCTGGCCTCGGCGCTGCTGGCGTTCTCCCTCATGCGCGGTGGCCGGCGTGGCGCCGAAAGGGCGGCCGACGCCGCCTAGGCTCGCCCGTCAGGCCGTCATGACCTTGATACCGGTCGCGCGCTCCTGGTCCTGCACCAGGCGGCGGGCCGACCAGAAGAAATGAAACGTGGCCCAGAAGCCGGTGGGCGCCAGGCACAACAGCGCCAGGCGCAACGAGGCGGCATTGGCGATGTGGCCGGGCGCGAACCAGTCGCTCAGGAACCCGACGGCTTGCGGCGCGACCACCAGATTGAACACATTGGCGACGAACAGCACCGCGGCGCAGAACAGTGCGCGCATGCGCGGCTCGGCCAGGTTATTCAGCAATCCAAAGCCGGGGCCCAGATAGAAATAGATCGACGGAATAAACACCCAGAACAGCGCGGTTGCCAGGCTCAGCGAGTGCGTCGAGTAAATCACGATCGAGATGATCGTCGACAGACCGATGACGCTGCCGAGCAGCCACACGATGCGTTTGGGATTGGCCATCCACGGCTGCGCCAGCAGCCATGCGGTCAGAAGCGTCGCGGCGATGCCGCCATACAGGTGCATCGGTGCGGTGATCGCCCCGGCCTGGCCCGCGCTCAGTGAGTAGGTGCGCATCAGGTAGGTCGGCGTCCACCACATCAGGCCCCAGCCCCACAGCGCGGTGACCGAAGTGGCCATCACCACGTGCACCGCTGAGCGCTGGCTCCAGAGGTATTTCATCGTCACCAAAAACGACGGGCTGTCCGCCTGCAGCCGGTGATCGAGGCAGCCGCGACGCGGTTCGCGCACGCTCGCGTACAGCCACACGCCGAATATCAGCCCGGCGGCACCGAGCCATAGAAATACCGTGCGCCAGCCATACAGATCGGATATCCGGCCGGTGAAATCCGCCGCGATCCAGGCACCGATCGGTGCACCGAGGGCAAAGATCGTCAGCGCCATCGGCCGGCGCGAGCAGGGGAAGTAATCCGACAGGATTGAGTTCGCGGCTGGCGTGCCGCCGGCCTCACCGACCCCCACGCCCAGCCGCGACAGCTGCAGCTGCCGATAATTGTGTGCCAGCCCGGTACACAGGGTCATCGCGGACCAGGCCAGCACCGAGCAGGCGAGGATGATGCGACGGCTGTACCGGTCCGTGAGCCAGGACAGCGGGAAGCCGAACAGCACATAAAACAGCGCCAGTGAGGTGCCGGTCAGAAACGCAATCCCGGAATCCGTCAGATGCAGCTCCAATCGGATCGGTTCCAGCACCGTCGAGATCGCATAGCGGTCGGCAATGCTGAGCGTATAGACCGCCACCATCATCAGCAGCACGTACCAGCGCGCGATGAAGGACGCCTGACTGGCGTCGACCGAAACCGGGGGTACGGCGGCAGTGACTGAAATCTTGATCGCCCCATGGCTGATGACGGGATCAGGCTGCGGGGCGCCGGCTGCTGAGCTGAAGACCCGCCCAAAGCATGGTACTGGTTTTGCGCCGGACACGCAGGGCCCCGGTCAGCTTAGAGCCGACGCCTGGCAGGGGCGACACGCGATGCCTTTGTTTGCTGAGCCGTGGCCTTTTCTGCATGCAGGTTAGCGTCTACGGGCTCGCGTTTGCGTCTATGCTTTGAGTCATACGGACGGCGCTTGACGAGCCAGAGCGATCCCATGCAGCTAAAGGACATCAAGACCTTTGTGGTCGGCAATCCGCCGCCGCATTTCGGCGGCCGATGGTTCGTATTCGTCAAATTGACCACCAACGACAATGTCTCGGGGATCGGCGAATCCTATGGCGTGCCGTTTCATCCCGATCTGGTGGCCAAACTGCTGGCGGATGTGTTCGGCCGCTACATGGAGGGCAGGGACCCGCACGATATCGAGGCGCTGTCGCGCCAGGTGTATGGCAGCGGCTTCACACAGCATCCGGATCTGACCATGATGGGTGTGTTCAGCGCGCTCGAGATGGCCTGCTGGGACATTATCGGCAAGGCGGCCGGCCAGCCGGTCTACCGGCTGCTGGGCGGGCAGGTGCACGAGCGACTTCGCTCCTACACCTATATCTATCCGCGCGCGGATCAGGGCAGCGAGATCTATCACGACCCGGCGCTGTCCGCTGAGCGCGCCCACGACTACCTGCGACAGGGCTTTACGGCGCTCAAATTCGATCCGGTAGGTCCGTACAGCGCCTTTGACGGACGCCAGCTCTCGCTCGAGGCGCTGGACCGCTCCGAGCAGTTCGTACGCGTGCTGCGCGAGGCGGTTGGATCCAGGGCCGATCTGCTGTTCGGTACCCATGGGCAGATGACGGCGGCCGGGGCCATTCGTCTGGCTCGCCGGCTCGAGCGTTACGATCCGCTGTGGTTCGAGGAGCCGGTGCCCCCGGATAGCCCGGAGGAGATGGCGCGGGTGGCACGCGCGACCACGATTCCGATAGCGACCGGCGAGCGGCTGGCGACCAAGTATGATTTTGCCCGCCTGCTGCGGGCCGGTTCAGCCGCCATCTGGCAAATGAACCTGGGCCGTGTCGGTGGCCTGCTCGAGGCGAAGAAGATTGCCGGCATGGCCGAGACGCAGCATGTACAGATCGCACCGCATCTGTATTGCGGTCCGGTGGTGGGCGCGGCCAATATCCAGCTTGCGACCTGCAGCCCGAATTTCCTGATCCTGGAGAGCATCGAGCGCTGGCAGGGCTTTCACAGCGACATCCTGAAAAAACCGATCCGGTGGCAGGACGGCTACGTGATCCCGCCCACGGATGCGGGACTCGGTGTTGAGCTCAACGAGGCATTCGCTGTGCGCCATCCGTACCAGGGCAACAGGCTGCACCTGGAAATGGATGGGCGGCCAGTCACGTGACGGCGGGCGAGCAATGATTTCAGCCGGGCGATTCGGCGCGCCGCGCCACGACCTCGTAGCCGCGCTGTTCGGGCTCCGTGTCGGTGAGCTGCGCCGGGAAACCCTGGCCGAGCACCCTGACCTGGCAGGCGTCCTCGAGGCGCCGGATGATATTGGGCGACCACTCGCGCGGCCCATAGCGCTGCTCGCCATCTCTGAAGATGTCGAGTACCAGCGGCGAGAGTTCCAGCGGCACGTGGTGGTCGGACGCCAGCTTGTCGAACAGGCCGACATCCTTGATGACCAGGTCCATCGTGAAACTGATATCGCGGCTGCCATTGAGGATCACCTGCGATTCGGTTTCGTGCACGAACGAGTTGCCCGAAGAGATGCGGATGGCCTCGTAGGCCGTGTTCATGTCGAGCCCTGCCACGGCGCACACGGTGAGCGCCTCCGCCAGCGCGGCAAGCTGCACCGTGCAAAGATAGTTGGTGACCACCTTCAGACGCGACGCGCTACCGAGCGAGCCGGTGTGCAGGATGCGCCGCCCCATCGTCGTCAGCACCGGCAGCACGCGCTCAAAGGTCTCGCGCCGGCCACCGGCAAAGATCGCGATGTTGCCGGTGGCGGCGCGATGGCAGCCGCCCGAGACCGGGCAGTCCATCACCAGAGCGCCCCGGGCTTCAACCAGCGCGCCGAGCCGCAGCACTTCGGCGTAATCGGTGGTGCTCATCTCGAGCCAGATCTGACCAGCGCGCAATGGCCCAAGAAATCCGTCGTCGCCCTCGGCGACCGCAGCCGATGCGGCCGGCGAGGGCAGACAGGTGATGATCAGCTCGACCGACTCGGCCATTTCCCGCGCCGAGGCGGCGCTGGCGGCGCCGCGCTCGACGAAGCTCTGCACCCGCTGCTCATTCAGATCCCGGACCACCAGCGCGTAGCCGTTGCGAAGCAGCGTGCCGGCGAGTTTTCCACCGACGTTGCCAAGACCGATGAAACCGATTTTCATGACTGGTCGTTCCGGGTACTGGATCATCGCAGCGCTCGCAGCCTGCGCTCGACAGGCGCCTCGTATTCTGTCAAAAGCAACCGCTGTTCCAAACTACTCATTCAGGATCAATAGCTTACATAGAGATCGGCGATGCCTTGCGACACCCATAGTACGGCGGTAGTGCTGTTTGTGCGCCGCGACCGGCGCCGAGCGCAGGCATGTCGCGCTAAGACACGTACCGGTCGCTATACCGGCATGGCGCTGCAGCGCGTGCCTGTACGATGCCATTCAGGGAGCTTGCGTGCAGTAGCCGGGGAGAGCATCGATGGCTGATGGCCAGAACGAGGAATTTGATCTCGACAGCCTGAACGATCAGGAGTTGACCGAACAGGTTCACGACGATCTCTACAACGGCCTCAAGCAAGAGATCGAGCAAGCGACCCGGATCTTCCTCGGGCGCGGCTGGTCGCCCGAGAAGGTGCTGAACGACGCGCTGGTCGAAGGCATGCGCATCGTCGGGGTCGATTTCCGTGACGGCATCCTGTTCGTTCCCGAGGTGCTGCTGGCGGCGAACGCGATGAAGGGTGGCATGGAGATCCTGCGGCCCCTGCTGGCCGAGACCGGCGTCGAGCCGATTGGCAAGATCGTCATCGGCACCGTCAAGGGCGACATCCACGATATCGGCAAGAACCTGGTGTCGATGATGCTCGAGGGCGCCGGCTTCGAGGTCATCGACCTCGGCATCAACAACCCGGTCGAGAAGTATCTGGCGGCCATTGAGCTGCACAAGCCGGACATCCTTGGCATGTCGGCGCTGCTGACGACCACGATGCCGTACATGAAGGTCGTCATCGACACGCTCAAGGAGAAGGGCCTGCGCGACAAGTTCATCGTGCTGGTCGGCGGTGCGCCGCTCAACGAGGAGTTCGGCAAAGCCATCGGTGCCGACGCGTACTGCCGCGATGCTGCCATCGCCGTGGAGACCGCCAAGTCGATGGTTGCGGCGCGCCGGGCGGCGCGCTGAGCCGGGCTTGTCCGCCGTGCCGTCCTCGGGCCGAGTGCTGGTGATCGCCTGCGGGGCGCTGTCGCGCGAGATCACGGCATTGAAGCGCGCCAGCGGCTGGTCGATGCTCGACCTGACCTGCCTGCCGCCCGAGCTGCACAACCGGCCGGAGCGCATTCCCGCGGCNNTGCGCGCTGTGATCGGCGANGCTCGTGCGCGNTATCAGCGCATCTTCGTGGCCTACGCCGACTGTGGCACCGGCGGCGCGCTCGACCGGATGCTGGCCGAGGAGGGTGTCGAGCGGCTCCCGGGCGCGCACTGCTACGAGTTCTTTGCGACCTCGGGCGTGTTCGCGGCGCTCTCGGACGCCGAACCCGGCACCTTCTACCTCACCGATTTTCTGGTGCGGCATTTCGAGCGGCTGGTCGTCGGCAGTCTCGGGATCGACCGCCATCCGGAGCTTGCGAGCGAGTATTTCCGCCACTACACCCGGGTGCTCTATCTGGCGCAGGTCGCGGATGCGCAGTTGGAGCGTCAGGCACGCGCNATCGCCGCCCGGCTCGGGCTGCGGTACGAGCACCGCGCCACCGGCTACGGCGATCTGGCGAGCGGCCTGACGCGGATGCAACGGCGCGCCGGGATACCCATTGTCGTCGAGCGCCCGCGCGCGCACTCGGCGGCCTAGAGCGCCACCCACGTGGGTCAGCTGATCATCATCTCCTGGCGTGACATCCCCGCCCAGGTCATCGNCAAGCGCGGACGCGAGACGGCGAAGGTGCCGCTGTCGCCACGNTTCCAGGANGCNGTCGACCGCGCCGCGATGCGCGCCGGCAAGGGCAGCTCGGACGCCTATCTGGCCGACTGGAAGCGCAGTNCGCCGCGCTTGTGCGGCGATGACCTCAAGGCCGTGGCAGACGCCGAGGCCGCGATTCTCGAGGCCCGCTACACCGATCAGGATCTCGAGCGCATGATCCGCGCCAAGGGTATCGACGAGCGCCTGGCGGGCGACCGCTCGTCGGCCGATAGCTCCGGAGCGCCCTGATGTACAGCGCGCGCCTGTGGTCGGTCGGCCATGCCCGGGGCCTGAATCGCTTCTATGCCGGTTTCGAGCGGCTGCTGGTGCGGCTCGCCCCGCTGTTCAGGGCGATCGGCTATCAGCGGCTGGAGCGTCCGTTCGCGGCCGTCGAGCGAGGCGTCAAAGGGCTGCTGTTCGATTGCAAGATGTGCGGCCAGTGCGTGCTGAGCTCCACCGGCATGTCCTGCCCGATGAACTGCCCGAAGAATCTGCGCAACGGTCCCTGCGGCGGCGTGCGTGCGGATGGTTTCTGCGAGGTCAATGCAAAGATGCGCTGCGTCTGGCTGCTGGCTTTCGAGGGCGCCGAGCGCATTCCCGGCGGCATCGACAAGATCCGGGTGATCCAGGCTCCCGTCGACCGACGCCTCGAGGGGCACTCCTCGTGGCTGCGTCTGGTGCGCGAGCGGACCGAGCCTGCGAGCACGGGACCGACGCCATGAAGTTCGAGGACGAGCCGGTACCCGGCTATCCGTTGCCGATCCTGCCGGGCCACGTCTCGCCGGGCCGCTTCGAGCGTGTGCTGCGCGCGGGCGTGTTCGCCGTGACCACCGAACTCGCACCGCCGGATTCCGCGGATCCGCAGCAGGTCTATCAGCGCGCGCGGGTGCTCGACGGCTATGTCGACGCGATCAATGCCACCGACGGCTCCGGAGCCAACTGCCATATGTCGAGCCTCGCGGTCTGCGCGCTGTTGACGCGCGTCGGCTACGCGCCGGTGATGCAGATCTCCTGCCGCGACAGGAATCGAATCGCGATCCAGGGTGACATTCTGGGCGGCGCCGCCATGGGCGTGTGCAACATGCTGTGCCTGACGGGCGACGGCGTGCAGGTGGGCGATCACCCGCAGGCCAGGCCGGTATTCGATCTGGATTCGGTGTCGCTGCTGGAAATCGGCTGCATGCTGCGCGACCGGCACCAGTTCCAGAGCGGCCGCAGGATCAGCTTCTCGCCGCGCGTGCTGTTCGGCGCCGGCGAGAACCCGATGGTGCCGCCGCTCGAGCACCGCGCACTGCGGCTGGCGAAGAAGGTGGCCGCCGGCGCGCAGTTCGTCCAGACGCAGTACGTCTACGATCTGCAGCGACTGCGCTCGTTCATGCGCGGCGTGGAGCAACTGGGGCTGCTCGACCAGGTATTTCTGCTGATCGGCGTCGGTCCGATCAAGAGTGCCAGGGGCGCCGAGTGGATGCGCCAGCACGTGCCCGGCGTACACATCCCCGACGCGATCGTTAAACGCCTTGCGGGCGCGCAGGATCAGGCGCGCGAAGGACGCAACATCTGCGTCGAGCTGATTCAGGAGATCCGCACCATCCGCGGTGTACACGGGGTGCATGTGATGGCGTACCGCCAGGAAGAGGCGGTCGCCGAGATCATTACCAGGTCCGGCGTGCTCGACGGACGTACCCCCTGGCACCCGGGACGCGATCAGAATTCTGCCGACAGGAAAGCATCATGACCGATACCGTTCTTAGTTCCGCGACCAGAGAGGTGGTCATCGGATTTGACCGCCCGTTCGTCATCATCGGTGAGCGCATCAATCCGACCGGACGCAAGATCCTCGCGGCCGAGATGTCGGCCGGTGACTTCAGCCGCGTCGAGGCCGACGCTCGAGCGCAGGTGGAGGCCGGCGCCCACATGCTCGATGTCAACGCCGGTATCCCGCTCGCGGACGAACCGGCGATCCTGGCCAAGGCCGTGCAGCTGGTGCAGTCGATCACCGATGTGCCGCTGTCGATCGACTCCTCGATCGTCGCCGCGCTGGAGGCGGGACTTGCGGTCTACAAGGGCAAGGCACTGGTGAATTCAGTCACTGGTGAGGAGGAGCGACTCGAGGCCGTGCTGCCGCTGATCAAGAAGTACGGCGCCGCGGTGGTCGCGATCTCGAATGATGAGACCGGCATCTCCGAGGATCCCGATGTGCGTTTCGAGGTGGCAAAGCGGATCGTGCACCGCGCGCTCGATCACGGCATTCCCGCCTCGGACATCGTGGTCGATCCGCTGGTGATGCCCATCGGCGCCATCAATCGTGCCGCGGTGCAGGTGATGCGGCTGCTACATCGCTTGAAGACCGAGCTCAAGGTCAACACTACCTGCGGTGCGTCGAACATCAGCTTCGGCCTGCCGCGCCGTAACGGCATCAATGCCGCGTTTCTGACGATGGCGATTGGATCGGGCATGACCTCGGCAATCACCAATCCACTGCACCCAGAGGTCGTCGAGGCGGTGCTCGGTGCCGATGTCATGATGGGCCATGATCCGGACTGCGCCCGCTGGATCCGCAAATTCCGCGAGCCGCCGCCAGTGAGTGCCGCCGGCGAGGCCGGGCGCGGTCGCCGCGAGGGCGGTCACCGGCGTCGGACGACGCCGGCGGCCTAGGTCGCATCCGTGGCCGCAGCCGACGCCCTGGTGGTGTTCACGCCGTCCGGCAAACGCGGACGCTTCGAGATTGGAACCTCACTGCTGGCGGCCGCGCGCACCCTCGGCGTCGACATCGACTCGGTCTGCGGTGGCAGGGCGCTGTGCACGCGCTGCCAGGTGCTGATCGCCGAGGGCGAGTTCGCCAAACACAATGTCCGCTCTTCGGCCCAGAACCTGTCGGCGATGTCGGCCGCCGAACTCGCCCTTGCCGATCGCAAGCTGCTGGCGGACGGCCGCCGACTGTCCTGCCAGGCGCGCGTGCAGGGCGACGTGGTGGTGGATGTACCGGCCAGCAGCCAGGTGCACCGGCAGGTGGTGCGCAAGGCCGCCGAGGCGCGCGACATCAAGCTCTATCCGATCATCACCCTTCACTATGTCGAAGTCGCCGAGCCGGACATGCACGACCCCAGCGGCGACCTCAAGCGGCTCACCGATGCGTTGGCAAGGGAATGGCAGCTCAGCGCTCTTGAGTGCGATCTCAAGGTGCTGCAAGGCTTGCAGGCGGCGCTCAGGAGCGGCCAGTGGAAGGTCACGGTCGCGATTCACGATCGGCGACGAATCGTCTCCGTCTGGCCGGGTCTGCACGAGAAGGTCTATGGACTCGCGGTCGATGTGGGCTCAACCACCATCGCGGGCCACCTGTGCGATCTGACCACCGGGGATATCGTGGCTGCCGCCGGTCTGATGAATCCGCAGATCCGTTTCGGTGAGGATTTGATGAGCCGCGTGTCATACGCAATGATGAACCCGGGTGGCGCGGCGCAGATGACCACGGCGGTCAGAAGCGCGCTCAGCGAACTGGCGGCCGACGTCGCGCGCTCAACCGGCATCGAGTGTGAGGCNATCCTCGAGATGACCTTGGTCGGCAACCCGATCATGCACCACCTGGTGCTCGGCCTGGATCCGGTGGAGCTGGGCGGTGCGCCGTTCGCCCTCGCGGTGGACAGCGCAGTCACCGTCACGGCCGCCGAGCTCGGCATCGCCGTNAATCCGAACGCTCGCATCTACGTGTTGCCGTGCATCGCCGGTCATGTCGGTGCCGACGCCGCCGGCATGATCCTGGCGGAGCGGCCCGACCTTTCGGACCGGCTGACGCTGCTGGTGGACGTCGGTACCAATGCGGAGATCGTGCTCGGCAANCGCGANCGGCTGGTCGCCTGTTCGAGCCCGACCGGCCCCGCGTTCGAGGGCGCGCAGATCAGTTGCGGGCAGCGGGCGGCGCCGGGCGCGATCGAGCGCGTACGGATCGATCGTGACACGCTCGAGCCACGCTACCGCGTCATCGGATCCGATCTGTGGTCGGACGATCCGGGATTCGCCGCGGTGGTCGGCAAGACCGGCGTTACCGGCGTGTGCGGCTCGGGCATCATCGAGGTGCTCGCCGAACTCTATCTCGCCGGCGTCATCAACCAGGACGGCGTCATCGACGGCTCGCTCGGCGCGAAAAGCCCGCGAGTGGTCGCCAACGGCAGGACATTCTCTTATGTGCTGGCCGACGGCGAACGTCGGCTCTCGATCACGCAGAACGACGTGCGCGCGATCCAACTGGCGAAGGCCGCGCTGTACGCGGGCATCCGGCTGCTGATGGAGCGGCTGGGGGTCGAGCGCGTCGATCGGATCCGTCTAGCCGGCGCGTTCGGCAGTCACATCGACGTCAAGTACGCGATGGTGCTTGGCATGATCCCCGACTGCGACCTCGCGCAGGTCGCCTCCGCCGGCAATGCCGCGGGCACCGGCGCCCGGATCGCGCTGCTCGACTCGCGCTCGCGCGCGACCATTGAAGCGTTGGTACGGCGCGTGGAGAAAATCGAGACGGCGCTCGAGCCGCGCTTTCAGGCCCATTTCGTCGAGGCGATGGCTATTCCGCACAAGACCGCGCAATACACTCACCTGCGAGCGGCCGTGGAGCTTCCGGCGACGAAGGCGGTGGTACAGACCGACGGGCGCGAGCGACGCAATCGCCGCGCGCCGCGTAAGGGCTAGCCGCCGGTAAGCGCGCGAGCGCTGTCAGACGTTCGAGTCGGGGAATGAGGACTTGCGACGCTGCATGAAGTCGAGCAGCGCCTCGTCGATGGCGGGGTCCAGCGGCGGCGCCTGGTACTCCGCGAGCAGCTTCTTCCACAGCACGTTCGCGCGCTTGGCCATATCGCTCGCGCCCTCGGCCTCCCACTGCTCGTAGCTGTTGTTGTCGGCCAGCGACGAGCGGTAAAAGGCGGTCTCGAAGTTCGCCTGCGTGTGTGCACAGCCGAGGAAGTGCTTGCCGGGGCCGACCTCGCGGATCGCATCCATCGCCTGGCCGTTGTCGGACATGTCGACGCCCAACAGGAAGGTCTGCATCATGCCCGCCTGATCGACGTCCATGACGAACTTTTCGTAGCCCATCGCCAACCCGCCCTCGAGCCAGCCCGCCACGTGCAGCACGAAGTTGACGCCCGCAAGGCAGGTCGGCAGCAGCGTGTTGGCCGATTCGAACGCCGCCTGCGCATCGGGAATCTTCGACGCGCACAGCCCACCGCCGGAGCGAAACGGCACCCCGAGCCGGCGCGCGAGGGCAGCCATGATGTACAGCACNAGTGCCGGCTCGGGCGTTCCAAAGGTAGGCGCGCCGGATTGCATCGAGATCGACGAGGCGAAGCTGCCAAAAATCACCGGCGCGCCGGGATTCACCAGTTGCGTCAAGGCCATGCCCGCGAGCGCTTCAGCNAGTGTCTGTGCCGCGGTGCCGGCGACCGTCACNGGTGACATCGCGCCGGCAAGGATGAAGGGNGTAACGATCGTGGCCTGGTTCGCCCGNGCGTAGACCTTGAGGGCGCCCAGCATGGTCGAATCGAAGGTCATCGGCGAGTTGGCATTGATGAGNCTGACCAGCACGGTCTTCGGGCGCCCCGTGACGGGGTCGAGGAAGTCCGATCCGAACAGGATCTTCGCCATCTCGACCGTGTCGGCGGCGCGTTCGGGGTGCGTGACCGAGCCCATGAACGCCTTGTCGCTGTACTTGATGTGGCTGTAGACCATGTCGAAATGCCGCTTGTTGACCGGCAGATCGACCGGTTCGCAGATGGTGCCGCCGGAGTGATGCAGCGACGGCGCCATGTAGGCGAGCTTGACGAAATTCCTGAAGTCGTCGATGCGCGCGTAGCGACGGCCCTCGTCAAGGTTGCGGATAAACGGCGAGCCGTAGGCCGGCGCAAAGACGGTGTGCTTGCCGCCGATCGGAACGTTGTGCGCGGGATTGCGCGCGTATTGGACGAACTCGCGCGGCGCGCTGCTGCGGATCAGCGAGCGGCACAGGTCTCGTGGGAAGTGCACACGCTCACCCTTGACGTCGGCGCCGGCGGCCTTCCAAAGGCTGAGCGCCTCGGCGTCGTCGCGAAAATCGATGCCGATTTCCTCGAGAATCGTGTCGGCATTGCGCTCGATGGTTAGCAGCCCCTGCTCGTCGAGCACTTCGTAGTACGGCAGCGCGCGTGTAATGTACGGAATCGTGACGGCCGAGCGGGCCGCACGCGCCGCACGCTTGGCCTCGCGTCCGCCGCCACGGTTGCGCCGCGTCGATAGGGCTTGCTGGTCATCCATGGGGACTCGACCTCCTGCCGCAATATACAAGTATGGTCAGGCGTTGGGGGCCGGGCTGATCATTTTGCGGCATCGGCTTGTTCCGGCGCGACATCGCTAGCGCACAGCGCCCAGATCGGCTGCTACCAGCGCCGCCATACCCCACGGTTGACAGCATTGAGGCGCCCGACAATAGTCGTTGCCAACCGATGGGGCGGCTTTTCCAACGGCGAACCTGGCATGAACCTGACGCTAAGACGCGGTACTGCTGCGGATGCCGTGCGTTGCGGCGCAATCTGCTACGACGCATTCAAGACCATCTCGCAGGCGCATAACTTTCCGCCCGATATCCCATCGGCGGACATCGCAGCCGGCTTTCTGGGCCGGATGCTCTCGCATCCGCGCTTCTACAGCGTGGTGGCAGAAGCCGACGGCAGGATCCTCGGCAGCAATTTTCTGGATGAGCGCAACCCCATCTACGGCATCGGCCCGATCACCGTCGAGCCGACGATGCAAAATACATCGGTGGGCCGACGATTGATGGCCGATGTCATGGCACGCGTCGCGTCGCAGAAGGCTGCGGGCGTGCGACTGGTCCAGGCCGCCTTCCATAACCGTTCGCTGTCGCTCTACACCAAGCTCGGATTCGATGTGCGCGAGCCCCTCGCCTGCATGCAAGGCGCGGCTCTCAGGCTGCAGCTGTCCGGCCGCACTGTCCGAGCCGCCAATGAGGCCGACCTCGAAGCATGCAATCGCCTGTGCGTTCAGGTGCACGGCGCCGATCGCGGGGGAGAGTTGATCGATGCCGCCCGGCACGGCACCGCCACCGTGGTCGAACACGACGGGCAGATCAGCGGCTATGCGACCGTCATCGGCTTCTTCGGTCACGCGGTGGGCGCAAGCAATGCCGATCTGCAGGCGCTCATCGGCGGCGCCGGGGAAATTGCCGGCTCGGGATTCCTTCTGCCCACCCGCAACGCCGACCTGTTTCGCTGGTGCCTCGCTCACGGCCTGCGCATCGTACAGCCGCTGACTCTGATGAGCTTCGGCAGCTACAGCGATCCGGCCGGCGCTTTCCTGCCTTCGATTACCTACTGATCGGTGTTCTAGTTGATCAGTCTTTATATCCGCTCGCGGATGTCATCGGCCAACTGCCATAGCGCCTTTTCCCGCGCTCCCAGGCCGGCTTTCACGGGGAAATGCGCCTCAAATCCGCGCGCTGGGATTGGTTCCGTCGTGATGGGCAATAGTGCGGGGTTGCATGCAACCGCGTTTCTCAATCGGTTCAACCGGGCGCGAATTCGCCCGGCGTGAGGCTCGCTGTAGGACAAACACTGACAGAAAATTTTTCATGGTCCCACGCGATGGTTAGTCCGGGGCCGGTTTAGCCAAGCGGCACCATTGGATAAAAAGAGCGCTAGAAAACTTTCCGATCGTCGCCCGACGACTATCTGGAGACAGGAATGACCGATATGGCAACAAATTGGATGGTTGGCCGCTCATCCGCTATTCAGGCGGTGCGCGATCTGGTGGACAAGGTGGCGCCGACCGACGCCACCGTGCTGATCTCCGGTGAGAGCGGCT
>JGI12635J15846_10002677_pt1 | contig 15557 bp, 10 predicted proteins | sample BlaSpr_A8_OM2_M2_FD_15846 | JGI IMG/M metagenome (IMG submission 15846) | reverse complement strand
ATCAAGGAGCTGCCTACGGCTACCGAAGAGGAGATCGCCTGGCAACTGGTGCGCGAGATTTCCATACGCGGCGCCGCAGTGCTGAAGCCGATATTTGACGCGCAGCAGGGCAAGAACGGCCGGCTCTCGATTCAGACCGACCCGCGACTTTTTCGTGACAGCCAGGCGATCGTGAAGCAAGCCATGGAATTCAGCGCGCTCGCGCCAAACATGATCGTAAAAATTCCTGTGACGCGCGCGGGAATTCCGGCAATCGAAGAGGCTACCTATCGCGGGGTGAGCATCAACGCGACCGTGTCCTTCACATTGCCGCAGTGCATCGCCGTGGCCGAGGCAGTGGAGCGCGGCCTGCAGCGGCGCGCCAAAGAAGGCAAGGAAATCGCCAGCATGGGTCCGGTGTGCACGCTGATGGTGGGGCGTCTGGACGATTGGCTGAAGGTCGCGATGGAGAAAGAAAATATCGCGATCGATCCGGGCTATCTGGAATGGGCGGGAGTGGCGGTGCTGAAGAAAGCGTACCGGATATTTCGCGAAAGAGGTTACCGCATCCGGCTACTTTCGGCGGCATTTCGCAATCATATGCACTGGAGCGAATTCATTGGCGCCGACATGGTGATTTCGCCGCCCTTCCCGTGGCAAGTCCGATTCAATGCGAGCGACATCGAGGTACGTTCGCGAATTGATGAGCCGGTGCGCGCGGAAATCGTCGCGGAACTTTCCAGGAAATTCGCGGATTTCCGGTGCGCGAATACCGAGGGCGGATTAACCGTGGAGGAATTCGATTCTTTCGCGCCCACGCGACGGACTTTGCGACAGTTTATTACCGCGTGCCACGATTTGGATGGAGTGGTGCGCGATATTTTGATTGCGAATCCGGAAGCGTCGTGACGCAGCGCACCGGCGGCTGCGGCCGCGCAGGCGCAGCAAACATCAACTAAATTTAATTTTGTAACAGGAGATTCGCACGTGGGAAAACTGGCGATTACCGGCGGTGAACCCGTACGCAAAACACCTTTTACACCGTGGCCTGTCGCGACGAAGGAAGAGTTCGCCGCCCTGGAAGACGCTTTCACCAGCCTGAAGTGGGGCGGGCAGCCATTCCCCGGAAAATATGCGGACGCGTTTGCGAAGAAATTCGCTGCTTTCCAGAGCGCGAAGTACGGCCAGTGCGTGAGTACCGGAACGGTGGCGATCGAGGCGTGCCTGAAAGCGATTCAGATTCGTCCCGGCGACGAAGTGATTGTGCCGGCTTACACGTGGGAAGGAACGGTGGGGCCGGTGCTGCTGCTGAACGCCGTGCCCGTATTCGTGGACGTGGACCCGGATACATATTGTCTGGACACAAAGCTGATCGAGCAGGTGATTACTCCGAAGACGAAGGCGATTCTGCCCGTCCATCTGGGGATGCGCTTCGCCGATATGGACGAGATTTTGCGCATCGCCAAGAAACACAATTTGAAAGTGATCGAAGATTGCGCGCACGCGCATGGCGCGATGTGGAAGGGGCATGGCGCCGGCTCGATGGGAGATTTGGGAGCGTTCAGCTTTCAGTCGAGCAAGCTGATCACGTCCGGAGAAGGCGGTGCGGTGATCACCAACACGTTGGAATATATGGAGCTGGTGCAGAGCTACATCAACGCCGGGCGTGCCAGCCTGACGGATCAATATCATCACCGCATTATCGGGTTCAATCACCGGTTGAGCGAACTACAGGCCGCGGTGCTGGGTCCGCAACTGGAGCGGCTGCCGCAGCAAGCCGCGACGCGCGAAAAGAACGTGAAGCATTTCGAATCGCGATTGCAGAAAATGCCTGCGATCAAAATGCTGAAGCCCGATCCGCGGATTACGCGCCTGGCGCCTTACGGTTTCATGTTCAAATATTTTGCGGATAAGGCGAATGATATTCCGCGCGCAGCGTTTGTCGGTGCCCTGCAGCTGGAAGGCATCCCGTGCGATGGACTTTTCTACGAGCCGGTGTACAAGAGTTCGTTGTTCCCTTTGCAGCCGGAGGAATTCCCTGCTCTGAGTTGGGGGCGCGAGAAACCTTTGGATCTGCGAAATATGTATTCGTGTCCGGAGGCGGACCGCGCCGCTTATCACGAGGCGGTTTGGTTTCCGCATCCGTTGTTTGTGGGCAGCGTAGGCGACGTGGACTCGATTGCGGATGCGATCGAGAAAGTTCTGGCGGGCAGCGAAGAATTGCGTGGTTTGGATCACAAAGCGATTCGAAATCAGAGACTGGGGCGGGCGGATCGCGAAAGTTAGGCTGAGCGGAGCCGCGACAGCATCCGACGCCGGCGTTTCACGCTCTCTGGAGATTTACACTCAATGGGTGTAGGTAAAAAGGTTGGATTCGCAGTCGTAGGCCTGGGAACCATCGCGCAAGGATTTGTCCTGCCGAGCTTCGCGAAATGCAAGAACGCAAAACTGGTAGCGGTGGTCAGCAGAGATCAGCATAAGGCCACACGCGTGGCGCGCAAATTCAAAGCCGAAGCGCACTACAGCAACGAAGAGTACGCGGCATGCCTGGCGAATCCTGCAATCGACGCCGTTTTCGTCGCGACTCCGAACGGCCTGCATGAATCTTTCACGGTGCGGGCAGCGCAAGCCGNCAAACACGTGCTGTGCGAGAAGCCTCTGGCAGCCACCGCGGAGCAGGCCGCGCGGATGGTGGAAGCTTGCCGGCGAAACCGCGTGCTATTGATGACCGCGTACCGGAAATATTTCGAACCCAGCACACTGTACTTGAAGCAATTGATTCAGAATGGCGATCTGGGCCGGATCGACGTGATACACACCGCGTTCAGCGAGTTATATTCGCCGGGCAAGTCGTTGCCGTGGCTGGTGGATTCGCATCTGGCGGGCGGCGGCCCGCTGATGGATTTGGGGGTGTATTGCGTGAACACCACGCGCTGGCTGGTGGAAGAAGATCCGGTGGAAGTGAGCGCGCAGAGCTGGGCGCGCGACACGGTGACGTTCCGGGACGTGGAGGAAGCGATTTCCTTCCGATTGCAATTCCCCAGCGGGCTCGTGGTGCAGGGGAGCTCGTCGTACGGCGCGGTTTTGTCGTCCTTTATATACGTGCAGGGGACGAAGGGCTGGGCGTCGCTAACTCCTGCATTTCCATTCGACCAGGTGCGGCGGCTCACGGCGAAGATCGGAAAGCGCGCGATGGACCGGAAGTTTGCGATCGTAGATGAATTCGGGATGGAGATAAGCGAGTTCGCCGCGGCGATTCAGAGCCGGCGGCCGGTGGAAAGCGACGGCGTGCAGGGCCATCGTGATATGGTAATTCTTGAGTCAATTTATAACTCGGCCAGAAAACAGCGGCCGCTTGTCATAAACTACTGATTGGCACGCGGCGGGCGGTGCTGCGCGGACTGGCGGGCGACGCGGTGCGGACTATTTTGCTACAAGAGTGATGACGATGACTGCCGTGAAAAACGCGGGGCGAAAAAAATCGGGCAAGACCGCAAGCATCTATGATGTTGCGAAATTGTCGCGCGTCTCCGTGTTTACCGTTTCCGCCGTGGTGAATCACAAGAGCCACGTGGGCGAGAAGCTGCGCAAGCGAGTGGAAGCGGCGATCCGCAAGCTGAATTATCGGCCTAACCTTATCGCGCGCAGCCTGGCGAATCAGCGAACGCACACGATTGGAATGATTGTGCCCGATATTGCCAATCCGTTTTTCCCGATGGTGGTGCGCGGTGCGGAAGATGCGGCGCAGCGGCACGGCTACAATTTGCTGCTGTGCAACAGCGACGACAGTCTTGCGAAAGAAGAGAAATCGGTGGAGTTGCTGCTCTCGAAGCGCGTGGATGGAATTCTGCTGACGAAGGCCGCCGAGGATTTTCGTCCGTCGCTGCGGAAGATGATCAAAGAAGTGAACATTCCTTTCGTGCTGGTGATGCGCACGTATCCTAAGCTGACGAAAGACGCTGTGATTACCGATGATTACCAGGGCGCGTACGACGCGGTGTGCCACCTGGCGCGTTCGGGCAGGCGGCGCATCGGATTGATTGGCGGGCCGCGCAAGGTGAGCAATGCGCAAGCACGCTGGGAAGGTTTTCGCGACGCGCTCAAGGCGGAAGGACTTTCTTACGAACCCGAGCTGGACATCGAAGGAGATTACCGGATTGAATCTGGTTTCCGCGCGGGACACGCGTTGCTCTCGCACCGGCCCGACGGAATTTACGTGGCGAACCATCTGATGACCGTGGGATTGCTGAAGGCCGCAGAAGAAATGGGTTTGCGCTGCCCGGAGGATTTCGGGCTCGTGAGTTTCGACGATTATCCGTGGTTGGGGGTTTTCCGGCCGCGGCTGACGACCGTGGAATTGCCCAAGCACCAGCTGGGAATTGAGGCGGCCGAGCTGCTGATACGGCGCATTTCGGGCGATCGCAGCAAGGCCGCAGTGAAGAAATTGCAGCCGGAATTGCGCATTCGCGAATCTTGCGGGTTTGCGTTGCATGTGTCGCGCGGGCAATCGCTGGACCACGAGCCGGGAAAAGCAACAAGCGCTGTGGTTCGGGACCTACGTTAGTAGGCTTTTTTGCGCGACGCCGTTTACGTTTCGCTGAAGTCTATTAATTTTGGTCTCCGCGTGAATCCCCTTGTTTTGTAACCGCCGTAGAGAATCCCCACGATCAGCCAGGCCAGGCCGGCGTATTTCGTCCAGGTTTGCAGACTTATCAGCAATAGAAAGCAAAAAACGAAGCCGAAGCCTGGGACGAAGGCGTCCACAAAGAAGTTGCGATGGCCGATCGCTTCACGCGAAAACCAGAAGTGGCGGAAGGCCGCCAGATTCACGCCCATAAACGCCAGCAGCGCGCCGAAAGTGACAATTTCCGCGGCGTGCTCCCAAGGAATGGTGATCACGCCGATGTAGGCGAGGACGCCGACGATCCACACGTTGTAAACCGGATTGCTTTTCTTGGGGCTGAGGTAGCCGAAGATTTTTTTCGGCAGCACGTCGTCACGGCCCATGCTGTAGAGCAAGCGCGATGCACCCACGTGTCCGGCAAGTCCGCAGGCGATGCTGGAGACCAGAAGCATGACGCCATACGCGGCGAAGAGCATGGGGCCGCTGGCCATGCGTGCGACGTCCATGAATGCGGTTTCCGGATTTAGCAGCGTGGTGTAATCCGGCCAGACGCGCTGCGCGAGATACACTTGCAGGCCGCTGAACAGTCCCGTGAAGATGACGACGAGGACGGAAGCGAGCAGGACGTTGCGTTTAGGATTGTGCACTTCTTCCGCGAGGATGGAGACGCCATCGAAGCCGATGAAGACCAGAGCGGCGAGCGAGGTGCCGGCGGCGACAGCGCGAATGTTAAATGTCGCCGGATTGTAAATCGGATGCATGGAGAACAGGCCGCCGAAATGTTGGTGCAAGACAATGAAGCGGAAGGCTTCGACGAGAAATACGGTGGTAACGAGCAACATGAAGCCGAGCAGAACTTCGTTGGTGCGCGCCGTGAATTTAATTCCCTGCACGGTGAGGATGGTGATGAACCCGACCGTGACAGCCGCCAAAATTGCAAAGGGCACGCGCGGCGTCATGCGTTGAATGGCGAGTACGGCGTAAAGAGCGTTCTGGATGGGCTGAAAGAGGTATTCCAGAAACATGGCCCAGCCGACGACGAATCCGAAGTGCGGATTCAGTTCGCGGCTGATATAGGTATATACCGAACCGGCGGAGGGATAGACGCTCGCCATGCGTCCGAAACTGATGGCGGTGACCGACATCGCGACCATCGCGATCAGCAGCGTGGCTACGGTGTGACCGTGAGAAAGAACCTGGCCTTCACCGAAAAGAGGCACGGCGGCGATGGGCGAGGTAAGGATGATGCCGTAATAGATCAGGTCCCAGAGACCCAACGCGCGCTTGAGATGAGGTTTCCTGGGTGCTGCGGATTGCGCTGCGCCCCCTTCTGCGGTTGTCTGCACCCTTGCCTCTCTGCGCTCCGAGTTTCAAAGGAAACTTTTGCAACAGTCGAGCGAATATGATCACAGCGAAAATGTTTTATAAAAGAAAAGCTAAAAGAAAAATCGCTCCTTCTTGCGCGCTTCTTCGTAGCTGCGGCGCGCGGCCTTGACGGCGTCGCGTTCGGAGACTTCCGCGATAGGCACATCCCACCAGGATTCGTAGCCGGGAACTCTTTGGTCGTAGGCAGTTTCGATGACGACTACCGACGTGCGCTTTTGTTCGCGGGCAGCCGTTAGCGCCGCTTTCAACTCGTCCGCGGTTTTCGCGCGAGCGATCCATGCGCCCAGGCTGGCGGCATTCGCGGCAAAATCCACGGGAAGCACGTCGCCGTCGTAGCGATCGCCGCGACGAAAGCGGTAGCTGGTGCCCATGCCTTCATTGCCGCAGGCGCGGCTGAGGCCGCCGATGCTGGAAAAGCCATGATTGTCGAGCAGCACGATGTTGATTTTGAAGCCTTCCTGAAGCGAGGTGACGATTTCTTGAGCCATCATCAGGTAAGAGCCGTCGCCGACCAGAACGTACACTTCGCGCGCGGGATCGGCCATTTTCGCGCCTAGGCCGCCGGCGATTTCGTAGCCCATGCAGGAAAATCCGTATTCCATGTGATAGCCGCCGGGCTCGCGCGTGCGCCAGAGTTTGTGCAGGTCTCCGGGCAAACTGCCAGCGGCGCAGACCACGATGTCCGAGGGCTTCGTGAAATTGTTGACGATGCCGATGACTTCGCCTTGCGTGATGGGCGGGGCCTGGTGAATTCCATAGATGCGGCTCACTTCGATTTCCCAGCGGGCGCGGAATTCGTTGATCTGGGCGCGATAGCTATCCGCGATGCCGAAGTTGCCCACAGCTTGCTGCAATTCTGCGACGGTCAGGCGGGCGTCGCCCGTGAGCGCCAGGGCGGCATGCTTGTAGGCATCGAACTCGGCGACATTAATATTGATGAAGCGCACGGCGGGATTCTGGAATCCGGTTTTTGACGTGCTGGTAAAATCGCTGTAGCGCGTGCCGATGCCCAGGATCAGGTCCGCTTCGCGCGCGGCGATATTGGCGCCGGGCGTGCCAGTGGTTCCGACGGCGCCGAGCTGCTGCGGATGGTCGAAAGGCAGTGAACCTTTGCCGGCCTGCGTTTCGCACACTGGAATTCCCGTGGCTTGCGCGAATTGCGCCAGAGCTTCTGTGGCTTGCGAGTAGAGGACGCCGCCGCCGGCGACGATGAGCGGTTTCTTCGCGGCGCGAATCCATTCCGCGGCGCGCTGCAGAAGATCCCGATCGCAGCGATTGCGCGGGATTACCCACACTTTCTTCGCGAAAAACTTTTCGGGGAAATCGAAGGCTTCGGCCTGCACGTCCTGGGGAAAAGCGATGGTGACGGCGCCGGTTTCCGCGGGAGAGGTGAGAACGCGCATGGCTTCAGGAAGAGCGGTCAGCAACTGTTCGGGCCGCTGAATACGGTCCCAATAGCGCGAGACGGGTTTGAAGCAATCGTTTGCGGAAATATCCTGGGTGAAGGGCGATTCGAGTTGTTGCAACACCGGAGCGACGTTGCGACGCGCAAAAATATCTCCGGGCAGTAGCAGGACGGGCAGGCGATTTACCGTGGCTGTGGCCGCACCGGTGATCATGTTGGTCGCGCCCGGACCGATCGAGGATGTGCAAACCAGCGCGCGCAGGCGGAAACTTGTTTTTGCGAAAGCGGTCGCGGCGTGGACCATGGCTTGCTCGTTGCGGAACAGGTAGTAGCGCAATCCCGGATCCTGTTCCAGGGCCTGCCCGAGGCCGGCGACATTGCCGTGGCCGAAAATTCCCAAACAGCCTTCGAAGAAACGCTGTTGCTTGCGGTCGCGTTCGGAGTACTGATTCTTCAGGAACGCGATCGTGGCTTGAGCCGCGGTGAGACGAACCGTCATTACGCGCTACCCCTTCGCAATGGTATGGCGCCCCGGAGTTGCTTAGGGCACGATTCTCGTACTTGCCGCGGAGAAAGGAAAGCCCGAGGCGTATGGATTTGGCTCGGCGCTGCGGCGATATCACGACCTGGCGGACGGGCAACCGCGGGCGGCAAACCAACGGAGGAGCGCGCTGCGGCGCAACAGAGGCGGAAGCCGGCGCCATATTCTAAGCGATTATAATAAATGGCCGCCGCCCCAGACCTGCGCGCAAAAGCGAGCCTCCGCGTAACTTCCTTTGCTCGGTTGCTGGGTTCGCCATCGCCCCGCTCGCAGGACATCCGCATGGGCTTCCTTTTCCGGCGCGACTAGTCCCTCACGAGCGGCAAACGAGGGTCGGTTTCCTTCCAGGTGGAACGGATCCAGACGTGTTGCGGATCTTCGGTGACGGCCAAGGCGCGAGCTGAGCCGGCGAGAAAATTCAGATAGTAAACGTCGTAGCCTGGTCCCGCGACCACCGGATGAAATCCGCTGTGCACCAGCACCGTATCGCCATCTTTCACTTTCAGTGTTTGGTCGGCACCATGTTTGCCGGAGTAGAGATGTTGCATGGCGAATCCATCCGCCTGGCGCAGGCGATAGTAATAAATTTCGTCCAAATCCACTTCAGCAGGCGGATTGTGCACGTCGTGCTTGTGCGGAGGATAGCTCGACCAATTTCCGCCGGGCGTATAAACTTCAATCACCATAAGCTTATCCGCTGGAAAAGCGGGCGTGATGATGTCTACGATCTGGCGCGAGGCGTTTCCGCCGCCGCGCAGGCCGCTGACGACGTCGCTGGGCGTGATTAATTTGGGCTGCAGACGGGCGTCGGAGGGGGCGCGGCATTCCGCGATTTCACACATCGTCTCCGCGCTGAAAACCGCTTGGTTCCCGGTGGGCAGATAGAGCGCGTACGGCAAACCGTCAAAAACGTTTTTGCGCTTTCCAATTCGTGTGGGCCCCGGCCCCCAATCCACCTGACAGATTCCACCGAGCAAAACGAACGCTGCTTCCTCGCGATCCGTCCGCGCGCGATAGACTTCCCCCGGCTGCAAACGGCGGACGAACAGGCTCATCCATTCCCATCCGGCTTGCTGGCGCGGCAACGACAGGAGTTCGCCCGCAGCTTGCTCCGGCAAGTTTTTGGAATGGACGAGAAAGCTGGTTTCGCTCAAGTTTTCTCCTCCGCTGCTCGCAGCCGCCGTGTATGCCCCTCGGGCATTGTATTTGTCTAACCGCTTTGAGACTATGGCAAAGGAACGCCCGGATGTCAATTGTGAGCATTCTTGGCGGGGCGTCAAGCGCCAGGGAGGAATATAAGACATGGCCAGCATTCGTGAACTGCAGCATTTCAACGGCGGAGAATGGAGCGGCGGCAAGTCCGCGCAATACCGCGACGTGGTGAATCCGGCGACGGGAGAAAAGCTGGCGCGCGCGCCGATGGCCGCGAAGGAAGACGTGAGCGCCGCCGTGTCAGCTGCCGCGGCCGCTTTTCCTGCGTGGCGGCGCACGCCCCCCGAGGACCGCGTCCAGTATCTTTTCAAGCTGAAGCAGCTGCTGGAAGAGCATGTAGAGGAACTCGCGCAAATCTGCACCCAGGAAAACGGGAAGACGGTGGGCGAATCGCGCGCCGAATTGCGCCGGGCGATTGAGAACGTGGAAGTCGCCTGCGGAATTCCCACGTTGATGCAGGGCTATAACCTGGAGGACGTTGCTTCCGGCATTGACGAGATGATGATACGACAGCCGCTGGGAGTGACGGCGGCGATCACTCCGTTTAATTTTCCGGCGATGATTCCCTTCTGGTTTCTGCCTTACGCGATCGCCTGCGGAAATACTTTTGTTCTGAAGGCATCGGAAAAAGTTCCGTTGACGATGCAGCGCGCTTTCGAGCTGATGGAAGGGCTGAAATTGCCGCCAGGGGTGCTGAACCTGATTCACGGCGACAAGATCGCAGTGGATGCGCTGCTGGAACACCCCGAAGTACGGGCGATCAGTTTTGTAGGCTCGTCGCCGGTAGCGAAATATATTTACGCGCAGGCTGCGAAATTCGGAAAAAGAGTGCAATGCCAGGGCGGCGCGAAAAATCATGTGCTGATCCTGCCGGACGCGGACCTGGAAACCACGACGCGCATTGTGAGCGATAGTGCGTTCGGTTGCGCGGGGCAGCGCTGCCTGGCCGTATCGGTCGCGGTGACGGTGGGCGAGGCGCGCCAGGAGTTCACGCAGCATATCGCCAAGGTTGCCGATTCGATCCGCGTGGGAAACGGTCTCGACAAAGATGTGCAGATGGGTCCCGTGATCACGGCGGAGAGCAAAAAGCGGATTGAGGGATTGATCACAGCAGGCGTGAAGGACGGCGCAAAGGTCTTGCTCGATGGCCGCGCCGGAAATGGCTCGGCTTCGCCGGCTGGCAATTTCCTGAAACCGACGCTGCTCGATGGCGTGCCGGCTGCGAGCGCGCTTTCGACCACAGAAATCTTCGGGCCGGTGCTGAGCTTAGTGCACGCGGATACGCTGGAAGAAGGGATCGAGACGCTTTCGCGCAGCCCATTTGGAAATATGGCGTCGATTTTCACGAGCAGCGGCGCTGCGGCGAGAAAATTCCGCTACGAAGTGCCGGCAGGTAACATTGGAATTAACATCGGAGTGGCGGCGCCGATGGCTTATTTTCCGTTCAGCGGCTGGCGCGACAGTTTTCTGGGCGTGCTGCACGGGCAGGGGCGCGATGCCGTGGAGTTTTATACGGATAAGAAGGTTGTGGTGGAGCGCTGGCCGAAGGAATGGTCGCGAAAATTTTGAGTCTTAGCTCCACCAGCGGTGAATGAGGCGTCACCGATAACGCACGGAAGTGCGCCGCTACAAAGTCAACGCCTTGGCCTGCCTGCAATCTTTCACAAACTTTTCAGCGTTCGACGATTCAATTCACTCCGGGGAATGCGGCGGGGGATCCGGTAGGGTGCCGAGAATGCGGATTGTTCCAGCTGCCAGCACCGAGCTGGGCTGAACGGCCACCGTTTCTCTGGCGATGACGGCCCAAGTCTGGTTTGAGACGCGCAGAAACGCGGCGGCAACCAGCGGATCGAACAGCGTTCCCGAGCCACGTTCAATCACGTCGCGCGCCGCCTGAAGCGGCAGAGCCGCGCGATAGGGCCGATCGGAGGTCATCGCGTCCAGCGTATCCGCAACAGCAAAAATTCTGGCTCCGAATGGAATTTCCTCCGCGCTCAGACCCTGCGGATAACCTGAACCGTCGAAGCGTTCGTGGTGCGTAAGCACAATCTCCGCAGCGCCGGCCAGGAATGAAATGCTTTTCACGAGTTCGTAACCGATTCTGGCGTGTCGGCGCATGACTTGCCATTCGTCAGCCAGCAAGGGCCCGGGCTTGAGAAGAATGCGGTCGGGAATCGCCAGTTTGCCGATGTCGTGCAGCCACGCGCCCATTGCCATGGTGCGCAGCTGCTGTTCCAGACCACCGATGGACTTGGCGAGCTCCAAGGAATAAAGAAAAACGCGGCGCGAGTGGCCGGCCGTCGGACTATCGCGAAGGTCAATGGCCGCGCCTAATGCCTCGAGTGTATCTTCGTAACTGCGCTCGGTCTGGTGTAGCGCGCTTTGCAATTGCTCCGTGCGTTCGCAAACCATTTCCTCAAGGCGGAGGCGGTACTCCATCACCTCGCGCTCGAGTTTCCTTTTATGCAGGGCGCGATCGAGACTGCTGAGCACAACGTCCGCATCAAAAGGCTTCAGCAAATAATCGTCCGCGCCCAACTGCATGGCACGCACGCCCACGCGAGTCCCGTCTTCGCCGGTAACCATGAGAAAGGCCAGATGAGGATAGCGCTGACGAACTTCAACCAGCAGATCCATGCCGGAGATCCCAGGCATGCGCAGATCAGAGATGACGACTTCGAACGGGTGCTTCTCCAGAAGGCAAAGCGCTTCGGCGCCACTGGCCGCCGAGCGGCAGAGGAAATCCGACTGGGTAAGCATGACCGATAAAATTTTGCGGAGCGCGGGATCGTCGTCCACGATCAATACGCGAACGGCAGGCGAGGGGCACGAACTGCTTGCTGACGCTTGGCCGCCGTTTTCAAGGGCCTCGACTTGGTGAGTGACCGTCATTTTGAGCTTTCGTTTCAGCATCAGCCCGGGGTTGCGGCGCAACGCCGCGCAGCCGACGGCGCATTGCGCTAGTGCAGAATCCACTCCCCTTTCTTCTCGATGAAGCGGAAACCATAGAGCGTGGACGCACCTGGGCGTTCTTCGGAGCGCACGACGCGAGCTTTGCCGACGCTCTGGTCGTTTCCCCGAGCGATGAAAACCTCGACAACCGAATCCGTCGCCAGCGTCACTGCGCAGGCGCAGAAGAAAGAGCTCACGCTGACGTTTTCGGTGAAGGCGGATTCCTTGAACGCTTTCCCCTTGCTATCGGTTCCGGAAAGTTGGAGCTCGACGCGAATTTGCACGCGAACCTCGGCGCGCGGAACCTGCGTCTGCCTTTTCACTTTTGCCAGGGAGACCCTTAGCGCGTCGAAATCAACAGGCTTCTCAAAATAGCCGGCCGTGCCCATCTCCTTGCAAGACTGTTTGATTTCGATGGCAGTCTCGCCGCTGACAATAAAAATGGGAACGGGCTGAGCCTTGTTGATCGCGCCCAGGGCGCGGCATAGACCGAGGCCGGAATGTTTGGGCATGCGCAAATCCATCAGGATCGCATCAGGCTTGTGCTCCATCGCCAAGGCGAGCGCTCGCTCCGGGTCGGCGGTGTCTACGATTTCGTAGTTGTCAGACAAATTCAGACGAAAGAGCCGGCGCATGGCCTCATCGTCGTCCACGATCAACAGTCGTCTCATCGCCAAAGCTGCCTCCTGCGCAATCCGTATTTAAGTTTTCGTGAGCAGCAGCGGCTCCGCAGCGAGCAATGGAGCAACGCTGTCCGCGTCCAGCACTTCGCGAACTTTGTGGATCAGATTTTCTTCGCTGAAAGGTTTGTGGAGCAATTGAATGCCGGCCGCCAGAACGCCGTGGTCCGCGATGGCGTCGTCCGTGTACCCGGACATGTACAGCACCTTCAGCCCGGGCTGGCGAAGTTGCAGACGCTCGGCGAGCGCGCGGCCGTTTAGCCCCGGCATGATCACGTCGGTAAGCAGCAGATGGATGCTCTCCGGTTTTTCTTCCACCAGCTGCATGGCCGCGGCGCCGTTGGCTGCGACCAGCACATGATAGCCGTGCTGTTCCAGGAGCATGTGCGTCAGCTTGCGCAGCGCGTCCGCGTCTTCCACCAGCAGAATGGTTTCCGCACCACGAAACGCTTCCACGATGGGCGCGACGGGCTCCGCCACGCTCACCGGCTCCTCAATGCGCGGCAAATAAATCTGGAACGAGGCGCCTTTGCCGGGCGCGCTCTCCACCGAAACATAGCCGCCGCTTTGTTTCACCACTCCGTACACGGTGGCCAGGCCCAAACCGGTGCCTTTGCCGCGTTCCTTGGTGGTGAAGAAAGGTTCGAAAATATGCACGAGCGTTTCCGAGTCGATGCCGGTACCGGTGTCTGCGACCGCGAGCATCACGTAATCGCCGACTTTGGAGCCGGGATGCAGCCGCGTCCATGCTTCGTCAAGCGACACATTCGTGGTGGTGATGACGAGCTTGCCGCCGTCGGGCATGGCATCGCGCGCATTGACGGCCAGATTCATGATCACCTGCTCGAGCTGGCCTTGATCGGCCTTCACGCTGCCGATCGCAGGATCCAGCGCCATGACGATTTCGATGTCTTCGCCGATGAGGCGCGGCANCATCTTTTGCATTTCCGAAATCAAGGAATTGAGATTTAGCACCGCGAGCGCGAGTACTTGCTGCCGGCTGAAGGCCAGCAGTTGGCGCGTGAGAGAGGCGGCGCGCTGACCTGCCTTCTCGATTTCTTCGGCGTGCTCGAGGAATGCGGTTCCCGGGGGCAGGGTGCGCTTCAGCACCTGGCTGTAGCCGATGATGACGCCGAGCAGATTGTTGAAGTCGTGCGCGATGCCGCCGGAGAGTCTGCCGACCGCCTCCATTTTTTGGGCCATGCGCAACTGACGCTCGAGCAGCCACTTTTCGGTGACGTCTTCAGCGAAAACTTCAAAATAGGCAGCGCCGCCGCCCGCGGGCTTTACCAACCATCCGGTGCAGCGCGCTTTGATGGGCTTGCCATCTTTGCGTTTCCAATCCACCTGAACCTCGACGAACTCATTCTGATTGGTGAAGATCTCGTTGACCCGTTTATGTTCGAGCGGATCCAGATAAACATCCGTGGTCAGGTTCAGCTGCAGCAATTCAGCCTGCGATTCGTAGCCCAGCATTTTTTGCAGCGCTGGGTTGGCGAGCAGCAACTTTCCGGAAGCTTGGGCGCGGTAAATTCCGTACGGCGCGTTCTCGATCACGGAGCGAAAACTGACTTCGGACAAGCGCAGGGCTTCGGAAGCTTGTTTGCGCGCGGTGATGTCGCGATTGACGATGACGAGTTTTTCGGGAACACCCGCGGAGTCGCCGATGACGCTGGAGGTGGACTCCAGAAGCAGCCAGGTTCCGTTCTTATGACGGATGCGATATTCCAGGTTCTTGCCGATGCCGGTGCGCTGCGCTTCCTCTGCGGCCGCTCTCACGCGCTCGCGGTCTTCCGGATGGATCTGATCCATCGAGGACGAATTTTTCAGTTCCTCAGCGGAGTAGCCGAGTACTTTCTGGTACGCGTCGCTGTTGAAGATGCGCCGGCCGTCCGTATCCACTACGGCGATCATGTCGGCCGCGTTTTCGCTGATCAAGCGGAAAAGTTCTTCGCGCTCGGCCATACGGTTGCGCATACGATGAATCTGCAATTGCTGAAAGATGGTGTAGATGTCGAAAATCAGTACCAATGCAACCAGGCCCTGCACGACCGGGGGAAGAAGACGCAGGGAGAACTTGGATTGCCCGAGGCCAAGGCCGGGAAGAATGAACGCCATCAAACCGCACAGTAAAACCAGACTGACGAGAATGGCAACGATCCACAACTGCCACTCTCTCCGCTCGATGCGACGGAGGGTCGTCTTGACGGTGTCAACTCGACTGTGGCGCTTCGATTGACGATTTTGTGATTTGGTCCGCTCCACGGTGCTCCTGTCAGCGTTCGCGCTGGGTGTAGGCAACTGTTCGTTTGCGTGCGACACGCGCGGATGCTCTTGCGCGCGCGCAAAGTTGGCCGCTGTGTTTACTGCACGCCGTCGGCCAGTGGCCGATTCTTCATTGATTTGAGGTAAATGATTGAGGTGATAGGCGGATGCGGGCCAATTTTGCGAGGAATCGGAGGCGGGAGCCGATTCTTGCCAAGCGCGGCGTGTTTCAGTCCGAACCGATCGTACCACAACGACACAGACTCGATCGTGCACGCTCTGGTGCAATCGTGGCGCACGCTTGATGCAACGACGTGTCGTCGATGCGGCGGGCAAGACCGCTCGGCTGAAACATTGTAGCGAAGCTCGAATCGCGCCGCGGCTGTCACGATGCTGTAACACTCAAGCACCTGACTGGTTTCCAGGGCTTCGCAGTCTTTGCGAAAACGTAGTAGGCTCTTGCGTGCGCAAATGAACAATCAGGAAACACAAAAACTGCGGAACCTGCTGGCG
>JGI12635J15846_10002676_pt1 | contig 15558 bp, 11 predicted proteins | sample BlaSpr_A8_OM2_M2_FD_15846 | JGI IMG/M metagenome (IMG submission 15846) | reverse complement strand
AAAGGTTCATCCTCGTTCCGGCGCGAGCCGTTCACGCCCCGCGGCGGTCCTGACGGAGGCGATGGCGGCCGCGGCGGGTCCGTCCTCTTGAAGGCGACGACCGGCGCCTCCGACCTCTCCCTCTACAAGCAGCGTCCCCGCTGGAACGCAGAAGCGGGCGCCGATGGGGCGGGCGGTCGCAAGACCGGACGCGGCGGCGATGACGTGGTTCTGGACGTGCCGGTCGGCACGGTGGTGCTCGACGAAGAGGGCGTGCTCGTCGCCGACCTGGATCGAGCCGGGGCCGAGGCGACGGTTGCGCATGGCGGCGTGGGGGGACGAGGCAACGTTCATTTCAAGAGCTCGACGCGTCGTGCGCCCGATTACTCCGAGCCTGGTTTCAAAGGCGACGAGCGCACGCTGGTCCTCGACCTGAAGCTCATCGCGGACGTCGGTCTGGTAGGTCCGCCCAATGCCGGCAAGTCTTCTTTGCTGAGCTCGCTCACGGCGGCGCGACCGAAGGTGGCCGACTATCCCTTCACGACGCTGGACCCGGAGCTTGGCGTTGCGGAATCTCCAGGCGGACGGATCGTGATCGCCGACATACCCGGGCTCATCGAGGGCGCGGCGCGAGGAGCCGGGCTTGGGCTTCGATTCCTTCGCCACGTCGAGCGAACACGAGTCCTCGTCTACGTCCTGGACGGCTCCGCGGAGGACCCATGGGCCGACCTCGAGACCGTGCGCAAAGAGGTCGAGCAGTTCTCCCCCGGGCTCGCCCTGCGGCCGTTCGTGGTCGCGATCAACAAGCTCGACCTCGAGCCGACGCGAGGGCGCAAGACCCGAAATCGCCGCAAGGGCGTGCTCTTCATCTCCGCGCTCACGGGCGAAGGTCTCCCGGAGCTCACGGAGGCGATGGTGAGCGCGCTCGCGGTGGCGCCTGAAGTGGCCGCCCAGGGGTTGCCATCGAAAAAGACAAAGTTGCGCGAGCGCACCGTCCCAGTCGCTCTCGCCGTCGCTCGGGATCCGTCGGGCTTTGTTGTCACCGGTGATCGCGTCGAGTACCTGGTCGAACGCACCGACCTCGAATCAGAGGGCGCCCTGGCCCGCTTCCAGTCCGAGCTGGACCGGCTGGGCGTGAATGCGGCGCTCGAGTCGGCGGGCGTGCAGCCGGGCGACACGGTAAAGATCTCGGGCATCGAGTTCGAATACCAACCTTGAGGGTGGGCATCCTCGGCGGGACATTCGATCCGATTCACCTCGGACACCTCGCGGCGGCTCGAGCGGCGATGGAGTGCGCGCACCTGGATCGCGTCGTCTTCATCCCCAGCGCCCAACCGCCTCACCGGGCGATGGCCGCGGCGCCGGCAAAAGACCGGCTGGCGATGACGCGCTTCGCAGTGGAAGGAGAGCCGCGCTTCGAAGTCTCTGACATCGAGGTCGGTCGTGGCGGCGTGTCCTATACATCAGACACGTTGAGCGAGCTCCGCCAGGCGCACCCGGATGACGAGCTCTTCCTCATCCTGGGCTGGGACGCGGCGAGTCTATTCAGCTCGTGGCACGAGCCACGCCGAGTCAGCGAGCTGGCTTCGATCGTGATCGTGAGCCGCCCGGGCACGGAGAATCCGGGGCCATCCGAGCTCATGGCCGCCGGCCTTGAAGAGGCGCGCATCATCAACTGCTTTATCGGCACCCCGGACGTATCGGCCAGCGAGATCAGAGATCTGCTGGAGGCGCGCGAATCCGTGGCCGGCAAGGTACCGGCGGCCGTCGAGCGTTACATCACAAGCAAGCACCTGTATGGGGATAATCGAAGCGTTGGCACCTAGGACACCGAAGGGGTTGACCCCGCTGCAGCTGGCTCGCCTGCTCCGCACCGCCGCGGTCGACAAGAAGGCCTGGGACACGGTTGTGATCGACGTTCGCGAGCAAACCTCCATCGCCGACTACTTCGTGATCTGCGAGGGAGAAACCGACCGACAGGTGCGTGCGATCGCCGACGCGATGGTCGAGGCGGCCAAGGACAAGCAGCTGAGGCCGATGGCGGTCGACGGGTACCAGGACGCGACGTGGATCCTCCTCGACTTCGATTCGGTGCTCGCGCACGTGTTCCTGCCGGGCGAGCGGTCGTACTACGACCTGGAGAGCCTGTGGGCGCCGGCGGCGAAGCGGCGCAGGCGGGCGGCGGCCGCGGGCTGACCCTGGACAGACCTGGACCTCCCCCCACCCGGCGCTGCGCGCCGACCTCCCCCTGCGGGGGAGGTGAGACTTAAATAATTTGGGAATACCGGTCGAAGATTTCCCGCAGGTCTGGGGGCGGCTCTACGACCTCCCCCTGCGGGGGAGGTGAGATTTAAATAATTTGGGAATACCGGTCGAAGATTTCCCGCAGGTCTGGTGGGGGTTCTACCCGATGTTTTTTCATCACCTCGAACAGGCTCAGGATGTGTCGCACTCCCGCCAGGGTCACTCCCTTCTCGCGGGTCAGGTTCTGGATGACCTGGACCTTGCTGATGTCACGCTGCGAGTAGCGGCGGCGGTTGGTGCTCGTGCGGTGCGGCTCGATCAGGTTCGCGTCCTCGTAGAGCATCAGCGTGCGCGGGTGTGTTTCCAGGATCTCCGCCGCGACGCTGATCGTGTAGAGCGGTTTGTCGAGATCGCTGAACGACGGCTGCGCGCCGCGTGGCGCTCGCGTGCTCACAGACCTAATGAAGCGACTTCAGGATCTGGATGATGGCGGGCCCGAGCAGCACGATCCAGAGCACAGGGAAGATGCAGCCGACCATCGGAAAGACCATTCGCGATGAGGCCTGCGCCGCGCGCTCCTGCGCCGTCTGCCGCTGCCGCCTGCGCATCTCCATGGCCTGAACTCTCAAGAGTCGCGCGATCGGGACGCCCATCTGGTCCGACTGGACGATGGATTCGACAAGGTGGTGCAGGTCGGGAACGCCGGTGGTTTCCGCCATGTGCTCGAGCGCGGCCATGCGTGGCCTTCCGAGGCGGATCTCGCGCAGAACCTTGGCGATCTCGTCGCCGAGGGCATTGTGGAATCGCTCGGTGATGCTCAGCATCCCCTCATCGAGGCTCATCCCGGACTCCACCACCAAGGTCAGCAGGTCAGTGGCTTCCGCCAGTGAGCGCTGGATCTGGTGCCGGCGCGCCGAGATTCGCTGCTCGAGCCACAAGAGCGGCAGAAAATAGCCGGCGACCGCGAAGATGATGCCGATGGCGGGAGCGACGAGGACCAGGGGAAGTGGCGCCGACACCACCACGCCGAGGCCCAGACCGGCGATCGCCATGAGCGCCGCGAGGCTGAACCGCACCGCGTGGAAGCCGGCCGGTGTCAACCCGCCCGGATCTCCGGCCCGGCTCAGCTTCTGACGGACCTGGATCGTAGCCTCGGTCGGCACTCGCGAGGTGAGCGGCCGGGCCAACGCCTCGAGCTGCCTCATCACGGTCGGTCGCGGGGCTTGAGGCCCGAAGCTCCCGTTCGTGGCAGCCGGGGTGGTCCGGTACTGATCGATCGCTATGAAGTACGCCATCACGATGATCGCGCAGATGATGCCGGCGGACAGGGCGATCAGGAACACTTCAACACTCAGGCGTCCAGTGCGGTCATGCGCTGGATCAGCACGTTTCCGATCACGACCAGCAACGCGGCGATCCCAAGCAGCACATAACCGATCAACGTGCTGGTCATGGGCGCGAAATAACCTGGGACGAAGACGTAAAGACCGAGGGCGAGGAGAATCGGGAGCCCGGTGATGATGGTGGCCGAGGCGCGCGATTGCGCGGTCAGCACGCTCATATCGCGCTTGGTTTGCAGCCGGTCGCGAAGGGTGTCTGAAATCGTGTCGAGAACCTCGGCCAGGTTGCCGCCAACCCGAGTGTGCAGGAGGATCGCGGTCACGATGAACTCCAGGTCGGAACTATTGATCCTTAGAAGCAGAGCGCTCAGGGCCTCCTCTACTGACGTGCCAAGCGTGATCTCGGTGGCGACGCGCTCGAATTCGGTCGAAACGGGCGGCTGCGACTTCGACGCGACCGTCTCGAGCGCTCGGTCGATTGCATAACCGGTCTTGAGCGAGTTGGAAAGCAGCTGCAGCATGCCTGTCAGCTGCTCGTTGAACATGGTCTGTCGCCGCCTCTGCAAGAAAGCCAGAACCAGCGGTGGGACTATGAACCCGATCAGGCCGAGCACGACCGGTCCGATCGAGAAGCCGAAGCGGAAGAGTCCGATCAGCGCTCCCAGCGCGACGGCACCGATCCTGATCAGCAGGTACTCCGAAGGAGTGATGTTCAGGCCGGCGCGCGCCAGGTCCTCGGTAAGCGTCGGCTTGCCGCTTGCGCTTCGCCGTTGGCTGAGGTTGTCGGCAGCCGGTCGCAACAGCCTCTCGACGAGCTCACGGGGCGTGGCTCTAGGTGCGCTTGGCGCGAGCGGCCGGGCGATGCGTTCCTTGCGGATCCGGTCCAGGCTCCAGAAGAAGACCACGATGGCTGCCGCCATGGGGACGGCGACGATGACCTGAGGCGGCAGGCTCACCCGGCGGACCTAAAAGAGCGACGGGTAGGCGGCCTGGATGACCTGCAGCGTCACGCCTTTGGCTGCCGTGACCGACGGACAGGCGGGGTCCGGGTTCTGGACGCCGGGTTGCAGATAGTCATGAAAAGACTCGAGCACGTATTTGAGCGCCGCGTAGTTCAGGAACCAGGTGATCACCTCGGCCTGGCACTCGGTCACGACGACTGTGAGGCTGCTGGCGTTGGTGGGGGCGCCGGCAGCGCCAACCTTGATCACGTGTAGGTTCGTAAATATGGTTTTGGACGCCACCTTGCCCGCGGTGGCCACGGTGGCGATCACCGAGATGTAGTCCTCCGGCTGGATGTAGTTGGCGACGCCCTGCTGCTCGCTGGTCGGAATGGTCACCGCCACATAGCCCGACGGGATCGGTAGGTACTCGGACTGGGAGCCCAACGCCGCGCTCGGTTTGGCAACTTCGTTGGATGTGACCGCCTGGCCGGTCGGGATGGTCACCAGCGGAACCAGTCCGGCAACGTCCTGGAGCCTCGTGAAGTAGACCTTCGGGTATGCGCCCGGCACCGGGATGCTCGTCACCTGGAGCGAGGCCGCGTCGATCGCCACCCTCGGCTGGAGGTCCCTCGTGGCCACGACGACGTTCATCGAGGGACTGGCGGCGCCGTTCTGGGCGTTGAGTGCTACGAGGACGAAGGCTGCTATCACGAGCACGGCGAGAAGGATTCCGAGGACGGTGAACGGCCTGGTGAACCTAAGACCGCTCATAAGGGGGCGCACAGCCGACCCATCATAGGCAAGATAGTCCGGTGCCGCGCCCCCCTAAGGGGCCCTTGCTGAACGCTCGGATGAGCCAGCGGGGCCAGTCCCTGGTTGAGTTCGCCCTCTCGTCGGTGGTGCTCCTGCTGCTGGTCGGCGGCCTGGTCGACATCGGCCGGGCGATCTACATCAGCGAGGCTATTTCGAACGCCGCTCGCGAAGGCGCCCGCCACGGCGCCTGGTACGACGCGCCGCGCCAGACCCATCCCTACCTCAACGACGGCGCGATCCAAACGGTGGTCGACGCCGAGCTTGCGACCGTCGGGATTCCCAACTCGGTGTTGAAAACCAACGGGACGTCCTGTCCTGCACCAACAGACGGCAACTCATACCACAATCCCCCGTTTGCCAATTCCGCATACCCAGGCACGGCGAACCAGGCCTGGCTCTACATCTGCTACACACCCAGCGCTGGGCCGCCCCCGTCGACCGATCTGAACGTGATCGTCCTGTATTCGTATGGTCCGCTGACCCCGCTCATCACGGCTCAGTTCGGCACCTTTCACCTCGCCTCCAATGTCCACATGACGGTGCAGGGCAGTTGAGATCTGCGGGGAGCCAGCGCTCACAGGCCCTGATCGAGTTCGCGCTCGTGTCTCCGGTGCTCTTGCTCCTGCTGTTCGGAATCGTCGACATCGGGCGCGCCGTCTTCTACTACGACACCGTCAACCACGCCGCCCGGGAGGGTGCCCGTACAGCTGTCCGCGCATCCGGCCAGCTCCCGACCAACGCCGATGTCCTGGCCACCGTGACCACACAGCTGATCGGCGCTCCGGTGACCGCCCCGTGCCCGCAGGGTCCGGTTACTAGCGCCACCCCGCCCGGCAACGCCGCGTGGCTGTACATCACCGAGCCAGGCCCGCCGGCCACGGTGGAAACGACGCCGCTGCCGAACGCCCCCGGCGGTGAATATCCGGCGGCCGCCACCGTCTCGTGCAGCGCGGTCAACCCCGCAGGCGGCAACCAGGCGCTCCAGGTGACGATCAGGTTCAACCTCATCCTGATCACGCCCGTGGTCGCTCAGGCGACCGCGAATCACATCCTGATCACCGCCTCGGCCATATTCCGAACGGAATACTGAGTGGGAGACCAAAGAGGCCAGGCGATCGTGCTGATCGCGATCATGCTCGCGGTCGTCGTGGGCATGGCGGCGCTTGCCATCGACGGCTCCCGGGCGTACGCCACGCGTCGCGACCTCCAGGTCGCCGTCGATGCAGCCGCCCTGGCGGCAGGAGACAAGCTCCAGCAGACGGGCAGCTACACGCTGGCAGAACAGGCGGCCACCAACAGCTTCGGCATGAACCTTCGCCTTTACTCCGCACCTTCCTCCTGCGCGTACATAAGCCCTGGAGTCACCCCGGTGGTGACAGTGACCTGCAACTACCCCGACGGCACCGTCCTAACACAGGTGGTTTCCGGGCTCGGGCCGCAGGGAAGCCAGTTCACGATCACCGCGACGCGCTCGCTGGTACTCGTGTTCGCGCGAATCCTCACCGGCGGGACGGCGCCGCGGCTCACCGCGACCGCCTCGAGCGGGGTGAACAACCTCTTCTTCGCACCCACAATTGCCGCGCTGAGCCAGAACGGATGCGGTGGAACCTCTGGCACGGCCATCTCGGTCACCTCCGGCGGAACCATGAACGTCGTCGGCGACGTGGTATCCAACGGCGTGATCTCGTCTGCCGGCACGCTGCAGGTGGCGGGCGACGTGTACGCGCGCTGCCAGGCCACCGTAACCAACGTCGTCAACACGTGCTACCCGAGCGGCGACCCGACTCCATGCACGTATCCAGACGTCGCCGGGGCGACCCGTTCGGGTTACACGCTCGCCGATCCGAACTACCCACCACCCGCAGTGGTAGGCGGCGCCCAGGGAAGTCCCTTCGACAACGTGATGCTATCGCCAGGCGATTACGCCGTAGATCCGGCTTTTCGCTCGGGACGGTGTTACTTCCTCATCGGCGGGGTCTACAGGTGGCTGTCCGGATATACCAACAGCGGCAGCTTCATCTCCAACGAGCTGAAGCCACCGGACGAACCGAAATACAACGACAACACTCAGCTCGCCGGTCACCAGATGTGGAACACCGACAACGTCCACTGCGCAGGGGCCGTCAGGGTCAGCTCGCTCGGGCAGTCGTTCAGGAGCATCACTGAGGGGACGTGGAGCATCCTCGTGACGTCCTTGCGAACGGCCGTCTATAACGGCCTGTCCTACGCTCGCGAAAGCGCACCTTCCTACTGTCACCAGGTCCTGGTCACCGACAACCAGGTCATGCAGCTGCAGATCAGCAACGTGCCCGGCGCCACCTCGTACAACATGTACGCGGCTCCGCCGGGCTACGGGTGCTCGGGGCCGTTCGGCCTGGTGGGCAATATCGCTTCAGTGGGCACACAGCAGAACGACAGCACCGCGGGCTGTGCTTTCGTCAGCTCGAGCTGCAGCCTGGGCACTGAGACGGCCGTTTTTGACACCACCATTCTCCCCGTGGGTTTCTCTCCCAATCCGCTGGCGGCGCCCGGCGTGGTCGGCTCATTTCCGCCGGCAGGGGAGACCGCTCCGCTGAGGAGCAACCTACCCAACGAAAACGCAAACCTCGCCGCGCCGCCCGGGGGCGACCGCGCCAACGAGAATCTCTGCGAATCGATCGCCGGCGCGCTCGCGACGTGTCCAGCACCGATCACGCCTGGAGCGGTCGCGTTCTACATTCCCAACGGCGGCTGCGTCAATGACACCAGCGATGGCGATGTCTACATCTTCAGCGGCTACCAGTACAACTGGATTGTGCTTTACGAGCCGGGCCTCTCCAACCCGCCCGCGAATACCTGCAACAACACGCTTGGGGCGGCGACCGACTCGGCATTCATAGGGCTCATCTACGCGCCGTCTGCATCGATCAGCGTCCAGAAAGCCTCGACATTCAGGACCGACGAAGGAGGTGGTGTCATCGCAAACACCCTCATCTTCAGCGGCCAGCTTCCGACCATCATTGGAGATACGGTCGACTATGGGCCGGTGCCCCAGGCGAGCCGGCTGACCGCCTAGAAGTGGATCCAGGGTCAGCAACTCGCCTTCGCGGCTTGCGCGAGGGTGATAGGAGACACAGACAGGCCCCGGCCTCCCAATTTAGGTTTGGCCGCATGCGGTTCCAACGGGGGCAGGCGATTGTCCTGATCGCGATCATGCTCGCCGTGCTGGTCGGCATGGCCGCCCTTGCGATCGACGGTTCACGCGCCTACGCGGCGCGTCGCGACCTGCAGGCCGCGGTCGATTCGGCCGCGCTCGCGGCGGCCGACAAGCTGCAGCAGGGAGGTACGTACGCCCAGGCGGAGCAGGCGGCCACGGCAATCTTCGGCACCAACCTCCGCCTTTACGCGCCACCGGGGTGTGCGGGGTATGGGAGTCCCGTCGCAGGCCCCGTGACCGTGACCTGCAACTTCGCGGACGGCACCGTGCTGACCCAGGTGGTTTCGAGCCTCGGGCCCCAGGGAAGCCGCTTCAGCCTGGTCGGGAGCCGCTTGCTGCAGCTCCAGTTCGCCAAGGTCCTGACGAACGGGGGCAGCCCGACGATCACCGGGGCGGCGTCGGGCGGCGTCAACAACCTCCTCTTCACACCGGCGGTCGCCGCGCTCGACCAGGCCGGGTGCGGCGGAGCCGGAGGGAGCGCCCTCACGCTCACCGGCGCCGGCACGTTGAACGTGATGGGGGACGTGGTTTCGAGTGGCGCAGTTTCTCTCTCCGGCGCCGGGCTGCGCGTGACCGGCGACATTTACGCACGCTGCCAGGCGACCATCCCCGGCTCGGTGACGACTGCCTGCTACCCGAGCGGCGCATCGACGCCATGCACGTATCCAGATATCGCCGGGGCGACAAGGCCGGGCTTTCGATTCGTCGACCCCAACTACCCTGCCCCCGCTGTGGTCGGCGGCAGCCAGAGCGCGCCGAACAGGACCGTCATCCTGCCGTCCGGGGTATATGCCGCGGCTCCTAGCTTCAACGGCTCGGACTGCTGGTTTCTGAGCGGCGGCGTTTACGACTGGCAGGCCGGCTATACGAATTCCGCCGATTTCGTCAGCAACGAGCTGAAGCCGCCGGACGAACCCGATCCGGCCGACAACACCGAGCTTGCCAACACGCAGTTCTGGAACACGAACGGAGTTAACTGCGCGGGGAGCGTGCAGGCGCAGGTGACCGGTGGGTCCGGCGGGGGAATCGCTCAGGGCTCCTGGTCGTTCGTCCTCACCTCAACAAGGCCCGACACCTTCAACGGGCAGTCGTACCCGCGCGAGAGCGCGCCGTCGGTGTGCTACGTCGAGAGCATCAACGACACCGACCAATCCGTCCAGTTCACCGTCAGCAACGTGCCGGGTGCGACGGCCTACAACATTTACGCGGCGCCCCCCGGCAACGGTTGCAGCGGCCCGTTCGGGTTGGCGGCCACGCTTCAGGTGAACGTGCCTGTCAACAACAACCGCACCAACGCCTGCCCCGCCTTCAACGGCAACGGCTGCTCGCTCGGCCACGAGTCGATGACGCTCGATGGCAATCAGCTCGGAAATGGTTTCGGCCCGAACCCGCTCGCCGCGGCGGGCAGCATCGGGTCATTGCCGCCCAACAGCGAGACGGCGCCTCTGGCGGCCGGCCTTCCAAACCAGAATCCACCGCGACTCTCCGGCTCGGCAGGCGACCGCGCGAATGAGAACAATTGCGAGACTGGCGGCGGCGTCTATGCGACGTGTCCCGCCGCGGTGACGCCGGGCGCGGTCGTGTTCTACATGCCGAGCGGCGCGTGCTTGAGCACAACCAACGGGGGTGACACTTACGTCTTCAGCGGCTACCAGTACGACTGGATATCGATTTACCAACCGGGCTCCGGATCGCCGCCGGTCAACAGCTGCGCGCTCACCCTCGGCGCCCAGGGCAACTCGGCTTATGCCGGCCTCGTCTACGCCCCGGCTGCCCCGATCAGCGTTCCTTCGTTCTACTCGTTTGAGGCGAGCGCGGTCGGCGGGCTGATCGGCAAGACCGTCGGCTTCAGCGGAACCATGCCGACCATCAGGTTCAACAGCGCATACGCGCCCGTTCCACCCGCGAGCAGACTGACCGGTTAAGAGACGGGCGGATCCTCTGCCGGAGCCCCCTCAGGCTCCGCGGGAACGGGTTCCGGCTCCGGCGGAGCTTCCGGCTCTGCCTGGACCGCCGCCGGCTTCTGGTTGCGGGTTTCCAGCTGCGCCAGCCGAGCGTGGATGTCGGCGGCTGCCTTTTCATCCCCAAGCTCGTCGTAGCGCTGGGCAGCGCCCTTCCAGGCGGCTTTCGAGTCCTCGTTCCGGCCGAGACCCCAGCAGGCCTGACCCCGCATCGCGAGCGCTTCGGCGCGCTCGCGGCGCCTGTCCGCCGGAAGCAGGACGAGGGCGCTCTCGAGAAGGCGCAGGACCTCTTCGAACGCGCCGACGGCGAGCGCGTTCCTCGCCGCGAGGCTCAAGAAGTTGGCGGTGCGAAGGGGATCGGCGGCCGTGCCGGCCTGGTAGAGGTGATAGCCGATCTCGCTCGCCCGCTCGGGCGCGCTCTTCCCGTAGACCCGTTCGAGGGTGTCTGCGACAGCGAGGTGGTAGGCCTGGAGGCGAGGCAGCGGCAGCACGGCCAGCACCCTCTTGCGGACCAGGTCGTGCGCGAACCGATATCGGTCCGGTCCCGCGGCGACCAGGAAGTGGCCGCGCGTGGCCTCATCCAGCGCGTCGCGGAGCTCGTGGCCGGACAGCTCGCCGAACGCCTCCAGCAGCGGAAGGTCGAAGTCGCGCCCGACCACGGCGGCCGCGACGAGCATTCGCTGGGCCGGCTCGCTCAACCGTTCGAGCCGGCGCCCGATCAAGCCGCGCACGCTCTGAGCGAGCTCGAGGTCCTCCTCGGTGAAGCTTGCCTGCACTCGCGCTCCGCCGACGAGCATCGTCTCCGACTCCGCCATGTAGAGCGTTGACTGCTCCACAAAAAGCGGGTTGCCTTCGGTCGCCGCCTGGATGCCCATCAGCTGGGTGGGCGTGAGCAGCGTCTCCGCGAGCCCGGCCACGATCCGCTCGACGTCGCGGTCCGAAAGCGGGCCGAGCGTGATGCGCTGAGCCCGGCGCCGGCGCAGCAGGCGCGACAGCACCGAGCTGAAGGGCCGCGCCGTGTCGAGCTCCGAGTCCCAGTAGGTGCCGATCACGACCATGTGGCTGCTGCCGACGCGCTCGGCGAGGTCACGGAGTAGAAGCACGGTTGCCTCGTCAGCCCACTGCAGGTCGTCGAGGACCATGAGCAGCGGCCGCTTCGCCTGGACATCGGTCAGGAAGTCGTAGATGGCACGGAAGAGCTGCTCGCGAAGCTTGTCGGCGCCCACGTCGCCGTGTGCCGCCATGCCACGCACCTTCTGACGCAGGCTCGGGACGAGCTGCGACAGCACAGGCCCGTTCGTGCCGGCCGCTTCCTGCAGCGACTTCGACGTTCCGCCTGTGACCGCGGTGGCGAGGATCTCCCGGAACGGTGCATATGGCGCACCGTCGTGTTCCATGCTGCGACCGCTCAGCACCAGCCAGCCCTTGCCGGCTGCCTCGACGGCCATTTCCGAGGCCAGTCGCGACGCCCCGATGCCTGGCGCGCCCGTGATGAACAACATTCCGCCCGAGCCGGTCGTCGCGCGGTCCATCAGCATTCGAATGTCAAGTCGTTCTTGCTCGCGTCCGACAAAGCCGTCGCCGCTCGGCAGCGTTCGGGGCGCCTCTTTCACCTCGCCTGGGGTGACCTGGTGGAGGCGCCAGCGATCGGGGAATCCTTTGAGCTTGTAGCGGCCGCGATATTCGAACGTCATCTCCGATACGGGACCTACGAGCTGACGGACGACATCTGAGACCAGGATCTCGCCGCCTCGCGCCTTGCCCGCGACGCGCGCAGCGACGTTCACCGCCGCGCCGAAGATGTCGCCGGCCTCCTCGACCACCTCGCCGGTGTTCAGGCCAATCCGAACCTTCACCTTGCGCTCGGGGTTCTGCTTGCTGTAAACGGCGATCGAGCGCTGGATGTCGAGCGCGCATTCGACTCCGTGGCGGACGGAGCCGAAGCTGATCATGAAGCCGTCGCCGAGCCCTTTGATCCGCCGGCCGGCGTGCTCCGCGACCTTCTCGTCGATGATCGTTTCGTAGGCCCTCATGATCTCGTGCGACTCGGTGAAGCCACGCGTCGAGAGCAGGCGTGTCGAGCCTTCGACGTCGGTGAACATGATGGTCACAGTGCCTTCCGTCTGCCCGACGGCGAGGCTGCCGATGATCGTTTCGGGGGTCAGGGGCGTCGACGCGTTGATCGGCTGGCCCAGGCCCTCGGCGACCGCACGCAGGAGGTCCTGCGACGCTTTGAACCCGGCCTCGCCCTGCGGGTAACGAACGGTCTGGAGCAGCCCGGCCTCGACAGCCTGGCGCAGCTCGCGGCCCGCCGATTCCTTGCTCATCTTCCTCTCGGAGGCATACTCGCTGGCCTTGAGCTCGACACCTTCGAATGCCTGGGTCAGCGCGTGGGCGAGGCGTAGGTTCAGATTCCTGCGCGTGATGAGGGTCTCGATGACCGCCCCAATGCGGCGGGAAGCTCCCGCGGGGCCCACACCTTCGGTGCCTCGAACTGTGGGGAGCATTCCGACATAGCCACTGTTTGCGGCGGCCAGGTTGCCCAGTGCCGTCGTGGCGCGCGCCATCGCGGTGGCCGCCTGCAGGGCCTGGCTCGCGGCGACGTTCGATTCGGCGTGTGACTGGCCGGGTTGATAGGAATCAGCGTCCTGCGGATAGTTGGGTTGCGGATAGTTGGGCTGGGGATAGTTGGGCTGCGGATAGTTCGGTTGCGGGTAGCTTGGCGGCGGGCCGGCCGGCGCAGGCGGCGGCATATAAGGCTGCGGCTGGGATTGGGTTTGGGGCGGCTGCTGCGGCTGCTCGCTTGACGAGATCGGCACAACCGGTCCCTGCTGCTGCGGCTGGGCCGGCGAAACGGGCGCCGCAGCCTGAAGGTCGGCGACCGCGGAACGCGCCGCGTCGATGAGCTTGCGCATCTCTTCTTGCATCTCCGGAGTCGAGGCCATGGTGCTGGCCTGCTGCGTCGGAGACGACTGGACCGCGTGTGCCTGCTGCTGCCTGGTGTCGCCAGGCCGGTCGGAGCTGAACGGCACCACGACAACCTGCCGGACGACGTTCTCGCCGCCTCCTCGCTGACCGCTCATCAGCGGGTCCTTGACCACCGGCATCATGCTGTCCGACCCGGCGGGAACGAATCGAGATTTGACCGGGTCGAACAGGTCCTGGTTGACCTGGACTCCGTAGAAAGCCGCCTTGTCGAGCGAGGTGGGCACGTAGCCGGTGGCGTTGTACTCGAGGCGCAGGTCGCTGCCCATCCCGAGCAGGAATATGTCGCGCAGGATCGCGCCGTTAGCGTCGTAGCCCACCACCTCGGCGATCTGCGCGACCTTGCGGCGCCCGTCAGGCATGCGGGCCTGGTGGACGATGAGGTTGACCGCCGACGCGATCTGGGCGCGGACCGCTTCGAAAGGTATGTCGATCGAGGCCATCATCACCATCGTCTCGAGGCGTGACAGCGCGTCCCTTGCCGAGTTGGAGTGGATGGTCGACATGCTCCCGTCGTGGCCGGTGTTCATGGCCTGCAGCATGTCCAGGGCCTCGGCGCCGCGCACCTCACCGACCAGGATCCGGTCGGGGCGCATTCGGAGGCTGTTGCGCAGAAGCTGCCGGATGGTGAGCTCGCCCTTGCCCTCGACGTTGGGCGGCCGGTGCTCGAGCGCGATCACGTGGGGGTGGTCGATCTGCAGCTCGGCCGCGTCCTCGATCGTGATCACACGCTGGTTGTGCGGGATGAAGCGGGCGATGACGTTGAGGGTGGTGGTCTTGCCCGACCCGGTGCCGCCGGAGACCAGGATGTTCATGCGGCCCAGCACGGCCGCCTCGAGGAACTCCGCCATGGCGGGGCTGAGGCTTCCTTCGCGGGTGAGGTCTTCCATGCCGAGCACGGCGTCCTTGAACTTGCGGATCGTCAGGGCCGCGCCGTGAATCGCGGCGGGGCGGATGATCGCGTTGACGCGGCTTCCGTCCGGCAGCCGGGCGTCGACCATGGGGTTCAAGCCGTCGATGTGGCGGCCGGTGGTCGCCACCATGCGGCGGATCGTCTCGAGGAGCTGGTTCTCGTCCTCGAATCGGACGTCCGCTTTCGTCAGGACGCCGCGCCGCTCGATGAAAACCTGGTCCGGACCGTTCACCATGATCTCGCTCACGGAGCGGTCGTGAAGCAGGCCGTCGAGGGGGCCGTATCCAACCGCCGCGCGCAGGATGATGTCGGCCAGTGCTGACTTCTCCTGCGAGTTGAGCTCGATGCCGTCGTCGGCGAGGAAGCGATCGAGGTGCGTGCGGACAGCGCGTGAAAACGCCAGCGTGTCGCCGGTCGTGAGGCCGACGTCGCGGATCAGCGCAAGCCGATCACGAAAGTCGTTCGCGAGCTTGCCGAGGTCGCGGCCCGACCTGGCGGCCGCCTCGACGATGTCGGAGCGGCGGCGCTGGGGTTGGGTGGCCGGGGCGGGTGCGGCCCACATGTCGACGTACTGCATCTCGAGGACAGACGAGGATGCGGCCAGCGCCGGGATCACGCGCTGACGCTCGGTGAGCCGGATCTTGATCGCGACGCCCTCGCTGTCTGGCGCCTGACCAGGGTCGATGTAGGCGGCGATCCACTCGCCGTCGCGGAACCGCAAGATGGCTTTGCGCGATGAGCTCTTGTCGCCCGGGTCGGCCTCGAGGTTCGGATCCTCGACGGAGCCGAAGACAACGTATTTGATGTCTCGGCTGGGAATCCAGCGCGGCCGGTCGGCGTCGGCGGGGTTGTAGATCGGGTAGCCCTGCGCGTCCAGCGCAAGGGAGTCCGAAGCGCCTTCCTCCAGGCCGCCGTCGAGGCGGTGGACGCTCACCTTGAACCTGGGCAGCGAGCGGGCCGCGCCATTCGACGCCGGTACGGGTGTCGGCTCCGGTGTCTGTTCCGGGATCTCCGGCGAGGTGGTGATGACCTCGCTCATGTGACGCGTTCCGCGGGCATGGTCGGTGTCACGGCTGTTGGCGTCACGGATGCTAGCACCGGGTTACCGAGACTCATTTCATTTATCTCAAGCAAACCTTTCCGGGGGCCGGCGGCGGTCCAGCACCCACTTCGAGCCGGGCAT
>JGI12635J15846_10002672_pt1 | contig 15568 bp, 14 predicted proteins | sample BlaSpr_A8_OM2_M2_FD_15846 | JGI IMG/M metagenome (IMG submission 15846) | reverse complement strand
GCTGAGCAAGCTATGATGGCTGCGAATGCCCGTATCGGAGTGGCGAAGTCCGCATACTTTCCGTCACTATTCTTAACAGGCACGGGCGGAGTTGAGGCGGCGACGCTGGGCGATTTGTTCAAATGGTCAAGTCGCGCCTTTCTTCTGGGACCTTTGGTGGGTACGGCTTTAACAGTGCCACTTTTCGACGGTGGCAAGCGAAAGGGTAATCTGGAGAATTCGAGAGCAGTCTACGAAGAGGATGTTGCGTTGTATCGGCAGCAAGTGCTAACCGCGTTTCGCGAAGTGGAGGACAATCTCTCGGACTTGCGAATACTCCGGGATCAGATCGAGACTCAAGCAGAAGCGGTTAGGGCGTCGTCGAGGGCCGAACAGCTGTCGAGCACCCAGTACAGAGAGGGCGCGGTGAATTACCTCGATGTTATCGATGCGCAACGAACTGTTTTGCAATCGCAACGCACTGCAGTCCAGCTCTCTGGAGTTCAGGCAATCGCAACTGTCAATCTTGTGCGCGCATTGGGTGGGGGATGGGGTGGCGCCGCAGCGACGCCGTTGCCGCCAGCCGTTCAGGAGAGCATTTCCACACGCTGAATATGAGTTGTAGCCTGCCCATGCGTAGTTCTCAACTATCGCTTTCATCTAATCTCTCACAGGACTACCCCGCTCGGTCAGATTGAGTGAGTTCCCCTTTACAGCGTACCGAGTTGCTCGGCCAATCCCTGAATCAAACCACCAAGGAACTGTGCCGTCTCCTTTCCTGACTTGTCAGGATGGTTGTAGCTGCAGGGATTCACGTCCTTTATGAGACCCGCAGCGAGCGCCGTGTCCACAAGCTCAATGGCCTTCCTCACTGCCTCTTCTTTGTTGAGCGTAGCCATATTTCACACTCCTTATCTTCATCGCGATGAATGACGCCATTGTACTCGTTTGCAAAAGTTTTTGCCTCGCAAGGGATTCGGTATGCGAATCAATAGAACAGTTGATGGAGGGCATTTCTATGAAAGACCACACGTTATCCCGTCTCGGGAATGGTTGGGCCGTCGACTTTGCAGTCAACAAAGTGACGCTGTGCTCTGCCGCGCTGCGGTTTCGTCCAGGTGGACGAGTGTGCTGTCGAAACCTCTTGGCTGCGACCTGTCTCGTCAACGAAACTCATGTGGTTTAAAAAAGTGGCGACTACCTTCTGACGGGCCGCGCGTGCGGAACTCTCCATCTGCATGTAACCAGAACCGTAGCCCCACGTAGAACCAGGCCTCCCGGTGCTATGTTTGTAGCCGCTTAGGACGACCCTTCCCGATCGTTTTCCCGTCTCAAGGTCGGATCGGTCAGTGACCATAGTATAGCCCTCTCACGTACTGAATGAACAACGTGCTCGGTATGCTCAAACGCTTCGCTGCTGGACTTGCGCAAGATCGAATCGGATACGCATCAACTCGCAGACCCGAGCGCCATCACACCTTAAGCAAGCGCGTTCGACGTGCAGACTCGCCGCAAAACGCGCCGCCGTGGTTTTTTACTTCAGCGTCTCTTCGGCAGGTTTTGCCGTGCGCTCACCCACACGCGCATCCCGCATCGAGCTGTCCTTGGATAAGTTGAGATCCGCCGCTGACTGTTCGTTAGCAATTGTTTGAGCGTTGGTTCCGCGCTGAGATGCAGGCGCACCTTGCAGCGGCGAATAGTGAGGTGCAGGCCCGTATCCACTAGCGAGAGCTGGCGCTGCGAACGTGGCTGCCATCGTGGCGAAAAACGCGACAACGAATAATTTACTCATCGTAAAATTCCTTAGTCTTAGTAATTGGGGGAACCACATCAATCGGGAGTCACGCTAACGTTGGCTTGAGGTTCGGCCGAATGAGGCTTATATAAATTGTATAGGCGCAATGACTCGCTTTTAATACCAACCCAGCGCAATTATGTTTTCGGGCGAATTCTGTTAATTAATCGTGTGAACATTAGAGGTTGCTTTGCTGAAGGGTTTTCTACGCCCGCTGGGTTCGTCGCATAGAAAATGCCCGATAGGTGTTCGGGCTGGAATCAATTTGACGCCGGGCGCACGACGACAGTCGCATGTGCACATGCGGCACCGTATTAGCGGTGTGATCCGATCGAGTTACGAGGTATCCTGGTGTCGGGAGGCAGCATTGGCGTGAAAACTGAAGTGGTTGTGAACGGGTAGAACCTGGCGTTCGATTAAGACGACGATAATCCGGACGGAGCCTGAACTCCGTCCGGACTGCCGGATACCAAACTTGCTTGCGTCTGCATCTCGCTATAATCCGGTTCGGTTGCAGTGATTATGCGCGGCCCAGGTCCTCTGAACTCCGATGCGCAATCACGCCAAGCGTGATTGTGAGCAACCCTAGAACGATGGCTAACCCGGTAATTGCAGGATCAAGCCCGATTTTGTCTGCGAGCAGACCCAAGCCGACGATGGGGACTATTCCGCCCATATAGGCAATGGAAAAAAACGACGAAATTGTTCGTGCACGGTTGGCCGGCGGCGTAATCCGGTTGATAACCGCTATGGCTGACATGAACGCGAGCCCTTGGCCGAACCCGCCGATCAGGTCACTTGCGACGAACAGTACGCCGGAGTGAAGCGGAAGCGAAGCCGCCATTAGGGCCACGCTTATGCCGATCGATACGGCGCCGAAGGTCAGGCCGCGACGGGCGTCCACCTTGCGCAATGCGAACTGGGCGATTGCTGATCCGATGAATAAAGTCGCGACCCCCGTCCCAGCGACTGCCGGACCGTGCCATGGGAGCAGATCCCCGAGGAACGCCGGTGCCAGTGAAGCAAAGAGGCTGAACAGTGTGTATCCCGTAAAGGTCGTGATTGACGCAATTGCGAACGGGCGTACCGCCGACGACGTCGGGACGTGAAACCGGAGGACGGGGCGGAACTGTCGAATCACACGGACTTCGCCGTCAGCCGGATGAACGGTCAGTGCGAGGAAAGAGAGCAAAGCAGCGAAGCCGAATGCAATATAGGGGGTCAGCAACGGGTGCGGTAGCATCTGCGCGACAACGCCGCCTGCAAACGGGCCAAATCCGAGCCCGACGATGTTCATTATTGATCCAACGAGGGGGGCGCGTTTGACTTTTCCAGCGGGCTCAAGCGCGAGCAATCCCGCAGTTGCTGCACTCGATGCTATGCCAGCCGCAACGCCAATCGCCAAGCGACCCACTGCGAGAACTGCTATTGAGCCGGCAAACGCTGATGTTGCGAGTCCCGCAAGCAGTAGCAGCACTGCGATTTTTAGCGTATGGACGAAGCCGACGTGATCGCTGAGGTGGCCCAACAACAAGAGGGCGAGCAACGCGCCACCCATGTAGCTGGAGTAAACGATCGTTATTCCGCTCGACGTGATTCCAAGCGCCTGTTCATAGAGCGGATAAAGCGGACTAGCGAGCGTGGCCCCAGCCATCGTCACGCCAAGCGCAAATGCGATTGCCATGAAACGAGTGGCTGCGGCCGGATGCGCGTTAGGAGCTTGCTGAAGGTTGTCCATTTGCAAAGCCTCTAAAGGATGAGTTACTTGTAAATGTAGAACGCCAAACAACCAGGTGGAATCCCATGGCCACGCAACGCTGCTTTGCATAAGCAGCTGCCGGTGGACGTTTCGCCGCAGGTCCTTTTATGCGGAGCCGTCGCGTCCCCGGATCATTTATCCGACGCAGTCGGAAAACCTCGGCCTGAAGGCTGAGGATGAACGGTTCTTGCTGACAGCGAAGCGGGGATATTGTGATTCTCCAAGGACAGTTGAAGATGCGCCTATACGTAGAAACAACTGCACCGGCACATACAACAGACTATTCGGGTTCTCCACCTTCGACCGAAAGACAGACATGCACGTGAGCTACAGGAGCGGACACGCGCAGTTAATTTTCTTTCGAACCACTGAAACTAGCTTCCTATCAGCGTTGGGATACATCATTTACATCGACGTCAGAGCGTACGGCACACAGCTCGTTGACCGCGAAAAGGCGGCCGAGCGTGCCGCCAACGAAAATCGCTTTTAGACGGGCGGTCGGTGGGCGAATGATACTGAGGCTCCATCCGACCCCGGCCGCGTTAGCGGGCGGGTGCTTCCCTGTCTCTGTTGATGGCTCGCTTGAGGGAGTGAAACTCGAGCGGTTATGTCACCTCGCTCGCGCGCGATTTGGGAATGTTAGGGCTGACCTGCGAAGCAGGGAATCCCTGCGCGTTGCAACATAGTTTCGCGTCTTGAACAACCTCGTATCGGTCCGGCACGGAGAAATTTCCAGTCGTCCATGATTGTGCGGAACGCAACGCTCAGTTGCACGGCGATGCCATTCCCCCTACGGTTGCACTGACCTACTCTAGCTCCGTCAATAAACGCAAGGAGCGAACATGAAACCAGTTGCGATTCAGGTCACGCACGACTTCATTTGCCCGTGGTGCTGGATCGGCCACCGCAACTTGAAAAGTGCACTATCGGCGGATGAGTCTGGGCGACCGGTCGAGATTTCGTATGTTCCGTTCGAGCTCAACCCATCCTTGCCAGAGGCGGGGGTCAACAGAAAAGAGTATCGAACACAGAAGTTCGGAAGTTGGCATCGGTCCGTGGCAATGGATGCCGATGTCACCGCATCAGGTAAAAAGGTCGGGCTTAACTTTGACTACGAGCGGGTCCAGATTACGCCGAATACGTTTCTCGCTCACCGCCTGATGGCATTCGCCCAAGGTAAGGGCGACACGTCAAAGGCAGAGGAACTGCTTAACGCGATCTTTGCAGCGTACTTCTCGCGTGGCGAGAACATCGGCAAGGTTGATGTCCTGGTGGCAGTCGCAACCACAGTCGGCTTCGACGCCCAGCAAGTGCGAGATTTTCTGTTGAGCGACGAAGGCAGTGCAGAAGTATTGGCAAAGGAACTGGAGGCGCAGACCGAAGGTATTCGCGGCGTGCCGTTGCTTCGTATCGGTGACGCACGGGTACATGGGGCGCAACCCGCATCGCTCCTGCTGCGCATACTAAATGCTGAGGCCACCAGGTTGGATTTGAGCAACGAGCCAGATCGGCCGGTTACTGAATGTGCCGGCGGGGCATGCGCCATCGGCGCGTAAAACCTCATTTGTGCCGTCTGCGTAGAGGAGAACTGAAATGGACAAGCGACTGACGCTCCATTACATATATGACCCGTTCTGTGGTTGGTGTTACGGCGTCGCGCCGTTGCTAACCGCTGCGGCCGAGTTAGATCGTGTAAAAGTCATCGCACATAGCGGTGGGATGCTCACCGGGACAAAGGCCCAAGTGATGTCAGCCGAGTGGCGTAAGTTTGTGCGGCCACACGAAGAACGAATCGTCACCCTTAGCGGGCAGACGTTCGGCACGGAGTACACGGGAAAGGCGCAGTTAGACTACACGCTTGTGCTCGATTCAGGTCCTCCAAGCGCCGCAATGATCGCTGCCGAGGAGGTAGCTGGGGCGGGAGTCAAGATGCTCAAGAAGCTTCAGGTGGCTTATTACGTCGAGGGGCGACCAATCGCCACTCGCAACGAGGTTCTGCGAAACGCCGATGAGATCGGACTAGATGCGACCAAATTCGCCGAAGCATTTGATCGCGCGAGTCTGAATCTCGACAAGCATTTCGCGGAAACCCGGACACTGCTCGAACAGTTGCGAGGTCAAGGCTATCCAACACTGGCCATAGAAAAGGACGGTGTCTTGCGCAAGTTGCCGCCAGGACAATTTTTTGGAAAGCCGGACGTATTTCGGGAGGTGCTGCGGCAGGAGCTAGAGTCGGTGTCCGCGTGATTGCTGCTTGCTTACACGATCGCGATTGAGCAGGTATAGGGACGAGTGCAAAGCCACGCAGACCTAAGCTGAGGCTCTCCACCTTCAGGTTCTTGCTTAAGCATGTCATGGCCTCGGTGAGCAGCCAAAGCTTCAGGGCTTATCGCCGCATCAGAAACGGGCGGCGTTTGTTAGCAATTTTGCTAATGATAAGTTAGTCGCCNGGTACTTTAACTCGTCGTGCGTGACGCATATAGTTACGTGTCGGACATTTTTAGGGGTACACACCGTGGTAGCGGCGCAAAGCATTGCAAACGAGCCTTTTATCGGCCTGAGCGGATATTCCCGTGTGTTCGCACCGGGGCATTTGACGATCGGATTTATACTTCCGCTAGAAGGGTACCCAACTGGTCCCGCGCCAACCATGAAGGACCACGCGGTTGTCACAAGGCTCGCAGACGAACTTGGCTTTGGTGCGCTGTGGGCGCGTGATGTACCCACGTATGACCCCCAATTTGGGGATGTGGGGCAGATATTTGATCCGTTTACGTATCTTGGATTTCTCGCTGCTAACACGAACAAGATTGCACTCGGTACCGGAAGTGCCGTCATCACACTGCGTCATCCTCTGCTCCTCGCCAAGCAAGCGGCATCAATTGACCGTCTGTCCAATGGACGTTTGCTTCTCGGCGTCGCGTCGGGGGACAGAGCCGTCGAGTATCCTGCCTTCGGCCTCGAGGACGATTTCGAGTCGCGTGGTGATCGATTCCGCGAGGCATTTGATATGTTCCGTGCAGCAACGGAACAGGACTTCCCCGTCGGTCGATTTCCACGTTTCGGAGAACTAGCGGGTAGGGTTGATACCGTCCCGAAGCCAACCGTGCGTAAAATCCCAACGTTCGTGACCGGCCGCAGCAGGCAGGACGTGGAGTGGATCGCCACCCATGCAGATGGGTGGTTCTTTTATAATGTTGGGCTCGAACGGGTCGATATGATTACGCAGACGTGGTTCGACGCGGTAAAGCGTACGAACGGCGAAGAAGTGTTCAAACCATTCTTCGAGGGCCTCTTTCTGGAACTTGAAGAGGACCCCAACTTCCCGCTTACTTCGATCCCTGCCGGGCTTCGTGTGGGTCGAAATGGCCTGATCCACTATCTGGAGACGCTGCAAAAGGCTGGAGTTAGTCACACGGCCTTCAACCCGAAGCCATCGCGTCGCCCTTTCACGGAAATACTCCGAGAAATGGCCGAGTATGTGCTGCCGCAGTTTCCTTCGCTTAACTAGCTTTAAATGCTGGTTAAAATGGATCGCGCTATAGTTTGGCTGATTGTTCGCCAATAATCTGCCACCGTTCTCCGTCTCGAAAAAAATATTACGAGCGGCAAGGTCAAGTGCGGGTTGCAAGACTGACTGTGGAGCGTCTGAATGGACAAGATCCAATCGATGGAGGTCTTTGTGCGCGTTGTCGACGTCAATAGCTTCTCAAAGGCGGCCGACACGTTAAACGTGGCGAGACCAGTGGTAACGCGGGTTATAAAGGATCTCGAGGCGTATCTTGGCGTTCGTCTGATGAATCGAACAACACGCCGCTTGCATCTTACGGAGGAGGGACGCCTTTACTACGAATCGGCGGTCAATATACTTAAAGCTGTCGAAGAGAGCGAAGCCACGTATCGACTAGGTGGGTCGAGCCCCAAGGGCACGTTGAAAATCGATGTGCAAACGTCGATCGCAAAGTGCTTGATCGTACCGAGACTCGTGGAATTTCGGCAGCAGTTTCCTCAGATTGACCTGATTCTCGGCACTGGCGATCGCATAGTCGATCTGATTGAGGAGGGCGTTGACTGCGCTATCAGGGTTGGTGCACTTGAAGATTCGTCGATGATCGCTCGACAGGTGGGGGTATTCAGACGGGTCACGGTAGCATCGCCCGAATATTTAGATCGTGCCGGTACGCCCACCTCGCTAGATGATCTCGCCGGACATCGCGTCGTCCACTACACGGCCGGAAAGGGCTTTCGCCCGCCGCTGTTCGATTTCCTGACCAAGTCGGATGTGACGAGTGTGAGAATGATCGGCAGCATCAAGGTGAACGACTCGGATACGTACATTGAACTCGCCAAGGCTGGATTCGGGATGATCCAGCCAGCATGCTTCGCGGTCGAATCGGAATTGGAAAGTGGAGAGCTTGTCGAGGTGCTGCCGGCCTTTCCAGTCCCTGTCAAACCTATCTCACTCGTATTTCCTCAGCGTAGTCACCTCGCACCAAAGCTAACGTCGTTCATTTCATGGGCAACAGATCTCTTCGGGTCGTCACGGATGGCACTTCGAAGTTGAAAAACCAGTACTTCATATTCTGCCGGCGCTCACCTGGCAACGATAATGTGACCAGTGGTCCGGATGTTTCTTGAACGCGCTTCGGTGAGTGACGTTGCTACTATCGGGCCGATCGGGGGCCAGTGGGGCCCTGTTCGGATCCGATTGGCAGACGAACTGGACGCCGCAAGTTGGTCGCCTCTGGCTTCCTCCCTCTGTACCTGAGAACCATTGCGAATGAGTTCATCGCCCCCACATAGGTAAGGTCGAAACGGTCCATTCTGGGTCGACCTCCATCCTATTCAACGAGGGAGGAAATCACGCCATGCAACCGACGGTCCCGCTGATCTGACCGGGGCAAAACAAGGCATGGCCACCAGCAAGGAGTTAAGGTTATGGCGCGTGACCACCGAGCCGCTGCACCTGAAATGAGGCCTGTGTCAATGGACGCGAACTCCGCAGATGCGGCCGGCACCCGGAATCTGGACAAAGGAACCGTACATACGAAGTCGGAGTTGGGAGGAGAGACTTCCGACGGTCGTCAGCAATTGCGTACGTTGATTCAATTGGGTAAAGAAAGGGGTTTTCTGACGCATGCCGATATCACAGATCATTTGAACGGAAACTTCACCGACAGCGCTGCGATGGAAGGCATCGTTACGACATTTAGCGAGATGGGCGTGGCGGTTTATGAACAGGTTCCGGATTCTGATTCTCTGCTCCTCACGGGAAATGCGGCCGCGAACGACTTAGATGGTCAGGCCGAGGAGGAAGCTGAAGTTACCCTCGCGACCGTTGATTCCGAATTCGGACGAACGACGGATCCGACGAGAATGTACATGCGGGAGATGGGCGCAACCGCGTTGCTGACCCGTAAAGAAGAAGTGGAAATCGCGACGCGTATCGAAGACGGTCGGAACCAAATGATTCGTGCCATCGCAGCGTGCCCGTCGACCATAGCCACAATTCTTGACCTTGCGAGTCGGGTTGCACGCGACGAGATGCGTATCAGTGAACTGGTAGATGGACTCGACGGCGAGTGCATCGATGGCTCCGGGCAGGCACCTGTAGGTATCGGTAACACTGAACATCACCTGGGCGAGGAGGAGGCCGCCCGGATCGACGAACTTCGTCTGAGCAATCTGAAGAGAGATTGTCTCGTTCGTTTCGAGCGGGTCGGCCAGCAATTCGAAACAATGCATAGCGCTTTCTCCACTGGCGGTCCGGATTCGAAGTCGTTTTGGACTGCTCTGGACGACATCCGAGGGGAGTTGAGCGCGATACGTTTCACCGCAAAGGCAATAGAGAATCTGTCTTCGGATGTTAAGGCGATGATGTCAGACGTACGTGAACTCGAGCATCTGGTACATCGGCTGGTGGTCGAAAAGTGTGCCATGCCACGTGACGAGTTCCTTGTGCGCTTCCCCGGCAATGAGACGAATCTGTCGTGGGGACCTGGCCTTGCCAGCGAATCTAAGCCGTATAGCGAGCGTCTGGCGCGAGTGCTCCCAGATCTGGAAGAGTATCAGTTGCGCTTCATTGAAATTCAGACTCGGATGGTTTTGCCTCTGTCGGAGTTGAAGCGGGTGTATCGTCAGATGGCGAAGGCTGAGCGTCAGATGCGCCAAGCTAAGCACGAGATGACACAGGCGAACCTGAGACTGGTCGTTTCCATCGCCAAGAAATATGTGAATCGCGGACTGCAGTTCCTCGATCTCGTTCAAGAGGGAAATATCGGCTTGATGAAGGCTGTCGACAAGTTTGAATATCGTCGCGGCTGGAAATTCTCCACATATGCGACATGGTGGATTCGACAGGCGGTAACGCGTGCGGTAGCCGACCAGGCTCGGACTATCCGTGTTCCAGTGCACATGATTGAAACGATGAACAGGCTTAATCGAATTTCGCGTGAAATCCTTCAACGTACTGGAGAGGAGGCGGACGTGGCGACTTTGGCAAAGCGCATGGACATGCCTGAGCACAAAGTGCGCGGCATTATGAAAATCGCAGGGGAGCCAGTGTCCCTGGAGACGGTAATTGGCGATGAAGGAGATACAAGCCTCGGGGACATGGTTGCCGATTCGGAGAGTATTTCGCCGGAGGACGCAGCGTCCAGGGAAGAGGTGCGAGTAGCGGTGCGAGAGGTGCTTGATACGCTCACTCCGCGTGAGTCTAAAGTGCTAAGAATGCGTTATGGAATCGACACAACTACCGCTCATTCACTGGAAGAAATTGGAAGTCATTTTGATTCGACGCGCGAGCGGATTCGGCAGATTGAGGGAAAAGCGATGAAAAAACTGACGCAGTCAAATCGCGCAGATCGACTGAAGGGGCTCCTCGACGACGCTTAAGAACCGGGGCCTGTAGTTTTGGGTGTCAACTACAGCCTCCCATCGCTCCCGCGCAGGCACGTTGGTGGTTGAATCAAGGTCGGGATGCTTAACCGACTTAGGTTGCGATGTCTTCCGCCAAAAGCGTGTTCTCCGCATGCGGATCCACTGCCTGTTCGCCCCCGACCCGGCGAAGAACGAAGTGCTGCTGTCCGGCCGCATCGCTGACGGCAAATGTAAAGCGGTGAGTGAGCCCTTTCATAAAGTAATGATTGAGGTCAATCTTAAGCTCATACATGCCCTCGAGATGAAAGCCGGGTGCGGGGATGTGGCCGACGATCGAGTGGCATACGTTAATAGCGAGTACCGTACTCCTATGTCGCGGCGATGACCCAAGCGGGGGATAAGACGTGGCCGCGACGCATCTCCTCAAACGGCGTGTGTCACTTTTTCATGGCTGAAAGATGTTGATGGACTAGTTGCCTGATTCGCTCGCTCTCAACAATCGCTAATTCTAAAAGGCCCTCACGAGCGTTGCGACGATTGCCGACAGATGAGCGGAGTTCTTTGTATAAACTGGAAGCTGCACCTTAATTTTGACAATGCTCTTCCAGCGCGGGATCGCGAGGGACGCGACAGGTCCGAGCGTGACGAGGCCGACACGATTCCCGCCGGGAACAGCGACTCCGTTTATTTTGTCATCTGAAAGTTGAACCGCATAGTTCCCGGCAACCCCTGCTTGCCAACGGCCAAACCTTTCAGAGACAGCAAAGTCGATATCTATTGTGTCGCCTGACTTATAGTTCGTCGCGCCGTTGACGGGCGTTATGCCGTAGAAAAATTGGGTTGATATTTCTAAGCCATCCCCCAGTGCATTTGGTTGAGTCAAGTATGTAAGTGCGAAATTCGGAATGATCCGATATAAATTGATACCGGGGGTCGGTACGGGGGAAGTGGCACTATATTTCCCGGTCGGGAAATTCATAGACATCGCGACTTTCATCGTAAGGCCATAGGGTAACGATTGCGGGTCCGATCCGGAGGTCCCGAGATACCTGCTCCACATAAGAATGTCGCTGTATAAATCGCCCAATCCGGTCGAATTGCGACAAACATCGTTGACGCAGAGGTGTGCCACCGCTGCGTAGGTTTCCAGAGCGCTTGTCGCGAGAGTGCCCCCTGCGAACTTGAAGGGATAGACATAGATCAAGCCGGCACCGCCCAGAACTGGCGAACCATTCAATTTCAATGCACTGCTGCTGCGGGCGTTGTTGCCGTAGTAACTATCCGCATTCGCAGCGTACCCAAGCACAAACCCATAGAACCCGCTGGTTGCAGGCAGGTAAGCGCCGCCTATGTCGGTGCCTCCGCGCGGTCCGCCGTACGTAATACTTTCGGCGGCGTGTGCGTGAGTCGACAGGCACAAAAGCGCGAAAAGCGGTGCAAGCCCGTAGCGTTTCCTCTGGTAGACGAGGCGACGCATCATGTGGGGCCAACTTGTGTTCGAGGTGACTGGAAGCATGCGGTCCTCTTCGGTGAGGGTTCGCCGGAGACTCTTCTTTCAACGCGCCTGAGAAGGGCTTGTCGTCGGCGTACGTCGAATAGAACCCGAAGCTGTTGGCAGGCCAGCTCATTCAGGGCCGGCCTGCCACATATATTGTGTTGAGCTTCTGCCCTTTTGAATCTTATCAAGCGTTACCAGGCTTGCGTTGAGAATAGCGGCAGTGTTGCGCAAAACGCAGTTCGTTCCAATATGGTTTGTTTGGTCGCCGCTTGGGTTTACGTCGGACCTTCGGCGCGTCTGCGTGTAAGCAATCTGATTTCGAGCGTGCCGGGCGCTTGGTGCGTCAGTCCGAGCGCACTTCGCGCTGTACGTGCCGCGCGAACGAGTGTGGATGGCGCGGATGCGTACCGATAGATCCGCATCACTACGCGCACGCGTCGAGGCTTCTCGTCTGAGCCACGCGTAGAAGCTGCTTGCGGAGACTCCGAGCAGCCACGCCATCGTCGCAATGGGCCAGGTGGCCTGATTCGCTTATATGAACTCGAACCCTCGTCGGGCACCGTACCGGTCTCCCGCGCGAACTAGGCCGCCGTTTTTGACAAAATATCTCGCTCAAGCTTGAGTTGCCGGTTCTCGGGTTCTCGGGTTCTCGCGACGTAGCCGTGTCAGTTCTTCCCGCTCAGCCGTGGTCAGCCCATCGTGACGCGTACCTGCGTCGCGATCAGCTTGTGCGATCCAGTTGGAGATGGTCTGCGCGATCGGCTCGAATCCCTTCGCGAGTTCGTCAGGCCGGCGCCCGGCCTTGTCCGTCCGTTTCCCCGCGTCGAGCGCGAGCGTGTTCGAGCAGGATCAGGGCCGCAGGTGACATGACGACCGAAGCCGTTGTAATCGCAAGCGCGACAGTCAAATCGCTTTGCTCTCCGTAGACGGCATGAAGCAGCGGCAGCCCAATTGCCGCAAAATTTGGCATTCCGACCGTCACAGCCCGCACGGCCGCGTGCGGCAAATCAACATAAAAGAAAAAGCAGGAGAACAGCAACGAGAGAAAGTATGGCGCGAGCATGACGACGACCAATACCACCATCAGAAGGATGTGGCTCGAAAAACTGGCGCGTTGCATCTTCGCCGTGTAGACAAACAATGCGAAGGGAAGAGCATAGTCGACGAGCATGGTATTGATAGAGGCAAGTGCCATCTTGCCTTGGCTGACCTTGCCTGCAAAGTAGCCTACGCCCATTGAGAAGAAGAACGGGACCAATGCATAGGAGATTTCATAGAGCATAGGAGGGACAGGTTCACAGGGACGACTGGTTATCTCTCGGGAGCACAGGTCCGCCCCTTAGCCTTTCCAGGTTTCCAGAAAGTCAAGCAATAGTGAGTTGACCCGTTCCGGCTGTTCCTCTTGCGGTAAATGTCCGCACTGTGCGATGGGTTCTGCGCGCAGATGGGTGGCCATTCCTTCCCAAACTGCTTTCATGTCAAACATTCCGCCTACCGCATAGAAGTCTTCGCCCCAAATAGCTATGGTCGGGCACGCGATTTTGGTGTCCGCGTCGGCGAGATCCTGTTTGACGTCTTCGGCATTCGCCCGGTAGTCGGACATCGCGCCACGCACGGCGCCCGGCCGCTTGTAAGCCTTGACGCAGGTGTCGAAGGCTGCTCCGTCAATCGCATGCCGGTTATAGCACCAGTCCGCGAAAAAATGATGAAGCCACTCCGCTTCCTTGCCGCTGATTAAAGTTTCCGGTAAGTCTGGGACGAGATGAAACAGGAAGAACCAGTAGGCGCGTGCGGTCTTTGCGGTCATATTCTGAGCAACGACGCGCGTTGGCACGTTGTCCATCACCACCAACCGGTCGAGACGCTGTGGGTGATCTTTTGCGAACCGTGTGGCTACGCGAGCACCTCGGTCGTGACCGACCAACGCAATCTTGTCGATGCCGAGTTCGTCGAGTAAGGAAATCAGATCCAGCGCCATGTTCCGCTTGTCGTAGCCGCCTGCCGGCTCATCGGTTTCTCCGTAACCGCGCAGATCTGGTGCGATGACGCGGAACTTCTCCGCGAGCACCGGGATCTGAAAACGCCACGTGAAGCTAGTTTCGGGAAAACCGTGCAGCAAGACAACTGCAGGGCCGCTGCCCGAATCGAGGTAATGCTGGCGAATGCCGTTCGCGTGGAGGGTGTGATTGACGATGGGGTGAGTGGCCGGAGTCATGGTTTCTCACTCGCGGTTGAGCTGGATGGTGTAGGCCGGGTGGGGTCGTCGATTGGAGCAATCCTCACAGACCCGGCCGTTCCCTTTGGCAGGATTAGTGTTTGCCGGGATCGCCTTCGTAGTTCACCGGAATCCAGTCATACGTAGCGCCGTTGGCGCGCAGGTGGCCAAGCCCTGGAAAGGAGATATGTGCGGCGCCGACGAGGAAGTGCTTGGATGCCGCCAGTTGCAGCATCGCGCGGCGCGAACGTTGCGCGGCTTGCGCGTTGGTATCGTATTTGACGGAGGCCTTGGGGTTTTGCAACTGAATCGAGGCGACGTGGACGATGTCGCCCCACACGAGCAAGGTCTGGGTCGCGCTCTGGATCACATAACTCGTATGTCCCGGTGTATGGCCCGGTGTCGNGAGTGACGAGATGCCAGGTTCGAGTTGCTGGTTACCGCTGAACGTCTTGAAGCGGCCGGCATTTTGATACGGCGCAACCGACGCGATAGCGCTATCGAAGAACGTACTCAGAAATGGGGGCGCTTTTGCCTTGCTGTCAGGGCTGAACCAGTAGTCCGCACCCGCTTGGGAGACACCCAGGGTGGCGTTCGGAAACGCCATCTTCCCATCCAAGATCACGCCGCCGACGTGATCCTTGTGCAGATGCGTGAGCAGCACTTCATCGACCTGCTCGGGCTGATAGCCGGCCGCGCGCAGATTGGCCATCAGGTGGCCGCAACAATCGCCATACAGAACACCTGCTCCGGTGTCGATCAGAATCAGTTTTGAGCCGGTGTTAATCAAGTAAGCGTTGATGGAGCCTTGAATCGGTAGAGTCAGATCGTCGAGCGCCAGATCGCGCGCAACTTCGTCTTTTGAGACATCGATCATCACCGTATCGACGGGAAAAGGATGCGTGCCGTCGAGAAGAGCGGTCACTTCGAAGTCACCTAGCATTACTCGGTAAAACCCGGGGCCCTGGGTGCGGACCTGAGGCGCGGCGGCTGTTGCCGAGAGTGGGGCGATGAACGCCGAAAGGAACACAAATAGCAATTCGGTCGCGAAACCCCTCATGTGGCCCATATCGTTCATACCTGGATTCCTTTCGGTTTTGCTTACCATGCCGAAGACGCGCCTTGCATGACGAGAGGCGACGGGTTCGCTCGTGCGAAGACCTAGGGGCGACGCCAACTTCACGTCGCCTCGCAGCTCGGTCCAAGAGTGCGAACTTGTGCGTTGATTGAGTTTACTCGGCCGCACCTCTTGTGACCGGCCAAATCTTCTGAATCGTTCTAAACTGCCGCGTGTGTGCAGCGCGAGTCCATCTTGCCGTTTCGCAACGCGCGGCCAGTGGACTGTAGTCAGATTTTTTAAGAACGATTAGCTGGGCGTTGGTCCCCGGACTGGATTATGGTTTAACCGTGTACGGATTACGCGTGCAGCCGAGAGTGAGCCTG
>JGI12635J15846_10002666_pt1 | contig 15584 bp, 13 predicted proteins | sample BlaSpr_A8_OM2_M2_FD_15846 | JGI IMG/M metagenome (IMG submission 15846) | reverse complement strand
TAGTTTGATCAACTATCCGCGCCTGCCATTCTGGCGTTTGGATACCGCGCCAATTCTCTCTTCGATATCGCTCCAAAAGGGCACGGAGTTCTGGTTCAGTTAGAAGGGCGGAGACTAGCGGGGTAACGAGATTCATTTTCGCGCGCACACACTGAAATTAGAGGTAAAGCTAGTGTTAGAGGTGAGTTTTAGCATGTCGAAAAGTGCGCCGAGTAAATTTAGCATCGGGACAATGGTGAAGCGGAATAAGCCTCGGAATGCAGCCACAGGTGTGAATGAAAAGAGGCACACGTTGATCGTCCGAATGAATCCAGTCAAGCTGGTTCCCTCTGGGGCCAAGTCAACCGCTGAGAACTCCTTCAGCAATTCACGGAGTGCGGCGGGCAGGAAGCGCCAAGCATCCCGCTCTGAATCCTGCGGATGAACGGCTGGCGCGCTCAAAAGAAGAAATCCACCCGGCTTCAAGACGCGATGAATTTCGGCGATGACTTGTCGCGGCTCGGGAGCGTATTCCAACATTTGCGTGCAGAAGACGAGGTCGAAGCAATCATTTCGAATGGGTAGTTGCGCGGCATCTCCTGCGATATCGACCAGCGGTGTAAGGCGGAGATCCAACGCAACGTACAGCGACGGCTGGCCATTTATCAGCGCCCTGTATGGTTGTATGCGACCGCCGACATCGAGCACGATTGCGTTTGTGTGACTAAGCCGCCCCAGCCACTTCGTGAAAACTTCGCGGCGCTTGCGCAGCACCAACCAGCTTGGATCGGTCAAAGATGGGTAGAGGCGACTTCGCCCCTCTTCCTGAATTTGCCCCATATCAGCTGTACCTGACATGCCAGTAGCCGAGTCGGGTCTGGCGGTCAAATATACCCCAAGTCCTTCAACCGCTCTTCAATGATCCGCTGCTCCTCCTGGTCCATTTTCGCGGCATCGTCGCGCACCAGTTGCTCTAACACATACGTGAGAAATTGTTCCAAAGTACCGAAGCGCTTGCCGTAGATTTGCTCTACTCTCGAGCATAGGTCGGAGGACAGTCGCAAATCGCGCATTCCCTCTGACATCAGGCATTTCTCCCCAGGAAACTAAGCTTCCCGCCGGTTCGCAACCAGATGGCTCCAAGTATAAGGCGATCATCGGGATCAAGACCTGTAAGGAGTGCGATGCCAGTGAATGCGACGTACCCCGCAACCAGCGCTGTGGCGATTAGAACCAAGTCCGAATGAAAGCCGAATAGAAATCGACGCTCAATCAGCAGCACCAGTAGTGTCACGGCGAATGGTGCCAGCAAACGGAAGTAGCTCCTATTGTAAGGAGACATTCCAAGCTTGCGCCGTACTTCCCACAGGTACCAGAGATTAGACGCAAGGTTAGTTACCGCCGCGACGATTGCCGCTCCCAGGATGCCCCACTTGGGAACGAGCAATAGACCCAAAGCAACCATCGCAACCGCCATGACCGTTTGAATACGGACCAGATCGCGCTGATGCCCTGACATCAGAAGTAAGTATCCAACGGATCCCACGCCACAGTTCACAACCTGTCCGATCGTGCCGACGACGAGAACCGGCCATCCTGCTTCGAAATCGCGTCCGAAAACATGCATTAGAACGGGAGCGAATATTATCATCACCGCTCCGAGCGGAAGGGTTAGCCCCAAACACCACTTGGTTAGCGTCTGAAATAGTCTAGTAAGCAAGGCGAGGTCACCGCGAGCATGAAGATCGGCAATAGCGGGCGAAAAGATTTGATTCACCGATTGCAGAACGATCGAAACAAATGACACCAGACCCATTGCAACCGCGTAGATTCCGACATCACGCGCATTGAGGTAGAAGCCAATCAGGACCTTGTCTGACTGGGCCATCAAAAACTCCAGCAGACTCACACCCAAGGCGAAAGCAGAAAAGGAAACAACTTGCTTTTCAAGCGGGGAAAATATTGAGAGGCGAATATTTTGAGCTGGAGGAGTCAATCTTCTGACGGCAAGCCCGAGAAGCACCAGTACGGCAACACCGCTGAGTACTTGCCCAAGAATATAACCTCGCAAACCCAGCCCCCAGACGATCAGGCCGACACTTAATACCGTGGCCAAGGGTGTCCCTATGAAATTCGTGATGACGGTTCTTCTGGCAACATCTTTGTAACCCGCGAGCACTTGGCCGAGGAAAGTTGTTAGAGCGCCCAGTAGCATGAGCAATACAAATAGCCCAAAATATTTCCTCAACTCCGGTGTGCGATAAAAATGAATTGCAATCCAAGGACCAGCCAATAACAGCAGCCCGCCCAGCATCAGATTGGAAAACAATAAAAGAAAAAGGCCTCGGCCGAGGAAATGCCTGAGTTGCTCGGTCCTCCCGGTCGCACAATATGCTGCAACAAATCTGACGGCAGATTGGGGAAGGCCGAAAGCGTTAAACAATCCCACGAACCCAATAATTGTCATTCCAAGCGCATAAATGCCGAGAGCCTCTGCGCCCAACACCCGAGCGAGATACACCTTGAATAGATATCCGGTCGCTGTGGTGAAAACGGTCCCTATAAAGAAAACCGAAGATTGGCGCGATATGTGGCCCATCTGATGCCTGAAGCTAGCATCGGCAGATGGACCAAGCGGATCTTCAAGGATCGTCTCGTCGGATGACGGCTCTTTTACGATGGATGTTCGCAGCATAGAAGCGCCTAACCTTTAGCCGCAATGGGGACCGGAACCAAGCCGAGAAGCAATTCTCGGAAAGCCTCAGTAGCAAAGACTGGACTTGGCGGATCGTGTCTTGGATTGAAGAGGGAGGGCACCGATTCCAAGATGTTCGGGATATCGCTGATTTGGGCGGGATTTTCTAACAAATGTCCCACACCGAACCTCTGGTATTGCTGAACGTAGCTGGGAAATGAATCTCCTAGCCAACCGCACAAAAATATTGGTAACCCGCGGGCCACACACTCCAAGGCGACGCTCGATTGAACCGTAATCGCAATCTGGGTGTTGCGCCAAAGCTCTTCGGGGATCGGCCCGGTCATGATTCCGATCCCCCGCTCCTTTTCTCGGGGCAAAAGCCGCCCGAGTAAATTGCGGTGACCCCGCTCACTCTCGAACGGATGCAGTTTAAATACGAGTTTGAGTCCGCATCTCTCCGCCAGAGCACACAAAGGCGGCAACAGTTCGTGGTATACCTCTTCCATACGCCACGACCCGATGCCGTAAGGCTCGGTAAAGAAAACGAGCCATCGTTTCTTTTGTATGTCAAGACCTGGAGCGATTTCTGAATCCCCTGAGCGGGGAAACGATTCCACCGAGTGAGGTGGTGCGACCTGAAGCACATTAGCAGTGTCAATGCCGCACACTCGAGTCATATAGTCGTGCTCCATCTCATTCTTCGCGACGTAACAGTCCGCGTCGTGAGTTGTTATTGCCATCCAGGAATCTAAAGCTCCGTGGTGGCACGCCACAGCTGGAATTCCCGAGTGCCTAGCTAACAAGAGGGGAATTCTCGTATAAGGATTAATGTGGTCGGCGGAAAAACAGGAGCGGATGTTCTCCGAGTCGAAGAGCCGCTTCCAGGCGTCCCTTATTGTGATTTCCCAATGCAGTAGCGATGGAATTCGATCGAAAAGGCCCACTGCGGCACCCGACTTATATTCCGGCGCAGAGTCGATTAGCCGCATTCTCAAAGCCTCCCATCTTTCTGACAATGAAGAGATTTCACTCGCGTCCGGCACTGAGAAATATGGGTCTAGAGATTTCATTCGGACGTTCACAGGCAAATCCCGCAACTTCGCGTTATCGCGAGCACAAACCAAGAGAAACTGTTCATCAGGTAGCAGCTTTGCGAAGGCAAGAGCCATGCGCGAAACACTCGTGTACGCGCTCGGCAAAAGGATTGTGGGCCGAGACGAATCTCCAGCACGTCTGCCAAACCACCGTCTGATGAAGCGTTCCCTGTCAAACTTGTCCTGCGCTATCTGAAAGATTTGCCTGGCGTCGAAATTTGCAGCAACTTGGGAGTAGTGCCGGAAGCGCCGCACCAGTATTTGGAGAGAGCCTTCGAGGTTAATCAGCCGTCCGCCAAGAAAGGAATGAAGTGCGGCAGATCGGTAATCTGAACGACTCGAATATATTTCGCACTCCTTGTTTATGTGCCGGGAGAGCCGATAAACCAGTAGCTGTTGCTCTATCCGAGGCACAATCTCCGGCAGGAGCATCGACCACCAATCGATCCCCAGCCGGTCCACTAGACTTTCCCCGCCCAACCTAGTGAGAAATCTGATTCGTTTAAAATCTTCGTTCTCTTCAGCAAAATCGAATAAGGAAACTGTTTGGTACCCGGATTGCCTTCCCCAGTTCTCGTAAGTGCCCGACGGAGCGCGTCCAAGGTCGACTACCAGGTCGTAGTGGGTTCGACTTAGCTTTAAGCGGTCTTCGGGGTGGAGAATCAGAACCTTCATACGCAGAAATTCCTAAGCCAGTCGAAGAACGGTTCACCCTTCTTAGAGCGCCTTATAGCTTATCAAGTCCGCCTGATACGCGAGTGCGGTTAGCCAATCACTGTCGAGGAGACGTGATTCTCCAACGTGAGCCTCTGAGCCAGGATGCGTCATTACTTCAATGGTCGGTTTTTCAGGCGGCTTAATCGAGCACAGTCTCACAAAAGTCTCCAAATCGGTGAATATTCCGGTTGTCTTAAAGCCAACCGACCTCAACGCCCGATTGTAAAGCCTCTTCCTTGCTAGCATGCCCGGCGTGGGAAGGGACTGCGAGGTGTACAAGTTCCTGCTGATTCGAATACGGTTGATGTGATAGCGTCGCCGAAGAAGCGCAAGTACGGGAAGCATCTGGGGGATGGTGTGGACGTGGTGGTGACCGTCCAGATGACTCGGTTGCGCACCCATGCGCATAACATTCTCAATCTGTTCGCACCACTCTCGATAAATGGCGCGGAGAGTCGGAACGCCGATCTTAGTCTCGCGGATGGCGTTCCCATTAAAATAACCTTGTTCATCAAGAATATCGGAGAGTGCGACCTGACTATCTGCGCTGAGTGGCTTGAACTCGGTCAAATTCAGGTGGACACCGAAGGAGCATTCCGGAAATCGATGTACCCTCTTGATGGCCTGGGCTGTAAAAGGGCCGTTCGAAAGTATCGTGGCTGAGGTTACCGTTCGATTTTCCAGGTGGCGGAAAACGGCTTCGTTCACAGCCTCACTAATGCCCAAATCGTCAGCATTCACTACTATTCGAATAGACATCGCAACATTGATAAGTAGTTGTTCGAGAAAATGGGCATCGTCACTTGGTGTCTACTGCATTCCAACTCAGCGGGGTGCCGCGTTCAACGTCGCAGGCAGCTCGCTTGCCGAGAATCTCCTGCAAATAACGCGTGTGCAATCCGTGACCGGGACGGATGGAACGAACATTTTCTTCAGTAAAGACTTCGCCTGATTTCACATCTTGGACCACAAACACGGAGCGCCGGAAGACTCGGCTGCTCTCTTCCTGTGTGCTAACTCCAAAATGGATTTGCCCCAGCGCTTTTTCCGCGATTCTTATCGCTTCCACCATGGCTTTGAACTCATCCGGTTCAATAGAAAACGAGCTGTCAGGGCCCTGCTCCGAGCGGGACAACGTGATGTGCTTCTCAATTATGCTGGCTCCGAGTGCTACAGCCGCAACAGGAACCGCGATACTCATAGAGTGATCGGAGAGTCCGACGGGGACTTTGTAGCGACGAACCATTTCAGTGATGGTTCTAAGGTTCATCTCGTCCGGCGGAGCGGGATAGGCGCTTGTGCATTTCAGAAGCGCAATCTCCGTGGCGCCTGCCGCGCGTGCCACAGCCAACGCTTCGTCTATTTCTTCAAGCGTCGCCATGCCGGTAGAGATGATCAGCGGCTTGCCGGTGCGAGCCATCCTACGGATCAACGGAATGTCCACCAGTTCGAACGACGCCAGCTTGTATGCCGGAACGTTCATCTTCTCTAGAAAATCCACGGCGGTGGCATCGAATGGCGAGGAAAATAAATCCATCCCCAGACTATCGGCGGCTTGCTTCAGTTTGGGCTGCCATTCCCAGGGGGTATAGGCGTCGCCGTAGAGGTCATAGAGGGTACGGCCATCCCACAGCGTTCCGCCGCCGATCCTGAAGTATTCGCGGTCGCTGCGAATTGTAATGGTATCGGGAGTATAGGTCTGCAGTTTGACCGCGTCGGCGCCGGCTTCTTTAGCAGCGTGAATTATGCGGACTGCCTGATCGAAGTCTTGATTGTGATTGGCGGACAGCTCGGCAACGATATAGACAGGATGACCTGGGCCGATGTCGCGTCCGCTGATGTTCAGCACCGATGTCATTTTAAACTCATGGCGATAGGCGCCGATCCTTGTATTGACTGCTCTCGCCGGTGTAGTGGGCTCTTTCCAAACCAAAAACGATGGCGGCCTGTCCGTCGATTACGTTTCTTTCTCCCTGAGTAAAGCCGGACTTGGTGAATAGCCTTACGGACGCCAGATTTTCAGGTTTCACATAAGCCCTGATTTTTTCTACTCGGGTAGCTCGAAATAATTCTTCCAGACCAAGTGAAAGTATTGCAGTTCCACATCCCCTGCCGCGGAATCGGTGGTCCAGGTTCACAGACAGAACGGCGATGTCGTCCACGATGTCATATCGCAACAGACCGATCGGTGTGTCCTCGTCATTTACCGCGATGAAAATTAGCGCGCAGAGACTGCTTAGCTTCTCAGCAAGCCAAGCCTGATGGTGCTCCCAGGCTATTGGTGCCGATGAGAACGAGTTTGCCCTCGCTTCTGGATCGTTCGCCCATTCAAACAACAACCGAGAATCACTTTCTACAACTTCACGAAGGCGAATGTTTTTAGCCAAGATGGCGGAAAGCACTCGGCCGCAGCCTTGGCCATCCACTAATTCACGGGCTTTGGACGAAACCGCAATCCTGATTTGCTGCGATCCGAGAAGCTGTTCTATCTGTGCGGCCATTCTCTCAGCCGAGACTTCGCCGGCACTACCTATATGGATAGCGCATCCCCCTGCATCCAGTTCTTGTGCGATTTGCCGCTGATTTGGGGCAACGTTCATAAGAATCGCGGGAAGTCCCATCAGGCATAGCTCCCAGCAAGTGGAACCAGCAGCCGCTACCGCGACATCGGCCCACGCCATTAGTTCAGGCATGTTGGACGGATTCCTGACTAGTTCAATCTTCGCCGATGACCCTCCCACTGCGCACTCGATAGCTGCGTTATGGGGATTTGCGCTTCCAAAAATTACTTTCGCCTCAAAAGGTACCCTAACCTGATGCAAAGCGTCGATTATGTTCCCGGTAACGTTGCCCGGATCGCTGCCACCCATAGTGACGAGAACTTTTTTGCCTACAGCGGCAATTTCGCGTTTCCAGTACCGCCATTGTGCAAACTCGCGGCGAAGCATGGCGTAGCGCGGGCCAAGCAGCAAACGGGTGTAAGGCTCGCGGCTACCGTAAAAACTCGCGTTCGCGTGGGCATTCTGGTTAAGCACAAGGTCGGCGGAATAGTGGCCAGTGTGGCCGTTGTCATCCACGAAAAGCAGCTTCAGTCCAGCCGCTTTCAGTTGTCGTTGATAGTCCGCGCCGAATTGATATCCATCCACGACCACCCACTCAGCTGCGTGACGTAGCGCTAACTCCGCCACCTTCTGGGCATCATCTTCGCCGCCCGCCGATACCAGCGGCGCTACTTCCATCTTATCTGCAAGCAGACGCTCGCGTATCGCCGGCGTTGACTCCGCGATGGCGAAAACCGGTCGTCCCCCGGCGTCCTGCCATGCCTGGGCCAGCGCAAAGCAGCGCATGATGTGGCCCGTTCCCATCGCGGTGCTCGCGTCGCTACGCAGAATAAGGGTGCCTGGATTGTGTGCCATTTCTCATTTCTCGGAGTACAGATTCACCCGCATCGCGCCCGGGGCAACCGACAATCCTCGACTCTACCAAGCGGCGAATGTTCGGCTTTTTCAGCCTCGCGCGTCTCTCAGTCTATACTGCGGGGAATGCAAGAGAATTCCCGGACCCTGGAGGCGGCTGAGAAGCTGACCATAGTTCCCCTTACCCCGGAACGTTACGCCGAGTGGGATCGATTCTGTTTGCAAAGCCCGGACGCCTGGTTCTGGCATACTTCGCAATGGCTGGAATACACGCTGCACTATCGCCCGGAGTTGCAGCCGCGCTCATACTCCTTTTTTTGTTTGCACGCCGGCTCGGTTGCAGCGATCTGCCCGTTGATTGTTGAAACTTACGGTCGCGAAGAAGGAACCGTCCGGGAGTTCTCCTACGGAGGAGATACAGGACCCGCGCCAGCACTGGCCGACACTCTTTCTGAGCAGACGAAGAAGAAAGTGGTGCAGAGGGCCTTTGCCCACGTTGACGAGTTAGCGAGGGAGTTGAATGTGGCGCGTGCGTCCTTTCGCATGTCACCTTTAGCAAGGTCGTTCTGGGACGCCACGATTCCCCAGCCGAACCCATTGCTCAAGTTAGGATTCAGCGATATTTCACTGACGACCCAGGTCATCGATTTAGTGGCTGACGAACAACAGTTGTTGCAGGGAATGCGCAAAGGTCATCGTGCCGACATCACCCGCTCCGAAAAACTGCTGCAAGCTAAGGTCCTGGATAGGGACAGCCTCACATCGGAAGCATTTGAGCGATACCGGATGTTGCATCACAAGGCAGCGGGGCGCGTAACTCGTCCTCTTACGACGTTTCAAATGATGTACATCTGGATTCGGGACGGGCTCGCCATTCTCAGCGTTGCCAGCTTCCACGGCAAGGATGTGGGATTTGCCTTGGTCAGTGTTTACAAGGATGGGGCCTATTACAGTTCGTCTTGCGAGGATCCTGAGCATAATAACCTGCCGATTGGCCACATTCTGCAGTGGCGAGCGCTGCAGTGGCTCAAGAGGCACTCGGTTCGGAGGTATGAGATTGGTCTGCAGTTTTATAGCAGTCAACCGCACGCGATTGTTTCCGAAAAGGAATCAAATATCTCATTCTTCAAACGCGGCTTTGGCGGTGCTCCTGTGCCATTCTGGCGGGGAGAGAGGTTCTACGACAAGCAGTATTGCCTGACAACTCTTAGGGCGAGAGCGGAAAAATTCTCGGCGAAAATCGGAGAAGGAAGTGAGTAAGGTCAGCTTTGACAACTATGGAAAACTTGCCCGGGAGGTTCAGGACCCTACGATCATGGCGGGCCGATACGCAATTCAGGCGTCAGCCGAACGGAGCATACTGCCGGACGTACTGGAAAAACTCCAGATCCGCCCCCAGGATAAACTGCTCGACATCGGCTGCAATGTTGGCGCTCTGCTCATTCCCCTTAGCTACCTCGTGCAAGGAGTCACCGGAATCGACCATCCGAGTTGCCTTGAGAAACTACGGCTCCGCGCCCAAGGAGACAATATCCAACTTCTCGGTGGGGCCTTCTCGGATCTCACGATCAAAGAGCAGTTCGACAAGATACTGTGCTACAGCGTCCTTCATTACCTATCAGATGAGGCAGAGGTACTCTGTTTCATTTTCAAGGCGTTGAAGCTTTTGGCCCCGGGCGGGATAGCCCTATTTGGCGACATCCCCAATCAATCCAAGAAAGACCGGTTCCTCAGGTCAGAATCCGGAAAAGCGTTTGAACGGCAATGGAAGGAATTGATAAAGACGGAAGCTGGCAACAATCACCTACAGATAGAACTATCACCTGATCCCAATCTGGTGCGGTTCAACGACGAATTCTTACTGCAAATCTGCCGCAGTTGTAGAGCCGATGGCTTTGAAGCTTACATTTACCCCCAGCCTTCCCATCTTCCCTTCGGGAACACGCGAGAGGACGTTGTAATTATCCGTTCGGCGTAAACGAAAAATGGCGGAACTCGAACAGGTTGGGCTTTGGAGAGACGTATCGTCTCCTAATTCAAGACGGGGGAATGGGGAATTCTTTCCTGCAGACTGCATTTTTCCAAGCGGTCGGCAAGCATTGAGTCATGCGCTCTTACGCGCCGGCCTCAGCAGGCCAACGCGCGTAGCCTGTCCGGAATGGAGCTCTCACTGCGTGCTCAGTGCAATAGGACAACAAGCGACACCCATTCCCATGACTGAGGTCGTCCGAAACCACATCCCGGTTGACGCGATCCTGTTGTATGAGCAGTGGGGATGGCCGATCTCCGCAAATGCATGGGAAACGCTCACTGAAACGTTCCCGGACTCACTGCTTATCTGGGATCGAGTCGATTCCGCAGATTTCTTACGCCGTATACAGCTACCAACGCCTCTGATTGTGGCCGATGTAACCAGCCTTTCCAAGCTCCTCGGTTTACCCGGTGGAGGAATTCTGCGATATCGAGGTGAATACTCGAAATATGAGCAGGGACTGAACTCCCTGCTTACGCAACATCTCCTGAAGGCTGACGAAAAACTGCGAAACACCCTGGCATACAGGGAATATTTTCAGAATCACCGCGAGGCGTTGCATCCCGATGTACTCGACTGGGTACAGCAAAATTCGCTAGCGGACGCTCTGGTTGAGGAAAGTGAGGCCCGCAAACGCAACCTGCACCTGCTGCTGGATACAAGCTGCGCCGCACGTTGGGAGCCCTGGATGCGCCGAGCGGTGGAGGAAGGCGCGCCTGCGGGCATCGCGCCTCTCTTCCGCGGGGAAAGTTCGGCCAAACTTACCGCAATCGCGTCACGCTTACAGGACCGGCGTCAAATTACTTCCGCGATCTACCACTTCAATTGGTCCGGCAACCCGGTCTGTCCAAGTTACGAGTTATGCCTTGCCTTCCCGGTTCACGGATTGACGAGGGATCTGGAATCCGTGCTCATAGACTTGCAACAACCATTATGAGCCTAGCGCACGCGGAAAACTGGCTGAATCATTTCGCCTTCCAGGAAACGCTCGGGATGTGGATCCTCCAACCACGCGGCCACGGTCTTCATGGTGGCCGCGTACGCTTCGAGAGTCTGCTGCACGGCGATGTGATCATGGGCCGCGGTCATGTTGTGTGTAACCAGCGTCAGGATGCCACGCTTGATCAGTTCCTGGGAGACCAGGCTGCGCAGCCGCAGGCTGTCCTTGCCCTCGGCGTCGCGAAATCTTATCAGGGACCACGATGGGTGTCCCACGCACGTCAGACGATCCGCGAGACCAGCGAGTTTAGCCAGCGCGTTGAATCCGTCCTGAAGCACACGGCCGTTGGCTTCCATGCGAGCTAAGGCGTCAGTGTGTTCGAGAATGTCAAGAACCTTCATTGCGGCCGCCATGGCAGAGACTTCCCCCGCAAACGTAAAGCTGAAGAAGATCTCTTCGAAGACCTTCATCACGTCGGCGCGGCCGACGACACACGCAATGGGAAAACCATTTCCCATAGCTTTGCCGAAGCATGCCAGGTCCGGTACAACGCCATAACGTTTTTGCGCTCCGCCAAGACCGAAGTGGAATCCGGAGCAGATCTCGTCGAAGATCAGCAATGCCCCGTGGCGATGAGCTGCCTCCTTCACTTCTTGCAGATAACCCGGGGCTGGCTCAACGAAATTGACCGGCTCCATAATGACGGCAGCGAATTCTCCGGAGTGTTCTTGCAGCAGTTCCTCAAGCGCAGGCAGATCGTTATATGGAAAAGTGTGGGTTAGCGCGCGCACGGCGTTTGGAACTCCCGCATGGCGCGTTGTACTTCCGATGTACCAGTCTTGCCAGCCGTGATAGCCACAGCAAGCGATTCGCTCGCGTCCGGTGAAGGCCCGAGCCGCCCGAACCGCACCGGCAGTGGCGTCGGATCCATTTTTGCCAAAGCGAACCATCTCGGCGCAGGGAATCAGCCGCGTAAGCCGCTCAGCCAGTTCGACCTCAAGGGGATGGGGCAACGAGAAACTATGTCCTTCAGCCAGCTGTTCCGAAACGGCGCGATTTACGTCTTCGTTCGCGTATCCCAGAATATTTGGCAGGAGACCTTGGACGTAGTCAATGTATTCGTTTCCATCAACGTCCCAGACGCGGCAGCCCTTGCCACGCTGCAGAAAAACCGGCGCGACACCTTGAACGTACTGGTTATTGCTTTTGCTGAAAGTCTGGGCACATCCGGGAATGACTTTTTGTGAGCGAGTCAACCAAGCCTGTGATTTCGTGACAGAACGTCTGGCAGCGGGACCGGCTGCGGCCTGGCGATACAAACTCGTATAGTAACCTTCATTGCTAATGATCGTGGGGATCGCGGCCAAGTCCGGCCTCCTTTTTAGCAAGTCCAATACATCCCTATACCCGAATCCTCCGTTCCCCGAAAACTCGGCGTATATCTTCCGCACGAACTCCAGATCAGAAGGATAATCCACCGTCCAGCGGTGAGTGCCCAATGGGACCGGGGCCTCACTCTCCACGTTGACAGTGCGAAACTTTCCACCGAGCAAATACGGAGTGACATGCTCGCGCTCGGAAGGCTTGACCGCCTCACTCCACGCTCGCTCGAGCGCGACAAAGGAAAAGACCTCGGTGTCAAGACCATCGGGATATGTGTAGCGCAGTGTGTTGGAAGCGTAATCACTTCCCCCTTCCTGAAAGCGGGCTACAACCCGGTCAATGACTTCAGAATCGATTAACGGACAATCCGCCGTGATGCGTACTACAACGTCGGCATGTTTTTCCTTGGACGCTTGATAGAAGCGGTCCAAAACATCGTCCTCGCTGCCGCGAAAACATGCGATGCCCTCGCGCAGGCAGAAGCTGGCAATCTGGTCATCAGAGGCAGCGCAGGTTGTAGCCACCATAACTTCATCCACAGTGCGGGCAGCTCGCGCAAGCCTTACCACATGCCAGAGCATGGGCCTGCCTGAAATCTCCGCCAGGGTTTTTCCCGGGAAGCGACTTGAGCCCATGCGCGCCTGAATGATAGCTAGAATCATGTCGGCGTCGTGTCCTCAACGGGGACCATTCTTCCCTGCCGATTGGAAGCTTTTGCCGCGAAGACGATTTGCATTACGCCCACCGCATCCGGAATCGACAGCGTCGTCGCGTTTCGACTGCAAACGCAATCCAGAAAGTGACGCATCTCGTCCATGTACATTTGGTTGAGTTGCCAGTCAGCAGGTTGTGGGAATGTGGTGCACTCGCCATTCGAATCGCAAAAACGAACTTGCTTGCTGTTGAAATTCCAAGAAATGGAACCTCTTTCGCCCACAATGTGGCAGCCTCGTTCGTAAGTCCTTTGAACGTAATCAAGGTGAATCTCCGAAACCGCGGAATTCGAATGCCGGCAGAGAAGAACTGCAACATCCTCGGTAGAGATTTCCAGCGAGCTCAGATGATCCGCGATGCAAAATACCTCTCGAACCTCGCCAAGATACCAGCGTGCCAGATCAATTTCGTGAACACCGTCGAGGATACAACCGCCGCCAGTTTCTTCCCGCGCGGCATAGTTATCACGGTAATCAGTGCCCGGCCGCCATGACGGGAGATACGAACCGGCATGAATGCGCGCGAACAGGATTTTCCCAAGCAGACCTTCTTGAAGTAATTCTTTTACTTTCAAAGGGCCTGGGTGGAAACGCATGTTGCATCCCACAAGAGAAATCAGTTTGTTACGCTCGACAAGTTCAGAAAGTCCGGCGAGCCCGTCGGGGGTATGGGAGAGTGGCTTTTCTACAAATACATCACAGCCGTAGCGAACCACCTGAAGCGCTTGCTGCATGTGCAAATGGGATGGAGTGCTCACCACTGCGAAATCTGGGGACCAATGTAGGCCATCGCTCAGATCTTTAAACTCAATAGCTCCAAGTTCTCTTATGGCGTCTCGTCTCTTACTATCAGTTTCGACTAAGCCCAGCTCGACTGAGCCTAAAGCCTTCAGGTTCTGCAAATGCCGTTTGCCGATGGAGCCGCCGCCCACTATAAGCGCCTTCATTCGTGTCGGCCCGCTCCGGGGCATCTGTGCCGGGGTTGGCACGAAGCCTGGCAATCCCACATTTTAGTTTCCCGTCACGATCCGGAGAATGTCACCATCACCTTATTCACCGCTCGAATCACATCCTCCACATCTTGATCGCTCATGCCATGAAACATGGGCAGGCTGAGGAGGCGCTCATAGGCGTCTTCGGCTGCGGGGTATACTCCTTGCTTATATCCGAAGCGGTCCCGGTAGTACGGATGAAGGTGAACCGGAATGTAATGCACGTTGACACCAATATTTTCGGCGCGGAGGGCTCGAAAGATTCCACCCCTCCCAGCTCGTAGATGTTCCAATTCCAAGCGGACGGGATAGAGGTGCCATGCTGGATTAACATCCTGGCGGACCTTCGGCGCAGCGATGCCCGGAATTTCCTCAAGAGCCGCATTGTAACGAGCAGCGATCTCCCGTCTTCTCCGCAGATTCGATTCGAGCCTCTTGAGTTGTTCAATCCCAAGGGCACACGCGATGTCGGTCAAACGATAGTTGAACCCCGGCAAAACCATCTCGTAAAACCACTCGCCATCCTGTTGGCGTTGTCTGGCATCGCTGCTGATCCCGTGGTTTCGAAAACGACGAAGCGTCTCAGCGAATACAGAATTGTTAGTGGTGACCATTCCCCCTTCGCCGGTCGTCAAATGTTTCACCGGGTGAAAGCTGAACACTGACATGTGAGAAATGCTGCCCACTCTACGTCCGCGATACTCGGCCCCGAGGGCGTGACAAGCATCTTCTATCACGACCAAACCATGCTTTTCCGCGAACGCCGCAAATATATCTAAATCCGCGGGATGACCGGCGTAATCCACGGGCAAGATCGCCCTGGTCCGCGCTGTGATCCTACGAGCACAATCTTCCGGATCGAGATTGAGCGTATCGGGCGATACATCAGCAAAAACAGGTGTCGCACCCTGATACAAAACACAATTTGCCGTAGCGGCAAACGTCATCGGAGAAGTGATGGCCTCGTCACCGGGTTTCAAGCCCGCAGCAAAGGCAGCGCCATGCAGGGCGGCGGTACCGGAACTAAAACTGACTGCGTATTTCGAACCAACCCACACGGCAAAGGCTTCTTCGAATTCCGCAACTTTGGGTCCCGTAGTCAACCAATCAGACCGAAGGACATCCACCACCGCCCGAATATCTGCTTCGTCAATCGATTGCCGGCCATATGGGAGGAACGTCTTGCGGACGGGCATCCCACCGTCGATCGCTAAGGTTTCTTTCGATGCAGAAATTACGCTCACGAAACCCTCAAACTGCGAGCGCTCAAAAAGCGCCCATTTGAAGTATCAGCTTCGGAAGGTCCTTCAGCGAGAAGTTCAAAGAGTTCGTCGGCCGTAAGCCATTGCTCATTCCCATCGCTGGTATAGCGGAATCCCTCGGGAAGGGGGCGGGCCTGTTTCCAATTTTCTCGCTGCCACCAGGAGTGATTAGGCTGCACAATGTACATGTCGTCGGTCTCGACCGCATTCCGTGCCTCATCGTCTGAGAGCAGCACTTCGTGAAGTTTTTCTCCGGGTCGAATCCCGATGCATTCCACTTCGCACCCGGGAGCAACGGCTTCCGCCATGTCGATCAATTTCATGCTCGGAATTTTGGGTACGAAGATTTCGCCACCTC
>JGI12635J15846_10002664_pt1 | contig 15586 bp, 13 predicted proteins | sample BlaSpr_A8_OM2_M2_FD_15846 | JGI IMG/M metagenome (IMG submission 15846) | reverse complement strand
GGAGGACTGGACACACACATTATTGCTGCTGGCGGGCGAAACATTGCGTCGCGTGGAGGCCCTGGGCTTTGCGAAACAGGCGGAACGCGAAGCCGCTAAATACCAGCGCCTGGCTACTCTGGGGCGTTACATGACGGACATGAAGCACAGTGTGAATAACGCCTTGACCTCCATGATCGGCAATGCCGAATTGTTATTACTGGAACCCGGCCAGCTTTCCTCGCAATCCCTGGCGCAGATCAGGACCATCCACAGCATGGCCATGCGTATGAACGAAATCATGCTGCGATTCTCATCGCTTGCCAGCGAGATGCGCGAGGCTGAGAATGCTTCTCAAGCTGAGACGGAAGTGCCCAACATCCCTGCGCCGTCCCGGTCATAACGACGCGCGCCTCGCTGTAACTCCTTGTTTTACCGGCCTTTTACTCGATACGTAACATTCCCCTAGCGATGCCTAAAGCTGGCCGCTGGCGTGCACCTTTGTTTCCTGGATAAGTCCGGGAGATTTTAGCTGTGCAGAAAAAAGTGCTTATTGTCGACGATTCACCGGCGGAAGTCCGGCTTATGCACGGGGTATTGGAACGCGAAGGTTACCGGCTTGTCGATCTGCACGACTCCCTGCGTGTGGAAGAAACGATCGCCTTCGAACAACCCAATCTCATTCTGCTGGACGTGGTCATGCCCGGGAAAAACGGTTTTCAGGTTTGCCGCGAGTTGAAAGGTCATGACCAGTACAAAACGATTCCCGTCATACTGGTCACTTCCCGCGACACCGCCAGCGACAAATTTTGGGGCGAACAGCAGGGCGCGGACGGCTATGTCACTAAACCCTTTACGTCCGAGGAATTGCTAAGAGCGGTGAAGAGGTTCGCATGACAATTTTTGTGGAGACCCACTAAAGCGCGATGAATCCTTTTCTTCATCTTGAGCCGCTATCGGCTGACGAAAGCACCGGCAGTTTGCTGGAAGCTCTCGGCCCCATGGAAGAGCGCCGGCCACAGTTGCAATACTGCGTGTTTCGTAGCGGCCGTGAACGTTTGTGCCTTCCCGTTCTGGACGTTGAGGAAGTACTCGATTGGCCGATCTTAACCAAAGTGCCGCTGAGCCCAGCCTATTTGGTCGGCATTTTTAATTTGCGCGGAACCATCGTGCCTTTGATCGACATTGCCATGACGGAAGGGCGGCGCCCTGGTCTCCTGCCCCGCCATGTCGTGGTTGCCTCTTTGCCTGCCGACGGCCATCACGAAATTCTTCGCGTCGGAATAGCCGCCGATGAAGTAATCGGCACTTATTCGGTAAACAGCGACGAGGTGCTGGAACAGGCGCCTGAAAATGTTCCGCATTGCATCGGTATGCTACGGCACGATGACCGCCTCGCGCTGGTGATTGACTTGCGCAGGTTGTTGGAAGCTTTTCCCGGACCAAGTATTTAGCTTTTTTGTTGGCATCATCCGTCGATCGCTGACGGCACGGTGAAAACGATCTTGGAGGAAGTATGAAATCGCGACTGAGTTCTACCATCTGGACGCTGGTTGTGCTTAACGGCATCGTGCTCGCCGCCGTCATAGCACTGGCCTATAACGCTGGGCGCCAATCCGGCAACGTGTCTATTCTCGACTTCGCGGCTTTGCCCAGTGCAACCGTCGGTGCTGCCGCGGTCGCGGTAGGTCTCGCGCTGCTCGTGACCATCATCTTGGCGTGGAGACTTGGCGGAGGACTGCTCTCTCCCGTCAACGAGCTGGCCAAATTTTCCGAACGCCTGGCCGTCGGGGATCCCAAGGCGCGCGCGGAAATCACGTCCACCAACGAGCTGGGCTACATCGCTGACAATTTGAATCGCGCGGTCGCCAAAGTTTCGAAGGCCGCAAGTAATCAGGAGTCCAGCGACGCACTGCAGCGCAGTATCACGGAGCTCTTGACCGTCATCAATCAGGTTGCACGCGGGGATTTGTCACTGCGCGGCAAAGTAACCAACGATGCTCTGGGCAACGTTGCTGATTCCGTGAACTACATGCTCGACAACTTCACCAAGGTTCTCGAGCGGGTCCGCAAAGCGGCCATGGAAGTGACCGCCTGCTCCAACAACATTCTGGTAGCCGCCGATCAAATGCAGGCCGGCGCAACACAGCAGGACCAGGAAATTACCAACACTTCGAGCGCCGTGGAAGAGCTCACCGTCTCCATGAAACAGGTTTCCAACAACGCGGAAGCCAGCGCCGAAGCCGCGCGCCGCGCTTTGGACGCCGCCGAGCAAGGCAACCGCGCCGTTCGCGACACTCTCGAAGGCATGCAACGTATCCGTTCCTCGGTGCAAGCCACTGCCAAGAAAATTAAATCGCTGGGCGACCGTTCGTTGGAAATTTCGGAAATCATCAACGTCATCAACGATATCACCGAGCAAACCAACCTGTTGGCTTTGAACGCCGCCATCGAAGCCGCGCGCGCAGGCGATGCCGGCCGTGGTTTCGCGGTCGTTGCCGATGAGGTTCGCAAGCTCGCGGAACACAGCCGTAGCGCCACCAAGGATATCGCCGCATTGATCAAGGCCATTCAAGCCGAGACCAACGAAGCTGTCGTCGTCATGGAAGAAGGCACCAAGGAAGTGGAAAGCGGTGCAACCCTCGCCGATCAAGCCGGCCGCGCTCTCGATGCCATCTCCAACGTGGTGCGTCAATCTGCTGAACTCGTACAAGAAATTTCACTCGCTTCCAAACAACAGGTGCGCGGCACCGAAGGCGTCGCGCATGCCATGCAAATCATCTCCAACATCACGCGCCAAACTTCGCAAGGGACACGCGGAACGGTGGCCACAGTCAGCCAGCTTGTAAAGCTGTCCGACCAGTTGAACGAGGGTCTCGCGCAATTCCGCGCCTCTTCTAAACACGGCGGCAGCACTCATCAGGAAGAATCTGAGCGCGTTCCAGTTGGAGCGTCGCGCTAAACATTTCCTGAAGAACGTAGTGCACGAATTGCTAAAAGATTTCTAGCTTTGGCAAGCGCCGGAGCCGAACGGAATAACCAAGCGTGAGAGCCGCGAACGAGCGCCAGATAACAGAGCTCGAACTTAGTGAGCACGAGTTGAGCGAGATCCGCATGCTGATCGAAGAGCGTACGGGCATTTGTTTCGACAAATCGCGCGAGCGATTCCTGGTTACCCGTGTGCGTGAACACCTACAAGCTCGGGGCTTCGAACGCGGCACCGATTTCTTGCGCGCCGCTCGCAAGACCAACGTCGAATACGAAGCTCTTCTTGAGCGACTGCTCACCCAGGAAACCACGTTCTTTCGTTACCCGGCCGTTTATGAGGCCTTCCAAAAGCGTGCTTTGCCCGAACTGCATATAAAAAAGTTCTGGAAGAATCCGCGCACCCTGCGCATTTGGAGCGCCGGCTGTTCCACCGGCGAAGAGCCTTACTCCATCGCCATCACTATCGCGGACACCTTGTCATTCGCGGACGCCTGGAATGTGGAAATTCTCGCCACGGACGTCAGCCGCGTTGCGCTCAAGCATGCCGAAAGCGGCAGCTATTCGGGCCGAAGCATTTCCTCCGTCAGCGAAGCCCAGCTGGCCGCGCACTTTAACCCCGTTAAAAACGGGCAGCAGGTTAAGCCGCGGCTGCGCAAAATGATCAATTTCACGCAGATGAATCTTGCTTCCGCCGTCTACGTCGGGCGCATGGACGTAATTTTTTGCATGAACGTGCTGATTTATTTCTCGGAACAGCGCCGGCGCTCGCTGGTGCAGCATTTTTATGACACCCTCGAGCCAGGCGGCTATCTTTTCCTGGGCCATTCCGAATCCATCTCCAAAATGCCGGTGAAGTTCCAGGCCATCGTCCTGAATGATTGCATCCTGTATCGCAAACCTACTGCAGAAGAATTGCAGAAGTCGGACTCGCAGAAGCCGGACTTGCCGACGGAGGGACGCTCATGAGCTCTCCGCAACGCGAAGGCATGGAGCTATTCCTTCAGGAAGCTTCCGAGCACCTGCAATACCTGCGCGAGTACGTCGGTGTGTTGCAGGAAATTGGGCCGCGTCATGAAGACCTCGAACGTTTGTACATTGCCGCGCACACTCTTGGAGGCACGTCCGCCAGTTACGAATTTCCTGGCTTTGCAGAGATCGCTTCCAAACTGTCGCACGTCTTTCAATACGCCATGAACGCCCCCTTGGGCGACGATCTTCACGGCCCATTGGCGGAATTTCTGTCCGACGCAATTTCCTTGCTTGAGACGGACTTGCTGGAAATCAGTGACAAAGGCTCTGAAACGATCGACGAGATTCACGCCTTCAAAGAGCGCTACAGCTTCGCATTTCCGGAAGCAGCGCCGAAAACCACTTACGCCACACCCGCACCTGCTATTTCGTCCGTCCCTGCCACGAACGTCGTGACCAGCGCTTCCGCGACTGGATCCTACTTTGATCTCTTGCCGTCCGACGACGATGTTCCCAACGAGATTCTAGAATTTTTCCAGCCTGAGGCTGAAGAGCATCTGCAAATCGTCAGCGACTGTTTGATTTCGCTGGAGGGCAACAATAATCCCGAAGAAATTAACAAGCTTTTCCGCGCTATCCACACGCTGAAAGGCTCGGCAGCCCAGGTCGGCTTAAAACGGCTCGGCGCTATCGCCCATCGCGTCGAAGATCTTATCGGCCGTTTGCGCGACGGAGAAATTGAACCCTCTCCTATGGTTGTCGATGTTTGCCTGGAATCCATCGACGTGCTGAAGAAAACGCTGCACAAACAGTGGGCCGATGAGCTCGAAACGCGCGCCGGCGTTGATTCACTGCTGGGTCGTATCGCGGAATTCGCGCCGCTGGACCCCGAAGAATCGGATTTGGCGCTGCCCGCCAATCTCGCCACACCATTGGTCCAGCCACAGTTTGCTCTGGCAGAAATCAAGCCCGAACTAAAAGCCCAACTTGCCGCGAAGTTTCAGGCGGGCCCCACTGCAGCCGTCAAATCCGTGCGCATCGCCTTGGATCGTCTCGATCGCATGATGAACACTGTCGGTGAGTTGGTCATCAATCGCACCCGCATGGTCGGGCGCGTGTCAGAGCTTGAAAAGCTGATCGACACGCTGAATTTCTCCAAAGAACGCCTACAGGGTAAAGTTTCCGAATTTCAGGAAAAATACGAATTCAACCGCGTCAGTGCCCAAGCCAAATCCACAGACTGGAATACCAATACAACTTCGCAACGACTCACTAGCGCGGCTGCCGGCGACACTTCTTTCTGGTCCGATTTCAGCGAACTGGAAATGGACCGCTACGACGACTTCAATATTTTGTCCCGCTCCATGGCGGAAATCTCCGCTGACGTGAACGAAGTGCTCTCGCAACTGCAGGGCTACATCGGACGCGTCGAAGGCGACATCGACGAGTTCACTAAGCTGGCGCACCATTTGCAAGACGAATTTACTGCCGCGCGCATGGTACCCATCGGCACGTTGTATTCACGCTTGTCGCGCGCCGTTCGCGACGCCGCAAAGTCCGCCGACAAACAGGTGGAACTCGATTTGGGCGGCAGCGAAACGGAACTGGACAACAGCATCATCCAGCAAATTTCCGATCCGTTGGTTCACCTGGTGCGCAACTCCGTCGCACACGGTATCGAAGCCGCCGAGGATCGTATCTCCGCCGGGAAGCCGCAACTCGGAAAAGTCAGCTTGCGTGCCTATCACCGCGGAAATCACATCTACATCGAAGTGCAGGATGACGGGCGCGGTATCGACTACGACCGCGTGCGGCATAGCGCCATTGAGCGCGGTCTGGTCTCCCCAGAAACGGCCGATCGCCTGACCGAGCGCGATCTGCGCGAAATGCTTTTCCATCCTGGATTCTCAACCGCGCCGGTCAAGACCGAGCTTGCAGGGCGCGGCGTAGGCCTGGACGTAGTTCGCGCCAATCTCAACACGCTCAACGGCGAAATCGATATTCAAAGCACGACTGGAGTGGGCACCAGCTTTACTCTGAAAGTCCCACTGACACTGATCATTTCCCCCGCGTTATTCGTGCGATGCGGTGCCACCAGCTTTGCCTTGCCTTTGGCAGTAGTCGAAGAAATCCGGCGCCTGCGCTCCGACGAGATCGAAAATGTGGGCGGCAAACTGCTCACCAAAGTTCGCGATGTGGTCACGGAAGTTGTGCGCCTCGACGGTTATCTCGGGTTGCCGCCGCTGGAAGCCATCAACGGTTATTTCCACATGGTGGTAGCCAACACTGGGAATCGGCAGATCGGTTTGGTGGTTGAAGAAGTCATCGGCAAAGACGAAATCGTTATCAAAAACCTCGGCGAATATCTACGGCGCGTCAAACTTTTCCCTGGAACCACAATCGCGCCCGACGGCAGCCTGATCCTTTTGCTTGATTTGAACCGCATGGTCGCCACCGACCCGACCGAGCGCCGCACTTTGCAAGCCTCTGCGAGTGCTGCGCGCATATTTGCGCCGGGCTCCGCAGCCGTGGCTCACGGCACCATTCCAGCCGAGGCCATCGATCGCGTGACCCATGAGCGCCTCATCGTGGTGGCCGACGATTCCATCAGCGTACGCAAGTTTGTTGGGCGCATGCTGGAAAAGAACGGCTACGTCGTGAAACTGGCCGCCGATGGCTTAGAAGCAGCCGAACTTGTGACTCAACACGGCTGCCACCTGGTCATCACCGACTTGGAAATGCCGCGCATGACCGGTTACGAACTGATGGTGCAGCTGCGCCAGAACGCCAGCACTCGCCGAATTCCTGTGATGGTGGTCACTTCCCGCGCCGGAGCGAAGCACCGAGATCGCGCCATGAAAGAAGGCGCGTCTGCTTTTCTCACCAAGCCGGTGCAGGAAGATCAGCTGCTTGCCGCAGTCGAACAACTTATGGGCAGGGAGGCGGAACGGCACCTCGTTCCGGTTAGCTAAACGACCATGGTCGCCACCGCCCTCAAGAAAATTCGCGTGTTGATCGTGGATGATTCGGCGTTCATGCGAAAAGTATTGGAAACCATTTTAGTCACTGACGAAAACGTGCAGGTGGTCGGACACGCCAAAGATGGTCGAGAGGCTGTGCGGCTGTCGGAATCATTGAAGCCAGACGTCATCACCATGGACATCAACATGCCGGTCATGGATGGCTTGCAAGCCACCGCCGAGATTATGACCACAAATCCCCGGCCCATCGTGGTGGTCAGTTCCGAATCACGCCAAGGAGCGGCCAGCACGTTGCGTGCGCTGGAACTCGGTGCCATCGAATTTGTTGCCAAGCCTTCCAGTGGAATTGACCTGGACATGCACAGCGTCCGCGAAGATCTGTTGCGCAAGGTACGTCTCGCCGCAAAAGTGCGTGTCGTGCGCAGCGCCTCACGAGGTGCATCCGAAATTAAAAATTCGGAGGGCAAAACAATTGCCCCACGGCTGGCTTCCGCGAGCAGGCCGGCTGCATCTTCACCTGATCAACGCTTTCCGGTCGTGGTTCTCGCAGCATCTACGGGCGGGCCCGCCACCGTGATGCGTTTGGCTCCTGGCTTTACGCGAGACTTTCCCGCGGCCGTAATTCTGGTGCAACACATGCCGGCGGCTTTCACCACGCAATACGCCACTCAATTGTCAGAATTCACTGGCGTGCGCGTCAAAGAAGCCGAGAACAATGAAAGCCTGACTCCCGGAACATTTTACATTTGTCCCGGTGGTCAGCATTTACGCGTGACCTCCGCAGGCCGTATTCAACTCGATGGCAGCAGTGGACGCATCAACGGCTATCTCCCGAACATTGATATCACTATGGAAAGCGTCGCGTCCTTTGCCGGGCCATTGAGCATCGGCGTGATCCTAACCGGCATGGGAAACGACGGGACGGCAGGCGCCAGCGCCATTAAATCCGCAGGTGGAATGGTGTTGGCTCAGGATGAAGCCACCTCGGTAATTTTTGGCATGCCTGCGGAAGCTATTAAGGCCGGCGCGGTGAGCCAAGTCCTGGGTATCGACGACATTTATCCCGCTATCGAGAAGCAGGTTTTGGCGATCGCCCGCATCGCTACCGTGGGAGTGCGCTGATGCAATTTCCAGCTCCCAGCAAATCCCCGGCGCTGCGCACGGAGCAAATTATTTTGTTCCGCGTCAGCGGCCAACTCTTCGCCGTGTCCTCAGGATCCGTTCAGGAAGTTCGCAGTGTGGACAGCCTGGCCGGTTCAGCCGCGGAAATCACCGCCCCAGGTTTGAAAAAAGTACGCCACATTGTTCGTCGCGGCGACAAATCGCTTTTCGTGGTCAACGGAGCTTTACATTTTGGATTGCCGGTGACCTCCGGGCTTTTGGTATTCGTGCTTCGCCGTACGCGCACCGCGTTGCTCATCGACGGCATAGAAAAAATGACCACCATGACGCGGCTCCAGGCTCTTCCGCAGGCATTTTGCAACGAAGAACGCAGCTGGTACCGCGGAATCACGGCGTTGGATCAAAATGTTGTCCCGGTCGTGAATCCTGAAGGTTTTTTGACCTCTGAAGAAATTGCCTTACTCGAGCACTCCCAGACCCCCGCGGCCTCCGGTGTGAAAACTGCCGGCAGCCCCATAGGATCGATCTATGAACCCGCGTAATGATCTGGGTTCGCAGTCCTTCGTGCTGCTACGGCTCGGGGACCGGCGCTTTGCCATGATCGCCAGTCAGATCGCCGAACTGGTCGCACCCAGTCGCGTCTTTCGCTTTCCTCACCGCACCGAACGCGTGGAAGGTGTAATCCTTCGTCGCGGCCGCATCGTTCCCGTCTGTGATGTGTCCGAGAAACTAATCGGCAAAAATCTTCTGACCCGGCGGTTTTACCTGATCGCCGTCCGCAATTATGGAGAAAAATCCGAATGGGTCGCGCTGCCGGTTACTGGGGAATGCGAATTGATCGCCACCGAAATGTCTCCCGCAACGGAAGCTGACGCGCCTCACGTGGCAGGTTGGATTTCCTACGACGGCAACGTCATTGAAGTCTTGAATATCGACGCGCTCACGCCTGGCCCCGTTTCCGCACCTCCAGTATGCGTGCCACTTGAAATGCAGGAGGCTGCGACATAATGGCCAGCGGCCCTGCGAAGATTTTGCTCATTGACAGCAACGTTTACTTTTCAAAGCGCGTGGGAGATGCGCTGCGGAAAGAAGGTTTTGAAGTGATTTCCGCCACTCAGGCGGCCTTCGCCTTAACCACCTTGGAATACGACGCGCCGGTAGCGATTCTATGTGCCACCAACATGCGCGAGATGGGGGCTCTTGAAATCGCCAACATTGTTCACGCCGATCCCAAGAACGCCGCTCTCCCGATCATCGCTATCGGCGACGGCAGCCAGCGCGCCCTGCTGGAATCTTTTCAGGCCGGATGCGACGACTATATCGACAGGCACCGCCCGCCAGCGGCAATCGCTGCGCATGTGAAACAAATCATCATCAGCAAGGCCGAAGGCTTTCATCCCACGCAAATGCTTGACCAGTCCAACACCAGCCTCAGCGGAAGCTTGGCTCATCATGACCTTCCCGGTGTGATGCAGATGCTCGGCCAGGCCCGCCAGACCGGCGCTCTGCACATCAACGCCGGAGAGATCGACGCCTTGATGTTTTTTGATGGCGGAGAAATAACTCACGCTGAAAGCGGCAATTACTTCGGCGACGAAGCGGTGATTCACATTCTTAAGAGCGTGCAAGGCGGCGAAGGCGTGTACAAATTTGTCTACGGTACGACTTCTCTACAGCGTACCGTACTGCGAAACGCTACCGACCTGATGCTCGATGCCATGCGCGAATTTGATGAAGGGATGCACGACATGGCGGATAGGAACGCACCATGACCGAAGCGCTCATCATGCCGCCGGCCGGCGAAATTGCCGTTAAGCGCGCACCCACGGTTTATTTCATCGATGACAGCGCCACCATGCGCGAAGTCATCAAGATCGCCTTTCGCCGCGAGAATATTAATGTCATCACCTGCGCCGACGCTGCTTCCGCTCTAGCCCAATTCGAACAGAACCGTCCCGATGTGGTGATTACCGACGTAATCATGCCCAACCAGGATGGCTACGCGGTGTGTAGTCAGATTAAACAACACCCTGAGTTTGGCGGCATACCTGTGGTCTTGATGTCCGGCGTAGTGAACAAAAGTGTCGCCGACAAAGCGGTCGCCGTGCACGCCGACGAACTGATTCGCAAACCATTCCAGCCGCAGGAACTCATCGGACGCGTAAGAACTTTACTTGCTCCCAAGGAACCGGTCGCGACGCAAGCGACGCGCGAACGTGCCAATTCGAATCCCCTCCATAATTTGTTCGCTCCTGCGCCCCCGCCCGTTGGGCCAGCGCCCGTTTCAGCCGCTACGACTTCGGCAGTACCGGAGATCACCAGCGAGCCGGCCTGGCCGCGGGCACTTGCGGAAGCCTTTACACCACTACTGTCGCCTTTTGCGCCCAATAGCGGTCAGCAAGCCCAAAATCAAAAGGCGCCGCAGTCTTCGGCACCTCAACCGGTCGGCTCGCAACAGACGCCCGTGCAACAACCGTCAGTTCCGCAAACCAATCAACAATCTTCCACTGCTCCATCCTCGCGAGAGCTGGCCATGCTCCGCGCGGAAGTCGCCCGCCTGGAGTTGCTGGTGAAAAAAGTTCAAACCGAATTGCAGCTCGAGCGTGAATATAATCAAGCGCTCGAAAAGCAAATCCACACACTTATCAATGCGGGCTAATCTTGCTTGGGAATAAATCCGAGGTGGGCTGCTTCTACAGGCTATCTTAGGCTTAACTTTTAATACCGTTCAGCTCGCGAATAGTTTAATTTACCCGCGAACCCTTCAACATGTCCCTCACCGCGCGCAAAATCACCGCGCGGCTGAATGGCTTGGTAAGCAATCGCAAAGCAGGATCGGAATGCGCGGCTTCCACCGCGGCATATTCGCTGTAACCGGACATGAAGATTACATGCAGACCTTTGCGCTTTTCCCGTATGCGTGTAGCCAATTCCTGACCGGTGATCCCGGGCATGACCATATCCGTAACCAGCAAATCGATCACCCCCGCGTGTAGTTCAGCGACGCGCATTGCTTCGACTCCATCACGAGCCTCTAAAACCGTGTATCCGCCAGATTCCAGAAATTCTCGCGCGACCTCGCGAACTTCCTGTTCATCCTCGGCAAGTAAAATCGTCCCCGCACCGGAAGGCGCTTCCGACGACGGCGCCGGCGATGCTGGGTCTTCCAACTGATCGACGCGCGGCAGATAAATCTTAAAAGACGTCCCCTTGCCGATCTCGCTGTACACCCACACATAGCCGCCACTTTGCTTCACAACACCGTAAACTGTCGAGAGCCCTAATCCGGTTCCCTTTCCTTGCCCCTTGGTAGTGAAAAACGGCTCAAAAATTCGCGCTTGTGTCTGCGCATCCATTCCCGTCCCAGTATCCGATACCGCCAGCAGCACGTAGCGCCCGGGCTGGACCAGCGGGTGCACCGCGCTGTACGCCCGATCCAGATCGGCGTTCGACGTCTCAATCACCAGCTTTCCGCCAGAAGGCATCGCGTCGCGAGCATTCACCGCCAGATTCATGATGACCTGCTCCATCTGGCTGGCGTCCGCCCGGATAACTCCCAAGTCCGGGCTGGTTCGCAGAATCAGTTCGATGTCTTCTCCAATGAGGCGCGGCAACAGCTTGCCCATTTCCTCCACGACACCGTTTACGTTCATCACCCGTGGCTGCAAGACTTGCATGCGGCTGAACGCCAGAAGTTGCCGCGTCAATGCCGCGGCGCGATCGGCGGCACGGTCTATCTGTTCGATTTTTTTCAACGTTGGTGCTGGAACCGGAACCACGTTCAGCAATAACTCGGTGTGACCTTTGATCACCATCAGTAAATTGTTAAAGTCATGAGCCACGCCGCCCGCCAACCGGCCGACAGCCTCCATTTTTTGCGCCTGGCGCAACTGCTCTTCCAGAGCCTGCCGTTCACTGATGTCCTGCGCCACCACCATGCGCACTTTGCGTCCGCCGTATTCCAGAGGGTGAGAAATAATATCCACTTCGAAAATCTTGCCGTCTTTCTTGCGATGCTTCCATACCCCGTGATACTCCCCAGGGGTGTCCCAGTCCTTCTGATGCTCACGCAAGGCGGCGTGTTCTTCAGGCGGGCGTATGTCGAAAACCGTCAAGCGCTCGAATTCTTCTGCTGAGTAACCGTACTGGCGTACCGCAGCGTCATTCACCTGAATAAATCTGAACGTTTCGCAATCGAAGACCCACGTTGGCAGCGGATTGTGGGAAAACAGCAGCCTGAAGGTGGATTCGCTCTGTCGCAACGCGTCTTCCGCGCCGCGTCGCTCAATGGCCAGCGCAATGTGCCCGCCTACGGAATCTAGAAACTCCAGATCGCGAACGTCGTAGGCGTTTTGATTTTCATAATGCTGCACTACCAGCACGCCGATCGTCGCCGTCGGTGTTTTCAGCGGCACACCCAACCACGTGGGCGATGGTGAGCCTACCAATTCCACGTCCCCACTTTCCGCCAAGCGATCGAATTCCGGCTGTGGTATCAACATCGCCCGCCCGGTGCGAAACACGAAAGCTGTGCAGCTTCTACCTACTTTCTGCGGCGGCGGTGCCACGTCGAAGCGGTCCACGAAGAACGGAAAATGAAACGAATCCTTATCGGCGTCGTGCAATGCGATGAAACAATTTTCCGCATACAACACTTTTTTTAGCGACTGGTGAATGTGTTGCAGCAATTGGTCCAGGTTGGACGTCTCATTCAAAGCATGGACCACTTCGATAATTACCTGGCGCTCGGCTTCCATGCGCTGCAAATCCGTTATGTCCAACAGGCTGACGGCGATTCCACCCTCATCATTGCCTGGATTACGGCGCGCTTCCGCATCAAACCAGCGCCAAACACCGTCGGCGCTGCGCAGCCGGCACCGTACATTCACAGTCGTTTCGAGGTTTGCGCTCAAGCGCCGGAGCGTCGCAAGAAACAAATCAAAATCGTCTTCATGGATCAAGTCGGCGATAGGCTTGCCCACTATCTCGAGCGGTGTATGGCCTAGGATATTGTGCAACGCGGGATTGACAAAAAGTATCGTGCCATCGGCGTCGAATACCGCCAAAAGCTCACGCACGCATTCTAATAACGCCGGGAGTTGCCCCTTGGCGTTGCTCAGGGCGAGATCCGGAGATGTCAGCTGTGACATAGAGTGTCGTTAACGGTGTATTTTCTCGCCTTAGCAGCAGGTCGTAAAAATGGCGGGACACGCAAACACACTTCTTTAATGATAGACCCTGTTCTCCGCAATGCAGCCACACATTAGTCAATCCTCATCGAATCGATGACTGTACCGAAGTACAGGCGCGCACCTTCGTAGCCGTAGCACCCACGTCCTAAGATGGGTAATCATAGCGGTCTGAATTTTTCAGAATCCGAAGGAGCGCGAGAAATGCATGACATCTGGAAGGATATGTTTGTTCTGGGCCTGCCGTTGGCCGAAAAGATTCTTCGGCCAATTTTTGTATACGCTTTTCTAGTTATCAGCCTGCGCCTCTCGGGCAAACGTGAACTTGTACAGCTGAATCCCTTCGATTTGGTTGTGCTGCTGACGCTTTCTAATACCGTGCAGAACGCCATCATCGGCGACGATAATAGCGTCAGCGGCGGAATCATCGGCGCCACCTCTTTATTGACCGTGAACTATCTGGTGGTTCGCTTTCTCTATGGCCACAAGCGGATCGATCAACTTGTGGAAGGCAATGCCGACGTGCTCATCGAAAATGGCGCTGTCCGCCTGGATCGACTCAAGAAGGAGCTGATCAGCCCGACACAATTAGAAGCAGCCGCGCGTAAGCAAGGATTTGAATCGTTGAGCGATGTGCAGAAATGTATTCTTGAGCCGGGCGGAAACTTGACCTTTATTGGCAAGAAACCCGCTACCGATGATATTCGCCATCAGGAAGTGGTTGAGCGCTTGAAAAACTTGATGGAGGAGGTCGTTCGACTGCGTGGCGAATTACCGCCCGCCAACGCCTAGCCGATCATTTTATTTACTGCAAATGTACTAAAAATCCCGTAGCGGCGAAAATAAGCCCCACGGTCGCCACCAGCATCCCGGCTATCCAGAATGCTTTACGCTTGGTCAAAAGAGTAATCGAGCAGATCACCAACCCGATTTCCAGCAGCGCCTCACCGCCATCAAACCGGTCTGCCCGTCGGCTGACAGCATCGCGCTCTTTTTCCAGCTCCTTGGCTTTTTCGCTGATGTTTTCCTTGTCGCCGTTGTAGCGTTCCACTTCTTTTACATATTTTTCACGCAACGTGGCGTTCTTTTCCTTGTCCACCGGCGTAATCGTCCCCAGCAAATCAACCATGGCCTGCATTTCATGCAAACGAATGTTCTTTGCTTGGTAGAAAGCCCATTGATCGGTAGCTTGGGACTGCAGCAGCAGCTCTTCGGTGTGCGCTCGATGTCCCAGCAGAGTTACCGCCGCCACCAGCACAGCAAGAATCGAAATTGTCAGCGAGACAGGCAGCACCAGCGGATTGTTGCCGTGCTCTTCTCCTGTTTCCGGTAATTCAAAACCCTCGGCCATTTCAATAATTCTCCTTGTCTAGTTATTCTTCAACGACTCGCTAGCTGCTGCCAGCGTCCGATCGATGTCCGCATCGGTATGCGCTGCGGAGACAAACGCCGCTTCGTATTGCGATGGAGCCAGAAAGATCCCCCGCTCCAACATGTTTCTAAAAAATTCACCGTACCGTTTCGTGTCCGATTTTTTCGCATCGCTGTAATTGCGAACCGATTGTGGGGCGAAAAACACCGTAGCGAGCGAACCGATCGCGTTCACCTGCGCTGCTACTCCGGCCTTCTCCGCGGCATCACGCAATCCGTCGACAAGCCGTCGCGCACGTTTCTCAATTGCTTCATAGAAACCCGGAGCGGACAGTTGTTTCAGCGTCGCAATTCCGGCGTTCATCGCCAAGGGATTCCCAGCTAATGTTCCCGCCTGATACACCGGACCCAGGGGTGCAACATTGTTCATCAGTTCCGCGCGCCCGCCATACGCCGCCACCGGCACGCCCCCGCCGATAATTTTGCCAAATGTCGTAAGGTCCGCCTCTATTCCCATGAGTTGCTGCGCCGCCCCGTTATGCAGACGAAAGCCGGTGATGACCTCATCCACGATTAGCAACGAGCCATTCCTTCCCGAAATTTCGCGCAAACCCGCAAGGAATCCAGGTTCCGGCGGGACCACGCCCATATTCGCAGCCACCGGTTCAACGATGATCGCCGCGATCTTGTTGTTGTGCTGCGCAAACAGCCGTTCCACCGCGTTCAAATCGTTGTACGGCGCATTTAACGTCAAGGCCGCCAACGCCTCCGGAACCCCGGGACATTCCGCGATGCCCAAAGTTGCCAGACCCGATCCCGATTGGGAAAGAAAGCTGTCCGAGTGCCCGTGATAATTTCCCTCAAATTTAACCAGCAGGTCTCTCTTGGTCACTCCTCGCGCCAGCCGCAATGCGCTCATGGTGGCTTCCGTGCCGCTCGAAACGAACCGGATCTTCTCGATGAACGGAATGGCGCTCGTGATGAGTG
>JGI12635J15846_10002663_pt1 | contig 15587 bp, 16 predicted proteins | sample BlaSpr_A8_OM2_M2_FD_15846 | JGI IMG/M metagenome (IMG submission 15846) | reverse complement strand
CGGCTCGCCCGAAACAATTTCCCGCCGCAATTGCGCCAGAACGCCGCGCACCATCTCCACCAGGAAGCCGCGTTCCAGCTTGCCGCCCAAATCCGCCACCCGCTGGCGCAGCAGCAGTTCATCCACAGATGGCAACTGCTGAAGCAGCGCCGTCTGGTCCGCGCTCGATGCGGGTTTTGCCCGTTCAGGCATGCCGCCATTGGAGCACAGCAGGGAATCGCCCCGCAATTGCCAACTGTTCGAACGGCCAGCTCCATGCGCTTCCGGCCGTTGTTTCATGCGCAGCGCCGCGTCCCTTCGGCGTTGACGCCCGCCGAAACCGCACCTAGGATGAACTCTCGGGGATTTCCATCTCATGGCCACCATTGACGAGGATCTCTCGCAACTCGAGCGCGACATTCGTCAGCTCAAGATCGAATACGACATGTATTTTGGTGGCGGCCGCAAGCGCCCTCCCACCGAAATCGAATGGCGCATTGATATGATCGTCAAGCGCTATGGCGAGCGCGGCGGCGACATGAAGTTCGGTCAGCGATTTCGCTTCGGCAATCTCTCCCAAACTTACGCGAAGTATAAGGACATCTTCCGCAAGCGCCTGGCGCAGCGCGAAGAAGGCAAAGTGCAGCGGCACTTTGGCGCCGCCGCCAAAGCCATCGAAGCCGAACGAGCCAGGGCGCAAGCCGCCACGGAGACGGCCGCTGCTTCCACGGCTGCGGCAAAGGTTTTCCGCGTGGTCTGCACCGCGCCCGAAAAAGAAGCGGACAAGGTGGAGCAGTTGTTTGAGGCTTTTGTCCGCGCCAAGCAGGAAGCGGGCGAAGAGATGGGCAAGATGACACGAGCCGGCTTCAACGAATTTGTGCGCAAGAAGACCCAGGACCTGCAGAAACAGAAAAATTGCAACGAAGTCGAATACGTGGTTGAAACCGTCGACGGCCAGGTAAAGCTCAAAGCCCTCGTAAAATCCTGATACTTCTCTCCTAAGTTTTCCCACAGATCTGCGTTTCCAGTTTTTTGCGCCTCCGCGTAAACTGGTACGTTCTTGACAGAATGGGAGGCGACATGGGCGTGGAGCGCGCGCTGCTCAGCGTATTCGACAAAACCGGCATCCTGGATTTTGCCCGCAGGCTGGCGGCGCTGAAAATCGAAATTCTCTCGACCGGCGGCACCTCAAAACTCTTGCGAGAAGCCGGTGTGCCGGTGAAAGACGTCTCCGACTTCACCAACTGGCCGGAAATGCTCGGCGGGCGCGTGAAGACCTTGCATCCCAAAGTGCACGGCGGTTTGCTCTACCGGCGCCACAATCCCGACGACCTGAAGCAAGTGAAAGAACACGGCATCACCCCGATCGATCTGGTGGTCGTGAATCTTTATCCCTTCGAAGCCACGGCCGCAAAGGAATATCTCCCGCCCGAAGAGCTGATCGAAAATATTGATATCGGCGGCCCCACAATGCTGCGTTCCGCGGCAAAGAATTTCGAAAGCGTCACCGTGGTCACGGATCCCGCCGATTACGCGCGCGTTGCCGCGGAGCTTGAATCCGCGGGCGACACCTCTCTTTCGCTGCGCCTGCAGCTTGCACGCAAGGTCTTCGCCATGATCTCGCGGTACGACGGCGTCATTACCATGAATCTCGAGCGGCTCGCCCTCCAAGGGGAGCAGTTGGAGGTTCAACAGAAGGGCGGCCTCACCGAACGAGTCTATCTTGCGCTGCGCCGAAAACAGGAATTGCGCTACGGCGAAAATCCGCACCAGGCCGCGGCTCTCTACATCCCCGCTGGCCATCCCGCAACAGGACTCGCCGCCGCGAAACAGCTTCAGGGCAAGGAACTTTCCTACAACAACTACGTCGATCTGGAAGCGGCACGCAGCCTGGTTGCCGAATTCGAAGGGCCCGCCGCGGTCATCATCAAGCACAACAATCCATGCGGCGCCGCCGAGCAGTCCACCTTGCTCGATGCCTACACGAAGGCGCTCGCCAGCGACCCGGTCTCCGCATTCGGCGGCGTGCTCGCCTTCAACCACATCGTCGACGCCCTGACCGCGGAAGAAGTCGCCAAACTCTTCGTCGAGTGCATCGTCGCCCCGGGGTTTGCCGATCGCGCACAGGAAATATTTGCCGCCAAGAAAAACCTGCGCCTGCTGCACTTGCCACAGGGCGGCCTGGACCACGACAAGGAATTACAGTTGAAGCGGATTCTCGGCGGCGTGCTGATTCAACAGCCCGACCTCGGCAATCTGCATGACAAGGAACTTAAAGTTGTAACCAAGCGCGAGCCAACCGCCGCTGAACTCGTGGACCTGAAATTCGCCTGGAAAATCTGCAAGCACGTGAAGTCCAACGCCATCGTCTTCGCCAAGGATCGCGCGACACTCGGCGTAGGAGCCGGGCAAATGAGCCGCGTCGATTCCGTGAAAGTTGCCGTCATGAAAGCGCAAAACTCGCTGAAGGGAACTGCCGTCGCTTCCGACGCCTTCTTTCCGTTCCCCGACGGCGTCGAAGAAGCCGCCAAAGCCGGCGCCACCGCAGTGATTCAACCGGGAGGCTCGGTGAAAGATTCCGAAGTGATTGCCACCGCGGACCGCCTCGGCCTGGCGATGGTCTTCACGAACATGCGGCATTTCCTGCACTAAACTCGGCCCGCGTAGTAAATCTATTGCCGGCCGATCCTGTCCACTTCTTTTTTCACTGCCAGGGCGTCGAGTTTCTCGAGCGGCAAGCTCAAAAACAAATCGATCCGGCGGCCCATGGTTACAAATGCGTCGCGAAACGCGCTCGCGATCTCCTCGGGTGCCCCCGCAACTCTAGCCGGATCGGGAATTCCCCAATGTGCGGTAACCGGCTGGCCCGGCCACACGGGGCAGACCTCCGCCGCCGCGGAATCGCAGACAGTAAACACAAAGTTCATTTGCGGTGCGCCAGGCATCGCAAACTCATTCCAACTTTTGCTCCGCAAGCCTTCAACCGGAAGGCCCGCCGACTCGAGTTGCTCCAAGGCGTAAGGATTTACGCGTTCATTGGGATGGCTGCCCGCGCTAAACGCGCGAAAGTTTGGTTGCCCGCGGCGATTCAGGATCGCTTCCCCAAGAATGGAGCGGACGGAATTCCCGGTGCACAGAAAAAGAACGTTATAAGGCTTGCTCACGGCCGGGACCTCATTTGCAGCAAGGAAGATCGACGCAACCCGGTGGGCAATCGCAGGCCTGCTGCGCCGGCTTGCTGGCCCGAAGGAATGCGCTCATGAACTTGTCCTTAATCTGCGGGCCAACTTTTTCCGCGTCGAATCCCGCGGCGTGCAGAAACTCACGCGCCTCTTCCACCTGGTAAACCCGCGTCGGTTCCACATCGATCCCGCCGAATCCCGCCGCATTCAACTTTTCGACGTACTCGGTTTCCTGCAACGCGCCGGCGATGCAGCCCACCCACAACTCCATGCTCTTTCGGATTTCCGCCGGCACCTCGCCGCGCAACACCACATCGGAAACCGCCAGGCGGCCGCCCGGTTTCAAAACGCGAAACGCCTCGCGCAGCACGCGGTCCTTGTCGCCGGAGAGATTGATGACGCAATTCGAAATAATCACGTCCACGGTGTTATCAGGCAGGGGAATGTTTTCGATCGTTCCTTTCAGGAACTCCACATTCTGCACACCGGCCTTGCGCTGGTTTTCCCGAGCCAGCGCGAGCATTTCGTCGGTCATGTCCAGTCCATACGCCTTGCCGGTTGGTCCGACGCGCTTGGCCGAGAGCAAGACGTCGATGCCACCACCGGAACCCAGATCGAGCACCACCTCGCCCGCTTGCAATTTCGCCAGCGCGGTCGGATTCCCGCAGCCAAGCGACGCGGCAACCGCATCCGCCGGAAGGCTGCCTTTCTCTGCTTCACCATAAAGATTTCGGGTGATTGGATCGCAGCCGCTCAAAGATGCTCCTCCTCCGCAACAAGCGGTCTTCCCTTCGGCCACCTGCTTCGCCGCAGCCCCATATTTCTCCTTCACTGCTTCCTGGATGTTTGGCTCGTTCATGATCGTTCTTCTCCATTCTCACTTCGCAATTTGCACAATATCTTCCGCAGATACCGCGCGATTCCGGGTACAGCACTCCTCGTAAAGAAACCCAAGCACCTCGCGCAGCGCGTCCGTATTCGCCGTGTACCACAGAAATGTCCCTGCGCGCCTCACATCAACCAATCCGACCTGCCGCAATTTCTCCAGATGATGCGACAGCGTGGAAGCAGGAATCCCCAACTCTTCCTGAATCTCTCCCGCCACCATCCCCGTGGGGTGCGCGGAGAGCAGCAATCTCACGATCTGCAGCCGCGGCTCCGCGCCAATGGCGGAGAAGCGTTCTGCGCAGCGGGTGACCAGGAGTGGATCGGCTTTCTTCATATTTCGATAATTGCGGAAATACGGAAGTGTGTCAATCCCTTTTTTCCAGAAACCCTCCCCTCCTCCTGCGCATCCTACTTCCGTGCACCGCTTTTCTTCGAAACGCCCGCCTTTTCGCTTTTGACCGCGTTTCCATCGCATGGGATACTGAAAAAACGAACTATATGACGCCAAATCGCTTGATCCTCCCTCTCCTCTGCGCCTCCCTGGTGGCGCTGCCCGCTCTGGCCCAGAACGCCGCCCCCGCGCAGCCCTCTACGGTGCGCAAGGATGCCGTTCGCGCCGACGCCTACTACAACTTCACCATGGGCCACATCTACGAGCAGCAGTACGAGCAGACCGGCGCCGGCGAATACGCCACCCGCGCTATCGAGTCGTACAAAAAGGCTTACGCCGTTGACCCTCTCTCGCCCATCATCGGCGAACGCCTCGCAGAGATGTATTGGAAGGCGCAGCGCGTCCACGAAGCGGTTGCGGAAGCCAACGAAGTTCTTAAGCGCAATCCGGATGATCTGCCGACGCACCGCCTGCTGGCCCTCGTGTACCTCCGTAGCCTCGGCGATATCAACGGCTCCAACGTCCAGACCGAAACCATCGTGAAAGCGATTCAGGAATACACCGCCGTTCACCGCCTCGATCCCTCGGACCAGGAAGTCACCATCTGGCTCGCCCGCCTCTACCGCCTGCACAACGAGCCGGAAAAGGCCGAAGGCGTCTTGCGCGACTTGTTGAAAGAAGATCCCGAGAACGATTCCGCCGTCGAGCAGTTGACGCAATTGCTCCTGGACCAGAACAAAGCCGGGGAAGCCATCGCATTGCTGAATGGCATGATTGACCGTTCGCCCTCCGCCACTCTCTACGACCACCTCGGCGATGCCTACACGCAGACTCACGATTTCGCGAAGGCGGAAGCGGCCTATCGCAAGGCCATGGACCTGGATCCCACGGAGCTCAGCCACGTTCGCGGGCTTGCCCAAACACTGCTCTCTGAGGAGAAGTACCCCGAAGCGCTAACCGTCTATCAGAAGCTTTCCGACATGCTGCCCGATGACGCAGACACTTACCTTCGCATCGCGCAAATTTATCGCGAACTCCACCAGCTCGATAAAGCCGAGGAAAATCTGGTGAAGGCGCGGCAGTACGCGCCTGGAAGCCTCGAGGTGATGTACAACGAGGCCATGATTTACGAATCGCAGGGGCGCTTCGAAGATGCCATTCGCGTGCTTTCCGATGCGGTCACCGGCGTAAAGGCCCAGTCCAAAGTGCTGCCGTCGCGCCGCCGCTCGCTGGCCATCCTCTACCAGCAACTCGGCATGCTCTATCGCGACACTCAGAATTTCCAGGCCGCGATTTATACCTTTCAGGAACTCGGCCATCTAGGCGACGAAGAAGACCGCCGTTCGCGGTTGCTGATTATGGACACCTATCGCCAGGCCCGCGACCTGCCGAAAGCGCTGCAAGCCGGCAAGGAAGCCCTCGCCAAATTTCCGGACGACACTTCCATCCGCAACAGTCTCGCGATGATGCTTGGAGAAGCGCAACAGCCCGATGAAGCCATTAAGCTGCTGCAGGTCGGCCTAAAAGGGGGTGCCGGCAATCGCGAAACCTACTTGAGCTACGCGCAGATTTACGAGCGCAGCCACCGCTTCGCGGAAGCCGAAGCGGCCGCGCGCAAGGCGGAAGCGCTTGCCGTTCAGCCCGCCGAAAACGAACTTGCCTGGTTGATCTTGGGCGCTATCTTCGAACGCCAGAAGCAGTACGACAAGGCCGAAGCGGAATTCAAGAAAGTCATCGACGTCAATCCGAAGAACGCCATGGTCTTGAACTACTACGGATACATGTTGGCCGACCGGGGGATTCGCCTGGACGAAGCCCGCGACCTGATTCAGCGCGCGCTCGAACAGGAGCCCTATAACGGAGCATTTCTCGACAGTCTGGGATGGGCCTACTACAAGCAAAACAAACTCGACCAAGCCGAACTCACACTGCGCAAGGCCCTTGAGCGCGAATCGCATGATCCCACCATTCGCGAACACCTGGGCGACGTGCTGGCGAAGCAAGGCCACATGGAACTGGCGGTGGTCGAGTGGGAAAAATCTCTCTCCGAATGGCACCGCTCCTTGCCAGCCGACCTCGAAGAAGATAAAGTCGCGGAAGTGGAGAAGAAGCTCAGCCAGTACAAGCACCGTGTCGCGCAGAAAACTCCTGCTGCCGACGCCAAACCCTGAGTCATTGAATGCGAACAATCCGTATCCCGGCGTACGGCAAGGTCAACTTGCGTCTGGAAGTGCTGGGAAAGCGCGCCGACGGCTACCACGAACTCCGCACCATTTTTCAGACCGTATCCCTGCATGACACTTTAGAGTTCCGTCCCTCACGGCGCCCAGGCATCTCCCTGCAAATCCAGGGCAACGAAGCCCTTGCCAAGGAAGCGATCGAGAAAAATCTGGTCTACCGCGCCGTGGATGCCCTCCGCCGCGAAAGCCATGTTCGCCCGGGAGTCGAGATCACTCTCCAGAAGAAAATTCCCGCAGGGCGCGGACTGGGCGGCGGCTCAAGCAATGCAGCAGCGGCTCTGCTTGGGTATCTGCAATTCACGCGTCAAAAGTTCGAAACACCGTGGCTCATGGACATCGCCGCCAGCCTGGGGGCAGACGTCCCCTTTTTTTTGTTCGGCGGAACGGCTCTGGGCATCAGCAAAGGCGAGGAAATCTATCCTCTGCCGGACGCCCCGCGGCTGTCCCTACTGATCGTGTCGCCAAAAGAGATTCATGTGCCCACTCCCGATGCCTACCGCTGGCTGCATGCGCCGGAATTGGCTTCGTTGACAAAATCCGCCGCGAACCATAGACTATTCAAGTTCTGTGCTCTGTGTTGGAGCGCGCAGGAAGCCTCCCTTTCTAACGATTTCGAGGCCGCAGTTTTCCGGCGCCATCCCCGCCTTGGCAAGATCAAGCGGGATTTGCTCCATGGGGGAGCTTCAGAAGCCTTGCTGGCGGGTAGCGGTTCGGCGGTGTTTGGAGTTTTCCCGGGCCCAGCTAAGGCGCGCCGAGCCGCTGTCGGGTTTCCGCACGATCAGGCCTTCGTCTGCGAAACAATTTCGCGGAGCAGGTATGCGCGGTTGCTGAAAAGCGCGATTGTCGGTTGATCCTCAGCGTCTCTCCGAATTCTGAAACTCCAAATGTAGTGGCCGATCTTTAAATCGGCAAGCCCGGGCCAGTTGTAGCGGCGACCTTAAGGTCGCCAAGTGTGCACTTTCTGGTTCTAAGAAGTGTGTCGCCGCAGAGCGGCGATCATTGTGAGAAGCGAGTGACCGACGAGCGATTCAAAATCTTTACGGGTACCGCCAATCCGGTTCTTGCCAAAGCCATCTGCGGGCATTTGGACGTGCCCCTTGGCCAGGCAAAGCTCGACCGCTTCAGCGATGGGGAAATCTATTTTCAAATTCTCGAGAACGTGCGTGGTGCCGATGTCTTCGTCGTGCAGCCCTGCTCGTTCCCGGTGGACAGCCACCTGCTCGAACTGCTGCTCATGATCGACGCTTTCAAACGCGCTTCCGCCTGGCGCATCACCGCCGTGCTACCGTATTATTGCTATGCGCGGCAGGACCGCAAAGACAAGCCCCGCGTCCCGATATCCGCCAAGCTGGTTGCGGACTTGCTCGAAACCGCGGGCGCAAGCCGCGCTCTTACGCTCGATTTGCACGCGCCTCAGATTCAAGGCTATTTCGACGTGCCGGTGGACCACTTGTACGGCTCGCCCGTATTGGTCGAGTACTTCCGCCACATGAAGTTGCCGAACCTCACCGTTGTTTCGCCCGACGCGGGCGGTGTGGAGCGCGCCCGCGCCTTCGCGAAAAAACTCGATGCGCCTCTGGCCATCGTGGACAAGCGCCGTGTGGACATGGACGTGACCGAAGTAATGAACCTCATCGGCGACGTCAAAGGCCGCAGCACCTTGATCGTGGACGACATCATCGATACCGCGGGCACGCTGGTGAAAACCGCTGACGCTCTGATCCGCGAAGGCGCCACCCAGGTCTTCGCCGCCTGCACCCATGCGGTGTTTTCGGGACCGGCAGTGGAGCGCATTGTAAATTCGCGAATCACCGAAGTTGTGGCCACGGATTCTGTGCCCCTCTGTGAAGCTGCGAAAGGTGTCAAGAAGATCAAGATTTTGAGTGTCGCGGAACTGCTCGCCCGCGGCATTCGTTCGATTCATGAAGAAACCTCGATCAGCGAGCTGTTTATTTGAGATTCTCCGGCGCGCAGTTCCGCCGGAAGTGATTCCAGGAAGGGAAAGAAGCTATGGCTCAGATCATTGTTGAAGGCGCGCCCCGCGAAACACGGGGCAAAAACGAAGCACGGCGTTTGCGTGTTTCCGGAAGGGTTCCCGCCACGCTGTACGGCGGAAAGGGCGAGGTGCTCGCGCTGGCTGTGAACACCAAGCAGGTCACCGCGATTCTCCGCTCCGAATCCGGTCACAACACCTTGTTCCAGGTGGACCTCGGCGGCAAGCAGGAGCCCGCCATCGTGAAAGACTGGCAGGTGGATCCCGTCTCCGGCAAACTGCTGCACGTGGACCTGCTCCGCATCGCCATGGACGTTCGCATGAAGGTGAAGGTTCCCGTGCACACCTTTGGCGAGCCTTCCGGCGTGAAGGTCCAGGGCGGCGTCTACGAAGTCGTCACCCGCGAGGTCGAAGTCGAATGCTTGCCCGCGGACATCCCCACCGAATTCAAGGTGGACGTCAGCGGCTTGGCGTTGAACCAGAGCTTGCGCGCCAGCGAACTCCCGATCGACAAGGCCAAGCTCAAGCTGCTCACCGATCCGCAAACGGTTCTCTCTCACGTCGTCACCTTGCGTGCCGAGGAAGAGAAGCCGGTCGAAGCGGCCGTTGCAGTGGCTCCGGCCGAGCCCGAAGTCATCAAGAAGGGCAAGAAGGAAGTCGAAGGCGAGGAAGGCGAGGAAGGCGCCAAGGCCGGCGAAAAGCAGGAAAAGAAGAAGTAATTCTTTTCTGCCCGCCACGCGCCAAACATCATGCGGCTCATTGTCGGCCTTGGCAATCCTGGCCCGGAGTATCAGTGGACGCCGCATAATCTTGGTTTTCTCGCCGTGGATGAAATCGCAAATCGCGCTTCCATCCGCGTCGAGCGGCCCGAAGGCAAGGCCCTGGTAGGGCTTGGGAAAGTGGCCGGGGAAGAAGTGATCCTGGCCAAGCCGCAGACGTACATGAATCTCAGCGGGATCAGCGTTCGCGACCTGCTGGAAAAGTACGAACTGGGCCCCGAGGATCTGCTGTTGATGTTCGACGAGCGCGATCTGCCGTGGGGCATGATTCGCATCGGCGAGCGCGGCAGCCCAGGAACGCACAACGGCGCGAAATCGGTCACCAGCGTCGTGGGCACGCAGGAATTTGCAAGGCTGCGGCTCGGCTGCGGGCCCGATCATCCGGTCAGCGATCTCGCGGCCTATGTTTTGCGGCCGATGAAGAAAGCGGATCTGGAAGTGGCCGCCGAAATGGTAGCCGAGGCCGCCGACGCAGTTGAGTTGATTCTGACGCAGGGTATCGCCGCCGCGATGAACAAGTTCAACCGGCGAGTGCCACCGGCCGAAGAAACTTTGTAGGGGCCGGGCTCGCCCGGCCCGCTCTTGGGGTTAGGGGGTCGGAGCTTTAGCTCCGACATTTAGCGCCCAGAAACTTGGGCTTTCGCGGTTTTTGCGTCCGCCGGCTTTTTGGCGGAAGCCCCTGAGGATTTGGTTTTGTTTTTCCCGGGCCAAGCGCCCGGAACAGGAAGAAACGAGGTCATCATGGAAGAACGTTTGTACGATCTGATTTTCATCGCCCGCCCGGCGACACCGGAAGACGAAATCAAGAAGGTCCTCACCACCATCGAACATGCCGTCGCCGAAAAGGGCGGCAAGATCGAAAAGACCGAGCACTGGGGCACGCGCAAGCTCGCCTACAAAGTCGCCAAGCACCGCGAAGGTATTTACGTCTACCAGCAGGTGCGCACCAATCACGGCGAGCTTGTCCACGAACTCGAACGGCGTCTCGGCGTGCAGGACTCGATCATCAAGTATCAGACTGTGCGCCTCGACGAAGAATTGAAGCGCCAGAAAAAGCTTTCGCATAAGCGCGAGCAGCGCGCCGCCCGCCGTCCGCGCCGCGTCACGCAACCACCGGTTCCCCCGGCCCCGGCCGAACAAACCGCCGGCACCGCCTAGCATGTGTAGGGGCGGCTTTACGCTGCCCGCTCTTTGGATTTTGTAGGTGCCGGGCTTTAGCCCGGCCCGAGTTCTGAACCGAATTTTGATTTGCCACATTGGAAAGGTAGGAAGTTATGTCAGAGGAACAGAAACCAGTGCAAGCCGCACCTCCCCCGGCGCCAGCCGCCGCGGAAGGCGGCAATGCGCCCGCAGCCCCAGCCGCATCCGCAGTTCCCGCGCACCGCAGCGAAGGTGGCGCTCCCCCTCGCCGTGAGGGTGGACACTCCCATTCCGGTCCTCGCCGCGAAGGTGGCCCGGGCGGTGGACGCCGTGAAGGCGGTCCCGGAGGTCCCGGTGGCGGTCTTGGCGGCCCGCGCCGCGGCAAGCGCCAGTATTTCCGCAAGAAGAAAGTCTGCAAGTTCTGCGTCGAGAAGATGGACTTCATCGACTACAAGCGCGCCGACATTCTTTCCCAATTCGTCCAGGAGCGCGGCAAGATTCTTCCGCGCCGCATGACCGGCGTCTGCGCGCGTCACCAGCGCTGGCTAGGCGTAGCGATCAAGCGCGCGAGAAACATCGCCCTGTTGCCGTTCGCAGGCAGCGCCGCAGGCGTCCAGGCGCCCCGCGCCATCGAAGCCCCCAAGGCGTAGAAATGTAGGGCCCGCCTCCTGAGGCGGGTCGTTCTCGAAGCGATGCAAACCCGACCCGGTCGGAAGCGCAACTTGTAGCGGCGACCTTCAGGTCGCCAGGTTTTGAGTCGAAAGGTTTTTCGAAAGAATTCAGGAGCGAGTCATGCAGATCATTCTTCAAGAAGATGTAGAAAAACTCGGCCACCGTGGCGACGTCGTCACCGTCAAGCCCGGCTACGCCCGCAATTTCCTGCTGCCCAATAAAATCGGCATCGAAGCCACCGCGGGCAACATGAAAGCGCTCGAACGCATTCGCGGCTCCCTGGCCAAGAAAACCGCCACGGAACTCGATGCCGCCAAAAAGCAGGCCGAGTTGCTCAGCGGCGTATCGGTCAAGTTCGCGCGCAAGACCGGCGAGAACGACCAGATGTTCGGTTCCGTCACCACCGGTGACATCGCCGAAGCCCTCAAGAAGCAAAACTTCGAGGTCGACAAGCGCCAGGTGCAGCTCGCCGATCCCATCAAGACCATCGGCGAATTCCTGGTCACCATCAAGGTCTTCCGCGACGTCACCGCCGAAATCAAGGTCCACGTCGAAAAAGAAGTCTAACCTCGACGCTCAATCTCATGCATTCCCGGGGCACGCTCCTGCGTGCCCCTCTTTTTTTTTGGAGTGCGGCTTGCCCTGAGTCTTTCCGAAGGGCAGCCCATCTGCCGCTTTTGACCAGCGCAACAACTCCTCCCAAACCACACTGCACGCTCTAACTTTTCGAAATCAGTCGGTCTCCTCTACTCGCCAAAAAGTTTTCCGACATTATCCTCACGATTCACAGGCACTCCAATTGACGCCCGCCCGACTTCCGCGCACACTGCCTCTCAGAACTTCGGCTCAGGGATCGTCTGCCGGAGCAAAAAAATCTTCACTTGCCTTCCCGCGGTAGTCGTGATACCCATAGCGAAGGAAAAGCGAATATCTTGCGAAAGGTATGACTCTCCCTATGCCCGCTGATTCCACTCTCGAACGCCCCCTCCCCTCCAATCTCGACGCGGAGCGTTCCATCCTTGGCGCCATCCTGTTCGATAACAACGCCCTCAACGCCGCCATCGAAGCCCTCAAGCCCGACGATTTTTTCATCCCCCAGCACCGCAACATCTTCACCCGCATGATCGCGCTCGGTGAAGCCCAGCAGGCCATCGATCTCGTCACGCTAACCGAAGAGCTCCACCGCCGCAGCGAACTCGATGCCTCCGGCGGGGCCCCGTATCTCGCTTCGCTCGTGGACGGCATGCCCCGCGTCACCAACGTCGAGCACTACGCGCGCATCGTCAAAGAAAAGTCCATGCTGCGTAATCTCATCCACGCCACGCACAACATCCAGCAGCGTGCGTTCGAAGGCGAAGACGGCGCCGACGCCATTCTCGATAACGCGGAATCCAGCATCTTCGCTATCGCCGAAGACCGCGTCAAAGCCGGCCTTATCCCGGTCAAAGACATCGTCCGCGACAATTTCGAACGCCTCGAAAAAATCTTTCGCGAGGGCAAAAGCGTTACCGGCATCTCCACCGGCTACGGCGAACTCGACAAGCTACTCTCCGGCCTGCAGCCTTCCGAACTCATCATTCTCGCCGCGCGCCCCTCACAGGGAAAAACCGCGCTCGCCCTCAATCTCGCCGAAAACATCTCCATCCGCGGCGGTCTCCCCTGCGCACTCTTCAGCCTCGAAATGTCCAAGGAATCCCTGCTACAGCGCCTGGTTGCTTCCGTCGCTCAGGTCGACGCCCACAAATTCCGCTCTGGCCACCTCAGCCGCGAAGACTGGCGCCGCATGACCGAAGCTCTCGGCACGATTTCCTCCGCGCCCCTCTGGGTGGACGATGCCGGTTCCACAAGCGTTCTTGAAATTGGAGCCAAGGCCCGCCGCCTCAAGCGCGACAAAGGCCTCTCCCTCGTCATCGTCGATTATCTTCAGCTCATCACCGCACGCGGCCGCTTCAGCTCCCGCCAGGAAGAAGTCGCCAGCATCTCCCGCGGCCTCAAGGGCCTCGCCAAGGAATTGCAGATCCCCGTCCTCGTCCTTAGCCAGCTCACCCGCGCGCCCGAACGCGAAGAGCGCGGTCCGCAGCTCTCCGACCTCCGCGAATCCGGCGCCATCGAACAGGACGCCGACGTGGTCATGTTCATCTACCGCCCCAACTTCTTCAACCTCAACGCCACGCCCGAAGAGCGCGATATGGCCGACATCCTCATCGCCAAGCAGCGCAACGGCCCCACCGACAAAGTAAAATTCGTCTTCCGCAGCCGCCTCACCCGCTTCGAGGAAGCCGCCCCCGATGCCTTCTCCCAATTCTCCGGGCCCGACGAACAGTAGCGGCAAGCTTCAGCCTGCCAGGAATTCCGCCCAAGTAAGATAGCTACACAAAAATTAAATGACGGAGCTCTCCAATGACCACAACCTGGAAACCTGAAAACTACAATTCCGTTTCCGTCTACATCGTCGCGGACAACGCGCAGCACGTCGTCGACTTCCTGAAAAACACTTTCGACGCCACAGCCCTCCGCCGTTTCGATGCCCCCGACGCCTTCTCCCAATTCTCCGGCGGCGATGAAATGTAACGGCAGCGGCTGGCCCACGCCTCGGCCAATCGCATCGCATAATTGCAATCGCGCTGTTTGCGGCATCACGACTGAACACCAGCGAGCTTCTCGCCTCTACTCAGCATTGTAAGCACAATTGTGTTTGTTCGATTTGTGCGCTATACCACCCGTTGCCCAGGAGGTGCGTAATGCGAAACGCTTTGGCGTTGTCATCGGCGGGTGGAGTGTTTCGGAAATCTCGGATGACTTGGTTCTTCACCAATACGAGAGTTGTGAAGGTTATATGAGGCGTCGTGCGCTGTTGAAGAGCCTTCTGGGCTTGGCCGGGCTCATGCTATATCCACGCGCTCTCCCGCAGGAGCCTCTCCAACCAGGATCCCAACAGACTTCTCGGGATAAAGCTTGGGACATCCTTCGCGCTGGCGCAAAGGCGTTGAATTTCGACAAACGTGCCAACGCCGTCCAGTCTTTGGGCCTGACCTCCGGAGACTCTGAAGCGACGCAACTCGCGGAAGAGGCACTGCATGACAAGGAACCAACGGTTCGCGCCGCCGCAGCCAAAGCCCTGGGCGCGATGCGCTCCACTAAGTCGATCCCATTGCTCCAGGGTGCCTTGTCCGACAAAGACATTTCAGTTTGCCTGGCCGTCGCTCATTCCCTCACCCAGCTCAAGGAAAACTCTGGCTACGACCTTTACTACGCGGTACTGATGGGCGAGCGGAAAGGAGGAAAGAGTCTGATTGCCGACCAGATGAACGACCTGAAAACCCCGGAGAGGGCCATTAAATTTGCTTTTGACCAGGGTATCGGCTTTCTCCCTTACGCCGGATACGGAACGGAGGTGGTGCGCGCCTGGAAGAAAAGAAACACAACACCGACGCGTGCGGCAGCGGCAAGGGAGTTGGCTGAAGACCCGGACCCGCGCACCAGCCGCGCTCTCGCCACAGTTGTTTCCGACAAGAGCTGGGTGGTCCGTGCTGCTGCGCTCGAAGCGATGGCCAAGCGTGGCGATCCGGCTCTTCTCGAGAGTGCGGCGCAGCAGATGTCCGACAAGAAGGACATTGTTCGCTTCTCCGCTGCCGCCGCAGCCCTTCATCTTTCCCATATCGCAGACGAGCGTAGTCAGAAGAACCGGTAAGCACTGGTGCGCCGGCTCCGCTCAACGTTGTGTCCAGCCCGTACGGTGGCGCGGCTATCACCAGCGCATCCGCGGTCAAAATCTGCCCTCAACCCGGGCTTATGTGCTTTCTGGACACAGCGCGTCTCTCTTGCCACGCCAGCTCCTCCCTTGACCGACCTCCTCCGTTGTCAGCCATCCGTATCTACTTGCCTGACAAAGAGTTGTGTAGCTTCGCCAAGTTTCCGCAATCGGCCTCGTGGCCCCATAATTGCACTCCCCCTGTTGTCATTCTCGCTAGCGGCGCCCCATCCCGGCTTTTCACCGTTGCGCTTGAATGCCGTACACTAGTTCTTTCAGGAAATTTCATGACCCGCAGCCAGAAAAATTCGAGTCCCCCCGATTTTATCGGCCGCCCCGTCTGGGCCGAAGTTTCGCTCTCCGCGCTAACCGGAAATCTTCGCGCCATCCGCAATTACGTGAACCCGGCCACCGAAAAGCGCAAGACGCCGCGAAAAGTTCTCTCCATCGTGAAGGGCAACGCTTACGGCCACGGCGGCCCGCAAGTCGCCAAGGCTCTTGAAAAGGCCGGCTCGGACTGGCTCGGCGTGGCCTCCGCCGGCGAAGGCATCGAGATCCGCAAGGCCGGCGTT
>JGI12635J15846_10002659_pt1 | contig 15606 bp, 19 predicted proteins | sample BlaSpr_A8_OM2_M2_FD_15846 | JGI IMG/M metagenome (IMG submission 15846) | reverse complement strand
AATATTGCGAGTTTGCGAGCACGGTTGCCAAAGCGTGTGGAAATGGTCCTTTTCCGAATCTTGCAGGAGAGTCTGACTAACGTCCATCGCCACTCTGGAGCCTCGAATGCCAGCGTCCATTTTCGGCACGAGGACGACTTCGTGACCCTGGAGATACGGGATTTTGGCAAGGGCATGCCCAAAGAGCGTTTGCAGTTGCTTCAGGGAACGAGTGCGGAAACCGGCGTAGGCCTGGCCGGGATGCGCGAGAGGCTGCACGAATTTGACGGTAGGCTGGAAATTGAATCCGAGGAGGCGGCGGGGACCAGCATGCGAGCAACGGTTCCACTCCGCGCGGAGGTTCTGCCGATTCGACTCGGGGGCTACGAAGGATTGGGCGCTTGCGCAGAGGCATGCTAAGGGACCGGACTCTTGACTATGTGCTCCTCCCTCGCCGCTTAGTTGAATAAGGAAGATGTCTAGTCAGGCACACGCGGGCCGCGGGCCGTTGCCCACGGCACACAAGATCACTTGATGGCACATGAACTCAGCCGGCAGGCGCACGAGCATTCCGTGAATGCTCGCAAGCTCTCGGAAGAGTTGGCCCAGAAGGCCGCGCCGCCTGAAGCAGGGGAAGCCCCCAACCAGAACGCATCTTGACCCCTGCATGCAAAATCAATAACTTACGGACAAATTTCAGCGCAATTCATGGGGTTCTATGAGAACGTTTGGGTTACTGGAATCCCATCGACGAAGGACCTTTTTGTGGCTACAATAGCTTTCAGCGTTTGACGCACAGGCTCTATCCGGCGTGCCGGAGGGGCACTGGAGGACACAATGAGTCTCACCCCGATTGGCGGGCCTTCCGGCTCTTCAAGCCACGGACTCCGCCATAAGATCACAACCGCTTCTCTGCGGGAACATAAACTTCAGCACGATCCCATTACGTGCATTACGGCATACGACTATTCAACCGCACGCCTGATCGATGAAACCGGAATTGAAATGATTCTGGTGGGCGATTCGCTTGCGCAAACCATGCTGGGCTATGAGAACACGCTCTCCGTGACCGTGGACGAGATGCTGCATCACGTGAAGGCGGTACGACGCGGGGTGAAGAGCGCGCTACTGGTGGCCGACATGCCTTATGGGTCTTACCAAATCGATGTTAATGCCGCGCTCAGCAATGCGACCCGCTTCGTGAAAGAAGGCGGCGCGGAGGTGGTGAAGATTGAAGGCGGGGAAAAGCGCGCCGACTTGATTCATCGCATCATCGACGCGGAGATTCCAGTAGCCGGCCATATCGGGCTGACGCCGCAATCGGTGAATGTGATGGGCGGATACAAAGTGCAGGGGAAAAATCTCAGCGGGATTGAGCAGTTGATGCGCGACGCGGTCGCGCTGGATCGCGCGGGCGTGGCTTGCATGATTTTGGAAGGTATTCCGCGCGAAGTGGCGGCGATGATCACGGCTGAGGTGAGCACACCGACGATAGGGATTGGCGCGGGGCCTGAGTGCGATGGGCAGGTGCTGGTGTTTCATGATCTAGTGAATCTAACGTTTGGGACACCGGCAAAATTTGTGCGGCGTTTCGGCGATGCGGGACAGCTCATCACTGAGGCGGTACAGGCGTATCGTGCCGAGGTGAAGGCACATCGGTATCCTGTGGACGAGGAGTCGTATCATCTGCCCAAGGAGACGCGGGCTGGACTGGAGACGGTGCTGGCACGCAAACGGGCGATGCAGCGGTAGAGATGACTCGCGATTGGCAATGGTGCTAGCCTAGTCGAAGAGGAGGATTTATGCTGCTTTCCGCGATTTTCTTCCCGATATTTGGTTTCGGTTTTGTGATGTATTTTCTACCGTCGGTTGTGGCGCTGGCGCGCAGTAAGCGCGACATTACGGCGATTGTGTTGCTGAATTTTTTTCTGGGCTGGACGATGATCGGTTGGGTGATTGCGCTGGTGTGGGCATGCAAGACGGATGTTCCAATGGTGGTGCGGTGAGTGTAAGGTTTTCGGCAAAGGAACCACGGCGACCTGTTTTGTTGGCCAAGTTGTGTTTGGTTTTAACCCTCGGCATTTCTCTCCTCTCCCTGAGCGGATGTTCGCGGCAGAGTGCGCAGGCTACGCCAGATGCAGCGAGCCTGTTGCAAGCGGTGACTCCGGCAGATCTCGCAAAGCTTCCGGCGCTGGATGCAAGCAAGCACTGGGGAAATCCGTATTTGGTAATTCGTCCCGATCGAGTGGGATTGCTTAGCGGAGTGGATGCGAGTGAGGAACAGATTCTTAAGCCGCAAGAAGTTTTGACTGCGCTGGCTCACTTGCCAGCCTCGGCGTGGCCCTATGGACGGGCCGTTGCGGTGCTGGTGGACGCGAAGCCAAAGAGCTCGGAGCAGGACAAGATTGCGTTGCGGCGCAATCGCGGGATTGTTGCAGGCGAATTACAGAGCGCACACGTGGCCATTCGGTGGATTCCTTCCTCCTGACAATCCCTCAAAATGAAAATCTGCAGGACGATTGAAGAGATGCGCGCGGCATGCCGGGCTGCGCGCGAGCGCGGAAGGCGACTGGGGTTTGTCCCTACCATGGGTGCGCTGCACGAGGGGCATTTGTCCCTGGTGCGCGCGGCTTCGGCTGGCTGCGACGCGGTTGCGGTTTCCATTTTTGTGAATCCTACGCAGTTTGGGCCCAGTGAGGATTTGGCGAAGTATCCACGTTCGTTCGAGCGTGACCGGGAATTGCTGGAAAAAGAGGGCGTGGGAATTCTTTTTGCGCCTTCGGTGAAGGAGATGTATCCGGCGGGGACGACGACGTGGGTTACGGTGGAGGGGCTGAGTAACAGGCTGGACGGGAGTTCCAGGCCGGGGCATTTTCGCGGAGTAACCACGGTGGTGGCGAAGCTGTTTCATATTGTCGAGCCGGATGCAGCATTCTTTGGGCAAAAAGATGCGGCGCAGGTTGCGATTATCCGGCATATGGTGAGGGATTTGGATTTCGGAGTTGAAATCGTGGCTTGTCCTATTGTGCGGGAGGCGGATGGGCTAGCCATGAGTTCGCGGAACGCTTATCTGAATGCGGAGCAGAGAAAGCAGGCGCTGGTGTTGCATCGCTCGCTGATGCGGGTAAAAGAGTTGCGGGAAAGTGGAGAAACGAATTTAGGGAAATTGCTCGCTGCCGGTAGAGAAGAGATAGCGCGGGAGGGTGGCGTTCGGCTGGATTATTTCGAGATTGTCGATCCTTCTACTCTGGAGGCCGTGAGCGATGTTCGGAATGGGGTACTGGTTGTGGTTGCGGGGTATGTTGGGACTACGCGGCTGATTGATAACTCGATGTTGTGAGCAGTGCGCACGAGGCCTGAGGCAGAACTCCCTGAAGCGGCCATGGTGTGCGGCAGGAGCGCAGGGGTCCTTCGACTGCGGCTGTGTTCGCCGGCGCGAAACACAATCCTCCGCTCAGGATGACAAGTATGCGTATCCAGCCACACCGTACGATGTTTAGTTATACAAAGGCGACGGTCAGCAGCGATTAGTGGCTCGACGCAGAATCCCTGCTCGAAGAAAGGGCAACGGAGTTCGTGCCGAAGGAGAGTTGTTGCTTTACCAGACTTTCGATTTGAGACCAAAGGCGGGGGTCGCACTCGCTCTCCATGTGACCGGGGGTTAACACACGGTCCCACAAGGGATAGTCGGGGCACTGGGTGGGATTTTTCCTGTAATCGACAAGGTAATTTCCCAGGATTTCCGTCTTGGTGGGGTCAGCGGCGATGATGCGGCGGCGACCGTGGATAATCCCCTCAGTTTGGTAGAAGTTGATGGCTTCGGAAACATTATCCGGGATGACGGAATCGTTCTGCCAGAGTTTGGCAACGCTATCTACTTGAACGGTAAGTTGAACGGGGATGCCCTCGCGCTTCAGGTCACGAGCGAGCGATACTGCGGCAGCGGCTCCCCAGCTTTGGCCGAAGAGAATGATGCGGGCACGATCTTTTTCCTGCGGGGAAAGAACACCGTCGTGATCGGCATCAAGCAAGCGAACGATGGTTTCTTTCGCCAGTTTTCTGCGGCGGTTCTCGAAAACTTGAATGTAAGTTCCCGGGGGAGCAGTGCTGCGGATATGCTGAGCAATTTTGACTGGACCGTGGTGAGAATTGTTATGCCTTACGAAACCACCAACGAATCCGATGACGATGTTCTTCGGCGCGTCTGACGGGTTTGAGACAGTCGCGTCGGCGGCATGGGAAAGCGGCAGACAGTTCAGGAGAAGAGGGATGAGGGCCAACACCACTGAGCGAAATGAGCCGAATCCCCGCACGCGCGTCCCTTGTGACTAGATGATTCTACCCCCAAGGTGGATGCCGAGAATGAGCTTTCTTTCTTCTGAGCATCCGGCTGGCGAGAGGGGCCGGCGGTTCGATCAGGGGTCAAGTGAAGGATTTTGGGCCGGAAACGAATGGGTTGTCGGCAATGAGGTAGCGCAAGGGGTGATCCGCGGCTTTGCGGATACCAATGCGGCGGGTAACTTTTATGGATGGAGTCGCAAAACGATCTTCGGCGAGCCAGAGGCCGGAATGCGGGGAGGTGAGGTCGCATCCGTTGTCGCGGAGGCGGGTGACGCCGAATGCCTGGGCGAGGCGTCCGGGGCCGCTGGTGAGACGAATCAGATCGCGCGGAGTGTGGATTTCGAGATTTCGCTCGCGGGCCATTTGTTTGATGCCGTGAAGCGGTTCGAGGGCGCGGAAGAGGATGCCGCCAGCTTTGCCATCGGGCTCGCAGGAGACATTTAAGCAGTAGTGATTGCCATAGATGAAATAAACATAGGCGTAGCCGGGAGGTCCAAAGAGGACTAAGTTACGGGCGGTTTTTCCGGTGGCGGAGTGGGCGGCGGGATCATTTTCTCCGAGATAGGCTTCGACTTCGACGATGCGGGCGGCGAGGCGGGGAGGGTTCCCACGGAGCAGGAGTTTGCCGAGAAGATCGCGGGCGACGTGGCGGGGATCGCGGGCGAAGAAGGAACGTGGGAGCGGGCTGGGGCTAAAGCCCGGATTTTTTTTGGACGCTTTACGCGGCGCTGAAGCGCCGCTCTTCCACGGTGTTACCACGTTTCTTTTTCTGTGATGGTTTTCGTCTCCATTTTTATTTCCTGGCTTCCGAGTTTCGTCTCCGTCCTGCGATCCGTGCGTACGTCTGTCTTAAGCCGCGCCTTTGGCTGATTCTTTCAGGTAGGCGAGGACTTCGGCGGCGTGGCCCTCGGGCTTTACTTTGGGAAAGATGTGCTGAATTTTGCCATCAGGGCCGATAATGAAAGTGGTGCGGGCGATACCCATTACTTTCTTGCCATACATATTTTTCTCCTGAACAACGCCGTAGGCCTCGGCGACTTTTTTGTCGGCATCAGCGAGTAGAGAAAATGGGAGATGGAATTTCTCCTGAAATTTCTTTTGTGCTTTGGGGGTGTCGGGCGAGATGCCCAGGAGGACGACACCGGTTTTTTGAATCTGCTGGTAAGTGTCGCGAAAGCCACAGGCCTGGACGGTACATCCGGGGGTATCGGCGCGAGGGTAGAAATAGAGGACGACGACTTTGCCGCGCAGGGCCTTGAGGGAAGTTTCTTTGCCGTTCTCGTCCTGCAAAGTAAAGTCCGGGGCCTTATCATTGACGTTCAGGGTATTGACTTTGAGGTTGGAAGCATTAGGGCTCATGGGCATCTCATTTCATTTCGAACGAAATCTAAGGTTGCAGGCGGCGTCCACGGGATCAGGGCGGGCAGCGCCGAGACGAGGACGAAATATCTCCAGAAATTTCTTATACCGCATGTTAGGGCTTGCCGTCATCTTTGTCCTGGCTGGCGGGTGGGCGCTCGGTGGGCGGGCGCTTGGGCAGGAGGGACAGCCCGAGATTGTTCCGCGGAGGACGAGGCCGCTGACGAATGGCGTGAAGAGAGGAAATGAGCCGCGGGCAGTGGGAATTTTGCAGCTCAACGGCGATGGCAAGGGGAGCCTGATTCCAGTAGCAATTCTGGTTAACGGAAAGTTTTTCGACGCGAGCGCATATAAGGCGGATCCGGTGCCGATGGCTTTGGAGAGGGGCACGGTGTATGAGGCCGAGCCTGACGGTGATTCGCAGGGGCTATTTACGGTGAATGCTGCATTGCACAACACCGGCACGGGAAGCGCGCATCTGTGGGTGGGGACGGGGAGTTATTTGCCGAATGGAGCGGTTGCCGCAAAGGGAACGCATAAGGCGGAGAACGCTCCGGTGGGAATTGACAGCGGCGGGGATGAGGGGCCACCGCGGCTGAAGAGACCGGAGGGCAATACGGAAGGGGATGCTGCTAAGCCGGCGCCGGCGTCGCAGACAACGGCCTCTACTGGCCAAGGGAGTGCTACGGACAAGGGAACACAGCAGCAGGGCGCGTCGACGAAGGCGGATTCGGGGAAAAATGCGGCGCAAGGGAGCGGAAGTCCGGGCGCTGCGGGACAGGCTTCGCCGAATCAGACATCACCGAGCCAAGCCTCACCCAATCAAACATCGCAGAAGCCTGCGTCGTCCGATGGTTCGACTAAGGGTCAGGTGCCGGATCAGACATCAGGAAATTATTATCGGCCGACGCTGAGGCGGGGCAAGCCGACGGAAGCTGCACCTGAGGAGATAGAAGATCGCGCGGACAAAACTTTGAAGAGCGCGAGCACGGCAGGTGCGACATCGCCAGGGACCGGAGATGCGAAGACGGCGGAGCCGATCCGGTTGATGGCGGCGATCTCGGATGCGGCGGGGCCGGAGGCGGAGTCTTACAAATTTTTTTGGAAAAGGGGTGAAGAGGAAGAGCGGCAGAACCAGATGCTGGCTCTGGCCGGAGATCAGGTTCGAGCCTATGCCGCGGCACTTTTGAAAAACCACATTTCGGCGACCCCAGTGACACCGAAGATGGCAGCGGCGAACCTGAAGGCTCAGAAGCAGGCGAAACCGGTGTTTGATGACGTGCAATTTCACGGGTTCGATTTATGGCTAGCCAACCAACCAGTGATGGTATTAACAGCAAAGGCGCGTATTCCAGGATGGCCCGATAATAGTGCCGCTTCGGGGGAGCCGTATAGCGTTGTGCTGGTGGCCCGGACGGACATCTATGGTGATTTACGAAAGCTCTATGCGGGAGTTACGGATCGATTCCATCTCGATGTAGCGCCGCAGTTGGAACTGATCGATACGGTAGACGCGGATGGGGACGGATTGGGAGAGCTATTGTTCCGCAAGACGAGTGATGCCGGAAGTGGGTACGTGATTTACCGGGCTACGGCAGATAAGTTGTGGAAGTTGTTTGATAGTTTGAATCCAGAGTAGAGGACGCNATTCCCGGTCCGTGGNAAGTCTAGAGACAAANCTAAGAACTGTTTTAGGTTTCGATTCCTATGTAGCAGATGCGGCCGACGAGATAGTCAGACGGCGACTTGCCTTCTTCGATAGTCATGACTTCGATGGGATAAGCCTGGTTCTGGGGACGGAGAATCAGGTGATTGCCGGCGGTTTCGACATACTTGACGGTGCAAGTCCCATCCTTAAGTACGGCATACATGCTGAACTCGCCCTTGCGGTAGGGCTTAAGCGAATTGTAGTGGCGGTCGATGAGCAGGGTCGCGCCTGGGAGTAGCCGGGGATACATGCTCATACCTTCACGAGCATCGGCTTTGATGACCACGAAGCGTTCCCATTCTTCGCGTTCGCCTTCGGTCTCCGACTTCAATTTTTTCAGGAACGTCTTTTTGAATTTCAGAATTTCCTTCACATCCATGCTGGTGATGAGGGGTTGGGTGGCGGCGATGGAGCCGTCGGTCAAGAGAACGTTCTGAAACTCATCATCACTGGGGGGCAGGATGGAAGCGCGCTTGTTGACCTCAGTGGGGTCGAGCAGATCGAGCACAGAAAGGTGTTGAACGGCGAGGACACGGTCCATGCCCTCCAGGCTCAAGCCACGCTTGCGATTGAGAAAATTGGAGATGTGGGCTTGTTTGAAGCCGGTCTGCTGCGCAAGACGGAGCCCGGTAAGGTCACCTTCCTGAATGCGCTCCCAAAGGGCATCGCGCAGATTATCCTGCAGGACTTTGAATTTCATAGCTAAGAGTATAGCAATACATTTATAGCATTATGCTAATCATTCATGTTTTGCACAGCCTATTTGGTATAACGACCTTGCCGAACAACAAAAGCCGGTTATAGGATCGCGATAAGTTATTAACTGAATCCGGTTCAAGGGCTAACTCACCATGTGCGTGATCAATCACTGTAACGAGGAAAAGAGCTTTGTAGAATTTCGGCGGAAGGTGCGGGAGGCGGAAGTGTTGTCGGCGGCGATGGAGCACTTGTTGAAATCTCTTAAATTTAGCGGACGAGTAAGCGTGGTGGTGCAGAATGGCCAGGTGTTGAAGTCAGGATATGAGGAGGGCTTTTTCCGGCAGAAGCAGACGGAAACGATTCTGGGACGCGAGACTGTCTGACCCTTAACGCAAGGTTCGGATCAGGACGATAAGAAAAAACTAAATAGCGCGAGCAGGCCATCGTAAGAGAAACGAGCCCTGCGCCTGGTGGCTTCTGGAAAATCAGAGACCAGGCGCAGGGCTCTTTGTTTTTCGCACGCGTCAGCAATCCAACCCAAGCGGTGAACGCAGGCGCCAAGCCTGAGCAGATGGAGGAGTGATGGAAGTAGTGGATGACAGCGCGGAAAAGATGCTGAGCTTCGAGTTGAAGTATTGCGAACGGTGCGGGGGGTTGTGGCTGCGTCCGATGGGTGGCGAGCAGATCTATTGCGTGGCCTGCGGAAGGGCGATGGCCGAGCTCCCGCAGCAGTCTCGGAAAGCGAAAGCTACGATCGGGAGAGGAAAGGTGCCGTGGGAGGCAGAAGGTGCTGAACTCAGGAAGTATGGGGAGAAGAGCGGCAGTTTTGACGATGAAGCCGAGGGCGGGGATGCAGCAGGCGGTGCGGCATGAGCAACGAGGTGGAATGGATAGCCGCACAGGCGGACTTCGATCCGGCAAAAGGCTTGACGGGCAAGGCTTGGTTGGCTCCACAAGGACAGCGATCCCGCGGTAACAGGAAGAGTTCGGAACCGCTGCGGAAGACGCTGACGCCACATGATTTTCAGTCGTGGGCGAATTCGAAAAGGAGGTGGGAAGAAGACGATGCGCTGGACCGGAATCCGTATATTGGGCAATACCGGGAACGGACGGTGGCTTTACTACGACGTTACATGCGGCTTTCGCTGGAGACTGGGCGACTGCCATCGATGGTGGGTAAGGAGTTTTTCCGGGCTACGGTGACGGCGTACCGGTCGGTTACATTCGAGGATCGAGTCATCTTTGTGAGCGACGTGGAGAAAATATTGAGCGGCCTGGAATATTGGGACCAGCAGTTGATCGCAAGGCTGATTTTGCAGGAACACAGTCATGAGAAAGCGGCGCGATTACTTCGCTGCGACCGCAAGACAATCAGCCGGAGACTGCCAGAAGTGATCGACCTCTTGAGCGAACGTTTTCTGGAGGTCGGATTACTGGTGGTGGTTGCATCCTCGAAGGGGAAACCGGAGTGAGAAAAATTCTGTCAAGGGGCGATTCTCGCGGAATCTCTGGAAGTGGTTGAAGACAGGGAGAAAATAAGTCTCTGAAAATGTCCCAATCACCCTCTGCAAAATGCTATTCTGAATATATAGAGTAAAGAAAAAAGCAATACAACAAAGGCTCACGAGTGCGCGCTCAATAGCGCGCACTTTTTATTTGTAGCAAATAGCTATAACTGCTCACGGGCGACCTGGAGATGCGCGAGGGAGCATGAAAAAATCCAAGAGAGCGAGTAAATCAGGCGCGACAAAGTTGGCGGGAACGGACCCGACGACGAGACCTCGGAATGAGGCGAATTTCGTGCAGGTGAGAAAAAGCATTGCGAATCTGGTTGGCAATTCCGCGGAAGCGATGGTGCAGAAGTTGATCAATGCACCGAAAGACGGACACCTGGCACCGATGAAATACTTGTTCGAAGCCGTGGGGCTGTATCCGCCAACGCTAGAGACATTGCCGGAACCGGATGAATCGCTAGCGTTCACTCTATTGCGGAGGTTGGGGATACCAACAGAACCGGTGGTGCGTGAAGAAGGAGATTGGCATTGCTTCAGCAAAGTTTACAAGGGCCGCTCAGGACTCCGAACGAGGATGTTAAGGCCAATAACGCCGGGTAGAACTGGGAACAACCTTGTTGCTCAGAACAATGCCGTAAAATGATCGGAGATCAGGCGAGTCCGAAATTGAACGGGCAGATCCGGAGTACCCAAGGACAAGATGGGAATCGACATGACGTGGGTGACGGACCGCATCGCAGTTGGCGGTGGAATTTGGACAGCCGAGAATATGGAAGCAGTGTCTCGCGCGGGAATTACACACATCATCGACATGCAGATGGAATTTGATGACACGCCGCTGGCGGGGCGGCATGGGATTGAGGTTTGCTGGAATCCGGTGGATGACGATTTTGAGCCGAAACCCGCTGAAGTTTTCGAGTTCGGAGTGGAATTTGCTCTGGCTGCCTTGGAGATGCAAGAAGCGAAGATTTTGATTCATTGCGCGGCTGGGGTACATCGCGCACCGATGATGACGCTAGCGCTATTGAGCGTGATGGGCTGGTCGGTAGATGAAGCCATGGAACTGATTGAGGGGCGACGACCTGTGGCAGACTTTGCCGACGTCTATGTGCGTAGCGTGGAAGACTTTCTAGAGCGAAGGGTGGGTAGCGGGTTGAGCTAGAGAACTCAGCCGCGAAGGGCGCGAAGGCACAAACGAGTCCTTATAGGTCCCTTTCCCGTTGGTTACCTGGTGGGCTGAGGGAGCGGTTTTCTCAAAGATTGAGGAGGAAGTATGTTCGACGCACGCCGTCCGAAAGGGCGGCTTTTTTATTTGGTGCTGATGGTGATGGCGGTGACGTTGGGAGTTCGGCTGGGTGCGCGCGGAGCCGCGGCGACAGAAGAACCGACTTCCTCCCCCAAGGCGAAGCCGGGTGCGGCAGAATCAGCGCCGCTCACGGCTTCGCCAGCTCCACAAACTCCACCCGCACTGACAAGCGTAGTTGATACCGTGTTCTCGGCGGACGGAACCGCAGCTCAAGGGGTGCTGGTTATATCGTGGCCGGCGTTTGTGACCGCGAGCGGGACGGCGGTAGCGGCAGGCGTGCTGGACACGACGCTCGGGGCAAACGGCGCTTTGAATGTTGGGCTTGTGCCAAATGCAGGGGCGACTCCGGCTGGAGCTTATTACAGTGTGGTGTACCAGCTTGGGCCAGGCGAGGTGAAAACGGAATATTGGGTGGTGCCGACAAGTTCTCCGGCGACCTTAGCGCAGGTAGTTACGACACCCGGGTCGGGAACGGCTACGCAGCCGGTCTCGTTGCAATACGTGAACACGCAACTGGCGGCGAAGGCCAACGACGACGCGGTCGTACATCTGGCGGAGACGGAAACGATTACCGGGATAAAGAGTTTTTCCACGCCTCCGAATGTGCCCACTCCGGTGAATACTGGCGACGTTGCGAATAAAAGCTACGTGGACAATTCAGTGGCAAATGTGGGCGCCGGAAACTTCCTGCCGACGGCTGGGGGAGCGATGACTGGACCGTTGAGCTTGAGCGGAACTCCGACGGCACCGCTGCAAGCGAGCGATAAGGCGTATGTGGATGCGAGCGTAGCAGTGAAGGCTGATCTGGTAAGCGGGTTGGTTCCGACGGATGAACTGGGAAGTGGAGTGCCGTCATCGTTGAATTGCCTGCTGGGAAGTGGAGCATGGGGGCCGTGCGGATCGAGCGCGAACGCGACGGCGATTCAGAGCGTACCGGTGGCTGCGGCGGCTCCAGCAAATGGACAGGTGCTCGCGTACTCTTCGGCGGCGGGACAATATGCACCGGTTACACCCGCAGGCGGAGTCAGCAGTGTTTCGGTTACGCCGGGGGCGAGCCAAAACATTACGCAGCCGTTGGGAACGCAGTTCACCGCGAACAATATAAGCGGGATCCGATATGTGACGGGAAGCGACAACTGGAGCGTGAGTCCGAGCGGGAGTTTAGCGGGAGGGGCGCAGGCCACGATCACTTTGTCGCCCTGTCCGGTGGGAGTGGATACGTCCGGGTATTCGATGTACTACGCATACATCAGCTTGCAGGGTACGCCCGAGCCGGTGATGGTGACTGGAGGAACGTGCGCGCCGGGAGCGGCCTCGGGAACGATTGTGTTCACGCCGAGGAATTCGCATTCGGCGGGATACAAGATCAGCAGTGCGAGCAGCGGAATACAGGAAGCGATCAATGATGCCTGCGGACTCCCGGCGTCGGGAGACGCTGTGGATGCGAATGCGAGAGTGGTTCTTCCAGCGACGGGCACACTTGGGAATGCAATTCCGGTCTATGGATCGATTTACGCGCACTGCAGCCGGGCGCTGATAGAGGGGAATGGAACTTTGCTCTCTTGTTCTACACGGGACCGGTGCATGGTGCTGGGTGATCTGGTGAATTCGAACCACTATGGCGGAGTGACTTTGCGCGGGGTGAACTTTACCTCAACGGTGGAAGCCGACGGATGCCAGATCACAAATGCACAGCGCCAATCGAATGTTGTCACGATTACTACGGCTTCGGCTTGCAGCACGATTCAGAATGGCGACACAGTCAATATCAATTTCACCGACAACCCAGCGTATTGGGGAAATCATGGGCCGGTCGCGGTTTCCGGAACCTCTATCACTTATAGCCAGACCGGCGCGAATGTGGCGTCAATGGCGACGCCGGGAACGATCGCGATTGAGAATGCGGCGGTTGAGCAGTGCCTAAATGCCTCGACCTGGTGCAAGCCAGGGACTTCGACCATCGCTAAAGCCTAAGGACGCTACCCCACCTCTTCGTTCCAACCCTCCAATGTCTTCTTCACCAAAGCCATGAACTGGTCTGCGACCGCGCCATCGATCAGGCGATGATCGTAGCCCAGCGTCAGGTGGACAACGGAGCGAATGGCAATCGAATCGTTCCCTTCCTTATCGGTGACGACGAGCGGCTGTTTCGTAATGCCGCCGACGCCCATGATGGCTGAGTTGGGCTGATTGATGATCGGCAGGCCAAAGACGGCGCCAAACTGCCCAGGATTGGTGACGGTGAAAGTGGACCCTTCCACATCCTCGGGCTTCAGCTTCTTGGTGCGCGCGCGTTCCCCGAGATCGGTGATGCCGCGTTGCAACCCGAGGAAGTTTAAATCGCCGGCATTCTTGAGGACGGGCACAATGAGTCCCCAGTCGAGGGCAACAGCGATTCCTACATTGATGTTGCGGTGGTACCGGACGTTGTCGCCTTCGATCCACGCGTTGATGACCGGCCACTGCTGCAAGGCAATGATGGCGGCACGCACGAAAAATGGCATGAAGGTAAGACGGACGCCGTGGCGCTGCTCGAATCCGTTCTTATGTTTGGCACGCAGGCTCACGATTCGAGTGAAGTCCACTTCGTACATGCAATGAACATGTGCACTGGTCCGGCGAGACTCGATCATGCGTTGCGCGATGATCTTGCGCATGTTGGTCATCGGGACCAGATCGCCGGGATATTGAACGGGTGCGGCGGGACCAGATGGACGCGGAGCGGGAGTAGAAGCTGAACTAGCGACTGGGCTACTCGCCGCAACAGGGACGGAAGGAGATGTTGCGCCTGGAGCAGATGACTGGTTGTCTATGAAACTAAGAATGTCCTGCTTCGTGATCCTTCCACCAAGGCCTGTGCCGGAAACTTGGGCCAGATTGACGCCATGTTCACGGGCGATCTTGCGGACCAGCGGAGAGGAACGCGTTTCCTCGTCTTCGGATGAAGCTTGGGATGGGGAGGGGGATGGAGCTTGGCTCGAAGCTGGAGTGTCGGCGGTTGCAGACCTTGCTTCTTCTTTCCGTTCCGGAGCTGTCGACTTGGCAGGGGCGGATTGCGCCGGCTTGGTTGCTGCAGACTCACCGTCAGCTGCAATGGTCCCGACGATCGTATTGACACCGACGGTCGCGCCTTCCATCACTTTGATTTCCTGAAGCACGCCGGAGGCAGGCGCAGGAATCTCCGCATCCACCTTGTCGGTGGAGATTTCGAACAGCGGTTCGTCGCGCTGAACCTTATCGCCTTGTTTCTTCAGCCATTTTGTTATTGTGCCCTCAACAATGGATTCACCCATCTGGGGCATGATGATGTCAGTTGGCATGGTTTCCTTCCAAAGGGCTCGCCGTCTGCGGTGCCCCGATAAGATGTCTCAATTATATCGTTCGGAGAAGAGCAACTCTAAGGGACTCCGGACATAGTACACACAAAATATCCTGGCCGATGCCGCTCTCCTTGGTGTTAGTGTTCGGGTCCCTCTTTAGTGTTCGGGCTTCCCTTGGGCTCTTCGGCAGGCGCTTCGACGCCAAAGTTAGCCTTCCAATATTCCTGAACCGAGGGCGGCAATTTCTCCAGGTGTGACAAGAGGCTGGCAATCTTCCACATATCCTGCTGACTGAGGGTCTTGTCCCAGGCCGGCATTCCTGTGTAGCGAACGCCAGTTCGGATGGTGAAGAAAACGTGCCACTCGGGATCGTCTGGCGGATCGGTAATGAGATTAGGAGCTGGCGGATAGAAGGAATTGCCGAGAGAGGCGGGCTTGCGATCTAGCGTGCCGTGACAAAGAGAGCAGTTCATGGTGTACAGCTTCATCCCGTCTTCCAGATTTTGATCGGTCGGGGGAACGGGATTGGCAAGATGAGGAGCGTGACGATCCATCGAGGCATCCATGGCTCCCATAGCGATGCGACTTTCCAAAGGAGACGGCGCGACGTTGGCCTGCGTTGGAAAGAAGCCTAGCGCGGCGAAGCCTACACAGCCCAACAAAATTATAAGAAGAGTAACAATGACGCCAAAGGCAAATTTCGCCATGCAGCCTCCAAACGGACTATTGTGGCAGATGGAACGGGTGAAGCGCTAGCTCAGCGTCGGCACCCGGTTCCCTGGCGGCTATCAATAAGCCTTGAGTCGGCGCGCCTCACGCACAACATCGGCCACCTTCGGCAAGTAGTGTTCCTCTTGCGGCGGTGAAAACGGAATCGCCGAATCCAACCCTGCAATGCGGACAATGGGACCATCAAGATCGTCGAAGGCTTCTTCGTTAATGATAGCGGCGATCTCGCCGGCTAGCCCTCCGGTGCGGGAGTGCTCATGAAGGATAATCACTTTGTTTGTTTTCTTTACAGTCTGAGCGATGGCTTCGCGGTCGAGAGGGGAAACGGTACGCAAGTCGAGGATCTCGATGTCAATATTCTCTTTTGCGAGAATCTCGGCGGCTTCGAGCGCGGAGTGGACCATCGCTGCGTAGGTGACCACGCTGAGGTCGCGGCCTTCGCGGACAATGTTCGCTTTGCCGATGGGAACGACGTAGTCCCCAGCGGGAACTTCGCCTTTGATGCGGCGGTAGAGATATTTGTGCTCGAAGAAGATGCAGGGATTGTTGTCGCGTATCGCGGACTTGATGAGTCCCTTGGCGTCGTAGGGCGTGGCCGGGCAGATGACCTTGAGGCCGGGATTGTGGACGAACCACATCTCTGGGTTCTGC
>JGI12635J15846_10002658_pt1 | contig 15613 bp, 12 predicted proteins | sample BlaSpr_A8_OM2_M2_FD_15846 | JGI IMG/M metagenome (IMG submission 15846) | reverse complement strand
CTTCGGAAAAGGTGTGTCGGGCCGGCTCATCGCGCAATCTCCCAGGTGGTGCCTTCCTTGGAATCCTTGATCACCACGCCCATCGCCGCGAGCTCATCGCGGATACGATCGGATTCCTTGAAGTCCTTTCGGGCGCGCGCGGCGGTGCGATCATCAATAAGCTTTTCGATTTGATCATGCTCGCTCTGAGCCAAACTAGCCGTCCCGCCTTGAACAAAATCGAATACAAATTCAATCCTCTCTCGGGAGATCAGCCCGAGGAGTGACAGATCCGATACAAAGGTCCATGCGTCTTCAACACCGTACTTGGTACCAGCATAATTGGGCTCGGAGATCGAGCGAGCAATCGACGTAAGGCCCGCGACGATCGCGGACATATTCAAGTCTTCCTGAAGTTCGTACAGGAGTTGTTGACGAGGATTAAGAGCCGGCCAATCCCCTCGAAGAGCCTCACTTCCTAGCGCGTCAACAATAGCCTTGAACCAACGCACCAGATTTTTTTCGGCTTCCTCCAAAGCTTTCGTGGTCCAATCGATCGGAGAGCGATAGTGTGTCTTAAGCATTGCGAGACGCAAAACTTCACCCGGCCATTTACGCCCTCCAAATTTATCGGTTTCCAGCAATTCTCTGATCGTCACGAAGTTACCTTCGGACTTCGACATCTTCTTGCCTTCGACTTCTAGGAATCCGTTGTGCATCCAATAATTCGCCATGACCGACGTGCCATGCGCGCACCGTGATTGGGCAATCTCGTTCTCGTGGTGTGGAAAAATCAGGTCCAGACCACCGCCATGAATATCGAAGACGTCGCCGAGATAGGCGGCACTCATGGCCGAGCACTCGATGTGCCAGCCGGGGCGCCCCCGGCCCCACGGGCTCTCCCAGCCCGGCTCGTCGCCGGACGACTGCTTCCACAACACGAAATCGAGCGGACTCTTCTTGTGGGCGTCAACGGCAACGCGCGCGCCCGGCCGCTGCTCGTCGAGCTTGCGTCCCGACAGCGCGCCATAGTCGGGCATCGACTGGACATCGAACAGAACTTCGCCGCCGGCTTCATAGGCATGGCCGCGTGCGATCAATTGCTTGATCAACGTCACCATGTCCGCCTTGCCGTCGGCGCGCGGCAGCACGAAATCGGTCGCGCGCGGTTCGAACGTCGGAGGCAGGCAGCCCAGCGCCGCCGCGTCGGCATGAAACTGGTTGGCCGTGACTTCCGTCACCTTGCGGATCGCCTCGTTCAGCGGCAGGCCGGGAAAATCCCGCGCCGCGCGCTCGTTGATCTTGTCGTCGACGTCGGTGATGTTGCGGACATAGGTGACGTGGTCGGCGCCATAGAGATGCCGCAGCAGGCGGAACAGCACGTCGAATACGATCACCGGGCGCGCATTGCCGATATGGGCGAAGTCGTAGACCGTCGGCCCGCAGACATACATGCGCACGTTGCTGGGATCGAGCGGCACGAAGGGCCGCTTCTCCCGGGTCAACGTATCGTAAAGGCGTAAGTCCATGAATACCCGTGTCCCTTGCGGCCGGGCGTCCAGTGATCTCGGGTGAGAAAAGACGGCCTCAGCCAGCGAATCGCTAGCTCATAATCTCGCGGCAAATGCCACAAATGGCGAGGAGACCGTTCATGGCAATTACCATGGGCCAGCGGAGGGGATCGCGTCAAGTGCCCCAGAAAAGCCTGTTTGGGCCCCGAAACCCGCCCGGCGCGGCCATGGTTAATCATTCTTAATCTTTTGGGTCTATGCCGATCCGGACAATTACGGGCGCTCCTCTCATTTTTCGGTGCAGCATGCGATCCATTTCCGCGGTCTTGGCCAGTGCGTTCCTGTTGGCAGCCTCGGCGGCGTCGGCCGACAGCCGGGTGTTCATCATTGCCAACCAGGCCGACGGCTACGGTGTCGACCAATGCCTCGCCAGGGGCGAGAAATGCGGCGCCCATGCCGCCCGGTCCTATTGCCAGTCGCGGGATTTCGCCGAGGCCTCGTCCTACCGGCGCGTCGACCCCGACGAAATCACCGGCTCGGTTCCCAAGGCAAGCGGCAACTGCCATGGCAGTTGCAATGAATACGTCGCCATTACCTGCCAACGCTAAAGCGCCCCTCGCGGGTGTGATCTGGCCGCCACATCGGCGCCCCGGAAACGACGTGACGCTGCCCCCGGAAGCGGCTATGTGAAACCGCGGCGGCCGCTCGCTCGGTTTGCTTTGGCCTGCGCGGAGACGCCCTTGATGGCCGGATATGCCTAGAACGCTGATTGCTCCCTTGTTTCGATGGATTTTTGGCTGCGCTGCGCTGGTGGGCGTCGGCGCGTTCGGCGTCGATGCATTCGCGCAGATCCCCCCGGCGGCGGTGCCACCGCAGGCAACGCCCGGCGCGGCAACCAATCCGATGTGCCCGCGGCTTGAAGCGCAACTGGCGAGCATCGATCGCGGCGGCGGTGGCGGGGACCCGGCCAAGGAAGAGCAGATCCGCCGTTACCAGGATGCCGCGACCAAGCAGCAATCCGAACTCGACCGCGTCACCTCGCAGGCCAAGCGCATGGGCTGCGACAGTTCGGGATTTTTCTCGCTGTTTTCCGGCCAGTCGGCGCAATGCGGTCCGGTCAATAATCAGATTCAGCAGATGCGCGCCAATCTCGACCAGATCACTTCTAGCCTCGAGCGGCTGCGCACCGGCGGGCTCGGTGGCGCCGAGCGCGACAATCAGCGCCGCTCGGTGCTGACGGCGCTGGCGCAAAACAATTGCGGGCCGCAATATGCCAACCTCGCGCGCGGGCCGGGCAGCTTCCTCGACAATCTGTTCGGCAATAACAACAATCCAAATCCGCCCGGAACCGATTTCGGCCCGCAATCCGGCACCTATCGCACGGTCTGCGTCCGCACCTGCGACGGCGCCTATTTCCCGATCTCGTTTGCGACCGTGCCGGCGCGGTTTCCGGACGACGAAAAGACCTGCAAGGCGCTTTGCCCGGCGACGGAGGCGACGCTGTTCGCCCATCGCAATCCCGGCGAAGACATGAGCCAGGCGGTATCGATCAGCGGGCAGACTTATACTTCGCTTCCGAATGCGTTCAAATATCGAACCGAGTTCAATCCGTCCTGCTCCTGCAAGGCCCCGGGACAGACCTGGTCCGACGCGCTGAAAAGCATCGACGACAAAGCCGCGGCCGAACAGCAGGGCGATATCATCGTCACCGAGGAGAGCGCCAAGAAGATGGCGCGGCCGCCGGCGGCGAAAGGTGCTCCGGCCGCTGCGAAGAAGGGCGCCCCCGGCACCACGGCGAGCACGCCGGCCGCGCCCGCACCCGATACAACTGCGCCGGCAACTGTCCCGACCGGCGACAAACCGATCCGCTCGGTAGGCCCGACCTTCATCCCCGCGCGCTAGGGTCTAGCCGGCTTCGCCTAACCCTCGAACGCCTCCGCCGAGCCGCGACTTGCGCGCGACATCAGCGTCTCGTCGGGTTCGGGCAACGGCTTGCCGGCGTCGCGAAACCGGTTGGTGATGGGATAGCGGCGATCGCGCCCGAAATTGCGGCTCGTCACCTTGACGCCCGGTGCGGCCTGCCGCCGCTTGTATTCGGCGATGTTGAGCAGCCGGTCGATCCGCGCCACCACCTCGCGGTCGAAGCCGGCGGCGACGATCGCGGCCAGCGGCTCCTCGCGCTCGACCAGCCGTTCCAGGATGGCATCGAGCATGTCGTAGGGCGGCAGCGAATCCTGATCGGTCTGATTTTCGCGCAGCTCCGCGGTCGGCGGCCGCGTGATGATGTCGGGCGGAATCACCTCGCCCGACGGGCCCAGCGCACCCTCCGGCTTCCATGAATTGCGCAAGGTCGAAAGCCTGAAGACTTCGGTCTTGTAGATATCCTTGATCGGATTGTAGCCGCCGTTCATGTCGCCATAGAGCGTGGCGTAGCCGACCGACATTTCCGACTTGTTGCCGGTGGTGACCACCATCGCGCCCGACTTGTTGGAGATCGCCATCAACAGCGTGCCNCGCGCGCGCGCCTGCAAATTCTCTTCGGTGATGTCGCGCGGCAGGCCGGCGAAGGTTTTNGACAGNATCTCCTCGAACCCGTTGACCGCCGNCGCGATCGGCAGCACCTCGTAGCGGATGCCGAGCGCTCGCGCGAGTTTGGCCGCGTCGTCGAGCGAGACTTGCGCGGTGAAGCGAAACGGCAGCATCACGCCGCGGACACGATCGGCGCCCAGCGCATCGACCGCGATCGCCGCGCACAGCGCCGAATCGATGCCGCCGGAGACGCCGAGCAGCACGCCGGGGAAGCCGTTCTTGCCGACGTAATCGCGCAAGCCCAGCACGCAGGCCGCATAGTCGCCCTCATCGCCGTCGAGCAGCGGCGCGACCGGCCCCGAGCAGCGCCAGCCGGCATTGGTCTTGCTCCAGCGCAGCGTCGTGATGTACTCGGCGAAGGACGGCAGTTGCGCCGCCACCGACAGATCGGCGTTCAGCGCGAACGATGCGCCGTCGAACACCAGTTCGTCCTGTCCGCCGACCTGGTTGAGATAGATCAGCGGCAGTCCGCTTTCGGTGACGCGGGCGACCGCGATCGACAACCGCAGATCATTCTTGTCGCGCGCGTAGGGCGAGCCGTTCGGCACCACCAGGATTTCCGCGCCGGTCTCCGCCAGGCACTCGACGACGTTCTCGTAATCCTCCGACTCCTCGAGCCAGATATCCTCGCAGATCGGCACCCCCACCCGGATGCCGCGCACGGTCACGGGCCCCGCGGCAGGACCGCGCGCGAACAGGCGCTTTTCGTCGAACACGCCGTAGTTCGGCAAATTGGCCTTGTAACGAAGGGCCGCGATGCGCCCGCCGTCGAGCAGCGCGCAGGCATTATAGAGCTTGCCATCCTCGACCCAGGGACTGCCGATCAGAACCGCCGGCCCGCCATCGGCGGTCTCGCGCGCCAGCGCTTCGACGGCGGCGCGGCAGGCCGATTGAAACGCCGGCTTCAGCACCAGATCCTCCGGCGGATAGCCGGCGATGAACAGTTCCGGCAACACCATGAGATCGGCGCCGTCGGCGCGCGCCTTCTCCCGCGCCGCGCGCGCCTTCGCGGCGTTGCCGGCGACATCGCCCACCGTCGGGTTCAACTGGGCGAGCGTGATCGCAAACTGATCGGCGCGTTCGGTCATGGCGCGACTATTATTCTCATATTGAGCATATTAGATATAGCATGCCCGCGTCGGCTTCGCCAGATGCCGCGATCGCCAAATCGTCACGGCCAAACCGCGCCAAACTCCAAATGCATGCTTCAGACCATGCCTATGCGTTCGGCGAGGGCNAACAGCCAGAACAGACCGGCCATCANCAGCGCGACGCCAACCGCGGCCGACCCCATGTCCTTNACCCGCCCGATCTGCGGATCGTGATCNGTGGTCAGCCGGTCGGCGAGCTTCTCGATCGCGGTGTTGAGCAATTCGACCACCAGCACCAGCACCACCACCGCGATCAGCTCGACACGGCGCATCGTGGTCGTGCCGGTCAGCCACGCCAGCGGCAGCGCCAGCGCGAGCGCGACCAGTTCCTCGCGAATGGCCTGCTCCGAGCGGATCGCAAAGACCAGGCCGTTGCGCGTGTTGATCGTGGCCCGCCAGAACCGCAGCAATTTCTAAAGGCCCGCTGCGGCCGGCAACGGCTTGACCTTGCCGCCGCGTTCCTGCTTGAGCAATTCGGCGATCAGGAACGCCATGTCGATCGACTGCTCGGCGTTGAGCCGGGGATCGCAGACCGTGTGATAGCGGTCGTTGAGATCCTCGTCGGTGATGGCGCGGGCGCCGCCGATGCATTCGGTCACGTCCTGGCCGGTCATTTCCAGATGGACGCCGCCGGCATGCGTGCCCTCCGCGGCGTGGACCGAGAAGAACGTCTTCACCTCCGACAGGATCTTGTCGAACGGCCGGGTCTTGTAGCCCGAGTTCGAGGTGATGGTGTTGCCGTGCATCGGATCGCACGACCACACCACCGCGCGGCCTTCGCGCTTCACGGCGCGGACAAGTTGCGGCAGGTGATCGCCGACCTTGTCGGCGCCGGAGCGGTTGATCAGCGTCAGCCGTCCCGGCTCGTTGTCCGGATTGAGCAAGTCGATCAGCTTCAGCAATTCGTCCGGCTTGAGCGAGGGACCGCATTTCAACCCGATCGGATTCCTGATGCCGCGGAAATACTCGACATGGCCGTGATCGATCTGGCGGGTGCGGTCGCCGATCCAGATCATGTGGCCCGAGGTCGCGTACCAGTCGCCGGTCGTGGAATCCACCCGCGTGAAGGCCTGCTCGTAGCCGAGCAGCAGCGCTTCGTGGCTGGTGTAGAAATCGGTGGCGCGCAGCTCGGGATGGCTTTCCAGATCGAGCCCGCAGGCGCGCATGAAGTTCAGCGCGTCCGAGATGCGGTCGGCCAATTCCTTGTAACGGCGCGACTGCGGCGAATCCTTGAGGAAGCCCAGCATCCACTGATGCACGCTGCCGAGATTGGCGAAGCCACCGGTGGCGAAGGCGCGCAGCAGATTGAGCGTCGCCGCCGATTGCCGGTAGGCCATCAGCTGGCGCTGCGGATCGGGAACGCGCGCCTGCGGCGTGAACGCGATGTCGTTGACGATGTCGCCGCGGTAGCTCGGCAGCTCGACGCCGTCGATCGTCTCGGTCGGCGACGAGCGCGGTTTGGCGAATTGACCGGCAATGCGGCCGACCTTCACCACCGGCACCGCGCCGGCATAGGTCAGGACCACCGCCATCTGCAGCAGCACGCGGAAGAAGTCGCGGATGTTGTTGGCGCCATGCTCGGCGAAGCTTTCGGCGCAGTCGCCGCCCTGGAGCAGGAAGGCCTCGCCCGCGGCTACCCGCGCAAGCGACCTTTTCAGGTTGCGCGCCTCACCTGCAAAAACCAGCGGCGGAAACGTGGCAAGCTGTGCCTCGACCTCGGCCAATGCCTTCGCATCGGGATAATCGGGGATCTGCTTGACCGGCCGGGCGCGCCAGCTGTCGGGTGTCCACCGCTCGGACATGACGTTAACTCCTTAAGCAAAAACCGCTACTTAGCCGCCTGCGCTAAAGCTTCGGCGGGCCAGGGCCGCCTTTGCTAAAGCTTCGGCGGGCCGAGGCCGCCTTTGCCAAAGCTATCGGCGGGTCCGCATTGCAAAGCCCGGCGAAGCCTCGGCGTAAGCCTAGCCGGAAGCAGCGAAGGGCCGGTTTATACACAGGCCGCGTACAGACCGCCAGTTGGAAATCCGCCCCCCAAGACAAGCCCTTGCGGCTAAAGCTGAATTCGCATTTGCTGGGGAGGCTCGCGAAACCACGGGGGAATTCGAGAGTGGCTGAGGCTGCGCTGGACGACGTTTTCATCGACGACATCACCTTCCCCGCCAGGGACGGATATCTGCTGGCGGCGAGCCTGTTCTTGCCGCGCGGGGCCAAGCGCCACGCCGTCCTGATCAACTCGGCCACCGCCGTGCCGCGCAAGATCTACCGGGGCTTCGCCGGCTATCTGGCGCGGCGGGGCTGCGCCGTCCTGACCTATGATTATCGCAGCATCGGCGATTCCAGGCAGAAGGCGGCGATTGGCTATAACCAGCCCAAATCGCTGGTCGGCTTCAAGGCCTCGATGTCGGACTGGGCCGCGCTCGATGTCACTGCCGCTGTCGCCTGGATGCGCGAGCGCTACCACCATTTGCCGCTCAATTACGTCGGCCACTCCTTCGGCGGCCAGGTGCTTGGGCTTCTCGTCAACAACACCGAGGTTTCGCGCGCGCTGTTGATCGCGGCACAAGCCGGATACTGGAAGCTGATGGCATCGCCCGAGCGCTACCGCGTCTATGCCATGCTGAACTTCATCGGCCTCCCCCTCACCCGGCTGCTCGGCTATGCGCCGGGCTGGAGCGGGATCGGCGCGGACTTGCCGAAGGGCGTGTTCGAGCAATGGGTACGCTGGGTGATGAGCGAGCGCTATCTGTTCACCGATCCCGATCTTCCCGGCCTCCCCAATTTCGAGAAATATCGCGGCGCGTTGCGGGCGCTGTGCATGTCCGACGACCCCTGGGCGACGCGGCCGGCGGTCGAACTGCTGTGTTCGGGATTTACCGCGATCACGCCGGAAATCATCACCGTCACCCCCGCCGATGCCGGCGTGACGGCCATCGGCCATCTCGGCTTCTTCCGCCCCGAGCACCGCGACACGCTGTGGCGAGGTGCGGCGGAATGGATTCAGGCGGCGGAGTAGGTTTCGCCGCGCTCCTGTCGTTCGATTCAATTTTCAAACAACCAAACCGTCATTGCTGTGCCAATGGGGCGCGCGAATGCGCGTCCGATGACAGGCTCCGCGAAGCAATCCAGCTTTGGCGCACGAGGACAGAAAGCTGGATTGCTTCGTCGCTTTCGCTCCTCGCAATAACGAATAGACGTACCTCCGCATTCCCGCGGCACAGTTTGCCTGAGTCTTGCGGTAACCATCCGCCCTGATTGCGACGACGGAAGTCACCTGCCCGTGACGACGATCGCGAGCCCTGAAACCAGCAGCAGAACAAGCACGACCTTGCGGAAGGCGGCCTCGTCGAGCTTGCCGTAGAGCGACCAGCCCAGCAGCGTTCCCACCGCGAGCGCCGGCAGGCCGATCAGGAACAGCCTGGTGGTTTCCGGCGTAACAAGCCCCAACCCGCCAAGGGCCAACAGCGACAACGCAAAGGTTGCCACCGCGGTCGGCTGCGATACCGCGCGATGCTCGTCGCGCGGCCAGCCGCGCAACACGCACCACAGGGTCGGGAGAATGCCGCCGAGCCCGGTGGCGCCGCCGAGCACGCCGTTGAGGAAGCCGATGCCGGCGTCGCCCGCCCGACCCACGCGTTTCAAGTCCGGCATTTTCGGCCGCAGCAGATTGTAAAGGCTGAATGCGATCAGCAGCAGGCCGACACCGGTTCTCAAATGCACGGCCGACGCCAGTTCGAGGACGGCGATGCCGGCCGGAATGCCGAGCGCGCTTCCAAGCACGAAAGGCCAAAGCCGCGACGGCAAGATGGTGCGTCGCAGCCGCCAGGTCGAGTAACCCTGCGCCAGCAATGCGTAGGCGACGATCAGCGTCGTGGTCTGCACCGGCGTCAGGGCGAAAAGCCAGATGCCGGCGGCGACCATGCCGAAGGCAAAGCCAGCGAGCCCGGTGACAAAGGCCGCGGCGAAGGTCCCGAGCAGGAAGATGGCGAGATCGAACGGAATGGCGGAAATCATGACGGTGCCCCTGATTGTTGTGAGTTGATTCTGGACGAGGTGTCGGCGCCGGCGATCAGCCGTGCGTCTCTTCGGTCCCGTCGCGGCACCAGCGGTACAGCGCGTCGTAGACCGGCATCGCGGCGTCGAGCTGGGCCACGTCGTCCCTGAACATGCGGGAATAGCCGAGCGAGATCGCCAACAGCCCTCCCGACTGCGGCGTCAGATCGGGCCGCCCGGTATCGGCGCCGCGAATGATCGCGGCAAGCAGCAGCAACGGCTCGGTCTTGAGGCCGAATTCCTCGAGCATCGCGTCGAAGGCGCAGGTTTCCCCTCGATCGCTCCAGATGCCGTCGCCGCTGTCGAACGGCGTCGCCATGAACCGCTCGGCAACGGCGGCCACTTCCGACGGCGGCACGTACAGAAACACGGCGGCTGGATCGATGAAGCGGCGGATTAACCAGGGGCAAGCGATCCGAACGATCTTCGGACGCGCGCGCGTCACCCAAACCGTCCGGCCGGCCTCGTCGCGTTGCGGCAGCCGATCCGTGCGCAACAGCGGCTGGCCGGCCTTGCGCCACGCCTCGAACCCGCCCTCGAGCGTTTGGGTGTCGATCCCCGCCTGCCGGAGCCAGGCGGCGGCGCCCTGGCTGACATCGCCGCCGTCGCGGCAATAGGCGATCACGCGCTGGCCGGAAAGACTGTGTGCCCAGCCCGAGACGGTTTCGAAATTCATTCGCCGTGCGGTCGGCAATACGCATTCGCGCGATTCGCCGTCGTCGCATGGACGAACGTCGATCAGCATCGGCGCGCCGGGCAGACCGATGATACGGGATAATTGTGGTACCGAAATTTCGGATGGTGACGGCATGGCGTCCACCTCGTTGTCGAGGGTTTGGACGCGATATTTGGCTGCCGCCTCACGGGGTCATCGCGGTAAACCCCGGAAACCCATGACGTACCGAAATAGCGGAAAAGTCAACCCGGCAGGCTTCGTCAGGGGTGCGACTTCGACTTCGCCAGGGCGCCCTTTTCAGCGTCCCTCGGCCGTCGTCAGCCCGAAGTCAGTCGCGCAGCTGCGCTGGCGAGGGTGTTGCTTATTCGCGTGACCACGCTGTCCCACTGGCGTTTTTCGGCCGCCGGATAGTTGATCAATATGCAATTGATAAATCGCCCGGCGAAGTTGCAGCGGTTGTACCAGATCGTGTCATTGCGGAAGCTCGACACCACGAAGAAGCGGGATGTGACCCGTTTGTACACGATGTCCCTTGGCGGGTTCTTCCTGGCGAGAAAGACCGCCGGCGAATCGTCCGCATCATTCGCCATTGATTGAACGGTCAGGTTTGCTCGTCCGTCCGAAGTCAGGAAACGCCTGCCATATCCGGTCTCCGGCCTTCCGGCGTCCTTCGTGAAAATCGTAGCTGGAACGTCGACGCTGGCACCGGTTTCAGGCACGACATATCGTTGCCACTCGACTGGTTCTGCCGCCGTCGCACTTGTCAGGAAAAGCATCGCGGCTATTCCGATGACGGCGATGTGCAGTTTCATGACCAAATCTCCCGGCACTACGCCCAGCTCATGTTTGTGAGCTCTGGCTGGACTGGATTTCCCGGCGATGCTCAATGTGGGCCCCGTTGCGGTGAGGGTTTTCGAGACTTTGTTTGCTCCTGCTCCAACCGTTGCAGCACGGACTGGGTTTCCTGGGTGCAGGGAAACGATAATTTTCTCGGCGCCCCGTGGCGCGGGTACAGCGTCACGGTGCCAGACATCCACGTCGAAATCGGTGAAGCCTGCGGTTCCTTCTCACTTCGCCTGGAAGTCGACATTCATTGCCTCCATCGGCGGCAAAGGAGCCACGTTTGCCGCGTCGTTGGCTGTAACGTCAAGGCTGCGCGATAGTTCCGGATCGGGATGGCGCGACGGCACTATGGCGGGCGGCAATATGTAACGGATTGAGCCCGCGAACCCATTGGCGAAGTAGGCGTCATTGCCGCGATCGCAGCAGTCGCGCTCCGTGCATTGCAGCGGGCAACGCCCACGATCCCGATTGTGTTTTCAATGGCGCCTGCTAGTTTTGCCGTGGATCGTCCCGGCACGCGCAAACCGCCGCAAATGACGGCGGGCAGTCGGGCATCCGGGGAGAGCAATGGCCGACGTTTCGCTCGACGCTCACGGCGCCGTTCAGGGCACCGCNGCGGACACGATCCACAACACAGGCCGCGATCGCCCCAAAACCGAGGCGCAGGACTGGCTCAGCGGAATCGAGAAGTCCAATCTCACGCCGCGCTATTATCTGACCATCGGCCTGCTCGTCCTGCAGGAGATGTTTGAATTCTACGACTTCTTCCTGGTCGGCTATCTGGTCTCCGTGCTCGCGCCGGGCTGGCACCTCACTTACGGCCAGGGCGCGATCATGCTGCTGTCGTCCGGCGTCGGCGCCATCGCCGGCTCGCTGGTCGGCGGCAGGATCGCCGATACCATCGGGCGCAAGAAGATGATCTGGGGCGGCGGCCTGATCTTTTCGCTCGGCGCCGCCGGATGTGCGCTGATCCCGGACGGCGCCTGGATCCTGTTTTCCATGCTGCGTTTCGTCGTNGGCTTCGGATCGATTGCCGCCGTGAGCGCCCAGGGCCCGCTGATCGTCGAGATTACGCCGACCCGGTATCGCACCTTCATTTCCAGCATGATGGTGGTGCCGGTCGCGCTCGGCACCATGTTCGCCGCGATGAGTTCGGCGAGCCTCTTGCCGGTGATCGGCTGGCGCGGCGTGGCCGCCACCGGTGCGATGCCGATCGTGACTTCGCTGCTGATCGCCTGGATTGCCCCGGAATCGGTGCGCTGGCTGTTGTCGCGCGGCCGCAATGCCGACGCGCGGCGCGAGGCCGCAAAACTGCTCGGCGTTGCCGAGACCAGCGTGGCGTTGCCGACCGCGATTCCGCCGGCGAGCCAACCGGCGTCGTTCACCGCGTTGTGGCAGGACCAGACGCGGTTCTGGTGGGTCGTCGTGATTTGGATCGGGATCTCGACCGGCACCTATGGCGTGCTGCTGTGGGGACCCACCATCCTGTCGCAGTTGCTCAAGATCACGGCGCACGAGGCCGCGCGTTACTTCGTCTACGCCAGCATCGCCTCGATCATCGGCCGCGTGTTGTTTTCGTTTCTGCCGCTCTATCTCGGCCGCCGCCGCGCCGCCCTGGTCGGAACCTTCATCTCGGTTTTGGTCATGCTGGCGATCGTTGCTTTCGGCCGCGAGTTCATCGCGGGCTGGTCGGTGTTTGCGCTGCTGGTGATTTTCGGCGCGGCGTTTTACAGCGGCTGTTTCTCCAACATGACGCCGTATGTCGTGGAAGTGTTTCCGGTCTCGCTGGCCGGCCGGGCGTTCGGCCTGGCCCAGGCCGCCAACGGCGTCGGCAAGATTTTGGGACCGGTCTGCCTGGCGCTGATCGCGGGCAGCAGCGACGTTGTTTCACCGAAGGCGACCGCCGATGCGGTCGCGCCGGCGTTCCTGTTCCTGGCCGCCTGCGAATTTGCGGCGCTGATCGCGATCTTCGCGTTTCGCCGCGAACCGCATGGCAAGCCGCTGGATATCGGATGATTTAGGCGCGCGTATTTCAACAAGGAGAAGAGATGCTCGACATCCCCGTTCTGATTTCCGGCGGCGGTCCGGTNGGCCTCACGGCCTCATTGCTGCTCTCCCGGCACGGCGTGCGCTCGCTGCTGGTCGAACGCCACCCAAGTACGGCGCTGACGCCGAAAGCGCGCGGGATCAATGCCCGTACGATGGAAGTCTTCCGGCAATGCGGCATCGATAGCGCGATCCGGGACGCAGGACTGCAAGAAGGACGGCTGGGGCTGATCGTCTGGGCCGAAACCCTGGCCGGCCGGGAGATCGAGCGCCGCGTGCCCGGGCGCGCCACCGCGAAGAACATGGCGGCGACGCCGGTCAGGAATTGTCTGTGCGCGCAGGACGACCTCGAACCGGTCATTCGCCGCTTTGCCGAGCAGGCGGCGGAGCCGGGAGCGCTGCGCTTCAATACCGAATTGACCTCGTTCAGCCAGGGGCCCGGCGCTGTCACGGGCACGTTGACCGATCGAACGAACGGCGAAGCGATGCCTTTCAAGGCGCGGTACTTGATCGCCGCCGAGGGCGCGCAAAGCCGCGTCCGTCGCGCGCTCGGCGTCAAGATGACCGGAGAAGAGAAAGTCTACGACAGCGTCAATATCCTGTTCCAGGCCGATCTCACCCAATGGGTCGAACACCGGCCGGCCGCGCTGTATTTCGTCGAGCAGCCGGACCTGCGCGCTACCTTCCTCACCATCAATGGCACCGATCGCTGGGGTTTCCTGATTCACAGTGCCGCCAAATTCGGCTGGCAGCCCGAGGACTTCACGCCGGAATTTTGCGCGGCGCTGATCCGCAAGGGCGTCGGCGTGCCGGACCTTGCGGTATCGGTGCTCGGCGTCAGCCCGTGGGAGGCATCCGCGATCGTTGCCGACCATTATCGGGTCGGTGACGTTTTCCTGGCCGGGGACGCCGCGCACGAGATGCCGCCGACCGGCGGGTTCGGCCTCAACACCGGGGTACAGGACGTTCACAATCTGGCATGGAAGATTGCCGCCGTGCTTCGCGGCAATGCCGACGATGGACTGCTTGACAGCTATCACGCCGAGCGCCAGCCGTTCGGCCGGATTATCACCCAGAACGCACTGGCCAACGCCCTGTCGATGGGACGCCAGGCGCGGCAAAGCAACGTGCTGCCGCGACGCGAATTCCTGAACGAACAGGGGCTGATCTTGGGGGCGTGCTACGAATCGACGGCGGTGGTGCCGGACGGCACGCCACGGGTCGTCGTCGACGACCCCGTCACCGACTATGTGCCGTCGGCCCGGCCTGGCGGCCGCGCGCCCCATGTCTGGCTCACGCGCGGCGAGGAAAAAATATCGACCATCGACCTGTTCGGCCCGCACTTCGTGCTGCTGGCGGGCAACGACGGCGAGGCCTGGAAAAGGGCCGCGCACGCGATCGGCCCGTCGTGGCCTCCGCTTCTCGTCTTCACGGTCGGAAAGGACGGCGATCTCGGCGACCCCGAGGGCAACTGGCACGAGGCTTACGGCGTCGACCGCGATGGCGCGGTACTGGTTCGACCCGACGGCCATGTCGCCTGGCGCAGCCGCACAAGTGCTTCGAATCCGCTGCAAGCCTTGCGCACGGCGCTGGATTGCATATTCGGCAGGATGCCCGCGATTGCGTGACGAGGCGTTTTCGCGGGATGGTTTGCGCTCCGGTCCCGAGAAGACGGAGCTGTCAAAGGAAACCACGTGCAGATAGTCTGATTGCGCGGCTCGAATCTGAGTTGAAAATCGGGCTCGTGCGTCAGGCATGTCTCATCCATTGCCGAGAAGGAATTTGCGCATGTCAGCAGAGATCCCGAACGTACGGCAGGTGCATGGGTACTGCGGTCTTTGCATCGCCCGCTGTGGAACCGTCGCGACAGTGACGGATGGTAGATTCACACGTCTGGACCCCGATCCGGCGCACCCTACCGGCGAAGCAATTTGCGCCAAGGGCCGAGCGGCTCCCGAACTGGTCTACCACAAGGACAGACTTACGCGGCCGCTACGCCGAACGCGGCCGAAGGGCGACGTGGATCCGGGGTGGGAAGAAATTTCATGGGATGCCGCGCTCGACCAGACCGCCGCCGCCATGCGCCGCATTGCGCAACAGCACGGGCCTGAAGCAATCGCCTTCAGCCAATCGTCCCCCTCGACGACGGCTATCGCGGATTCCGCTGTCTTCGTTCGCAGACTGATGAATGCCTTCGGCACGCCCAACCTGGTATCGCACCTCGAACTGTGCGGCTGGGGACGTGGTTATGCGACGCGCTATGTCTTTGGTGTTGGCAGCGTTGCCACCGGGAGCGCTGGTGGTGCGATGGCAGACATTGCCGAATCCGGCTGCCTCATCCTGTGGGGCTATAATCCTTCGTTTACGCGCATCACCCACGCCACGGCAACGGTCGCGGGCCTGAAACGCGGAATGAAGCTCATCGTGATTGATCCGCGCCATGCCGGACTTGCCAACAAGGCCGATGTCTGGCTGCGCGTGCGGCCTGGAACAGATGGCGCGCTCGCGCTCGGTCTGGCTAACATCATGATCGAGCGAGGGTGGTACGATCAGGATTTCGTCCGCGCGTGGAGCAATGGACCTCTGTTGGTGCGCTCGGACACCGACAGGTTGCTGAAGGCGCAAGACCTGGTTTCCCCCGCTGGCTCCGGACAATTCGTTGCCTGGGATACCCGGACCAACTGTATCGTTGGCTACGATCCGGTCGCTGGTCGCTATGCGGCACCCAGCGAGCACCTTGCCCTGGGCGGCGAATACGTCGTCGCAAC
>JGI12635J15846_10002654_pt1 | contig 15625 bp, 10 predicted proteins | sample BlaSpr_A8_OM2_M2_FD_15846 | JGI IMG/M metagenome (IMG submission 15846) | reverse complement strand
GCATCCCCTTGCCAGCAAAGGACTCCAGGCTGGCGTGTTCTTACAAAAACTGCGGGTAAACGATTGTTTGTTGAGGAATGTCAGTCAGATTGTGATTCCTGTTGTCGTGGGTTCGCGCCCCATCGGCCACCCCGATCACTTCAACGAGCCGCCTTTCCGACCCGCCTGCGGTGTAAATTCGGTCCGCCGTTTTTTCCTGCTATCGTCGCCACCCACAATTCGTGGTGTAGGGTTCCATAGGCAGCGTTGCGAATAGCGATCGAGAAGTGGCCCTGATAGAGCGACTCATTACCTCATCGCAATGCTTGAAGGAATAACTGCAAATCCCCATGAAAACGCGGCTGCAATTCCAGGGCAGGTCCGCGCCCTTGCTAGGGTTGTCGGCACTATTTTGCAGCCGTGAAATGAGCGAGTCGCACTGAATTTGTTTACTTTTCCCAATGCCTCATAATCCTTTGGTCGTTGGTTCGAGTCCAACACGGCCCACCGGATAAACAGTAGCTTAAGTGATATCAAGAGCAAATTTCTTAACGCTACTGCTGTTGCGTAGGCGCTATGTAGGTTTTGGCACTCGATGTTGGCTCGTGCACTCGGACAAGCAGCGGTTGTCGTGGTGCCGCTCAACAGGACCAACAGAATCGCCGTGTTTCCGATAGTGACAACCCAATCGAAATTGCACAAAACACCGATGTTGAACTACGAGGGCACACCCTTCTCCAGCTCGGCCGCGGAGGCGGCCAGGAGGGTTCCCGCAGACTTGCTTGCCTGCACGGCTGCGTCTTGGCCGCGGAACCAGTCCTCGAGTTGGGAGGCGGATAGCGGTTTGCTGAAGAAGTAACCCTGCCCTTCGTCGCACTCGAGCGCCTGTAGCATTTCCCAACATTGGCGGTCCTCGATGCCCTCGGCTACCACGGTCAGTCCCATGTTGTGGCCGAGATCGATGGTCGAGCGCACGATCGTGGCATCGTCGTGATTCTTTACCATGTCCAGGACGAAGGACTTGTCGATCTTCAACTCCCCGACCGGCAGACGCTTCAAATAGGCAAGCGACGAGTAACCGGTGCCGAAGTCGTCAATCGAGAGCCGCAGGCCCATCGCATGCAGTCGCTCCAAGGCCTCCAGCGCGTGCGTAAGGTCTTCCATGATGGCGCTCTCCGTTATTTCCAGACAGAGCCATTTCGCTTCGACACCGTTGCGCTTGAGCGCCCGCTCAATCAGCGACACGAAGTCTTTGTCGATGAGATCGCGCGCCGAAATGTTGACACAAATTCCAATCTCGAGGCCGGCTTTGCGCCAGGCCGACAACTGCGCGCAAGCATGGTCAACCACCCACTGCGTGATGGCGCGGATGTATCCGGTGCGCTCGGCGAAAGGAATGAACTGATCGGGCGCCACCACACCGCGCTCCGGATGCTGCCACCGCACCAGCACTTCTACCTCTTGCGACAAGCCGGTTAATAGATTCATTTTCGGCTGGAAATTGAGCATTAACTCGTCGTGTTCCACAGCCCGCCGCAGTTCACTCATGAGTGAGAGCGTCTGCTCGGTGTCGCGCTCGAAACGGGCATCGAACAGCACCGATCCGCTGTTCTCCCGCTTCGCGACATACATCGCCAGATCGGCGCGTGAAACGAGCGCACTCGCCTTCATCGCGTGCTCCGGATAGCAGGCAATGCCAATGCTCGCGCTGATATCGACCCTCTGATCGCGTAGCGACATCGGCGTTTCGAGCGCGCGCAGCACTTGCTTTGCCACAAGCTGCGCCTCGCGGCTGCCTTGGGCGGGCAAGAGCACCGCAAATTCATCTCCTCCCAGTCGGGCGACCGTGTCCGACTCCCTCTGCATGACAGCGCGCACGCGCATTGCCACGTCCTTGAGAAGTTCATCGCCGATGTGGTGGCCGAGGACGTCGTTCACATGCTTGAAGCGATCGAGGTCGATAACCAACACCGACAGCGGGTGTCCAGCCCTGGAGGCGGCGCTGACGGCCTGTTCCACACGATCGTTGAATAGCGCCCGATTCGGCAGTCCAGTCAACGGGTCGCTATAGGCCAGGGTGGAGATCTTCGTCTCGCGGGCGACAATGCCGTCACGCATTCGATCCAGGGCGCCAACCAGCGTCCCGACTTCGTCACCCGAGGCAAGCGGCAATGTTTCGTTCAGGCGTCCCGCGGCGATCGCATCTGCGAAAGCGACGGTGCCGGCGAGCGGGACGACAATGGCGCGGGTGATCCCGAACGCTGATGCAAGGCCGGCTAGAACGGCGGAGATGCCGAGCAGGACGATCAGGCGTTCACTATCGGTTTGCGTCGCGCGAATGGCCGCTATCTCGGTATCGACTCGTCGTGCCTGAAGCGTCACCAGTGCGTCCAGGGATCCCAGCATGCCGTCGAGCGCCGGCATGGTATCGCGCAGCATCGACAACTTGGCCTCGCGAACGTCCATCTCCACCTGGTCGACAGTCTCGTTGAACGACTCGGCGAAACGGTTCCGCGCCTGCTTCACGCGATCGAGGGCAATCTGTTCCTGCTTGTCGTCAGTCGCACTGGCGAGTTCTGAGATGGCTTGGTCGCGCGCCGCAGTAGTGCGGTCAATCGCTGCGTAGACTGCCACTCGTGCGTCGCGCTCATCGAGCAGAAACAACGAGTGCAGCTTTGCTGCCCCTGCCTGTGCAGCATTCTGCGCCGTGTGCGCGATGCCGGCTTTGCGTAAGCCGCCCTGCACCAGCGCTTCGCTTGACTGGCGTAGTCTTTGCAGTTCAACCAGGGTGAGGACGATGACCGCTGCCAGGAGCAGCAGGACGAGCCCAAAGGCGCCCCCAAGCTTCACGGCGATACTGGTGTCGCGAACCGACTTCATGAATCTCTACCCGGCATTGGCTGACAGACGTTGGGATTTGGCCCCTATATATCGGCCACGAGGATGAAAAACTTAGCTCACGAAGTTGTCGGAAAACTAGGCGCGCTGGCTCGATCCGTGCAGGGAGCGTTTCCCGAGCGCCGCGGTTCGAGAAAAAGAATGAACTTTGGCCGAAAGCGTCACGTTTATAGATCGACGCCGGAAGGACGGCTGGATTTCATTCGTAATCTGCGGCGCATCCCGCGAAACGCAGGCGTAACCGCCTGGGCGGAAACTCAATCATCAGGAATGCCAATGTGCAAGGAGCACCGCCATGGTCCGTCAACAAATCACTCTATCCCAACTGGCACAGCGCTTGCTGACTCTGATTGCCGCAGGCACGTTGCTGGGTGCGGTTGGATTGGCGAAGGCAGAGAGCATGCCTGCACCTGAGGTCAAGTCCGCTGAAGCACGGATCGTGTTTGCCAATGGTGCGTCCGATCCTCGAAGTGGGCCCGTCGCCCACGAACATACAACCCGTGACACCGGGGTCAGAGCACTTCCCGATCTGAACGGGCAGGATTCTGAAGTCACCATCAAGGAACCGCGCGGTGCTGGCATAGAGTCGCCATCCGTGGTGGAAATACGCCCAGGTGGAGTGCCACCCGCCTTCGCCGCTAGCGGTCCAACGTCAGTGCTGATTCCAGGTGCCCTCGTCGTGCTGCGCTTCTAGTCTCGGGCTCTTTAGGCTCAGCGCCTGGTTTTGTGGTGGTCTGTTTCCATTTCTCGATGAGGGCGAATGATGAGGACGCGACCGTAGGCAGCCTGTCGGCATCAGTGCCTGCGATCTCTAGAGCGTGGGCAAACGCATCAAGGTGCTCGGAGACTCGGAACTGAAACCGCGTTACGTCCGCTGAGTAAGCGTCCCCAACTCAGTGCTGCGCTTTTGAGTTGCAAGAAGCATGGGGCTACCCCCCTCATCGCTAAGCTGGACCGCTTAGCCCGCAGCGTTCACTTCGTGTCGGGGCTTATGGAAAGCAAGGTTAAGTTCGTCGCGGCCGATATGCCGGAAGCGAATGACTTCACGATTCATTTGATGGCGGCGTTCGCCACTAGTCCAGCTCCGCTTTTTCATTGCGATCAACGACGAGGACCTGGGGCGCAACCAAAATTCGGTTCGTCGTAGGGCCGGGTCAGCACCGCTTCGCCGGAGTACGCGCCTGGCGGCTCTCACGCAGCAGCGCTGCGGGATCGAGGCTGAACTGTCGCCGGCGCAGCTTTGCGGCGTTCGCCTTCGTCCGGTAATCCGAGGCCAGCCACTCCCGCCTCCAAACTGTGGCGCCAAGGCGCTAGATGATGCCTATTGACTGGCCGGATATGATTCGGGGTAGAGAACGGACCATGTTGCAGTGCGACGACTGCAAAAGAAAAGCGTAACACCGTGCTCGTTGGGTTACTGACCAAGCGGCCTCTTCGAGGCACCGTTTTTGTTGTACAGCTCGTGGTCGGATGCGACGTTCGCGCGCCTCGGCCCGAGTCTCTCCTACTTCCCCTCGCATTGAGCATCCGTGCGCCCGAGGCTCTATAATTGGCGCACTCGGTCCGCTTGCAAATGCTGTGTATCAAGCCCATTTTTCTCTAAGCGAGGCGCCCTTTTCGATCGCGCCTGATCCACGCTACCTGTACATGAGCGGGCAGCATCAGGAGGCGCTTGCCCATCTGGTTTATGGGATCAACAGCGACGGTGGCTTCGTCCTGCTCACTGGAGAGGTGGGCACCGGCAAAACAACCCTGTGCCGGTGCCTGTTGGAGCAGCTTCCGGAAACGTGCCACTCCGCCTTTATTTATAACCCCAAACTGACCGTAACGGAACTTCTCGCTACGATTTGTGCCGAGTTCGGTATTGCAGTACCTGCTGGAACCAAAAGCATCAAGGTGTTCGTCGATCATATCAACATTTTCCTGCTCGATACCCACGCCAAAGGGCACAAGACGGTACTCATCATCGATGAGGCGCAAAACCTGTCCATCCCCGTACTCGAGCAACTGCGCCTGCTCACCAATCTGGAAACCAATGAGCGCAAGTTGTTGCAGATCATCCTGCTCGGCCAGCCGGAATTGCGCGACCTTGTGGCACGCCCCGAACTGCGTCAACTGGCGCAGCGCATTGTGGCGCGTTATCACCTGCGCCCGCTTGGCAAGCGTGAGACCGCCGCCTACGTCAATCACCGACTCACTGTCGCGGGGACCGCGCGCAACCTATTTCCGCCCTCGACGCTCAACAAGCTCTATTCGCTAAGCAACGGCGTGCCGCGCGTGATCAATCTGCTCTGCGACCGGGCCTTGTTGGGCGCCTATGTGCAGGGGAAAGACAAGGTCGACTGGAGGACCCTCTCGAACGCCGCGCAGGAGGTATTCGGTACCGACCATGCTGCGCGTTCGCGTGTTGCCGCGTGGGGGTTCGCCCTCTTGACCCTCGCGGGCACCGGAGCAGCGCTGGGCTTCGCTTATCGGCAATACGGCACGGCACCGCCAGTATCGCCTATCGCTGCGCCGGCAGCGCGGAGCGAGCCCGCGGCAACGCCGATTGTCAAGACCATGCCCGAGGCAAAAAAAACCGATACTCTCGATTGGCCAGAAGGTGAAGCCAGGGGGCATAGCGAGGCGCTCGCTAACGCAGCACTGTTGAAGCGTTGGGGTGCGAGCTTCGACCCTGCTACAACATCCCCCTGCCGCCAAGCCGAAGAGCAAGGTCTGCGTTGTCTGAGCGACCATGGTGACTTGGAACAGCTGCGCCGGCTCGATGTGCCCGCCGTGCTCCAGCTGGTTGACGCATCGGATGGAGCCATGTACGCGCTTCTGAATGGGCTTGACGAGGAAAACGCCGTGGTTGAATTGGGCAGCGCAACGCGTAAGGTGCCGCTTGCGACATTGGCCGCGCACTGGAGCGGTGTTTACACGGCGCTCTGGCGAGCTCCTCCGGACTACCGCGTTCCCCTGCAAGCAGGGGCTCGCGGGGCAGCGGTAGATTGGGTGCGCGTCGCACTCGCCAAAGCCGAGGGGAGTCCTGTGACGGTGAAGAAGGGTGAAGTTTTCGACCGCCAGCTCGCTGCGCAGATCAAGACGTTCCAGGTCAATGAACGATTGGAGCCGGACGGCATCGCCGGACCCAACACCCTGCTGCGCCTGCTCGCGCGTAGCGATCCTGCGACACCGTTGCTGGGAGCAAAATCCCAGGAGCGCCGCTGAATGTCTTACATCCTGGAGGCGCTGAAAAAAGCTGAACTAGCGCGCAATCGCGGCAAGGCGCCCGAACTGTTCGCGGTGCAGGCGACCCAGACTTCGCCAGCCGAACGCGGCAATCAATGGACGTATATCGTCATCGCCGTGATCGCCGTCAATGCTGCCGTATTGTTGACCTGGCTGCGGCCCTGGCAGCGGCATGCGCCAATGGTGCCATCACAGATCGCATCCGCCACGATAGACCGGCATCCGGCGCCTGAGAAAGCAGCACCTGCTGCAACACCGGCTCCTGCAGAGACTGCGGCTGAACCACTGATGGTGGAGCCAGCCGTGCAAAGCCCGGCGGCGCCCGGGCCCGTGGAGAGCAAAGCGCCGGCACCGGTTCTGCGCTCGACGCCCCCGAGCGGCAAGACTATCGATTCACCCAAGCCATCTGAAGCAAAGACGTCGCCAAAAGCGCCCGGTTCATCCGCTTTGCGCGAGTCTGCCAAAGCGGGGAGCTCAGCAAAGATGGCAGCGCAGAGTCCGCCGGATTCGCCTGCCCCGGCAACTCCCGGCGCGACGGAAGCGAACGAATCCGGTGTCATCGCGTTCAACGAACTGCCGCCTTCTATCCGGCAGGAATTGGGCAGCATGACTGTCGCCGTGCATATGTACTCCGCGAAACCGGCGGACCGATTCGTCAGCATTAACGATCGGCCGCTGCGCGAAGGAGACGAAATCAACCCGGGGCTGATGCTGGAGAGAATCACCTACGATGGGATGATTCTCAGTTACAAGGGCTATCGGTTCAGGAAGGGCATCAACTAGCTGCGCCGGGGAAGAGAACGTGTGCGCTAGCGCGGGCTAAGGCGCCCTGCGGCGCTAGAGCGGGCGCTTGGGGCAAGGGGCCTAGTGCGGCACAAAGGGCATGCCGCATTACCTGCCGGCCCTGAAAGAAAACCGGAACCATCGCTCGCCAATAAGACGGCTAGCGGACCTTGGATGAAAATCAAGGATTGCTACGAGAAATCAAGCGCGCGGATGAGGCTGGGAGATGCCCATTGGTCTGCGCCGCGTCATGGGGAACCATCCCGCTAAAGGCTAAGCAGTGGACCGGTTCAGATGACGCCGATTTGCGCGAGCCTGCTTATCTCCGCCTCGTCCATCCCCAGCAATGTGCGCAGAACCTCACCGGTATGTGCGCCCAACAACGGCGGTGCATTCTCGTAGCGCACTGGCGTCTCGGACAATTTCATCGGGCTGGCAACCAGCGCAACGGTGCCGGCGAGCGGATGCGGCAGATCGACTTTCATGCCGCGATGTCGGACCTGCGGGTTTTCGAATACCTGCGCGATGTCGTTGATCGGTCCGCACGGTACGCCCGCGGCATCGAGCGGATCGATCCATTGCGCAGCCGACCGCTGCAGTAAAATCTCCTCGATGATGGGAATCAGCACGGCGCGATTGCGCACTCGTTGAGAGTTCGTCGCGAAGCGCGCGTCTTGCGCGAGATCCGGCCGGCCCGCAACCTCGCTGAATTTAGCGAACTGGCTGTCATTGCCGACTGCCAGAATCACGTATCCGTCGCGGCAGGCGAACACCTGGTAAGGGACGATATTGGAGTGGGCATTGCCGAAGCGCCTCGGTATCGCGCCGGACACCAGGTAGTTCATATTCATGTTGGCGAGCGCAGCGACCTGCACGTCGAGCAGCGCCATGTCGATGTACTGGCCGACGCCGGATTTCTCCCGCCACGTCAGCGCCGCCAGTATGGCCACGGTCGAGTACATGCCGGTCATCAGATCCGCAAACGCCACACCTACTTTTTGCGGACCGCCGCCGGGAAGATCGTCGCGTTCTCCGGTAATGCTCATCAGGCCGCCGAGGCCTTGGATCATGAAGTCGTAGCCGGCAAGATGGGAGAGCGGACCGGATTGGCCGAATCCCGTAATCGAGCAATAGACGAGACGCGGGTTAATGTCCTTGAGTTCCGCATAACTCAGCCCGTAGCGCTTGAGCGCGCCGACCTTGTAGTTCTCTAACAGGACGTCGGATTGCGCCGCGAGGGCGCGGATTATCGCCTGTGCTTCGGGACGCGAGATATCCAGGGTGACGGACTTCTTGGCGCGATTGGCGGCCAAGTAGTAAGCCGCTTCCCTGGTATCGTTTCCCTCACAGTCCTTGAGGTACGGCGGTCCCCAGCCGCGCGTATCGTCGCCCGTGCCGGGCCGCTCTATCTTGATCACTTCGGCGCCAAGGTCGGCTAGCGTTTGGCCGCACCATGGGCCGGCGAGGACGCGTGAAAGATCGAGAACGCGAACATGAGAGAGGGCCGTTGGCATGGTCAATTAGCCGCGCAGAATAGAAGAAGGCAAGAACACCTTCTACCACAAAGTGCCCGACCCCGGCGCTCCCCCGGGCATCGCGACGCGGCGCTGTGGGGCGCATTTTTTTGAGCGGGAAAAATTGTGTTAGGCTCACCGAAGACAGCAACACCGCCATCTGCATTGCGCAATTTGTGCGCGCCAGGGGAGACTCATGAAAGCCGTACTGTGCAAGGCCTACGGGCCGCCCGAATCGTTGGTCATCGAAGACGTGCCGTCGCTCACGCCGGGCCCCCATCAAGTCGTCGTGGCAGTAAAAGCGTGCGGAGTGAATTTTCCCGACACCCTGATCATCCAGGGCAAATATCAGTTCAAGCCGGAGATGCCGTTCTCGCCCGGTGGCGAGGTGGCCGGTGTGGTGAAGCTGGTCGGCAAGGAAGTGAGCGGCGTGAAGACGGGCGATCGGGTCACCGCCTTCACCGGTTGGGGAGGATTTGCGGAGGAGGTGCTGGCCGATGCAACGCGGCTGATTCCGATGCCTCCGGAGGCAGACTTCAAACTCGCCAGCTCGTTCGTGATGACTTACGGCACGTCGTATCACGCGCTCAAGGACCGGGCGCACCTGCAAGCGGGTGAGACCCTGGTGGTGCTCGGGGCCGCGGGCGGAGTCGGACTGGCTGCCGTAGAACTCGGTAAGGTAATGGGTGCCAAGGTGATCGCCTGCGCATCCAGTGATGACAAGCTCGCCGTATGCAAGCAGCGCGGCGCCGACGAACTCATCAACTATTCGCGCGACAATCTGAAGCAACGGCTCAAGGAATTGACCGGAGAAAAAGGCGTGGACGTGGCCTACGATCCGGTGGGCGGCGACTATGCGGAGCCGGTCATCCGCAGCATGGGCTGGAATGGCCGCTACCTGGTGGTGGGCTTCGCTGCCGGCGATATTCCCAAGATTCCCCTCAACTTGCCGCTGCTCAAGGGCTCCTCGTTAGTCGGCGTATTCTGGGGCTCCTTCACACGGTATGAGGCGAAGAAAAGCCAGCACAATCTGATGGAATTGCTGGGCCTACTCATGCAAGGCAAGTTGAAACCGCTCATTTCCGCCACCTATCCATTGGAGCGTGCCGCCGACGCCTTGAACGATATTATGCAACGCAAGGTGACCGGCAAAGTGGTTCTCGTCACCGAGTAGGGCGCTGCAGGCGAGCCGACAATAACCTTCCGAGGTGTCCATGTACCGAGTCTATGGCATGGCGTCGTCCGGCAATTGCTACAAGGTCTATCTGACGCTCAAGCAATTGGGACACGCTTTCGAATGGGTCGAAACCGACATCATGAAAGGCACCACCCGAACCCCTGAGTTCCTCGCCATGAATCCCAACGGCCAAGTGCCTACACTGGAAATCGAACCGGGCCAGTTTCTCCCCGAGTCCAATGCTATTCTTTGTTACCTGGCCGAAGGCACGCTGCTACTGCCCGACGACCGTTTCCAGCGTGCCCAGGTCATGCGGTGGCTGTTCTACGAGCAGTATAGCCATGAGCCGTATGTGGCGGTGGCACGCTTCATCGTGCATTTTCTCGGTAACCCGAGCGAGCGAAAGGGCGATTTGGAAATGCGCCACAAGCGCGGTTACCAGGCGCTCGATCTCATGGAGCAGCATCTCGCAGACAAGGAATTCTTTGTCGCCGAGCGCTATAGCATCGCCGACATCGCCCTCTATGCCTATACGCACGTGGCGGAAACCGGCGGCTTCGACCTGCGCGGTTATCCGAGGGTCAAGAATTGGTTGGCGCGCGTCCTGGCACAACCGCGCTATGTCGCCATGGCGCAAGGGATATGAAGAAGGCCGCTAAACGGCTCTGCGCCGGGATCACCGGACGCACTTTGATGAGCACTTCCCCATAGGAGACGCCCATGTCCGAAGTCGTGTCCTACTCCAGGCAGCGAAACATCGGCCTCATTACGGTTGATAATCCGCCGGTCAACGCACTGTCGCAGGCGGTGCGCGCCGGACTCGCGGAAGCGACTGCGCAAGGCATTGTCGATGATGAGGTCGCCGCATTGGTCATCTGGTGTGCCGGCCGCACGTTTATGGCTGGAGCGGACATTCGTGAGTTTGGCAGGGCACCCCGGGCGCCGCATTTGCCTGACGTCGTCCAGCTTATCGAGAATTCACCGAAGCCCGTGATCGCCGCCATCCACGGAACAGCGTTGGGTGGCGGCTTCGAAGTGGCGTTGAGCTGCCATTTTCGCGTTGCCCTGGCGAGCGCGAAAGTCGGCTTGCCGGAGGTAAAACTGGGGATCCTGCCCGGTGCCGGAGGCACGCAGCGCCTGCCGCGTCTGATCGGTGCGCGGGCTGCGCTGGAGCTCATCGCGAGCGGGACGTCCATGTCAGCGCAGCAGGCTTATGCCGCCGGCGCGATCGACGAAGTGGTCGATGGCGATCTGCGGGCGGCTGCGCTCAAATTTGCCGGGCACGTCGTTGCTGAGAAGCGCGCCATTCACCGGGTCAGCAGTCTCACCGCGAAGGTCGACGACCCCAATCTGTTCGAGGAATACGCCAAGGCCATCGCGAAGAAGAGCCGCGGATTGCTCGCTCCCTTGTATTGCATCAAGGCCGTGCAGGCTGCAACGGAACTACCCTTCGCCGAAGGGATGAAGCGCGAGCGCGAATTGTTTATGGAACTGCAGTCTTCGCCTCAGGCGCGGGCGCAGCAGCACGTGTTCATGGCCGAGCGCGAAGTGGCAAAAATACCCGGCTTGGCGGAGGAAACCGCGACACGGGAAATCAAGGCAGCCGGCGTGCTCGGCGCGGGCACCATGGGCGGCGGCATTGCCATGTGTTTCGCCAACGCGGGAATCCCGGTAACCTTGCTCGATACCAGCCAGGACAATCTCGACCGCGGCCTGGCGATTATTCGCAAGAACTACGCCGGCAGCGTCGCCAAGGGAAGCCTCACGCAGGCAGAGATGGATAAGCGCCTGGCGTCAATCAAGCCGTCGCTATCGTATGAGGCCCTGGCGGAGGCTGATCTGATCGTCGAAGCGGTGTTCGAGGAAATGGCGATCAAGAAGGAAGTATTCACCAAGCTGGATGCCGTCGCCAAGGCCGGCGCAATCCTCGCCTCCAATACTTCCTATCTCGACATCAATGAAATCGCTTCGGTGACCAGGCGCCCGCAAGACGTGATGGGCATGCACTTTTTCAGCCCCGCCAATGTGATGAAACTGCTGGAAAACGTGCGCGGTGAACGGACGGCAGCGGAGGTCTGCGCGACGGCCATGAAGCTCGGCAAAAGGATCGCCAAGGTGCCGGTACTGGTTGGCGTGTGTGACGGTTTCGTGGGTAACCGCATGCTCGCGAAGCGCACGCGCGAGGCGTTTTTTCTGCTCGAGGAGGGCGCGCTGCCCCAGCAAGTCGATCGCGTCCTGTACGATTTCGGCTTTCCCATGGGGCCGTTCGCAATGGGCGATCTGGCAGGGCTCGACGTGGGGTGGCGCAACCGCAAGGCCAAGCTGGACCGTCTGACTCCGCGCGAGCGGGCCTGCAACCTGATCGACAAGATTTGCGGGCTCGGCCGCTACGGACAGAAGACGGGCGCCGGCTTCTACGAGTATGACGACAAGCGCAATGCCAGCCCCGATCCGCTGATCGAGGAGCTGATCGTTAAGCACTCCGCCGAGCGGGGCCTTGCCCGGCGCACTATTAGCGATCAAGAAATACTCGAACGCTGTCTCTATTCGATGATCAATGAGGGCGCAAAAATTCTCGACGAAGGTATCGCGGCACGACCGTCCGATATCGATATTGTCTGGATTTACGGCTACGGCTTTCCCGTCTACCGCGGCGGCCCCATGTTCTATGCCGATCAGGCCGGCGTCGAAAATATTTTCGCCGCGCTGCTCAGATACCAATCGCAATTCGGTGCGCAGTACTGGCAGCCGGCTCCATTGTTGGAGCAACTCGCCAAGAAGGGAAAAGGTTTCTACTCCAAATAGCTGGACCGCGCATCGCCCGACCCGGCAGCGCTTGAAGTCCGCCCCCGGATCGCGTTACAGGCGAGCTGGGCGCCGCATTCTTGCGCGCCTGTCGCGCCGATGCACAGTGCCGGATCCGCCCGCAGCGCAAATGATTTGCAGCCGGATTGGCAGGCCGGTGACCGGGCTGAAATGGGAAAAAGGTCTTTGGCGCTCACACGCCAGGCCGCTCGAGCCCCACGGATGCGCACCAGCGTAACTCGTGGCCAACGGCATCGCTCGCTCCTGCGCGCGTAGGAGAGCGTCCAGGCGATCAGTCCGAGGGTAATGCCGTTGACCAAGAATGGCGACAGCGCGAGCACTTGAGTGATCGAAAGAACGCGGACCATCATGCTGCGCAACGCAAACTCGCCGGCCCAAGCCACACCCCACAGCAGCGTAATGACGCGAAAAGTCCTGCGCGTGCCGGCGGGGGGTTGCCAGCGGGCGTTGAAGGCATCCCTGGTAAGGCAATCGTTGCCGGTGCTCAGCTGCCGCCGCTGTAGAACAGCAAGGGCCGCGGCCGTAGCGCTGTTGCAGCGAAAACAGACTCACCAGTCCTAGCGCACCGGTCACATACGACTCGCAGATCAGCAAGCCCTTTCGAGTCGCCTCCTATCAGCGTCGCAATGATGCTGACGGGAATCCCGATCAGCAACGATGACCCCGACAATGTCGAGGCGCCGGCGGTGCACGATCGTTGCTATGCCGTTCCAGGCCTTTTAAGCCTCGACGAGCAGCGCCTGAGGTCAATTAATTTTGCCGTCCTACGTAGCCGCCGCTGGCTGCAGATTCCGAGGCACGGCGACCCTACCCCCCAAAGCTAGCGGTGCGATTCGTTCGACAGAAGATAGGGCGGACCGACTTGTGACGGCCATTGGCGTGAGCGGGCGCGCTAAAGCTCATGTTCCCAGCGCGCTTGCTACTAGACGCTCCGCTCGCGCAAGGTTCGCCCCGAGTTCTGTCGGAAGCGAATGTCTCTCGATGATGTACGCGGCAGTATTGAAGCTGACCGTCACTTCCCCTGGCAGCGCTTCTGAGATAAAGGCCTTTAGAGGTAAGTCGAGCCCAGAGCTCGGGCGAACCAGCATGAGCGGGGTGCCAGCTCTGGGGTTGCCGAAGATGATCAGCGTGGCGGGTGGCATCGTAAGACCAACCCCCGCCGCCTCGGCCTGCTGATCGACGACAGCGAAGACCTTGATGTCATGCTCCTCGAACGCTGACAGCAAACGCTGCAACGTATCGGCGAACGAGTAAGGGCTCCCGATACTCAGCATACCTCGATCGGCGGGACGAGGCTCATCAGGAATCATCATTTAAACTCAACAAGCTAAGATCGGGGACGTGCCGACGGGTTTGATGCGATTGCAGAACTTTTCCCTTCATGGGTCTGTCAGCAATGAATCAATATTCATGACAGTTCGACGATATCCGAGTTCCCGGACCATCGCCACTTTGGGATATTGGCCGCCAGGCGTTATTTGGCGGCAAAACAATAGAATAGACCGTCGCCACCTGTGCTGCGCAGATCCGCCTGGCTGCACCCGCCGTCGGGCCCCCGTGACGGGTGCGCCGAATTCCACGATTTCGACGCCTCGTCGTCGCGCAAACCCTGCCGGTCAATATGCCCGACTATCGCCGCCCCATGGGTCGAGCTGGTCCAATTGCGACAGCTTTTGTCCTCCCCGGGTGGAAACGCTCGACCTCCTGGCTGCGAGCCGGTGAGCGCATCGTGCTTGTTGGGAGTGTCGCCGCGGCCATTGACCATGTCACCGTTTTCGGTCAGAGCGGTCTGCTTGGTGAGATTGTTGGTGCCATGCAGTTCGTCGACGTCTTTGGCGATGATGGCGCCCTTGCTGTTTTGCCACGGGCCCCGGCCGATACGATCGCGGGCGTTGACCGCAGGCTGACCGCTAGCCGCTTGGGTGCTGAGGTAGGCTCGCCAGACGTGCTCGCCGGCACCCACCGCCTGCGCGAGCTGCTGACAGTGCTGATCCGCGCCCTCCAAGCCGCCGAGATCGGCACCCCTACCGGAACCGGAACTGGTCACAAAAAAGGTCATGTTGGGTTGCTGCGCATGCGCACTGCCGTATAAGCCAAGCGACAGTACTGCTGACGTCAGCAGGATGAAAAAGCGTGTGCTAGCGATCATGTGCTCCTCCTCCACGCTCACCAACTCCGTCGGACCGCCAATGAGCCAAGCGGCCACACTGCTATGAACATTAATTATGAACGACAAACAGCAAACAGGCACAGGGCACGGTCATCGGCACGGTCATCGACCGCGATGGAGGACCATGAAAGTCGAGCTTGATACGCGTAAACTCCGGGCGAGCCGGCCGAGACGCTGAAGGCAGTCCCGCCATCGTGAGTCGCGCCGCGGCATAGTTGGCGATCATGCGCCCGTAAAGGTCAGTGCGACCCTCAACGCGCCGCAAAGCGGCGGTGACTCGGGCCAGCTGGCCCGGAAAGCGACTCGATTGACTTGATCAACCGAGTTTCACCGATCAGACGGGCGCTGAACGGTTTGATTCTCGGCGCGGTCTGGTTCGGCGACCGAGCCGAGACTCGAATCTTTCAGGCAATCCCGTTGATAGGGTCTCTTGCCAACGTCCGGTCTGGGCCTATCTCGATTGTGCGCACGAGCCACGCGTATTGGCTGCATCGCGCCCGACATGGTGACGCGCGATCGCCGACCTGCTAGCGACCCTTCGCGTCTCCCGAAAGCGTAAGGCGGAACTTTAAGTTTGACGCAAGCGGCAGCAACCGACTTGCCGGTGGCTTCCGCTCGACTGAAGGTTGGGCGCCATCAACGCTGCGAGCCGACAGCTTTACGCCAGGTTCGCATCGGCGCATGAGCACGCTTCCCTGTGATGTGGGCCTTGGCGCTCACTTGATTTGACCGGGATGCGCTCATTGAGCATAAAAGGGACCCCCGTCAGCTGGCGTCCGTTGCCCCATTAACACAGTCTGGTGTCGGAGGGTGGCCTGTTCCTCCGGTCGTTTACGTCGCGATCGGGGTTGGCAATCAATACCTTCCATTCTCGTCGCTGCCAAGTCTCAACGCTTCTATCCTTTAATCAATAGGTTATGTGTGCGCCCAGCCCTATCACCCACGGTTATGGCGGCCATCAAAAGATACGATTGGATCACCAGGTCCGAGTCGATTATTGTAATGGTGCGGTGCAGCAATGGTTGCCCGCAGGCAGTTCGACGATGA
>JGI12635J15846_10002653_pt1 | contig 15632 bp, 20 predicted proteins | sample BlaSpr_A8_OM2_M2_FD_15846 | JGI IMG/M metagenome (IMG submission 15846) | reverse complement strand
GTCGTCGATTACGGTGGCCTTACGTTTTGAGGATGAGGCAGTTCCAGAGGCCTTGGTACGACGGGTTCTCGTTTTCGTCTCTTCGACTGCAGGGGCTGTGGCCGTTTTGGCTTTCCGGGCTGAAAGAGATGATGAGCACAAATATAGGGAAGAGGGTTCCGAAACTGAGGACTTACTCGTGGCATGCCGGACTGAAATGGATAGTGAGTAAACATAATATTCAGGAGTAAGATGAACTAAAAACTGACCAGAGGAGTTGGAACAGGAGATGTGGAGCTTGGAACATCCCTCGCAAGATTTTCCGGCTACTCCACGACAGGGGACCCCCTTTGATGCGCAAGTGTCGCATGTGGACCCGGGGACAGCTGGGTAGGGTTTCCCCAACCCAACCACCTCGGCAAGGATGCCGGGATCTTCAGCAGCCAATGACTTTACCCTCTTCACCAACTCCTCCTTCTCCCGTCTAGCCACCTCCTGTGCCGCCAGCAGCTCCTCCTGCTCCTTCTGCCTCTGCCTCTGCTCCTGCTCAGCGAGAAGCCTCTTGTTGGCCTCCTCCAGCCGAGCAGCTTCCTCCCGTTCACGTTCCCTCCGCTCTACAACGGCCTCGAATTCCCGCACGCAAGCGTCGACAATCTCCTGCATGTCCAAGATGCGGGTGTTGTACCGCTCGGCTAGTGTGGGGTCGGCGGCCTTCAACCTCCTGATCATAGTATTCTGTAGAATTGTTACTTTTAGTATCAACCAGACAAGTATAAATCAATAACACTCACTGTGCCCACCTCCAGCCACACTCGTGCCTTTTGTATGTCCCAGTCACCATGTTCATCTGGGCCCGGCGTGTTCTCAAGGTAATTCCGAAGCGGTTCCTCGTAATCCGAATGGTCTCCGGGTTGGATATCAACCAGCGGGTTGGCCCAAGCTGGATGCATAGTCTTGACTGTTGACGCGTCAACGTCATCCGTGTCCATCTTCCCCGGGGAAGAGACGGGATGCATGTGATTTGGCGTGGGAGACGCGCGGGGCGTTTTCGGACGGTCGCTTGCACCGTCAGCGTCGTTGGGTACTTGTGTGGACATTGGGATGGTGGATAGAGGGAATAACCAAGGTGAGTAAAACGACCTAGCAACAGAACGGATGTGCCACGTGGCATTGCCAAGTTTGGACATCAGCCACACTTCTTAAAGCAGGATGATTCCACTCTGTTCCTGTACCCACTTATTCTTCAAGTGTATCGAAAATTAGTACTATACACCACATTAACATTTATTTTATTGCCTTTAGTTGCATAAAAGCATATATTTGTATATCCGCTGTATATATGCAATGAATCTCAATGCTTCTGGTGTTGGGAATGACTGGCGATACACTGGGATGTTCCCTGACACCTCGCAGTTACTGTAGATTAATCCTATTCGGCCCTAAGAGCATTTCAATTTGTTATCGAAGTCTTCACAATGTAAGTTGAGAGTATCCGGATGATTCCGGTGGCACGACCATGATATCCGACCATTCAAATACACTGGAAATACATTTGTCGGATTCCCGGAGGTTCCCTAGTAATGTTAAATATGTTCCGGTGCTACCAATGGACACCCACTTCCACTAAATGCCATATTTTCCAGAGGGAGCTGTGCTATTGAAGTGTTCGGAATTCCCAGAAATGAATTGGAGTGTTTGACATGAAACCCTTACAAAGGAGAGACTATATTTGAGAGCACCGGGACCAATGATTGTAACTAATCCTCTACCTCCTGGCCTTCTTGGGTGCNTTGGGTCCTATTTCTTCCCCACCTCTGCGCCTTTTCCCCNGGGCACTACATGTAAGAAGTTAGCCAATTAATGTGCAATCCATNGCCTGCAACACTTACNGAGAANGTGCNGTAGCAGGACCTTGTTTATCTTTGGACCGTGTTGCTCTGGCACTAGTTGTAAGATATTAGCCACCAAATGTAAACTAAATCATAAACATTACTTACGGGGAAGGTGCTGGCACTTTCTGCCCCCCATCACCACCCCTGGACCTTGTTGCCCGGGCACTAACATGAAATATGAGGGAAAGGCTTTCGAACCGACAATGAGTATCACTCACAGAGAAGGAGCTGCCGCTATCAACTCCCACATTGTGGCTATCTCCCCCAGCACCCTGGTCCATTCTTTCCCAGCCCCACTTTTATCCGCCCACCAGCGCATGCCAAGAACAAGCATTGCAATTCCCACCTTCCCATTCCTGCACCAGGTAAAGGCCAAGAGACGATCGACTTCCCGGTCCTGCTTGATCCCAAGCCCGTCCCACCATTTCCGCATCTCATCACCAAACTGCTCTGTCAGAATGTTGGCATCAAACTCCGCCTTGGTAATCTGAGCTTCCCCCCATGCCTTGAGGGCCGTAGGGACATCAGATGACTGAAGCTCATCAATTCCCATCATGTTTCTGCCGGCCTTTGCCAAGGTGATCTCTGCAGCAAGCCACTTCCGTGCAAATTCATGCCAACTTTCACCGAGGCTATCCCACTCTGGACGAAGCAAACCAAGGTCCTCTCGAATTGCGGAAAGGGCGGCTGGTATACCCGTTAACCCGACGCTGTCATACAATATCAGATGACTTGTCCTCCAGTTGAACAGAATTAATGCGCTCACCGGATGACCCTTTTCTTCTCTTTTCCTCCCACCATGCTAGCTGAGTCCCCTGCTTTCGCATTGACCCCACCATCCGACTTGGGAGTCTCTTCGTCCTGTATGTGGACTGAATTGAGGAGTTCTTGACACCCCACCCGAACTTTATCCCAGTCCGCAATTGTGAGTTTGCTGTTTTGAATATGCGCCGGATAATTCTGGGAGTTTTCTTCATCCGTAAACAGCACTCTCTCCAACTCACGAAGAGTCAGCCCCAACACCAAGAGTGTTTTTTCAACACGGCAATAACCTGCAGGCTGATCATCGAAGAGAGCCAAGGGATTTCCCTTTAGCCAGGACATGACATGCGACAATGATCCCGGGCCAGTCGTCTCATGGAATGTAGCAGGAAGGTGCTCCTCTCCATAACCCCAATGACCCCAATCAGGTGCAGGGCGCCCGACCGCATTCACTCTGATATCCGGCTAAAAGCATTGTCAGTATTTACAACATTCAAATCAAAACACCAAAGCTTACATTCGCCGTATCCAGCAACTTGACAAGCATTTTATATCCCTTGTCACTGGACAATGACTTCAAAAATAGTTTCCGGAGCGGTGGTTCCACTTGCGCCGGAGTAGTTGGCACCTCAATGATGTCCTCTTTGCCTCCGACTCCCTCATTCACGGATTTTCCCTTTCCGTTTGCACCCTGACGGCCCCGGGACACAGCCTCCTCCTCCTCCTCATCACTGTCGCCACCATCATGGTATCCGTCTGCTGTAGGCTCTCCTTCGCTTCCGCCATCCCCATTGAACCCCTCAACCCCACCCTCATTTTTCTTTGCTCTACTGGCTCTGCCATGTTTGGCTACACCCTTTCCTTTGGCAGCACGACGTGTCTGGGATTTAAGGTGCTCCTCATCACCATCACCCTCATCATGGTCATCATCTTCCGCGGTGAAGCCTTCGCCACCTCCATCTCGGCCATCGGCAGGATCTTCATCCTCTTGAAAGACCTGACGTTGAGGCTTTAAAAATTTGAGGGGCCATGTCTTACCAGCTTCTTGGCGTTTGTACCAATGGCTTAAGAAGGCCATGACTGCCTGCTGCGACATTCGGGATGGGTCATCGAGGGTATATTTGCTGAGTTGACTTTTCTCAACAATATGCGCATCCTTGTTGGTCCGGAAGGCAGTCCAAGGGACCCGACCGAAAAGGTTTTGAAATTCTGAAGTTGACTTGTGAGACGATGGATTGAGAACAAGGGCGACACATTCACTTACTCCGGACTTCCCCAGCGTAGACCCTCAACAGACGCTTGAGCTGTTCCAGGGGAGTGTTGGAGTCAATCGCAGGTAAGAGTGGATAATTATCCTCCTTCCGGAAGGTCAGTACCAATCTGTCCTCTGCCCGGTCCGCCTCATCATTATCCTCCTCACCGTCATCATCATCATCGGCAAGGAACTCTACAAGAATCCGGTTAGTACAAATCCGCCCCAATGCGGGTGATCAAGACATCACTCACCTTCTGCCCAGTCCCTCCACATGTCCAAAATATTGCCGGGACCATTCCGCCAGTCTGGTTTTTCCACGGTAAAAGTGGATCCCTTGGTTTCAAACCTGGAGCCCCATTACGTCAAAAGAAAGTTGGAAGGGTGGACCGGGTGTAACTTACTTGGCGAGAGAACCATTTCCCTCATCGTTCCGGTACTGTACAAGCATGAATACCGTGACACCCATTTCTCGTTGAGCGGTCTCCATAAACTTTTTCACCAGGCCAGAAAGTCGCTTGGAGGCCCTGTTATGGCCTCATGAGTCATTCTCCAAATGATCATATACTAGAGTTACGCACTTCTGCTGAATCTCCTTTGGCGGTGTTTCCCTGTTCCAAATGTCTGCAATCTCCTGGCATTCTGCTAGCTCGTCCGCAGACAATTCCTCAATTAGAGCGCTAAGGGCCGTGGCGTAAGTCCGAAGAGTAGCTAGACCGTCCCCGGTGTATTCCCGGATAAGTCTCCGATAGATTTCATTGAGCCGCTTCCCGTGAAGTTCGGCAGCAACAAGTCTCCTGTTCCACACCTTTCCGGGCTTATTTTTTCGGCCCTTTCCTTGAGACTTTGTGGAAGTATTTGCGACATCTCCAACAACCCTTTTAGCCTCATTTCCGAACCAGACACCAACGGCCTACAGCATATGATTAGCACTTCCCTTGATTTAAAACCTCAAAATCACAACAAACCTTGTTCAATTCACCAGGCAAATCAGAAGCAGAGGCAGCCTCCCTGATTTTGTTGGCGACATCGTTGATAAGTTGGGTTCGGGCTTTATTTTTTCCATGGTCGTTTGAACGTAGATATGCCTGACAGTTGTCCAGAAGGATGTTTTTAAATGAATCACGGACCCATTTTTTACCCATTGTAGCAGCGTATGGATACCTGGATGAAGATATTGGTGAGGATGGATTTTTGAAATGGTGATGGGAAAATGCGGACTAAGATAGGTTGATTTTGGAACCTAAGCATCCCGTGGCCACTGAGGGATACCATTTCCGGTCACCATTTCCCTTTTTGGCCGTTCCCTTTCTGTCCATTTTTGGCCGGAATCACGATCATGTGACCCAAAGCGTGGGTATATGAACTCTGTTGATCATCTGGAACTTTTTTCCCTAACTACCATGATCTCATAGTCAAAGTCCCTCATCCCGCGGTTACACAGGTGGTTGTGGACGCACAACCTACCCACTGTGTAGAGGTGGTGACGAAGAGGTCATGTGGTTCACTGGTCTTGGGGCCTTCTCATGTCCTTGTGCCGCGTTGTGTGTCAAAGCGAACGTGTGTGCACCTGGGTCTCAGTTGAGTTCTGGGGGTTTTCTTTCTGGTGCCGTGTTGTGTGTTAAAGCCAACACGTGTGCACTTAGTGCGTTGGGAGCATCATCCGGATCTTCCGGGTGGGCTGAAGGATCATCCCTTGTGCCGTGTTGTGCGTAAAAGCGAACATGTGTGCACTTGGGTGACACTTGAGTTCTGGGGGTTTCACCTTGATGCCATGTTGTGTGTTAAAGCCAACACTGTGCACTTGGTGCGTTGGGAGCATCATCCGGATCTTCCGGGTGGGCTGCAGGATCATCCCTTGTGCCGCGTTGTGCGTAAAAGCGAACGTGTGTGCACTTGGGTCTCACTTGAGTTCTGGGGGTTCATCTCTGTGCCGTGTTGTGCGTTAAAGCCAACATGTGTGCACTTAGTGCATTGGGAGCATCATCCGGATCTTCCGGGTGGGCATTAGCAGCGTCCGGATTTTTTCCCGTCTTCTTTCCGTTTTCTCCGGTAAGTTTCGTCTTTCACCTGAAGATTTCCATCTCATCAACATTTGCCAGAAAATTATGGGAGAGTCAATGGAGTCTCTTAACTACGTCTGTAATCCTCCTGGTTAGTGGTCTTCATCGCCTTGGCATGTACTTACTATCATTTGCCAGGGCTATGCATGTTCCAGATCGCCGGGAAATTCCTGGGAGCATTCTGGTTTGACGCGTGAGTCTTTCGTTCTTCTCCTCTGCTAGTTGATAGTTATTGGCATTTAGGCGTCATCATTCCGGATTGTAGGATTCGACCTTGCCTATAGTGATATGATATTTACGTTGCGCGGATACTCTACGGACACTTTCCGGACATCACGGACTCTACAGGGACACTCTTCATACATAGATTTTTTATGGACACTCTTCACGGACACTCTTCGCGGACGTTCTTCCTAACCTATAGACTGCATTTACCTCATGGACTATCCACAGACACATTGTACGCCTTACCTTACATTACTTTCTCCTGGTGCTCTGGATAAGTGGAGATGTTGGGCCCCATCTTCACTTTTCCTGGGCTTCCAGTTCCGTGGTTTTGGTTTTTTTACTTTTGTTACTTGTTTTCCATTTTTACTTACTTTGTTGCGCTCTCCGGTCATGTAATCAATATCTCTTGTTCATGTCAATAGGTGATGGAAATTGTGAGAATCTATGATCTTTGTTCGGATTTGCTTACGTAAGCACCTTCCATTTAAGGCAGTCTGAATTGTTCTCTTTTGCCACCCCTACATCTCTTGGATTGTACATCATCCGTTGTGCCGCCATCCGCCAATCAGTATGCGTAAGAAGAAGACTTCTCACAATGCAAATGATGTTCCCCCGAAACAAATGTCCACAGGTATAGATATGGATCCCGTAAACAACAATCAGTTGCGTGATGATGTATGGAATCGACTTCGTGATCGGCTGAAGAATGTGCCTAATGAAGGGACCGCCTTGTAAGTCCATAAATATTTGGTCCGGGTCTCTTTCTAACGTGACTTGCAGCAATCCATCCGCAAACATCCCTCAGTCGTCAACTCCAGCCAATCAAACGCTATCTGGACACCCCACATATCCACAAATCAGCTCACTGCATATCTCTGAATCCAATCCAAGAAACTCAGAAACTCGCGCTGAGTCTCCCCCGCATGTTGCCAGCCGATTTGATAACCCATCGGAGAGCCGGATCTTTGGCAGGGATATGAGACGTCTTGTGAAGGTTGTTCATGCAGCCATCCTGAATCCTGGTGAGTCCATGGAGACTATAAGCACCATCTTCTACAGCTTCATTCAAATTTCGGATACAGTGTATGTACCTTGGGATGTTCAAGAATATTATGTGGAATGTGTCAAAGCTCGGGCGGAGAAACGTGAAAAGAACAAGTTCAGATTCCCCGCTCCGTCATTTGGGAGTTACGACCATCCTCTGACCATAGTGGACATAAGAGGCCGGATAGTCCTATGGTATCTTCCGGGGTTATTATCGATTAAGCAACAGGTGAGCCTGAAGAAGTTCAACCATTGCCCGGAATCTAATTGGTGCAATAGTCCGCCTTACGACACGGAACCCTAAGCATATCGCAGCTACTGCAGAAATCTGTCCGGAAGCATGTTGCCGGGAAATCTGCTCCAAACTGGAGGATACACAAGAAGAACTTTGTTAGACGACTCCCAGCACGAATCTGCGAACCTGGTGCGGTAACATTTTCTGCAGGTTGGTTTGCACAGGCACATCAGGTATGCTTTCAACTTTTTATCTATAGCCATGGATTCGCTGATCAAGTACATAGTCTGAAGCATATCCTTTGAAACCATCCGCAAACTTCCAACCGAATCAATTGCCTTTGGGCGGTTCTCGCTGGTTGAATGCTACCAAGCAAGTTGAGAGATTCTTGAATCTGACCCTATTGCTTATCCATCCCGATCTGTTCGAATCCGGAGTCCAGATGCTTAAGGCGCTCCAGGTCTTGGAGACCACAAAAGCAATTGCTTGTGAATGGCAATCAATTTATACGGGAATTCAGATTATCAGCAACCGTATAACCCCCAGGCACCGTGACTCAAAGGGGCGACCAGAGTGGTTTGACCTCCTTGCTAGTTTCTGTGGTGCTGGCTCCAAACCCCACCTTTTGGTTGAGGATCTTGGATTGGATTTGGAATATTCCTCTGGAACTGTTGTTGGCCTTTGTGGCACAGTTTTTGAGCATGAGGTCCAAGCATGGGGTGGTGGTGATAGGGTTTGTTATGCTCACTTCATGCGGGAGGCCGTTCGGAGACGATTGGATGTAAGTCCCGCCGGGTGGGTACAACAGAGCATATATGGGAAGCATCTTCCGGCGGCGATCAGGGCTTCAAAAGGATTTGTCATGTAGGAATGCACAGATATGGTTTTGTAAAGGAACGTGGGCTTCGGATGTGGATTCCGGATTTTGTATATGGGAAGGCGGCGATCAGGGCTTCAAAAGGATTTGTCATGTAGGAATGCACATTGTAAAGGAACGTGGGCTTCGGATGCGGATTCCGGATTTTGATTATCATGATTGTCAAACTGCGTTCTTTGCACAGTATTGCCATGGGCAGGCTTAAGCAAAAGAGGTCTACTGGACATTCCTTTGTCGAACTTGTTGAAACCGAGGGTAGACGAGGTTCCACCGTGCGGGAGCGAGTTATTCCTTCCTCTCCACTTAAAAGGAGGGCAAGTGCCTCACCGTCAAAGTCACGATACCTCACCCCAAACACCGGTGAATATCCTTCGACACAGAATGACGATCCTCCGACCCCAAAGAGAAAGCGATTTGGGCAAAAGGTAAGCACACTCTGGCATACATGGGATTGCGCAATTACTGAGATGCTCATCCAGAGTCAAAACGACTTCCTGAGGGAATGGGTGAAATATAGAAATATTTACCTTCAAGAAGTCCTGAGCTTAGAGGCGCCTCCTCCGGACACCCGATGCTTTTCCTGTCAATCACGACCCGGGTTATACAGATGTACGGATTGTATCGGGGATCGACTGTCATGTTCGGAATGTTGCTGCCGGCTGCATCAGTTGACCCCGTACCATCGTATTAAGAGATGGAATGGTGCATACTTTGAGCGATCGGACCTGGTATTCCTTGGTCTGACGTTACATGTCGGGCATGGCGGGCAGGAATGCCCTTCTTACAGTGCCTCATTGAACGGGCAGAGTAATATGGGTTCCGGAGTTGATCCGGAAGATACGGAAGATGAGTGGGAGGATGAGACGGTTGTAAATCCATTGGATGATGGTGACGGCGGGTTTGATAGAGTGGGAGGAATTGCATTTGCCCACCCTGAGGGTCAAGCGTTGTGGGGTCCAGACATTCCGGGAACATACCGATTAGTTGTGGTTACATCCACTGGAATCTTCAGGCGTCGGATACGATGGTGCCAATGTCCCGGAGCTGCAGACAAGCATATTCAACTGCTACGTTTACAACTATTTTCGGCCACCATCAAGAGGCCTTCAACCGCATTCACCTTTGACGTTTTGGACCACTTCCACATTGATGCCATGGAGTGCAAGACTGCCGCGTTGAATTTTTATAATAAACTGAGACGTCTCACCAGCAATGCCTTCCCCGGCGGAGCCCCGGTAAGTTGGTGGTTGGAATGTTCAAAGCTCAAAATTGATATACCTCTTCTAGAACCGATATCGTGAGCTGATGCGGGTATCCAGAGAGTGGAGAAATCTTCAAGCGCTGAAAAGATCTGGACTAGGACATGAGCCGAATCGTCGTAGGAAACCCGGAGACCTGGCCCTATTCTGCCCGACATGCCCACAACCCGGTATAAACGTCCCACCGAGGAACATGTGGTTAGAGAATGAGAAGTAAGTGCATATGGTGGTCATTCCTGACTCTAATTCAAATGTTTGCAGGGTTCTGTATAGACCGTCCTTTGTAATAGACGGTAATTTCAAGTTGCAGCACTTGGCAATGAGACGGCCGGATGATGATGTGTTCTTGCGAGATGGACAAGGGCACATGGTCGGTCGAGAACCCTATCGGACGCATCTCACCAACACCGTGGAACGGTTGGAGGTGGGTGATATGTTCAATCACACGGGGCCCGATACAAACATATTTACTGCATTTAGAAGTCCCGTTGTAGCAATCATCGAGCTGTAAACGGGCGGAATGCAGATTGCAAAAACTGTGATTCCACCGGAATAGGTGGATCCGCCTGCGCACGCCATGGGGCCTTTGTACCACACTCCTTGGTTGATTTCCAGAAGGGCGAAAGGTAGATATCATGCAGCTGCCGTCAGTTAAATACGAAGTGACTCTGGTTATGTAGACAAATGAACATTGACTTTTCGGTCTGTCAGGCATTGAACCATATTGAAGGGTCTGAGTCCGGATTGCTGATTTACGATGTATGCTGTCAATGGGTCTTGCATTTCAAAGAGAGAGTTGCCAAGGGAGAGTTCCTGTCGCTATGGGAACACTTCAAGCTCACTCCGGCGGTCGGAAAGTTCCATCTGGGAGCACATATCAAGGAGTGCTTCTACAAATATTCTCTAAACTTTATAGAGGGATCGGGGCAGATTGATGGAGAGATCATGGAGACCCTATGGTTCATTATGGACAAGGTGTCGGGTATGACCAGGTCAATGTCATGGGCCCATCGACAGGAGATGTTGGATGATTACATGGAGGATGGGAATTTTAAAAAACTAGTCCGGAGTGGTAAGTTCTCCCACGGATTAACTCCGGTCAACGCTCTGACCATCACCCAGTGGACGCATTGGTGATTAAATGGAACCGGGCCAAGAAAGGACTGGAAGAGACTGGGAATGCCTATGAGGAATTAACTGTGAGGCTGGACTATGACTGGATAGATGCTTGGACAGAGCAGGCAGAAACGGCCGCAGTGGAGGGAGGAGATAGTCTCAAGATATACAATGTGGATGTTGAACATGGTGAAGTGATACTGACATAAGAATTCAAACCCGCCACTGATACCGCTCCGCAGAACCCTCTATGGCTGAGATCCGCTTGCAGCTGGCAGAAACAGAGTCTGATGCCGGGAATATGTCCGGAAGTGTAGCATGGCTTGCGGAAGGACTCAATATTGAGAAGTCTCAGTAAGAAATTTGTATCCGGTACATTCGAAATGTTACTCATGCTTGAATTAGGGTTGGCTTGCAAAAGCATATTTCAACCCTCAGGCGAAAGCCATCAGCAGCGGAGAAAGCGGAGCTCCTGGAACGTCGTCGTCGTCTGATGTTGAGGATAACCTCATTTGAGAGGAAGGGAAATGCTTTCCTCAAACTAGATGATGATGTCTGGTGGGCAACAGAAGTTAACAGAGAATCACCGGAGGATGATGACAGCTACTGTTCGGAGGACTCTGATGCCGACAATGTGCCAGATGATATGCCGGAGACTAAGGCACTGGCCCTACCTTCTTCATTAGCACCCGGAGAGATTGAGCGGCTCGGATTGGGTGATCTGGCTGGGCAGGAAGCTGCATTACGACGGGGTCAAATCAATGATGCTCTTGAAGGTTTGCGAATGGCGCTTGGAGAGAAGTCACTCTTATTCCGCACGGAGATCCGGAATTCCAAGAGCCAGAGGACATCTCTGAGGGCATGGCAAAATGTCAACAAACAGGACTTGGTGGCCAGGCGCCACAAACGTGCCTATGATCGTGCACGAAGGGCATTGATAAGGTTAGATGTTGACAGGGACTACCTGTCAACATTGCGAGACATCACTCCAGGAGATATGCAGATGGCAGGGGATGTCACTGAGGAAAATAGGATAGGACAGAGGGCCAGCACACTAGCGTGGTTCTGGAGATTAGGGAGTGATGCGGCGATGGACGAGGTAGAAGTGAATCCCAGGATGAAAGAATGTGAGTGTGCATGGACATCAATCCTGAGTATTCTCTAAGAAGATTACAGTTTATCGTGTGAATTGGTTGAGAGCCAAGGCTCGGTATACTCGATGGGAAGAAGAGCATAACGTGGTAAGACATGAAATGCAGTGGACAGTGAAATATTTTCAGTACCAGGAAAAACAATGGCTGGAAAGGCTAGTGGGTGGTGATGATGATGATATAGGAAGGGCTGTAGGTTTGCAGTGTTATGCTGCAAAACAGGCCGGACTATGGAGGGCATTCTCTGAAAAGGCAATGGCACGGTTCAAGGTAGAAATTCCAGAGCTACAATTTGGAGACTGGTGAATAATGACCGGAAAGTGTAATGGTGGTGATGCAATGAATCAATCTTGTTGGGAGACTTGACTTACTATGAGGCCACCAGACTACATCACCAACTATGAATTAAACTACAATAAGCCCACTTACACTTCTGTGATGAATATAAGACCATGATGAGGCCACTGGAGATATTCTGAAGTCCAATATTGACCTACCTTGAGCCCACCCAACCACTGCACAGTTGAATATTGGTCTCCCATAAGCTCCCCGGACCACAGTTAAATATTAGACAATCATGATCTCACCATACCACCTCAACTGTGGAATATTGAATTGCCTTGAGCCCACCGGACCAACTCTACATTTGAATGTTAAAATACCATGAGCTTACTGGACCAAGTCCACTGTTGAATATGAGCTCACCGGACAAAGTCCACAGTTGAGTATTAGACTCCCATGAGGTCATCCAACCTAGGCCACAGTTGAATATTAGAGCTCACCAAACCAACTCTACATTTGAATATTAAACTGGCTTGAGCTCAATGGACATTCTCCACAGTTCGATTGTCATGGACTGACCAACAACCTGCACAGTTGAATATTAGACTCCCATGAGCTCACCTGGACCACCTCCACACCTAAATATTAAACCGCCATGAGCTCACCGGGCATGCTTCATATTTAGCCATTAGACTACCTTGAGCTCACCGGACCTCCTTCACAATTAAATATTAGGCTCCCATAAAGTCCCCGGATCAGGTCCGCAGTTGAATATTAGACTCGCATAAGCTCAGCGGACCACCTCCACATTTCACTATTAAACTACCATGAGCTCACCCGACGTAGTCCATGCTTGAATATTAGACTGCCATGAGCTCACCAGATTAAGTCCACATTTGAATATTAAACTGCCATGAGCTGGCTTGACATTCTCCAAGTTTGCTCCCATGAGCTCACCAGATATCCTCCACTGATGAATATTAAACTGGTATGAGCTCACCGGACATCCTCCACAGTTGGATGTTAAACTCCCATAAGCTCCACTGACCTGCTCCACATTTGAATATTAAACTTCTATTAGCAGCCTGGACCTCCACAGTTGCATATTAGACACTGATAAGCTCACCGGACCACATTCATGGTTGAATGTTGAACTCCCATCAGCTCACCAGACCTTCTCCACATTTGAATATTAAACTCCTATGAGCTTACTGGACCACCTCCACATTTGAATATCCAACTCATATGTGCTCACCCGACAGTTGAATATTAGACTACCATGAGCTCACTGGACCACCTCCACAGTTGAATATTAAGTTCCCATGAGCTGGCCGGACGTGCTCCACATTTGAATATTGAGCTCCCATGAGCTCACCCGACCACATCTACAGTTGAATACTAGACTCCCATGAGCTCACCGGACGTGCTCCACATTTGAATATTGAGCTCCCATGAGCTCACCCGACCTAGTCCATAGTTGAATATGAGATCACCTTGAGCTCACCGAACCAAGTCCACAGTTGAATATTAGACTACCATGAGCTCACCGGACAAAGTGCATAGTTGAATATTAGACTCCCATGAGCTCACCCGACCCAGCCCACAGTTGAATATCAGACTACCATGAGCTCACCGGACCACCTCCACATTTGAATATTAAGCTTGCATGAGCTCACCGTACCAAGTCCGCAGTTGAATATTGGACTATCATGAGCTCACCCAACCTACTCCACAGTCGAATATTAGATTACCATGGGCTCACCGGACAACGTCCACAGTTGAGTATTAGACTACCATGAGCTCATCGGACAAAATCCACAGTTCAATATTAGACTCCCATGAGCCCACCCGACCATCTCCACAGTTGTTTATTAAACTCCCATCAGCTCACCAACCACCTGGACAGTTGAGTATTTCACTACCATGAGCTCACTGGACATAGTCCACAGCTCAATATTAGACTCCCATGAGCTCACCGGACAAAGTCAACAGTTCAATATTAGACTCCCATGAGCTCACTGGACCACATCCACAGTTGAGTATTAGACTCATGAGCTCACCGGACCAAGTCCACAGTTCAATATTGAGCTACCATGAGCTCACCCGATGTAGTCCACAGTTAAATATTAGACTCCCATGAGATCACCTTGAGCTCACCGAACCAAGTCCACAGTTGAATATTAGACTACCATGAGCTCACCGGGCAAAGTCCACAGTTTAATATTAGACTAATATGAGCTCGCCCAACCTTGTCCACAGTTGAATATTAAACTGCTATGAGCTCACCGGACCAAGTCCACATTTGAATATTAGTCTCCCATGAGCTCACCGGACCACCTTCACAGTTGAATATTAGACTCCCATGAGCTCACCGGACCAAGTCCACAGTTCAATATTGAGCTACCATGAGCTCACCCGATGTAGTCCACAGTTAAATATTAGACTCCCATGAGCTCACCGGACCAGCTCCACAGTTCAATATCTAACTCCCATGAGCTCACCCGACCTAGTCCATAGTTGAATATGAGATCACCTTGAGCTCACCGAACCAAGTCCACAGTTGAATACTAGACTACCATGAGCTCACCGGGCAAAGTCCACAGTTTAATATTAGACTAATATGAGCTCACCCAACCCCCTCCACAGTTAAATATTAGACTCCCATGAGCTCACCGGACCAAGTCCACATTTGAATAGTAGTCTCCCATGAGCTCACCGAACCAAGTCCACAGTTGAATATTAGACTACCATGAGCTCACCGGGCAAAGTCCACAGTTTAATATTAGACTAATATGAGCTCACCCAACCCCCTCCACAGTTGAATATTAGACTCCCATGAGCTCACCGGACCAAGTCCACATTTGAATAGTAGTCTCCCATGAGCTCACCGGACCACCTTCACAGTTGAATATTAGACTCCCATGAGCTCACCGGACCACATCCACAGTTGAATATTAGACTCCCATGAGCTCACCGGACAAAGTCCACAGTTGAATATTGATCTCCCATGAGCTCACCGGACCACCTCCACATTTGAATATTGATCTCCCATGAGCTCACCGGACCACCTCCACATTTGAATATTAGACTCCCATGAGCTCACCGGACCACCTCCACATTTGAATATTAGACTACCATGAGCTCACCGGACCACCTTCACATTTGAATATTAGACTACCATGAGCTCACCGGACCACCTCCACATTTGAATATTAAACTGGCATGAGCTCACCGGACAAAGTCCACAGTTAAATATTGAACTCGTATGAGCTCACCCAAAGTAGTCCACACTTGAATATTAGACTATCATGAGCTCACCGGACCAAGTCCACAGTGGAACATTAGATTACCATGAGCTCACCTGACCTAGTCCACAGTTGAATATTAGATTACCATGAGCTCACCGGACCACCTCCACATTTGAATATTAGACTCCCATGAGCTCACCGGACTACATCCACAGTTCAATATTAGACTCCCATGAGCTCACCG
>JGI12635J15846_10002652_pt1 | contig 15637 bp, 10 predicted proteins | sample BlaSpr_A8_OM2_M2_FD_15846 | JGI IMG/M metagenome (IMG submission 15846) | reverse complement strand
CATGTTCGGCTCCTTTCTCCCGAGCCAATGGTCTTCGACAAACCACAGTCTACTCGGGTCTAAGGAGCCGACGTTGTTATGCAATCACTTGAAAATCCACATGGACCGTTAGGGCGTTAATCCAGGAACCCGTCGGCATTGAGGACTAAGGGCACGCAATGATATGTTGAAATCGTGAAACCGTGCCTAAGAAGCCAGACACAAAGTGGACAGTCGCCATCCGACCCGCCGCTGAAAAGCCACTGTACAAGATTACAAAGATTATCAGCTTGAACGGTGGGGGGGTTTCAGTTCTTACTCCTTACCACAAAGCACGTAGCGGATTCCTATTTAAGCAGGCCATTAATCCTGGGATGTTCGACAAAGCCGGAGTACACCTTGTGAAGTGGACCCACTGCGCCGGATTTACCGCTGAGAATCGCACGAAGTTGAGCTACCACGTTGATGGGTTTGCTCAATTCTCGAGTGAGAATCAGGGCAGAATCATTTCGGGTCGGGACCCCAATACCGGTGAGCCAAAGGGGCTCGGCATAATGACGCGGCCGTTTTCTAACCCCATTACTTCCGGACCGAGCGTAGGTATCGGCGTATGGGGGCTAGAGGATTTCGAGGAAACCGACCAAGACGAAAAGCTCATCGTTTTCGAACCACCTGATTTCTATTACAGACTGTGGGGACCCGACGAGACCAACTTATGGCAGCTAGGCATATACGTGTTCAACGGTGTCCCACCGGTCCGTTTCGATGGTAACCAAGCGAAGATGGATTTCGCGTTGACGTACCCACCCACCGCTGGTGTCGTGGGCTCTATCGTCACGCTAAAGATGATTCGCCTTGAGGCCGAAAAGGTTAGCTTGGGGCTGTACGTCGAAAGTCTGCTCGGAGCTTTCCCGTCGAAGTCCGGTTGGCAAATTAACGGTCCTGGAAATTGGAACTCAACCCAGGGTGGCTACGTTTTGAATGCGGTCTATCCGCGCGACCTGATTCCTGTTGACCAACGACCCTCGCTTGATTACAAACCTCCGCCGAACAATGAGGTAAATTCAGCTCGCGGTAAGAACGCCCGACCCGCGAAGCGGGAAAGAAGAGAACGCAACCAAAATCGCCGTCGCGAATCTAAGAGAATCGGAACGCCGCACCTGAAACGTTGCCTCAACGGAAACTGTGCTCCAGTCGATGGAAAAAGTACTACAGTTCATCAAAAGTGGTATCGCGTGGACTTCGAAGCGGAGGCCCCAGTCTGTGCGGCGATGTTGGGCTTTGCTCGGCGAAAAATGAGCGCGACTTTTCAAAAAGTACTACGTTTTTACTACAGTGCACCATTTTCGGGCACCCGAATCACCTGCGCACTTTTCACAAATGATATAAAATCAGGCAGTTACAAACGTGGGGCCCGTAGCTCAGTTGGTTAGAGCAGCGGACTCATAATCCGTTGGTCCAAGGTTCGAATCCTTGCGGGCCCACCAATATTTCCAAGAAGTTGCGGTGATTCGTTGTTTGGTTCGTTTTCCTCGGGTTGCGTCTGGGTTGCAGATACTTGTGGAGTTGTTGCTGCGGCGTCCAGCTTGTCGGCCCATGCACTGTTCGCGCCCGGGACCAAATGTCCGTACATATCGACCGTTACGTGTATCGAGCTGTGCCCCCTTTGCTCCTTTCACGTACGCGAGACTTGCACCCGCCTGTATCAGGTGCGACGCATAGCTATGTCGCATTGCGTGAAATGTGATCCGGCGCAGTCCTGCCGCTTCGAGACATGAAACAAAATCACGGTGGTAGGCATTGATCCCATCCAATGGCCTACCCGTCGCCGACGGAAACACTCATCGCGGAACAAACTCCTCGCCCGTCTCGAAAGCCTTTATCGCCATTCCGACCCGTAGCTCCAAGAGGACGCGCCGGACTTCGCGACTCATATCGACTCGCCGCGACTTGTGATGCTTGGGAGTCGTGAATTCGCCGCGGCTGTAGTTTCTGCGGACCAAGATGAGACGATTCGGATCGTCTGCATTTTCCAAGACGCTTATGCTACGGTCGAATGCTCAGCCAGGAGGCATCGATGCGTCCGAAAACCGATGGGATTCTTGAAACCTCATTGTATGTGAGCGACGTGCCTCGTTCGGTGCGCTTCTACGAGGAGATCTTTGGGTTCCGCGTCATCAGCGACTTCGGCGAACGCGGCTGCGCGATCCACGCAGGTACGCGCCAGGTGCTACTGCTGTTCAAGAAGGGAGGTTCGCGGGCAATCCAATCACCTCACGACGGAGATGGCGAGTTGCACCTCGCGTTCGCTATTCCTGCTAATGAACTGGCCACCTGGGAATCATGGCTCCCAACGAGAGGTATCCCGGTGGAAGAAAAGCGGCAGTGGGAATTGGGAGGCCGGAGCCTCTACTTTCGAGACCCCGACCGTCACTTGATCGAAGTGGCTACACCAGGCGTTTGGGCGGTGTATTGATACGTCCGGTGAATGCGTTCATCAGAATTTAGACGGTTTCTGGCTAAGTGAATAAAAACCGTTCCGTCTATCCGACACAAGATAGGGATTTCTGGGGTGGGATCCCACTCGAGGGGCAACTCGTGCACACCTTTGTTCTCGCGGCGTTTCTCTCGCAATCAATCTCCTCGCCTTAACGCAAGACAAACCCAAGCCCGGGTACGATTTCTCATTGCCCGGCGAGTGGAACGCGTCAAGCTCGCGGAAAGCGCTGCTCCGCCGGAAATTTCGGGTAAGGCTACCGCGTATGTTCTGGGACCCTACCGGTTACGTCAAGGTGCGCGACGGCGAGAACGGGTTTTCGTGTTTTGTGGATCGCCAGACTCCTCTGAACCTGGAGCCGACGCCGAAGGCAGCGCCACTACCTTTCCCACGCGGATTCTCGTTGAGGAGTGTCGCGCCAAAGGCGAACCTGAAGACCAAATCAACGCCGAAATCGAATCGGGATACAAATCCGGAAAATTCCTGGTGCCGCGAAAGCCTGGCATCGTCTCACCGGTGGCAGAAGATTTCCTGCCAGACCAGAACTACTGCGAGCCAGAAACTGAAGACAAGATTGTGGGAAGGCAATTCATTTGAAGCTAGGAAAGAGATGAATTACATTTGGGCGCGATTCGCATAGGGAGAGCATCGAATGAGACGAGGCTCACTGCGTCCCTCGGGCCGAAGGCCGAAGACGACGTTGGTTGCATGGGGCCTCGCGTCGATCCTCTTTCTCTTTACAGTCGAAAATATCTGGATAGATCCATGGTTGAGAAACAAGTCTCACAAGACGCTGTCAATGGTGCCAGAGGCGCTCAGCGGAAGCTGGTTTTTAGCCTTGATGGTCGGTGGGATTATGTTGGCGTTCCTGGTAATGTGCCAGATTCTCTTGACCAAAGACCGCAGTCTCTCCGTTTGGACGAAAGTCGGGACTGGGATCACGGTGCTTGTCGTGTTGCTGTTGAGCGTGCTCTGGGTCCGTGTGACCAGTGGGTTGACGTCCGCAATCCGTCTGCAACCGCGTGGCACAACACACACGGTCGCGCTGAAATGGCAGCCCAGCAGTTCGCGGGTCGCCGGATACAATGTGTATCGGAGCATGACACCCGCAGGTAATTACGTTCAGATCAATTCTTCGCTTGTTCAGGGAGTCACCTTCACCGACAACACTGTTGAGAGCGGTCTAACTTATTACTATGTGACTCGGGCAGTCGATGCACTAGGCCACGAGAGCGTCAATTCCAACGAAGCCCGAGCAGCCATTCCGTAACTCCGACAACAAAACGCAGCCGACGTGCAGCGAAAACGCATATAAGCCAGCAACGTGGAAAGCTGAAGTGCGAAGAACAAGAGGCCATCATCGAGTTCTTGAAGTCGCTGTGAACTTTCCGGGCGCTGGCGTGCAGGTCGAAAATCCCACTAAACCGATGCGTGAGAACAGTGCCTAGAAGCTTCTCGTTCCACACAGAGAATTTCGGCGGGGATAAGACAGAAGCATTCTAATGACGGATAGCAATGTTCGCGAGGTCCAGTTCGTACCCTTCATCCTCGACGGCTTTCTGAACAGCGACGCGCAGAGTCTGATCGTCGGCATTTTTCGGCGCATCGCAATGACGACGAATCACCTCTTCACCGTTCTGGATCCGAATCAACCATTTCGACTTCTCGGTATCCCACGAAACATCGACATGATCTGGACGCATGGCTTCCTCCGACCGAGATCTACCTGCGATTATAACGCTGGAACTGCCTTAGAGAACCCTGCATCTCGAAATACAACTTCACCCCTGCCATTCCCCTCAAGAACATCCACGCACGTGCTATTTCTCAAGAGCTGGCTTGGCGCATTATGAAGGATAGGGAGATTCGGATGCGGTCGATTCCCCATTTCCTTGTTTGAGGACTGAGCGGCCAGCCTTTCAAGGTCGGGCATGAGCATAGCGCGGGTGGGAATCTGGAGAAGATCATCCACTGGAGGGACGCGTGCGCCGACTCGGGCAAGATGAGTCCAACTCCTTCGTGGAAGCAGCTCAAGCCTACCTCTTTGAGCGGGAATAGATTCGCTGATTTGCTGCGAGTACTTTGGGCTTGCAGCGCACGGCACCGGCTGCTTCACCTGATCGCGGCGTGCAAAAGCAGCGGAGCGTTGGCGAAGGGGATGATGGTGCAATCCCCTTCGCCAAGGCGTGCGGCACGCATTTTTTCGGGTTGGGGGTTGGTCAATCCACGGTGATACGGGTAGCGGCTGTTGATCCCTTGATCTCTTGTAGTGGAGTTCCGACGCCGACCTGATCGTAGAACGGAGGCCAGAGTTTGAAATTGAAGCTGCCTTTGTACGATTTGCCGTTGGAGGACACTGTATTCGTTTCTTCCGTGGTGAAGATGAACGAGACTTTGCCCTCCGAGTCAAACATCAGGCCGATGTGGTGCAGCTTGACGCTGTTTTCACCGGTGTCCTTCCAGACTCCGTAGCAGATGTTTCCGCCGGCCGGCGCCAGAAACGCGTTTTCGAATTCGGTACCATCTGCGTGCCAGGTCTTGAAGGATTCGAAGAACTGGAAGGAGCTTGGTGGTCCCGGGGGAATTACGGGGACAGGCAGAGGGCCTGCCGTACTGTACGTGGCAGTGTAAATCGTATGCCACAAACCGACGATGGCATGCCCGTGTGATTCGTCCCACTCCTGCTGGTGGTCCGCCTGAGGGCTCACGAAAGGAATTGGGGGAGCGGTTCCCGCTTTGTAACCACCAACCGCGCAACCACCAGCCTTTGCGTCGCCAGCTGCAAACAGCAAAACCAACGCAGCTAATGCCGCGATGGCGAAAAAACGACTTCTGCAAAGAACCCGAAAGATATTGTTTCGATTCATCGTTTTTCTCCTTCTAGATTTGATCTCAATTTATTCGCGCAACATGCTCGGCGTCCAGGGCGACGGGCAAGTGGAAAGGTTGGGGCACTATGGGGAAATACGGCCTGCTAGACAATGCGCGGCTCCTCACTTTCTGGTCAATTCTTGTTCATCAGCTAACGCTAGCGTGCCTAAGGACTTATCGGTCAAAACCTTAGAGGTTTTGCAATTGACCATTGCTTTTGCGGTCTGCTAGCATCACGGCACTCCCCCGGATCCCTGCGAGAGTGTACGAATGTTCTCTTCCATTGACAGACCGGAACGAATGTCGGGTAGCAACTCTCAGCGAGTGGCCTTCGACCGTTATGAACTGGACTTGCGCTCTGGGGAATTGCGCAAGGACGGCCGAAGAATCCGGCTGCAAGCGCAGCCCTTTCAGTTGTTGGCGATGCTAATCGAGAATCCCGGAGAGGTAGTAATGCGGGACGAAGTTTGTCGCGCTCTGTGGCAGACCGACACCTTTGTGGACTTCGATCACAGTGTGGCCGCCGCAGTGAACAAGATTCGCGAGGCACTTGGCGATTCGGCGGAAAACCCGCGGTTCGTCGAGACCGTGCCGAAGCGGGGCTATCGGTTCATCGGAAAGATCAAACCTGAAGTGCCGGTGGTAATGGCGGCTGCGAAGCCGCCGCAAGCTGCGGAACTTTTGGCCGTCCCCGCGGCAAAGGCATGGAGCGGAAACAAAAGGACGTTGCGCTCAGCAGTGGTAGCGGTGGTAGTGGTCCTTGCGGTTCTATTTATCTGGCTGGCGCGCAAGCCTGGCAATTCCCACCTCGATTCGCATCTGAATTCGCCGGCGATGACGATTGTTCCGTTCACCTCGTATCCGGGACAGGAAACAGCGCCTTCGTTTTCGCCTGATGGTTCGCGGATCGCTTTCTCCTGGGACGACGGCACAGGCAATCGCTCGGGAAGGCCGAGATATGACCTGTACGTAAAAGCAATTGGCAGTGAAACATTGCTGCGGTTGACCAATCATCCGTCCGATTGGATCAGTTCGACATGGTCACCCGATGGAACGCAGATCGCATTTCATCGTTTGGCCGCGGACGACAATGGCATTTATGTGGTACCAGCGTTGGGAGGACCGGAGCGCAAATTAATTGCAACGCACACACCGTACGATGTTGCTGCTCCTCTCAATTGGTCGCCTGACGGGCAATGGATCGCGTATGCGGACACGGAAAACGGCCGACCCGGCGATCGTGCCTTCCTGCTAAACGCCGAGACCCTGGAAAGTCACGAATTTCCGCACGACCCAGCCTGCCGTCACGAAGGAAACTTGACGTTCTCGCATAGTGGGCACGAACTAGCGATTCTGTGCGTCCATAACACGACTGGCTTCGAGTACTTGATCACCGATCTTCAGGGAAAATCCAAAAGATCACTGGCCACACGACACGAATTTCCCTTCGGACTGGCTTGGAGCGCCGATGATCAGTCGCTGATTGTGGCAGCGGCCGCTGCGAATGGCGACGCGCTCTATGAGATCCGGGTAGGCGATGGCGAAGTACACAAACTTCCGGGCGCAGCGGGAGAATGGCCTACGATTAGCAACGCCAGGCACAAACTGGCAGTCAGCGTGACGGACAACCACCTCGGCATCTGGAGAAAGGACCTGCAGCATCCCGAAGTTGCCACCGTGCAGATGTACAGCTCCACGCGATCACAAAGCGATGGCCAATATTCCCCTGACGGCAAACATGTAGCCTTCGATTCCGAGCGCTCCGGGACTTGGAGCGTTTGGATGGCCGACAGCGAGGGGAGCAACCTGGTACAGATCTCCAGGGAAGCACCAGCGGTATTTCCGCGCTGGTCGCCGGATTCGCAGACAATTGTGTTTCAGATGTTCGACGAGCCCAGCGGACTTTGGGGCGTGTACACCGCGGATATCTCCGATCGCGTCCCGCACAAACTAAAGACCAATATCCGCGAGTCACAATATCCGTACTGGTCTCACGATGGAAAGTGGATCTATTTTCTCGGTTACGAAGGGACTGGTCATCAGCTCTACCGCTGCCCTGCGGCGGGAGGTGAAGCTACTCTTCTTGTGGGTTCCATCGAGTCGACCGCCGCGATCGAGTCCTTCGACGGGAAGCTTCTATACTTCCCGTTGCGATGGGGCGATGCGAATATAATGATGCTTGCACCGGATCGCCCTGGCGCCGCGCCCCAGCAAGTCCCGCAAATGCCCAAAATCTTTGAGCAATCCCAGTGGGCAGTAGTGCCGGAAGGAATTTATTTCAGCCTCCAGGACAATCCGCGAAGCATCGGCTTTTACGATTTCGCGACGAAGCACGCACGGGAACTCTTCCGAGCGGACAAGGACCTTGCCGAGGGGATGTCCATTTCCCCTGACGGGCGCTATATGCTCTTCTCCCAAATCGATGAGAGCAACGCCGACATTATGCTCGTGGATCATTTCCGCTAACCGAATCCCGCCCCCCGAAACGTTTGCCATTCGGGGCACGCTTCTTTCTCTCGCCTTTCTCGTCTTCGGCAATCTCAACTCCCGCGTTACGGGACATATGCCGTATTAGGACCTCAAATGGCGCGTCACCGGAAAAGTCAAATCATCTGAAATCCGCAGGAGTGGAGCGCCCCGGCCTTCGCAAAATCAAGCAGCGAACCGAGCTGGTAGCAATTGCATTCCATCCACGTAGGCCAGGTTTTTATTTCCGGCGAGCCTCCAACTTCGCGGCAGCTTCCGTGAGTTTGGCCGACACAGTCCGTAAAAAAGACGCGGTGCGGCGCTCCGTTTCGGGCGCTACCTCTTCCTCGATGTACTGGAACAGCCGAGTCACTTCTTCATCCAGACGTCGTCCGATTTCCTCAAACTTGTCCATGGTCAGTTTCTCCCGGAAAACCCACCTGCTCTGGATATTATAGGATGATCAGAAATCAGAGTGTCATAAGGACGCAGTCGCGTCTCGTATCGTAATCATTTCGCAGTCGTATGGTAGTTCGGATATGGAGGGTGGTGAGGCGGAGGGGGCGGCGGACTCCTTTGCAATAGGTCCAATACCACTGCGACCGCCTTTTCGAGCTGCGGATCGTGGCCTTCGCGCACCGATTTCGGATCGTATTCCACGTCTACGTCCGGCGCGACGCCGTGGTTTTCGACGTCCCACGTACCATTGGGAGTGTAGAACGCAAGGTTGGGTGTGCCAGTGAAACCTCCGTCCATCAGGTCGCCAGGATTTGTATAGTGGCCGACAAGGCCGCCCCACGTGCGCTTGCCGACGAGGGGGCCAATGCCCGTCTTGCGGAACATCCACGGCATTGCGTCGCCGCCCGAGCCAGCCATCTCGTTGATGATCATCACCTTCGGGCCGAAAATGGCCTCGATCGGTGTGGTGATGTCTGAACCTTCGCGCAGAGACCAATAGCTCAGGAGGGGACGTCGGAGATATTCGATGATGTAATCGGCGACGTCGCCGCCTTCGTTGTACCGTTCGTCGATAATCGCCGCATCTTTGCCGACCTGTGCAAAATAGTAGCGGTTGAAATTCGTATAGCCGCCCGCATACGTGTCAGGCAAGTAGACGTAGGCGACGCGCCCACCGGTCATTTCGTCCACCTTTCGACGATTGTCTTCGATCCACGCGTAGTTGCGCAGAGCTCTCTCCGTATCAATTGGCACAACCGTGAGTTCACGCGCGCCGCTCCCATCAGGATTCGCACCGACCTTTATCACTACCTGCTTGTCTGCGGTATCTTCGAAGAAACTGTATATGTCTGCCGGAGGCCGCACGTCGCGGCCGTTCACAGCGAAGAGATATTCGCCGGTCTTCACGTTCACACCAGGTTGGGTCAGCGGCGCGCGCAACTTGGGGTTCCAGTTTTCGCCGTTGTAGATTCGCGCAAAAGCGTAGCGCCCGTTCTCAACCTTGTAATCCGCCCCGAGCAACCCGGTCTTAACGCGCTTGGGCTTGGGAATGTCACCGCCGCCCACAAACATGTGGCCGATAGTGATCTCGCCCAGCATTTCCGCGAAGAGGTAGTTCAGGTCATCGCGACTGGCCATGTTTGTGAGATAGGGTTCGTACTTTTTCTGGATGGCCGCGAGGTTCAGGCCGTGAAGACCTGGATCATAGAGGAAATCGCGTTCGTCGCGCCACACTTGGTAATACATGTGCTTCCATTCTGCGCGCGGGTCGACGTAAACCTCCATCTGATCGAGTTTCAGCGGCCCGCCCTTGCCTGGTTGCGGAGGACCATCAGCTGGTTTTTCCGCCGGGCCGATGGTCCACTGATCGTGCTTCGCGTAGAGCATCTTTTCGCCGTTGAACGAAAGGTCAAACGATGTCACGTCCTCGAGAATCTGGTCGGTTTTACGGGCCTTAAAATCAAACTTGTAGACCTTCATAGTGGGTGGTCCATCTTCGAAGTCGATGGGATCGACGGGCGGGCCTTCGAGCACGTAGAGCACGCCTGGCTTGCCAGCAGCGAGGCCTACATAGTTGCGGGCGGGAATTGGCACGGCGAGAATGCGCTGTCCGAGATTGTCCAGATCGATCTCCACCTTCACCGGCTTTTCCTCTTTGGCTTTAGCGTTGTCTTTTTTTTCCTCATCGTTCTTGTCTTGGTCACCGTCCTTGGCGTTGGTCGACTGCTTCTCCGCTTTCGTTTGTTTGTCTTTGTCGCTCTTCGCCTCTTCCTTGCCTTTCTCGTCGTCGCTCTCTGGCGCGAGCGGCGAGGCTAGGTCATTCTTGAGCACCATCACATAGACACTTCGCGTTACCGGATGCTGAAGGCTGGTCATGTCCAGCCAACCCATGCTCAATGCCGTATTCGTGCTGGCCGTGAAATACAGATACTTGCCTTCCTTGTCGAAAGCCGCGTGCACCGCATCGCTCATCCCGTCCGTCAGTTGATATGTTTTTCCCTGTTCCAGCGAATATGCGAACACGGCGTGTAGATAGTTATGAAGTTGTTTTGTATATGCAATCCAGCGGCTGTCTGGCGACCAAGACGGATCAAGCGAGTTGAACGGACCCGCGTACGTATCGGTATCTACGCGTACCGGCGTTTTCTTTTCGAGATCGACGTACCAAACGTTCAAACGCTTGTCCGTGTATGCAATCTTCTTTGAATCCGGCGACCACACCGGCGAATAGTAAAAGGTCGGCGGAGTACCAAGGTCGATTTTGCGCACTTCGCCGAGGCCATTTTGATCACGCACGTGAAGCGCCCATTCCCCCGACTCGTCGGAAAAGTAAACAATCGATTTTCCATCGGGCGACCACGCGGGGTCGCGCTCCACTACGTCGGTGGTACGCGTCAAGTTGCGAATGTCGCCCTTTTCTGCGGGAATCGTCAGTATCTCGCCTCGTGCGGCAATGACGGCTCGCGCTCCGGTCGGCGAAATGCCAGCGGAGCGGATACGTTGCGGTTCGATTTTCTGGAAATGCGGGCGGACCTCAGCCAGATCAGCAGCAATGTATATGTCGAGCGGGCGATTTTCGCCGGATTGTAAATCGAACAAATGAAGCGAGCCGAACTGTTCGTAAACGATCGCGTCCCCAGCCGATGAAGCGGACTTGATATCCAGGCCGTCATTCTTCACCAGCTCCTTCACTTCGTGCGATCGGGTGTCGTAAGCGAAGAGCGTAACTGGGCCGTTGCGGTCTGACAGGAAGTAGATCGTGTCGTCCACCCACATCGGATTGAAGTCATTCGAATTGTCACGGGGAATTGTCGCTTCGACGCTGGAATCGGATAGCTTCGCGATCCAGATGGGACGCGTTTGGCCGCCCCGATATCGTTTCCAGGCCATTTGCCACTGGACGTTCGGAACGTAAGCGATGTGAGAGCCGTCCTGGGAATAGGAGCCTTCCGACGCACGGACCAGTGGGACGGGAGTCGCAAATCCACCGCTGACAGGTACCGTGAAGAGTTGCACGACTCCGTCGGCAAAGGCTGTACGCGCGGAAGTGAATAAGATTTGCTTTCCGTCGGGCGTCCAGCCGATGGCCGAGCCGTCAGCGGGATGATAGGTCAGTCGGCGGGGAACGCCACCGGCCGTTGCGACGACGTAGACACCCCGGGTACCGTCATAGTCGCCCGTAAATGCGATCTCGGAGCCGTCGGGCGAGAAGCTCGGGTTGTCCTCGTGGCCTCCGGTTGTCAATCGCCGGACGTCGCTTCCGCTGCGGCTCGCAATCCAGATGCTGCCTGCGTAGCTGAACGCAATTTGTGTTCGGCTTAGGGTAGGATTACGCAGCAACTGAGGAGCCTGATTCTGGGCGCGAACAACCAAACCGCAGCCCAACACAATAAGAGCCACGCAAACCACGCCTCGTATGCCGCGTGATGGTCTGATCAAATTTCTCGAGATGACGAAAATGTTTGGCATGGCGTATGCACCTCGCGGACAATGCACTCCGGTCCTTCTGAGCGATAACTCCAGAGCCAGCGACCGAGAATGTACCAGAGCGCTATTACTTTCGTCTATAAAAGGGTCGCTTGCTAGGATCGATAAACAAGTAGCGCTTGCTTTGACGCAGTCGCTGGTGAATGGAGTGCAGTGACCCTTCAGGCAAACTGGCACATTTGCGCACAATCCAGCCACACTCTCGCGGAAGGATTAAGTCTGGAGTTTGCTATCGAGTGATTGAGATGGTTTGACTAACAGGAAGTAGCGGTCCTGTTTGCAAGCAGTGTCTTCGCGCTTGATACCGCGCCAACTGCGCGCTAGCGCGGCGGGCCCATAGGATCGTTGGGGACTGTGTAAGGCGCGCCATCGTGCAGGAACAGGCGCGCGGCTTCTTCGCGATTGAATGGACGGGCACCGCGCCGGCCGAAGACGGCGATTTGGTTGCCGCTTTCGTCCACCGCGCGATCGCGGTCGATTCCCTTCGACACCGCCAGCGCAGGGCCACTGGTGCGGTAGGTGGCAATTAGTTTAGGCGTGGGCCGCGGGCTGAAGCCGTACGAGTTGGGCGAGTCCTCAGGCGACAGAATTTGCAGCACGCGCAGACCGTTGCGGCCGTCGGCGAGGAAGGCGAAGGCGCTGGCGTCCACCATGCCGATTTTGATGTCCTGCGCGTCGTTTATCTTTCCATCGGCGGTGAACATCTGGTCGAGATGCGGTTGTTCAGGTCTTTGGACGTCAACGATGGCGACGCCGTCCTTGCCATCTGCAACGTAGGCATAAGTGCGCGCGACGTAGATATTGCGCGCGTCGGCGAGAGGCACGGCGGCTTTCGCGACGATGCGCGGATGGTCGAGTGCAGATACATCGAGGACTTTTAGCCCGTCGCGATCAACCACGAACGCGTAATGAAATTGAATCGCGATTCCGCGCGGATCGTGCAGCTCGGGCGAGCCGATTTCCGCCGTGATGCGTGGCGCCAGCGGATCGTTCAAATCCACAACCACCAGGCCGCGGTCGCAGAGCATGTAAGCATAAGTTCCAGCGATCGTGATGCGCCGTGCGCCGTTGAGAATTCCATTTGGGTTGAAAGCCAGCGCGCGCTTCAGAAAATTGTTGCGCGGATCGCCGTCGAGCAGCGTGCTCACTCCGGGCGATTTGCTTTTGGGATCGGGATCGCCGATGACAACCAGGCCTTCATACTTGTCCGCAACATATAGGTAGGCGTAGAGCGGATGGATGGTTTGCTCTTCGTTCACTGGATTGCGCGAACGCGCTGGATCGAGAGCTTGCGTGGAGGGACTGGCGACTGCCGTCGCGTATTTTGTGCCGACGTAAAGGCGCTGGCCGAGGGGAGAAACCGGAGCGGTGATGGTGCGCTCGGAGAAATTCTTGTTGTCAACATTGGCCACATCGTAGACGCGGAAGCCGCCTTTGCCCAACGCGGCATAGAGATATTCGCCGCGCAGCTGCACATCCAGAACGTTTCCGAGATGGTGGTAGGCTTCCTGCAATTCGCGGTTGCGCGCCACGTGCCGCTGATAATCCTGCGGGTAGGCGACACGCTGCAAATAGCTGCCGATGATGGCGGGCGGCTCGTCATGTTCGGCGACGGCGACGGCGTCGAATCCCTTCGCACCATCGGCGACGTAAATATAGCGGCCCATGAAATTCAATAGGTTCGTTCCCTGCAGCAACACTTGCGCCATCCAGGCGTTATTGTCCTTGCGATCGGAAATGTGGCAATCGTCGCAGGACTTGGTTTCCTTGGCGCGCACCGTGTGCGGAACGAAAGTGCTGAATGCAGTGCCGCTGAGGCCTTCGGCGGAAACGGTTTGCTGCATGTAGTAAAGCCAATCGCGATTTTGATTTTGCGAACTAACGAGGATGGCGCAGGAGGAACGGACCGGCGCGATGCGATGGCCGGTGACGGTGCCGTCAATGCCGAGCATGAATCCATCGTCGCGCAGAACCTGAAAATTGTACGCGGTCCAGTTGCGCGTGAGGAGCCCTTCGTTGTGCAGCATGGGCTTGCGCTGATTGGCCGTCATGGAAAGATGGCAGCCGAAACAATTCGGCGTCCACGAGGTGTGACAGGCGTAGCAGGTCATGCGGCCATTGGCGTGCGCGAGCTGCGATGAATCGGCGGGGACGTCGCCCCAGTATTTTCCGTCGGTGCGAATGGTTTTGGCCCAGCGCGATTTTTGGCTGTAGTGCGGATTGCCCGGAGTGATAGTGTCGAGGGTCTGCACGACTTCCCATTCTTTTTCCGGTTCGACCATGCTGCGCTGGAACAGTTTTCCGTCGCGGAATTCGAAGCGGCGCGTGTTCCAGGGAGTGCGCAGCGCGTCAAAGCGCGTACCGCCGGCGGGAGACGCTGCGCCGGAAGAGATTAATGTTGCGCGCGCTTCAATTGTGCCGTGGCAATCCACGCAGTCGAGTTCGACGGCGGCGCGCGGTTCGGCATAGAGTTTTCCGTTGCCGTGCGCATCCTGTTCGAAGTGGCAATCCACGCAGTGCATGCCTTTTTCCAGGTGAATGTCCGCCAGGTGCACGGCTTTTTTGAATTTGTCGGGGTCCCTGGGGCTGACGATTTGATCTTCGGCATCGAGCAGATTGCCCTGGCGGTCGCGTTTGTAGACTGCGCGAAAGACCCACCCGTGGCTGTGAAAATCGGCGAACTGACTCTGGTCGAGCTGCGCGTTGAACTCCGGGCTGCCCAGTTTTTCCAGGAACTTTGGATTGGACCACAGGCCGCGCGCGGCTGCACCCTCCGGATTGCGCAATGCGACCTGATATTTTTCTTCTTCCGTTGGATTGTGCTGCTGGCGCGGATACATCGCGGCGCCGTCGGCTTCGTTATCCCACCAGGTGTAACCGAAATAAGTGGTCTCCATGTTCGTGCCGGGATGAACATGGCAAATCATGCATTGGCTGGACGGAATTGCGCGCGTGAAGCTGTGGCGAATGGGATGGCCGGATTCATTTTTTGGGATGGTGGGATCGGATGTGGCGCCTTCGCCCAGGTGCCCGAAGCGCGCGTATGGGCCGGAATGTTGCGGCGAGCGATCGTTCGCGTACACGACGTGACACGCGGTGCAGCCACTGCCGCGATAGTCGCCAGACTGGTCGTTCGTGCCGGGCAAAGAAAGTAGCGGATCGAGCAGGCGCGTTTTCTGCAGGCCGAGAAAAACGGGATCGGTGCGCAGTAGTGTGCCGAAGCCGCGTTCGCCAAGTTTATCGTCCGGGCGGCCGGATTCGTCCTCGCGATTGGGATTGCCGATTTCACCTTTTTTTTCGCCACCGCGTTCGAAGACGCGCAGGATGTTGCCAGGTTGCGAAATTTCCCAGCGTTCCAGCGGCGTCAGCTCCGGGACGACACCTTTGGTGCGCGTTTCTTCCTGCGTGGGCGGTGGCACAGTGAGCAGCGCCTGCGGTTGTCCTTCCGAGGAATAACTTTCGCCGAAGCGCGCGTTCTTCAGTGGGAACGAACCGTTGTTATAGAGCGCCGCGCCCCACAACATACCACCGTGCGTCATCATACTGGTTTTTACTTTTAGGACTTCCGAGGCGTGACATCCGCTGCTGCCGCAGGTTTCCGCGGCGACGCGCAGATCGCCGGGATTGACGAAGCGCACGTAGGCGTAATTCTCGCGCAGCCATTTGCTGTAGAGGCGCGGCGGATTCGCGGAGGCGCCTACCAAGGAGGAATCAGTGGGCTGCGGATGGGCGCGGTTCTTGAGTGGTTCGTATTCTGCTGAGCCTGGTTGGGTGCCGGATGGCAGAATCGCGGTCGCGTCTCCGCCGTGGCAATCCACGCAGGCCAGGCGAACTGTGCGGGTGGGATGCATGGAAGGTTCGTCGGTGGTGGTGTGGCAG
>JGI12635J15846_10002650_pt1 | contig 15639 bp, 9 predicted proteins | sample BlaSpr_A8_OM2_M2_FD_15846 | JGI IMG/M metagenome (IMG submission 15846) | reverse complement strand
CGGATGCGCCGGGAAAGCCAGTCAAGTTCAGCCATTGCGAAAACCTCATGGTGTCGCGGTATCCCGTGCCGGGATGGTAATTTCCCTGGCCGTGACGAAACGCGGGACTTGTGGAAACCGGCGAGAGCAGAACAGGCGTGTCCCGCATCTGGCGCAAAATTTCGGCGCGGAGAAGATCCCGATCTGCGCTGGCCTTCGTGAATTGATCGAGGGTAATTGAATTTCCAGAAGTCGCGTATGAGAGATACTCGCGCAACATCGGGCTGGTGTTATCTTCATGGCCGGCGACGCTGTGGCGCAACATATTGCCGATCACCGGGCCAAAGAAAAACCACCACAGATCCAACGCGCGATCGAGTCCCTCAAGCCGGAAGGGTTCGACGCTGAAGCCTCGCTCGCCGAGTGATGCTGCGACCCGCTGGACTGCCGCACGCGTCTCCGCAGTCGCCACACCAAGCGAGTCACTCTCCAGAATTCCGATGCGCATGCCGCGCAACTCGCCCTCGTGGTACGCGCGCAATGGAACCGGCGCGGAGAGCGCATCGCCTGCGTCCGGTCCAGCCATCACTTCGAAGAGGGAACGCACGTCGGCGATGGTTCGAGCCATGGGGCCGACAACGCCGATCCAGGAAAAAGCGCCGGCGCCAGGCGGAAAATGTCCCGTAGCAGGAATGCGGCCGGGCGTGGGCTTCAATCCGCAGATTCCACAAAAATGCGCGGGCACGCGAATCGATCCACCGCCATCGCTGCCAACACCGCCCGCCGAACATCCTGCGGCAATCGCTGCCGCTTCACCGCCGCTCGAGCCGCCCGCGGAGTGCGTCAAATCCCAAGGGTTGCTCGTTTTTCCGGTGAGTCGGTTGTTGGTTTCGTAGGCCATCAAGAATTCAGGAGTGTTGGTGTTTCCGAGAAGAATGGCGCCCGCGGCTTTCAAGCGCGAAACAAGCGGAGCGTCCAGATTGGCGACATATGTTTTGCGGAGCAGAGAACCGGCGGGACAAAGCCAACCGGCGACATCAATGCAGCTCTTGATGGTGAGCGGCACGCCGTGGAGAGGCCCGAGTTGCGCGCCGCGCAGTACAAGACTTTCCGCCGCGCGGGCCTGCTCGCGGGCGCTCTCGGGGTCCAGATGGACAAACGCATTTAGTTTCGGTTGCAGCGCCTCTATGCGTTTAAGATGGAGTTCGATGATTTCGACGGGAGAGATTTTTTTGGACCGAATTTCCTGCGTGATTTTGGCGAAGGTGCCGTAAGGGAAGAAGCTCATGGCTTGATGCGCGAGAGTAAGCGTAGCTGCGGTGCACGTCAAGCACCCGGAGAAATACGCAACTCGGCGGGCATAAAAACGGTTGACGATGCGCAGGGCAGCCGGGAGAATTCCAATTGCGCCCGGATGCGTCACACACGGAATTCGGGCATCCCGCGCGGACAGGAAGAAACATTTTCATGTGCTCAACTCAGCGGCGTGCAGCGGGCGCGATTTTTGCTTGTTCAATCTTGATTTGCGGTGCCGCGATATTGGTGCGTTCCAGCGCGCCGTTCGCACAGGAGAAGGCTGCGGCTGCGAAGAAGTCCGGGTCATCGGGCGGCGGGATTGCGGACGCCTATCGTTTCAATACGCTGGGAGTTGCCTACATGAACCAGCAGCGTCCCGCGGACGCGCAAAAATATTTCGAGCAGGCCCTCGAGGTCGACCCCAAGTTTGCGGTGGCCCGGCTAAACCTAGGTGTTTGTCTGCTCGCCCAGCAGAAGCTGGAGCCCGCGCGTGCGGCACTCGAAGCGGCGACGCGGCAGCTTCTTGAGGATGCTTACGCCTGGTACAACCTCGGGCTTGTCTATAAGGACCTCGGTGATATGGAGAAAGGCGTTGCCGCTTTTCAGCACGTCACGCAGATCGCTCCCAACGAACCGGACGCTTATTACTTTATCGGCTACCTAAACGCCCAGCTGCAGAAATATGACGAAGCCATCGCGGCGTTTCAGAAGGGGCTGGCTCTTTCTCCGTTTCACGCTTCGTCGGAATTCGGACTGGCGCGCGCGTTTCAGCGGAAGGGCGATGCTGCTGCGGCGCGCGAACACCTGGCGCGCTTCCAAAAAATCACGGCGGAGCATCTCGGAGCGCCGTTCGGCGCGGGCTACGGCGATCAGGGGCGTTACTCACTCGCGGAGTTGCCGCTGAGTGCGGTTGTCGATGTGCCTCCTGCAATTCAGGTGCGATTTACTGCGGTTGCGAATGCGTTCGTGCCGAAGAGTACGGGGGCAAGCCGCCTCGAGATTGGACCGAGCACCGGCGCGTGTTTCTTCGACTATGATGGCGATGACAAGCCCGATCTTTTCCTCGTGAGCGGCGCGCCGGACGGCACGAGCCGGTTGCTGCGCGGCATGGGCGATGGACGATTCGACGATGTGACGAAGGAAGCAGGCATCCATCTTACCGGGAGCGGCTTCGGATGTGCGGCGGGGGATTTCGACAATGACGGGAAGACCGATCTGGCAGTTTGCTTGAGCGATGGGGTGAAGCTTTTCCATAACAGAGGTGAAGGCAAGTTCGAGGACGTGACCCAAGCGGTGGGAATCCGCAGGGAAAAAGGCTGCGTGGGCTTGACGTTCGTGGATTACGACCACGACGGAGACCTCGATCTGTACATCACAACGGCACCCGATTCAGCTGCGCCGGGTGCGCCGCCTCACAATGTTCTTTGGCGCAACAATGGCAATAGCACATTCACGGATGTGTCCGCGGAAACGGCGCTTGGTTTCGCGGCGACGGGGGCGGGTGTCGTCACCACCGATTTTAACAATGACCGCGCGATTGACTTTGTCATCGCGGGCGGGCCGTCGGAAGCTTCGATCTATCTCAATCCGCGCGAAGGAAAATTCGCGCCGATCGGCGGAATCGATTTCAACAAAGAAAAGTTGCCGCCGGCGGTGGGTGTGGTGGCGTTTGATTTTGATAAGGACGGATGGATGGATCTGGCGTTCACGCATGCGGGCGCGCCGGGTCTCAGCCTGTGGCGAAACGTCGAAGGGAAGCGGCTGGTACGCATCCCACTCCCAGACTTGGGCTGGACGAAGGGATGGGGACTCGCGGCGCTGGACTACGACAATGATGGATGGCTGGATCTGGTGGCGGCGGGAGAATCGAGCGGCGGCGGGGAATTGCGACTGCTGAGAAATTTGGGAAGCAAGGGCTGGGCTGACGTCACCAAGGATGTGCACCTCGATGCGGTCAAGCTGAATCAACCCCGCGCGATTGCGGTTGCGGATATTGATGGAAATGGCGACGCGGATTTGGTCGTGACGCAACTCGGCGGCGGGCCCGTTGTTCTGCGCAATGAGGGCGGCAATCAGCACAACTGGATGAGCATTGACCTCAAGGCGCTCAATGATAATAAGAGCGGGATCGGAACGAAGGTCGAACTCTACGCAGGCACGCTGTATCAAAAGTGGGAAGTGGCCGGGGCGTCGGGCTATCTGGGGCAGAGCGCCGCGCCGATTCTTGCCGGGCTCGGCTCGGAGCGCATCGCCGAAGTCGTTCGGTTGCTGTGGCCGACAGGGGTGCCACAGGACGAAATAAACCTGGCCGCGAAGAAAGTGCAAAGCATCACGGAACTCGATCGGCGCGGGAGCTCGTGCCCCGTTTTGTTTGCATGGAATGGCCGGGAGTATGAATTCATCGCCGACATGATCGGGCCCGGGGTGGTCGGCCACTGGGTCGCGCCCGGGGAGAGGGACGTTCCCGATCCCGACGAGTACTTGAAGGTGCCTGCGCGCAGCGTGAAGGCTCGGAACGGCCTGCTCAGCTTCCGTTTCATCGAGCCAATGGAAGAAACGGTATATCTCGATCAGGTGCGGCTGGTGGCCATCGATCATCCGGCGGCGTACGAAGTTTTTCCGAATGAGCGATTCGTCAGCGCGCCGCCTTTTCCGGAGTTCCGCGTGATCGCGAGCCGCGACGCCCACGCGCCCATCGGCGCGTGGGACGACCGCGGAAATGATGTGCTAGCGCTGATCTCCAAGCGCGACCGCAAGTACGTCACGAGTTTCGAGGAGTTGCAGTTCGCGGGATTCGCGAAGCTGCACTGGATCGAGCTCGATCTCGGTGCCTGGGATACGCAAAAACCATTGCGATTGATCATCGATGGCTACACGGATTACTTCACGGCGACTTCGATGTACGCGGCGGATCAGGCGGGAATCAAAGTGATTCCGCCATACGTGGAAGCCCTCGATGCGCAAGGCAAGTGGGTGCGGGTCGTGGAAGATATGGGTTTTCCGGCAGGGCTCGAACGGACCATGATTGCGGACTTGACCGGCAAGCTCCCCGCAAGAACGAGACGGATTCGCATCGTCAACAATCTGAAAATTTATTGGGACGCGGTTCGAATCGACCAGACACCGGACGCACCGGATGTGCGCGTGGCGCAAGTGCCGCTCGCAAAAGCAGCGTTAGATTTCGTCGGCTATCCGCGCGAGATGCGGCTGAAGCCGGCGAGCGACACGATCTATTCGTATTCGCACCGGAGCATGACCGGTCCCTACGCGCGCGCCGCAGGGAATTACACACGATACGGCGATGTGTTTGATCTGCTGCGTGCCTCCGATGATCGCTTTGTAGTTTTTGGCTCCGGCGAGGGACTAAAGCTCGATTTTGATCCGAAGGAGCTCCCCGCGCCGCCAGCCGGATGGGTTCGCGATTATTTCTTTTATGCTGACGGCTTCGAAAAAGATCTCGATTTCTACGCGGCCCACGCGTTTACCGTTGAGCCGCTCCCGCGGCATTCGCTGCTACCGTATCCGTATCCCGAGGGTCGAGATTATCCGTCCGACGCAGAACATCTGGGCTACCAGCTGGAGTACAACACGCGATCGCGTTCGGAACGCATGCCGCCGAGCCTGCGCTATCACTATTCTTCGCCGCACTGAGACCCGGCACGCAGTCCCGAACCCCCGGTAACCGCGCGCGATTTTGAGATCTTTTCGCGCCTCCGAATCCCAAACCGATCGCCACTGCTGTTTGCTTCATAGTCGGAGCCCGCCGTAGGCAAGTTTTCCGCTCGGCCGTTTGCAGCGCAGGTTGCCAGGTACCAGCTTTGAGAGGCTGCACAATCGGGATTTCGAGAAACCTGAAATTAGGAGATATCCGGCCTCCAGAGGTAGGATGCTCGGCAAGGAGATACCCGTGTCCACCCCCAAAAGAAAGCTTTGGCATATCGTTATTGTACTGGCTGTTTGCACGGTAGTGGCAGTACCGTCCGGCGCCGATGACGCCGCGCCAGGGATGGTTGATAGCCAAACGTTTCTGCGGCGAAATCTGACTCCCGCGGGTCCTCCGGCAAGTGCTTCGGCCACAGCCGTCGAGAGACTTCTCGCCCGGATGACGCTGAAAGAAAAAATTGGACAGATGACCCAGCTGGAAATCGGCATGGTCACCGATGGACAGGGCCAGTCCATTCGAATCAATTCCGATAAATTGCACAAAGCCGTCGGCGAATACGGAGTGGGTTCCATTCTCAACGTGAATGACGAAGCCTTGTCCGCGGAGAAGTGGCACGAGATCATCCGCGCCATCCAGGAAGAAGCGAAGAAATCCCGGTTGCAGATTCCCGTGCTCTACGGCATCGATACCATCCACGGGCCGAATTACATTGTTGGGAGCACTCTTTTTCCCCAGCCTCTCGCGATGGCCGCGACGTGGAATCCGGAGCTGATGCTGCGCGGCAGCCAGATCGCCGCTGCCGAAACGCGCAAGGCCGGAATTCCATGGTCCTTTTCGCCCGTACTCGACGCCGGGCGGCAGCCGCTGTGGTCGCGGTTGTGGGAAACGCTCGGAGAGGATACTTATCTCGCGACGGTGATGGGTGTGGCCACTGTTCGCGGTTATGAAGGCAGCGATCTTTCGAGTCCCGCCAGCGTTTCTGCTTCGCTGAAACATTATGTGGGCTACAGCTATCCCACCACCGGCGGTGACCGCAGCCCTGCGCTCATTCCGGAGAATACTTTGCGCGAATATTTTCTGCCGACGTTTGCCGCGGCTTTGAAGGCGGGCGCCCACACCGTGATGGTGAATTCGAGCGAAGTGAACGGAATCCCCGGCCATGCCAACGGCTATTTGCTCAAAGACGTTTTGCGAGGCGAACTCGGCTTGCAGGGATTCGTAGTTTCCGACTGGCTGGACATCAAGAAACTTGTTGGTGTGCACCACATCGCGGCAAATGAGAAGGAAGCCACGCGCATCGCCGTGCTTGCGGGGATCGACATGAGCATGGTGCCGAGCGACTACAGCTTCAGCAATCTGTTGCTCGAGCTGGCGCAGGAAGGGAAGGTGCCCACGAGCCGCATCGATGAAGCGGTGCGCAGGATTCTCACGGTGAAGTACCAACTCGGGCTTTTCGACGATCCGCTGCGCGGGATGGATTCGAAGACGGTAATCGGCTCGCCGGAATCACGGCAGGTCAGCCTGGAGGCCGCGCGCGAATCCATCACTCTTCTGAAAAACGAAAACCACACGCTGCCACTTGCAAAGACGGCGCACGTTCTCGTGACCGGTCCGGACGCCGACTCGCTGATTCCGCTGAATAACGGCTGGAGTTATACATGGCAGGGTGACCGCGCGAGCGCGTATCCCAAGGATCGCGCGACGATCCTCAAAGCCATCCAGGAAAAAATCGGCGCGGCTAATGTCACCTACGTCCCCGGCGCCACCTACAACAAGGAAGTGGACATCACCAAGGCCGCGGAAGCGGCGTCAACAGCAGATGCCGTCGTGATTTGCCTTGGCGAATGGGCTTACGCGGAAACTCCGGGCAACATCCCCGATCTCACGCTGCCCGACGCGCAGCTCTACCTCGCCCGGAAAATCATGGACACGAAAAAACCCGTCATCCTGGTGCTCACCGAGGGGCGCCCGCGCATTATCAGTCGAATCGCGGATCCAGCAGGAGCGATCGTGATGGCCTATAACCCCAGCAATGAAGGCGGGCAGGCTATTGCCGATATACTTTTCGGCGACGTGAATCCCAGCGGCAAGCTGCCCATTACCTATCCCCGTTCGACGAACCGCCTCTTCACCTACGACCACAAAATATTTGAAGGAGAGGATTGGGGAGAAGGCAAGGCAATGGCCGCACCGCAATTCGAATTTGGATCGGGATTGAGCTATACGAGTTTCTCGTATACCGATCTGCACGCTACTCCAGCCGCGGCTTCGGCGAGCCAGACGGTGCGCGTGGACGTAACGGTGAAGAACAGTGGCGACCGCACCGGCAAGGAAGTCGTTCAACTGTACCTTAACGAACGCTTTGCGAGCGTGACGCCGCCATTGAAGCGGCTCAAGAGATTCGCGAAAGTCTTGCTCCAGCCCGGGGAGAGCCGCCAAGTCTCTTTCGAATTGACGTCCGACGACTTGTCCTTTATCGGCGTCGATAATAAACGCGTCGTCGAGCCCGGCGTCTTCGACGTGAGAATCGGCGGACTCCAGCAAAGTTTCGAATGGAAGTGAGCACGGCAAATCCCGCCGCTGAACGGCCAGTTGTCCTGCACTAAGGCCTGCCGGGTTCCTGGAATGCCTCCAGCGGATCGCGGTAGCACTGCTTCCAGAAGTTTTCGGTAGAAAGTGTGCCGGCGGTAAACTGTTTCAAGGTCGCGAGCGTGGCTCCCACAATGCCGCCGTCCGCCGAATCAAAGATCACAACGACCCCCTCAACTGCCGAAGGGGGTGCGGTGTTCTCCGTCACATATTTCTGAAAAACGGAGCTAGCGAAAGCGAGTTTTGCGCGCGCACCCGTTTCCTTGGGGTCNTGGGAAAGGGGCTGTGCGGTGAAAATTTTCACTGCCTTTCCCTTCAAGGGCTCCCAATCTCCGGGAAAAGGACTATTCTCTTCGCGCACGGTGCGGAACATCGCTGCTTTTTCTGCCGGAGCCGTAGTGTCTTGCAAATTGAGCCGCGCGGCGATGAATTCCGGCAACTCGAGATTGTTTCGGCGTATGTATCCGCGAGAAGGCCCGGAGATCTGCACGTGAATCCACTCGCCTTCCGCGTCGATGAATTCGAACTCATCCTCGGCGGCGGCGTAGAAGAGCACGCGTGCTCCTTCCGTAGGCTTCGCGAGCACCGGCGCACCCGCTTTTTTCACGACCACTAGGTTCGGTGGGTGCGCCTGATTTTTCTTGATTTCCTGCAGGCTTTGAAGTTCCGCGTTCAATTCCGTCATGCGTTTTTCTTCGGCTTCACGATTGGACCGCAGTGCGCCCAATTCATCGGCCGTGGTTCCCGATTTTGCGGAAGGATTTGCCGCCGCGGGAATTTGAATGCCGGGGACGCCACCGAGATCGAGCTTCGGTTTCGGAGCGGAGATCGTTGAACTCGAAAGCGCGCGCGCCATGGAGGACGCTGTCTTGACGCCAAATTTTTCTTCCAACCGGTCCAAGAGATCAAGCTCCAGGCGCCCATTGGACGGCAGCACCTGATAACCGGATTTCGCGGGATCTTTGTCCGCGTACCACGACGTGATTTTGGCGGTAACGCGCACGATCGTACCGCCGGCTGTTCCCGGCAGCACGTCGATGGAGAATTGATAAAAGGCGCGCTCGTATTGATTGAGCGGCTTGTCTCCGGTCGCGACAAAGCCATCCACGATCGGGAGTTTTTGGCCTGAATACGCCTGCAGGTCCTTCAGCGCGCCCTCGACTTCTTCCGCTGACTTCGCAAACGAGCGAGCATAAGGCACAGCTTGAGGAAGAACCGCCGCGGTCAACAACAGGCTGAGGACTCCGCCAGGTCCGCCTATTCGAATTGTTGAAATGAGAAATTTCCGTCCGAGTCTTTTCACGGAAGGGTTTCCAGTTGATCCACGGGCATCCATCCGCGTTGGCCGTCAGGTGTTTCCACGCCGTACCAGCGCGGCGTGAGGATTACGATCACAACTTCCGTATACGCCGCGAGAGTCTTCACATTGGCCGCCGCGCGGAAGGGAGCGGCCTTCAGGTCCGCCCCCGGCGCCTTCACTCTGCGCTCCACTTCATGCCGCATCGCATTGATACGCTGCTCCAGGTCTTGCACGGAAGATTGCGCCGCAGCCAGACGCGTGGTTTCGTCTTCTCGCTGGCGGATCACCGTTTGCCGCACCAGTTCCGCACTCTCCAGGCGGCGCTTCGCGTCGGCGGCCTCCTGCGCGCCAAATTGAATGGCCTGAAGATGTTCTTGAATTGCTTTGAACTCGCTGGATTCCACCGTGCCGTCCGACGGGTGCAGTCTGCGATGGGCGGTCTCGACAAAAATCGCATCGATGCGGATTCGAGTGTGAACCTCACCCTCACTAGTCACGACGTAGCGAACGGCTATAGTTCCCATATCTTCGCTCTCGCGAAAATGGCGAGGCGCAACCACATCCTTGCGAATCTTATAGAAAACCCGGCCCGGCCCGGTCCACGGCTCGAACATAGGAGTCGACGCCACCGCCGTGGCGCCAGTGAGCGTCGGTTCCTTGTCAAAGACATGAGTACCGTGAATGATCTGGTCCTCCAGGACTTCATTGAGCGCCTGAATAACCTCAATGGAAGAGCCCGAAAGTTCAGCCGAGAAACCAGGATTTGGAATTTGATCGCGGGTTGAGCGGTGGGCACGGGAGGAGACTGCCAGTAGACATGCAAATACAAAATAACATATGAAAATCCGCCAATGTCCGGCGTTGCGGTTCCCGCTTTGCACCTTGATACCAGGCCGTTTCAAACCCACTCCCTTGGAATCATCTCTTGAGTTTCCTCTTTGATTTTGTGGCGGAGCAAAGTTTGTGGCGGAGCAAACTTTATTGCTGCGCCGTTCCGCGAGAGTAGCACTTTTTCTTACTTGGATCTGCATAGGACTGCCAAGGCCAACGCCTCACACACTTTTTACATTGCAGACCGAGTAGTTCCAAAGAGAGAATTCAGATAATTCCGTCATCCACGGCCACCTCCGGAAGTTCTGGAATTGATTCCCCGCGCAAGGATGGCAAGTAAGTCCCTATTTTAGACAGGGACTTTGCACCAGAGCAATCAATTTGAGAAATTGTGGGCATAAGAATAAGAAAACTCTTGCATTCGAATTTTTGTCGGAGTAGCATCCGGCCCGGTTCAGGGACTCGAGGATTAGGCACTCTTTTCTTGACGGAGAAAAGGGAGCGGTTCTCTATGGGCGCACGGTTTAAGAGTTGTTTTCGTTTGCCGAATGCCATCGGAGCGTTAGACGTGCACGTTGGTGTCTGTGTATCTGCTCCTTATCCCTTCCAGGCAGTTCGAAGTGGTATCGTCCCGACTACAACAAGAAACAATGGTCATGCAGAGGAGGCGGTATGTTCCACTGGGCTTCATCGTCGATGAAGAGGAGGATGCCGTGGCTTGCATCCTTGCTTGTCTGTGGTTTCCTTGTTCTCACTTTCCTATTGATTGACAGCCGTTCCGCTTCCGCACTGCCCATTCCGCCAGGCAAGGTTCACGCCATCCCGGCTTTCGCGCGGAAATACGGCATGCCGTGTTCGGCCTGTCATGAAGCCTGGCCCAAGCTGAACAACTTTGGCCAGTCGTTCAAGGACAACGGCTACCAGATGGGGAACGATCGCGACGCTCCCATCTTTCAGCAGCCGGCTTATTGGCCTGTGTCTTTTCGCATGACGCCGCACTGGCATCGCGAGAGTGTTGACCGCGCGGATATAACTAATCAGGCTACGGGGACCACGGTTGAAGGACGGCTCACGACTCATGGGTTCGATCTTTCCGGCATGGATATTCTGACCGCTGGAACGCTGGCCAAGAACATCAGCTTCCTCCTCGTGCCGGCTGCTGGAAACGATGCCGTCTTCGCATTTGAATCCGCGAACGTCCGATTCAGCAATCTTTTAAAATCGGGCTGGCTCAACATCAAGGTAGGTAAGTTCGAGCTCGACAATATGATCTCGGAAAAGCGCATTATGACGCTTTCGGCCAATGGTGGCTACCAGATCTATCACTTCCAGCCGGTCACGGAGTTTACGAATCCGGTGGCGCCCCTCGTACCCTTCACCTTTGGAATGGGAGACAACCAGATCGGAGCGGAGTTGTCGGGTCATTCGAAGAACAGCTACACACGCTATTCGGCTGCCTTGTTAAGCAGCAATGACGGCAGTGTGAGCGTGCCCAATGGCCATGGATATAATACGTACCTCACCTTCAGCCAGGCGTTTGAGGCCGGGAGTCTCGGGCTGCAGCGCGTCGGTGCTTTCGCCTATATTGGACGCGCGCCGACCTACCTAGCCACGAGTTCGTTGTTGACAGATGGATTCGGTCAAAAGTCCTTCTATCGTGCCGGCTTTTTCGGCCTTTGGTACCTCAAGAAGCTGGACTTCATGACTATGTACACGCGCGGGGGCGACAACGTCTTCCTGGGAACGGGCACGCCGTCCTTCTCTCCTTTGCCGGTGGGCGCGCAGGGCCCGACCTGGAACGCCGGCTTTATCGAGACCCACTTGACGGTGAATCCGCAATTCATCCTCGTCAATCGCTACGAGCTGATTCGCATGTCGCGCCAAGCTCTTCCAGTCACGCCGGGCGTATTTGAACCGGGAGTGAGCGTTCCTTCCGCAGACTTTGGGGATATCGACGCACTGGTTTTTGGATATCGCTACTACCCATTTATGTCCAGCCGCGCCGGTTTCGCCATCCACAATGAATTTTCAACCGTCCGGCAGCGAGGAGGAACTGCGCTCCTCCCGGGGGGTTCGGGTAAGGACTTAACCAACAACAGCCTGTTTATCGGCTTTGATTTTATCTTCTGAGGATGGTGGACAACGATGCGCGCAAATAAATCAATGCAGTGGATGTTTCTTGCGGCAGCGCTGCTTGCCCTGCCGTCTTTGGCGATAGCTCAACAAGGCGAGATTCACATCGGAAAGGTCACGGGACACTCCGATGCGGGGAAGCAACTCTATTACCGCTTTTGCTGGGGTTGCCACGGCTTCCACGGCGACGGCAACGGAGAAAACGGGCCATACCTGAATATTTTGCCGCGGAATTTCGTCGCGGCGACGTTCAAGTGCCGATCCACGCCTACAGGCACTCTGCCCACGGACGAAGATCTCTACGCCTCCGTGGGGCGAGGATTCGCCAATTCAAACATGCCCGCCTGGATCTCCCTCACCAAACAGCAGCGGGCGAACATGGTCGCTTTCATCAAAACCTTCTCCCCGCGCTGGAAGACCGACAAACCCGGCGATCCGATCAATGTTCCAGCCGAACCCGCAGCCACTTTGGATGGCATCAAGCACGGAAAAGAACTCTTCACCAAGTTGGAATGCTGGAAGTGCCATGGCCCCGAAGGCCGCGGCGACGGTCCCTCCGCTTCCACGCTTACGGACAGCAACGATCAACCGATTCGGCCCTATAATTTTGCCGAGGGCTCACGCTTCAAGTGCGGCACGACCAACCATGATCTCTATAAAATTTTCATGACCGGTCTCGATGGCACTCCCATGCCTTCTTTCGCCGACGTCATCAAGCCAGAAGACGCTTGGGACCTGGTGCATTACCTGCGCACGCTGCAGGTCACCCACAAGAGTCCGGAACTCACTCTTTGGATGGGTTCCAAAGAGGGAGCTGAATTCGTCAAAGCACAGAAAGTCGGCGGAACCCCGACCGGTTCCGGCATCAAGCAATAGCTTGAAGGAAACGAGATTCCGGTGGGGCGAGGGGATGCGAACAAAGCAGATCTTTTTGTCCGCCTGCATCATCAAACCGGAAGACGCTTGGGACCTCGTGCATTACCTGCGCACGCTGAAGGTAACGTTCAAGAGTCGGGAGCTTGCCCTTTGGCTGACTTCCAAAGAAGGCGCTGAAATCGTCAACGCGCAGAAGATCGTCGGGACACCAACAGGGTCCACTAACAAACAATAATTTCGGAATAAAAAGAATTTCAGGAGGGGTAAGAGGATGCGAACCAAGCAGGCTTTTACAACGGGAGTCGCCATTCTCGCCGTGGTCACAATGACGTCCGCGGTGCCGGGTGGCGGCACGGTGAGCGGTAAGGTGACATACGAGGGGACACCGGCTAAGCAAAAGCCCATCGATATGTCTAAAGAGCCCAGTTGCGCGAAGCAATATGCCACGCCGCCGACGACCGAAACCGTGGTAACCGGTCCGAACAACGCTCTGGAAAATGTGGTGGTGTACATCTCGGCGGGAGCGGCCGATGAACCGCCGCCCTCACAACCCGCAGTATTCACTCAGAAGGGCTGCCGTTACATACCGCACGTCCTTGCGTTTCAAGTGAACCAGCCACTCGAGGTTCTGAACGATGATCAGACCTCGCATAACATCCACCCGCTCGCCAAGATCAACCGCGAGTGGAACAAGTCGCAGCCGCCGGGAACACCTCCCATACTCGACAAGTACGACAAGATGGAATTCATCCCGGTGAAATGCAACGTCCATCCCTGGATGCACGGGACTTTTGCGGTGCTCAAGAACTCCCATTACTCCATTTCAAGCGTAGACGGTGGCTTTTCTCTTCCCAACTTGCCGCCAGGTAAGTACACGGTCACCGCTTACCACGAGTCCTACGGTGAGCAGTCGCAGGAAGTGACTATCGCCGGCAGCGAAACGAAAAGCGTAAACTTTGTCTTCAAAGCCAAACCCTATTGAGCCTTTTCGCGCGGGGCCGGCGGGAATCGCGCCGGAACGAAGGTTGCTTGCGATTCGAAGTAATGAAGCCGAGCGAACTCAGCATAAAAGCGAGGTGCCATGGGTAAGCTGTTTGCAGTCGTTCTGGTGATCATCGCGTTGGCATCTGCGTATCCCATCGTCACGCATATGTACGTCATGCCGGAGGACATCTCCACCCACGGCCACCAGATCGACGAGCAGTTGTCGGACACTATGGCTGAGGCGGGGATCTCTTTTCTTCTCGCCCAGTTCGTCCTGGCGTTTTTCGTCTGGACGTTCGCGGAACGCAAAGTTGGCGTGAAGCTGAAGAGCTTTCCTGGCGGTGCGAAGGTTATGGTGGCGGCCGCGTTCATTCTCGTTGGCACGGAGGTCCTCGCACTCGGTGTCTTTGGCCAACGCGCGTGGGCCAATGTCTATTTCACACCACCTAGGCCGGATGCCCTGCAAATCCAGGCCCAGGCGGGCCAATTCGCGTTCTACTTCCGCTATCCAGGTGCCGACGGGAAATTCGGCGCCATCCATCCCGATAAGATTGACGAAGGGAACCAGAATTATTTTGGCCTGGACCCCGCCAACGAGATCGAGTCGCGCGATGACATCGTCTCCGCGGAGTTGGCGATACCCGTCAACCGCGAAGTCCACTTGATGATGCACGCAAAGGATGTGGGCCACTCTTTCTACGTCAGGGAATTGCGCATCCAGCAGGACTTTGTCCCGGGTCTCGATCTTTCCGTGCATTTCACGGCCACCAAGACCGGAAGGTATGAAATTGTCTGCACCCAGCTTTGTGGACTGGGCCACTACAACATGAAGGCGTATCTAAACGTGATGGCCCAGGACGATTTCGAAAAGTGGTTGAAACAGAAGGCGTCCGAGCTGTGAACTCGTAGTCCCAGCCTGCAGACCGGGGTGCGATTCATCGCACCCCCTCCGCGGCTTTCCCTGAGCGAGGAGAGCAGATGGAAGAGACGTCAGCCCAGCAAGCACACGTTCATGCACCGCCGGAAGGGTTCCTCCGGAAGTACGTCTTCAGCCTCGATCATAAAGTCATCGGAAAACAATACTATGCCCTTGGTCTCCTGGCCGTCTGCATGGGCATGGCGCTTTCCTGGCTGATGCGGTTCCACCTCGTGTGGCCAACGACGCGAATTCCCGGCTTGGAACTGATTTCGAAAGCCGGCGCTCCGGGCGGCATCATCACGCCGGAATACTATCTCTCGCTGCTCACGATGCATGGCACGCTGATGGTGTTCTTCGTACTCACCAACGCACCCTTCGCCGCGTTCGGCAATTTTTTTCTCCCCATCCAGATCGGCGCGGAAGACATGGCTTTCCCACGCTTCAATATGATGTCGTTCTGGACGACCCTCGCCGCGTTCCTGGTGCTGATCCTTGCGTTCGTCATTCCTGACGGACCGCCGATCTCCGGCTGGACCTCCTATGCTCCGCTGAGTGCGGTCGGCAAGGATGCTGGGCCTGGCATGGGATGGGGGATGAACCTCTGGGCAATTTCGATAGCCATTTTCTGCATTGGCTCCCTGCTCGGAGCGCTCAACTTTATCGCCACGACCCTCGACCTGCGCGCCAGGGGCATGACTCTGATGCGCATGCCGATTTGCACCTGGGCGTGGTTCATCACTTCTTGCATCGCTTTGCTGGCCTTCGCCGTGCTCCTTCCTGCTTGCATTCTCTTGATTCTTGATCGAACTGCTGGGACCAGCTTCTTCATTCCTTCCGGCCTGGTGGTAAGTGATCGCTTGCAGCCGCATTCGGGCGGGTCGCCGCTTCTCTGGCAGCACTTGTTCTGGTTCTTCGGCCATCCTGAGGTTTACATTGCGATTTTGCCCTCCATGGGCATCGTTTCGCACATTCTGATCAATAGCATGCGCAAACCGCTCTTGAGCGCTCGCGTCATTATCTACTCGATGATGTCTATTGGTTTCCTGAGCTGGATGGTTTGGGGACACC
>JGI12635J15846_10002649_pt1 | contig 15641 bp, 11 predicted proteins | sample BlaSpr_A8_OM2_M2_FD_15846 | JGI IMG/M metagenome (IMG submission 15846) | reverse complement strand
AAGCCGTGGATCGCGGTGTTCGGCGCCATGCTGGTGATCGGCTCGTGCCTGATGTGGTTCGGCAAGCCCGGCGAGCCAGGTGTGATTGCGCCGCTGCTGGTGGCCTATGCGATCGCGACCGTCGGCGTCGAATTCGCGACCGTCTTCAACAATGCGATGATGCCGACCCTGGTGCCGCCGAACCAGATCGGCCGGCTGTCCGGCACCGGCTGGGCCACCGGCTATGTCGGCGGTATTTTAAGTCTGATCCTGGTGCTCGGCTTTCTGGCCGCAAGCCCCGAGACCGGGCGCACGCTATTCGGATTTGCGCCGTTGTTCGGTCTCGACCCCGTCAGCCATCAGGGCGACCGCATCACCGGACCCTTAACCGGCATCTGGTTCATCATCTTCGTCGTGCCGATGTTTTTGCTGACGCCGGATTATCCCGCCCGGCGTCCTGTAAGTGAGGCCTTGAGCCAGGGATTGTCCGAGCTGAAGCAAACGCTTGCCGAATTGCCGAAGCAGAAATCGCTTCTCGCATTCCTGCTCGCCAACATGATCTACACCGACGGGCTGGTGTCGCTGTTTGCCTTCGGCGGCATCTACGCCGCCGGCACCTTTGGCTGGAACACGATACAAATCGGCACCTTCGGGATCATCCTCGCCATCGCCGGCACCTTTGGCGCCTGGCTCGGCGGCAAGCTCGACGACAGGCTCGGGCCGAAGCGGGTGATCGCGGGCAGCATGATGATCCTGCTGCTGGCGATCGTCGCGATCCTGCTGGTGGACAAGCAGACGATTCTTTTCATGAAAGTCACGCCGCCTGCCCCAGGCGGCGCGCTGTTCGCAAGCGCCGCGGAGCGCGCCTACCTCGTGCTCGGCTGCTTGATCGGCGCCGCCGGCGGCCCGCTGCAGGCGGCATCGCGGACGCTGCTGATACGGCTCGCGCCGAAGGATCGCATCGCGCAATATTTTGGATTGTTCGCGCTGACCGGAAAAGTAACGTCCTTCATCGGCCCGTTGGTGATCGGCGCGATCACCGCCGTGACGGAGAGCCAGAAGGCGGGCATGGCGGTGCTGGTGCTGTTCTTCGTGGCGGGGCTGGCGCTGTTGCGAAGGGTGAGAGATTGACACCGTCATTCCGGGGCGCGCGTGACCGCGAACCCGGAATCTCGCGCCGTATCATCTCCAGATTCCGGGTTCATCGCTCCGCGATGCCCCGGAATGACGGACTTGGATCAATGCCGGAAATGCCGCACGCCGGTGAACACCATGGCAATCCCGGCATCGTCGGCGGCCTTGATCACCTCATCGTCGCGCACCGAGCCGCCGGGCTGGATCACGGCGGTCGCGCCGGCCTCGATCGCCACCAATAGCCCATCGGCGAAGGGAAAGAACGCATCCGACGCCACCACCGATCCCTTGGTCATCGGTTCGGCAAGCTTTGCCTCGAGCGCGGCATCCTGCGCCTTGCGCGCGGCGATGCGCGCGGAATCGACCCGGCTCATCTGCCCCGCGCCGATGCCAACGGTGGCCAGATCCCTGGCATAGACGATGGTGTTCGACTTCACGTGCTTGGCGACGCGGAAGGCGAACATCAAATCGCGCATCTCGGCTTCCGTCGGCGCGCGTTTGGTCGCGACCTTCAGCACCATGTCGTCGACCGCGGCATTGTCGCGGCTCTGCACCAGTAATCCACCAGCGACAGTCTTGGCGGTCAGACCGATCGCGCGGGGATCGGGCAAGCCGCCGGTGAGCAGCAGCCGCAGATTTTTCCGCTTGGCGACCACGGCGATGGCGTCCTCGTTGGCATCCGGTGCGATGATGACCTCGGTGAAAATTTCGGTAACAGCTTTGGCGGTCTCGGCGTCCAGCGTGCGGTTCAGCGCAATGATGCCGCCATAGGCCGAGGTGGAGTCGCAGGCGAGCGCCTTTCGATAGGCGCTGACGAGATCGGGGCCTTCCGCGACACCGCACGGGTTGGCGTGCTTGACGATGACGCAGGCCGCGGNGCGCTTCGGATCGAACTCGGCGACGCATTCGAACGCGGCGTCGGTATCGTTGATGTTGTTGTAGGACAGCTCCTTGCCCTGCAATTGGCGCAGCGTCGAGACGCCGGGCCGCTTGTCGGGCAGGCGATAGAATGCTGCCTTCTGGTGCGGGTTCTCGCCATAGCGGAGCGCCTGAATCAGCCGGCCGCCGAACGCACGGAAATCGGGCGCCTCGGTGTTCAGCTCGCTTGCGAACCAGTTCGAGATCGCGGCGTCATAGGCGGCGGTGCGTGCATAGGCTTTCGCCGCGAGTCGGCGGCGCAGCGCGAGCGTGGTGCCGCCCCGGTTGGCGTTGAGTTCGTCGAGCACGGCCTGATAGTCGCTGGCCTCGATGACCACTGCGACGTCGTCATGATTTTTCGCGGCGGCGCGGATCATCGCAGGCCCGCCGATGTCGATATTCTCGATGCACTCCTCGAAGTCGGCGCCTTTGTCGACGGTGGCCTCGAACGGATAGAGATTGACCACCAAGAGATCGATCGGCGCGATGCCGTGCGCCTCCATCGCCTGCGCATGTTCGGCATTGTCGCGGATCGCGAGCAGGCCGCCATGCACCTTGGGATGCAGCGTCTTCACGCGCCCATCCATCATCTCTGGAAAGCCGGTCAGCTCGGAGACGTCGCGCACCTTCAGCCCTGCGTCGGCAATCGCCCTGGCGGTGCCGCCGGTCGAGATCAGCTCGATGTTGTGGGCGGCCAAGGCGCGGGCGAAATCGATCAGGCCGGATTTGTCGGAAACGGACAGCAGGGCGCGGGTGACGCGGCGGAGGTGGTCGGTCATGGGCAAGCTCCTTTGTTCAAGGGGTACTTTTGCCCAGGCGCGCGGCAGATAGTCCCGCGCTTCCCGATGGTGCTCCATCCAAGGTCGCCAGTCGCGCGAGCGACGGGTGGTTAGCAGCTTTCGGCGACGTTCACAACGGCCAGATGCGCCTGACTCCACATCTTGCGCAGCACTTTTCTACAGCGGCAACTCCGGCTCGTGGCGGGCACTGCGCCGGGCCGCGGTGGCCGAGGCCGAGGTCGACGAGCGCACAAAGCTCCAGCGGATCGAGGGGGCGTGGCGGGAGTCCTGCCGGATCACGATCTGCGCGGTGCGGCGGGGGCCGTCGTTGCCGGCCAGGAACACGCTGTCTTCCAGTTCGACCCTGTCGTCGAGCGCCTCAAAGGTCCAGACGTCGCGGTTCGGCAGCACCAGCATGACGCCGCGGGCGTCGCTGAGCCGGCTCGCCTTCACCGCCGGGTGCAAGTGAAACCGCACGGCGTAGTCGGTCTCGTTGCCCTTGATGCGCGCGCCCGGCGCCGGCGATAGCGCATCCTCGCCGTCGAGCCTGGAGCCGTCATGGGCCGCCATCAGCACCCTCCGATGCACCACGCCGAAGCGCGCCAGGTAGCCGTCATGCGAGGTGGTCAGCAGCACGCCATTGGCGACCACCTCGCGATAGCTCTCCACGTTCGACGGACCGGAGACGACCGGCGCGCCCTGCAGCAGCCGCTTCATCGCCGTCAGCTCGACGAACTGGCAGGACGAGGTTTCGTGAAAGGTCAGCGTCGAATGCGCCGCCGTCGAGCGCGCAAAGGCGCGCCAGTTGTCGCGGCCGGTGGCGGGCATGCCGCAATTGGTGACGATCCGGCTCAGTCCCGACGACAGCTCGAACGACAGGCAGCCGGCGTGGGCCTCGTGGCTGACGCTCGGCGGCGGCGGCGGGCCGGTGTCCACGATTACCGTCATCGCGCCGGCGTCGAGCCGCTGATAGCCGGTGTGCGGCATGTTCGCCATCGGCGCGCCATGGGTGTCGTCATAGGCGAGCAGCGTCGCCAACAGATCCGACGGCGCGCTGCTCATGCCGTTGAACAGCGCAAAGCTGCCGTCGCCGTGACGGAAGAAGCGCAGCATCGGCATCATGCGGTCGATCGCGTTCAACAGCGCCGGTGGCGGCGCGATGTTGCGGGCGGCAAAGGTCTGCCGTAGCGGCAGCAGGTCGATCAGGAGTTCGATCAGCGCGCCGGGATTGCGCGAGAAGTGCCCGCCATCGGGAAGGATCTGCCGCTGCAGCTCGTCGGAGAGTTTTCGCGTGGCGGCGCGGATGTGAGTGCCCTGGTTGGCGAGGCAGAGCGAGGCGTAGCACAAGGCGATCAAGACCTGCAGCCGCGGCACGCCGTCGATGTCCAGCATGGTGTAGCGCAGATGGCGGATTTCGCGCGTCAACCCGCGAAGATAACGCCGGTAGAACTTGCCGTCGGTATCGCCGAGCACCAGCGGCGCCTGCGACAACAGCGAGATGACGCGGCGCGCCACCACATCGGCGCGGCGGCCGGTGGGGCGTTTGCGCGCGGTGTTGGAAATCCAGTCGTCGACCAGCGAGCGGGCGTTGGCGCGGGTCAGCGCGGTATCGGCGGCGCGCAAATGCCGCAGCCAGCCGAAGCCGAGCAGCGCCACCTCCCAGTCCTCCGATGGCGGCTCCAGATCGAAAATCGAGCGGCCGTGGCAGGTCACGATCTTGCCGGCGAACACGAAGCGGCCGGCATAGATCTCGGCGGCGCGGGTGGCGTCGGCGGTGCGCAAATCATGCGGGGCGATGATCAGGCGGTCGGTGCGGCCTGGCCACAGCCGTGACAGCGCCACCGAGCCACCGCTCGCGCGCGCCATCATGTTCCGCGCAAAGCGGCTCATGATCAGCGTCGAGATGCGTCTGCGTTGAGCGACCGACACGCCTGCCCTTGATTGGAGGATTTGTGTTTGCGAATCCTTTTAATCCGGAAACGCCGCCAAGACACCATCTTGAAACCGCGCGAATCAGCACAAGGACGCCGAAATCCGGTGCAAAATCAGGATTTAACCAGCCGCGCGGCGTAAAAGCCGTCGAGCCCGCCGAGGCGGGGGTCCTGATGCGGGAGGTGGCAGGGCAGCGTCCGCAGGTCGCCTTCGCCGGTGAGGAGGTGGCCCAGCCCCGCGACCTCGCCCGCACCGATCGGGGCGCGGCGGATGGCCGGCTCGGTGGCCAAAAGGGCCGATATCGCCTGCTCGCCCTCTTCCGGTTCCAGCGAACAGGTACAATAGACCAGCGTCCCGCCGGCCTTGAGCAGCCCCACCGCCCGTTGCAAAAGCCGCTTCTGCAAGCCCACCAGCGCGCCGATATCGGCTTCCTGCCGCAGCCAGGCGACGTCGGGGTGGCGACGGATGGTACCTGTCGACGAGCAGGGCGCGTCGATCAGGATGCCGTCAAAACCCTCGCCGTTGCTCGCCCCCGGCCATTCGGCGGCATCGGTGACCACGGTCTCCGCCTTCAGTTCGAGCCGCGCCAGATTGTCGCGCAGCCGCGACATGCGGCCGGGCGAACGGTCGACGGCGATGACGCGGGCCCCGGCATGCACCAGCTGCGCGGTCTTGCCGCCGGGCGCGGCGCAGAGATCGACAATGGATTTGCCGGCAATGTCGCCGAACAGGCGCGCCGGCAGGGCGGCGGCGGCGTCTTGCACCCACCATTGGCCCTCGACAAAACCCGGCAGCATTGTCACCGAGCCCTGCAGCAGCGTGCGCACGGTCCCGGTCGGCAGCGTTTCGCCGTGCAGGCGCGACGCCCACTGAACTGGGTCGGATTTCACGGTGATATCGAGCGAGGGCTCGTGGCTGAGCGCGAGCGCGATGTCGCGCGCGACGCTCTCGCCGTAATGGGCGATCCAGCGCGCCAGCAGCCACTCCGGAATATCCAGCGTCTTCGACTTGACCTCGTCGATCAAGGGCTGCCCCTCGCGCGCGCAGCGGCGCAGCACCGCGTTGACGAGCCCGGCATATTTCGCCGCCCGCCGGTCCGACTGCACCAGCCGCACCGACAAATCCACCGCGGCATGATCGGGCACGTCCATCCAGAGGATTTGCGCGGCGCCGATCAGAAGCGCGCTTTGCGCGCGCGGCGCATCGGTCGGAATGCCGCGATCGAGCAGCCGCGACAGCACGTGGCCGAGCGTGCCGAGCCGCCGCAGGATCGTCGCCACCAGCCGCCGCATCAGCGCGCGGTCGCGGTCGGACAGTGTCTTCAATCCGGGATGCGCGGCGGCGCCATCGAGTTGTTCGTCGAGCGTGCGGCGCTTATGCAGGACGCCGTCGAGGATGTCCGCCGCGATCCGCCGCGCCGCAAGACCAGGCACTTCCGATGGCAAAGCGAATCGTTGAGGAGGCATGGAGCGGGAACATCTCGGAAGAAAAGGAGTGCGATTCGCGGTTCAGTCTATGCCATCGCAACCTAAAACACCTGTGCCACGGGAATATGCCAAATATAAGAATCGCACTGGCGGTTTCACCGTCACCGCATCATCTGTAGGCCGTTGCGCTGAATCGCGCGAGCTATTCCCGCGGCAGGACATCACGAGATGACCGACGACCCTGCGCCTCCTGCAACCGCTGCATCGGAACCGGAGCGCAAGCCGCTGACGCCGGCGGCCCAGCGCGCGCTCGCCGAGGCTGAAGCCCGACGCCAAGCCGCCGCGTCAAACGCCAAACCGGCGGCGAAGGAGTTCCAGGGCCCGAAAGGCCCCGAACCGACCCGCTATGGCGATTGGGAGAACAAGGGCATCGCCTCGGATTTTTGAGGTCGACGCAAGCGGATGATTTCAAACAAAAAAGCCGCACGGATGCGCGGCTTTTTCTGCGGTGTCATTCCGGGGCGCGCATAAGCGCGAACCCGAAATGACAGAGACTGATATCAGCGCGCCACCACCACGGTGGTGCCGACGGAGACGCGCTGGTAGAGGTCGGTGATATCGGCGTTCAGCATGCGGATGCAGCCGTAAGAGACAAACCCGCCGACCGAACCCGGCATGTTGGTGCCGTGGATGGCATATTCGCCGCCGGCCAAGGTCATCGCGGCAACGCCCATCGGGTTGCGCGGCGAGCCGCCGGGGATCAGATCCGGCATGTTCGGCTTGTCATGCTTGACTTCCCTCGGCGGCGACCAGGCCGGGTTGCGGTATTTGCCGTCGATCCGAGTGGTGCCGGCCCATTGCTTGCCGGCCTTGCCGACGCCGACGGGGTAGCGCATCGCGTGGGCCGGATCGACTACCAGATAGAGCCGGCGCTCGTTGGTCTTGATCACGATCGTTCCCGGCGAATAATCGCCCCGGAAACCGACCATGTCCGGCCGCGCCTCTGCCGCCGTCGACATCAACATCCCTGCCCCGATGGTGGCTGCCAGCGCCACCGCAATCCTTAACGACATCGGTCTCTCCGTTCTCGCTTCCGTGGCCCTGCCGGGGCCGTCAATTTCCCGCAAAACCCTGCAAAACGCCGGTTTCGCCCACGCATTGTTAACCGCGTGCGTTAACCAAGAGGTTTCCACGCCGGCTGTCGCACCCGTTTCGAGGGGAGAGAAAAGAAAATGCTGCAAACAAAGTAAATGACTTGAAAACAACACTCGTCGGGAAACGTCACCGCGGGGGCGGGTTGCCCCTGACAATTATGTGAGGGTTATCGTGTCCCGGGCGCGGTGCACCGCTCTCCCGGCGATGCCAACGGGTCGCGCGAACGCGCGCCCGATGACAGGCTCCGCATCGTCCGGTGCGCTGCTCCGCCGAACCGGGACCCAAGCGTGCCAAAGTGTCGGTGTGCGATGTGGACCCCGGATCAGCAGCGCACCACGCCGCAAGCCATAGCGCGTCGAAGACGCGCGTGAACGCGCTAATGGCGCTGCGCAGCATCCGGGGAACCGGCCGCCGATGATTCCTGCAGCCTACGCCCCCGCCCCCTTCTTATTCTGGCGGTGCTGCACGAGATCGTCGACCACGGCAGGGTCCGCAAGCGTCGAGGTGTCGCCGAGACTGCCCGGTTCGTCTTCGGCGATCTTGCGCAAAATACGCCGCATGATCTTGCCGGAACGGGTTTTCGGCAGGCCGGGCGCGAACTGGATCTGGTCGGGGGATGCGATCGGGCCGATGTCCTTGCGCACCCACGCCACCAGTTCCTTGCGCAGCTCGTCCGTCGGCTCGGTGCCGGTCATCAGCGTCACATAGGCGTAGATGCCCTGGCCCTTGATGTCGTGGGGATAGCCGACCACGGCGGCTTCCGAGACCTTGGCGTGCGCCACCAGCGAACTCTCGACTTCGGCGGTGCCCATGCGGTGGCCGGAGACGTTGATGACGTCGTCGACGCGGCCGGTGATCCAGTAATAGCCGTCGGCGTCGCGGCGGCAGCCGTCGCCGGTGAAATATTTGCCCTTGTAGGTCGAGAAGTAAGTCTGCTCGAAACGGGCGTGGTCGCCATAGACGGTGCGCATCTGGCCCGGCCAGGATCTGGCGATGCAGAGATTGCCGGTGGCCTCGCCCTCCAGCACCTTGCCGTCGCCATCGACGATCTCGGGCACCACGCCGAAGAACGGATCGGTCGCCGAACCGGGCTTGAGTTTGGTCGCGCCGGGCAGCGGCGTGATCAGAATGCCGCCGGTCTCGGTCTGCCACCAGGTATCGACGATCGGGCAGCGCTCGTCGCCGACCACGCGGTGATACCATTCCCAGGCCTCCGGATTGATCGGCTCGCCGACGCTTCCGAGCAGGCGAAGCGATTTTCGCGAGGTCTTCTTGACCGGCTCGTCGCCAAACTGCATCAGCGCGCGGATCGCGGTCGGCGCGGTGTAGAAGATGTTGACCTTGTGCTTGTCGACGACGTTCCAGAACCGCGAATTATCGGGGTAATTCGGCACGCCCTCGAAAATCAGCGTGGTCGCGCCGTTGGCGAGCGGTCCATAGAGGATGTAGCTGTGGCCGGTGACCCAGCCGACGTCGGCGGTGCACCAGTAGATATCGCCGTCGTGATAATCGAACACGTATTGATGCGTCATCGACGCGAACACCAGATAGCCGCCGGAGGTGTGCAGCACGCCCTTGGGCTGGCCGGTCGAGCCGGAGGTGTAGAGGATGAACAATGGATCCTCGGCGTGCATATGCTCGGCTGGGCATTCGGTGGTCACCATCCTGGCGGCGTCGTGGTACCAGAGGTCGCGCGAGGGATTCATGTCGACCTTGCCGCCGGTGCGCTTGACCACGATCACCCAGTCGACGCCGCCGGTCTTGGCGATCGCGGCATCGACATTGGCCTTCAACGGCACCTTCTTGCCGCCGCGCAGGCCCTCGTCGGCGGTGATCACCAGCCTGGACTGGCAATCGTTGATGCGCTGGGCGAGGCTGTCGGGCGAGAAGCCCGCGAACACCACCGAATGGATCGCGCCGATCCGCGCGCAGGCCAGCATGGCGTAGGCGGCTTCCGGAATCATCGGCAGATAGATGGTGACGCGGTCGCCCTTCTTGACGTTGCGGGTGCGCAGGATGTTGGCCATCCGGCAGACTTCGTCGTGCAATTGCCGGTAGGTGATGTGCTTCGACTCGGAAGGATTGTCGCCCTCCCAGATGATCGCGGTCTGGTCGCCGCGGGTCTTCAGATGCCGGTCGATGCAGTTCCAGGCGACGTTGAGGACGCCGTCCTCGAACCATTTGATCGAAATGTGGCCGGGCGCGAACGAAGAATTCTCGATCCTGGTGGGCGGCTTCATCCAGGAGATGCGCTTGGCCTGCCCGGCCCAGAAGCCGTTGGGGTCGCTGATCGAGCGCGCGTACATTTCCTTGTACTTGGCCTGATCGACCCAGGCGCGCTTGGCCCATTCGGCCGGCACGTCGTAAATCTTCTCGGACATCTCACACCCTCCACCCTTGCGGCCAGTGAACGCGGGCACTGCAAGCCGTCTTCGTTGTTGCAACGATTATGCGTCCGCGCTGATGGCGCCGACAAGCGGAACAAATAGGACCTTCGGCGGAGCTCTCGCTTGCGACGGATCAATCCGCGAGAAAGCGGGCGCCAAAGCCCGGCCTCGGTGGCCCCGGCCGGCCATCACGATCGCGTTTTCGGCAAGTCAAAAAGCCGCATGGTACGGCTGCCCGTCATCCCAACGGTAACCAGAAACCGCGAATGTCGAATGGCGGGCTGGCGCTGGCCGCGATTACCCCCTAAATGGCCTCCCCGGGCTCAGGCGGCCCTGCCGGAACCGAATACCGATAGCCGGCATTAACACATGGATCTGGAGCAAGGCGTCTAAAGTCATGGTGGATCAGCAGAATCTTGAGCCCGCGCGGCCCGCTTCCGCCGATCCATCGCTGGCATTGGCCGAAGCCTTGGGCCAGCTGCCTCAGGCGCCAGCGGCAAAACCGACGCCCGGAGCCTCGGTGGAGGCGCTGGCCAGCGAATTGGGATTGAAGCTCGGCGATCAGAACCAGCTCACCATCCGCCGCATCAAGCGCGGCAAAAACTATTCCTTCGTCCGCGCCAACGGCACGCCGATCCGTCACACCGGCACCATCAAGCGCCTGCACTCGATGGCGGTGCCGCCGGCCTATGCCGAGGTGCGCTACTCGCCCGATCCGAACTCGCATCTGCAGGCGGTCGGCCGCGACGCCGCCGGCCGGCTGCAATACCGCTATCATTCCGACTGGGAAAAGGTCCGCGAGCACCGCAAGGCGCATCGCCTGGCGCGCCTGGTCGCCGCCCTCCCAAAAATCCGCCGCAACGTCTCGATGCACCTGTCGGGCGATGAGCCGACCCGCGAATTCGCGCTGTCGGCCGTGATCGAGCTGATCGCGCGCACCGCGATCCGGCCGGGCAATGAATCCTACGCCCGCCTCAACGGCACCCGCGGCGCCACCACGCTGTTGAAATCCAACGTCGCGCTGGAAGATGATAGCCTCGTGCTCTCCTTCAAGGCCAAGGGCGGCAAGGCCGTGCGCAAGGAATGCGACGCGGCGAAACTCGTGCGCGCCATCGGCATCCTGCGCGGCGTGCCAGGCAAGCGCATGTTCCAGTATCGCGACGGTTCCGGCACCGTTCGCGCGGTCTCCACGACACAAGTGAATGCGTTCCTGCGCGAGATCGCCGGCATCAAGATTTCGCTGAAGGATTTCCGCACCTTGATGGCTTCCGCCGTGGTGCTGGAATCGCTGTCGCGGATTTCGCCGGCGGCGAGCGCCCGCGGCCGCCGCAAGCAGGTGCTGGAAGCCGTCCGCGCCGCCGCCGATGAACTGTCGAACACGCCGGCGATTTGCCGCAAGAGCTACGTCCACGACACCATCGTCACTGCGTTCGAGGACGGCATCCTCGAGCGCTTCGCCGCGACCATGAAGGGCTACCGCTCGCAGTCAAAGCGCGAGGCGCTGCTGGCGCAGGTGGTGACGGCGGCGGCGGCGGCTTGAAGACTTGTCATGCGCGGGCTAGACCCGCGCATCCATCTTAAAAAAATCTCTTTGCCAAGTGGATGGATTGCCGGGTCAAGCCCGGCAATGACGAGTTGCTACACCCCGCCCATCTTGCAGACGATCTTCCACTCCTCCGCCGTCACCGGCTGCACCGACAGCCGCGAATATTTCACCAGCGCCATGTCGGCCAGCCGCTTGTCGGCCTTGATCGCGGCCATCGTCACCGGCGTCTTCAGCGGCTTGTCGGCCTTGATGTCGACGCAGACGAATTTGCCGGTTTTGTCGGAAGGATCGGGATAGGCTTCCTTGATCACCTCGGCGATGCCGACGATGTCCTTGCCCTCGTTGGAATGATAGAAGAAAACGGGGTCGCCCTTCTTCATCTTCACCAGATTCTGCCGCGCGGTGAAATTGCGCACGCCGGTCCAGGCTTCGCCCTTGGCACCCTTTGCCACCTGCTGGTCCCACGACCAGCTCGAAGGTTCCGATTTCACCAGCCAGTAGTTCATGCTGCCCACCATCCGTCATGGCCGGGCCTGTCCCGGCCATCCACGTCCTTGCTTGCGCCTAGTAGTATCAAGACGTGGATGCCCGCGACAAGCGCGGGCATGACGAAAGAGAGATCATCCCTCAGCCTTGAATGGGCGCGTCAACAGGCTTTCGATCGCCTCGTCGATCGTCACCGCGCCGCTCAAGATCGCTGCGACCGCATTTGATACCGGCATATCGACGTCTTGCGAAGCTGCCAGTTCGACCAAAACGGGCGCGGTGAATTCGCCTTCGGCGAGCCTTCCGCGCGGCCGCGGCTCGCCGCGCCCGAGCGCGATGCCGAGCGCGAGGTTGCGCGATTGCGGGCTCGAGCAGGTCAGGATCAGGTCGCCGAGGCCCGACAGCCCCGCCATGGTCTCGCCGCGCGCGCCGCAGGCGCGGCCCAGCCGCACCAGTTCGGAGAAGCCGCGCGTGGTCAGGGCGGCCTGCGCCGACGCGCCGAGTTTCCGGCCGATCACGATGCCGGCCGCGATCGCCAGCACATTCTTCGCCGCGCCGCCGATCTCGACGCCCCTGATATCCGTTGTGTGATAGGGCCGGAAGGTCGCCGATCCCAGCGCCTGCACCAGCGCGGTGGCGAGCATCTCGTCCTTCGCCGCCAGGGTCACCGCGGTCGGCAACCCGCGCGCGACGTCCTTGGCGAAACTCGGCCCCGACAGGATCGCAGGCACAGCATGGGGGGCCTCCTCCGCGATCACCTCGGTCATGAATTTGTGGGTGCCGCGCTCGATGCCCTTTGCGGTGGCGATGACGGGTTTTGCCCCGGCAAGATGCGGCGCCAGCACCTTGACCGCTTCGCGCAGTTGCTGCGCGGGCGTCGCGATTAGCAGGATGTCGGCGCGAGCGGCGAGCGCGATGTCGGCGGTCACGCGGACGCCCGCCTCCAATCGCACCTCCGGCAATTTTGGATTGTTTCGCGTGGCTTCGATCTGCGCGGCGATCGAAGCGTCGCGCGCGAAAAGCGTGACCTCGCGCCCGGCCCGCGCCGCGACGCCCGCCAGCGCCGTCCCCCACGCGCCCGCGCCGATGATCGCGACTGAGTTGAAGGGCGGCATCGCCGGCACTCAGTCTGCTCCCTCGCCCCGCTCTTGCGGGGAGAGGGTTGGGTTGAGTGACTGCCGCCGCGAACGCCGATGCCAATTGATAGTCGTAGGATTGGTTGAGCGAAGCGATACCCATCGACCGCTTCCGAGGAGGTGATGGGTATCGCTTCGCTCAACCCATCCTACGAATTCGGCTCCCTCGCCCCGCGCTTGCGGGGAGAGGTTGGGACTGCGTGCGCGGCATAATCCGTCTTCCATCGCTTGCGTCCCTAAAATCCTGCGCGCGTATTTGCATATCCCGCAGGCGCGGTGGCATTGGCATCGAGCAGCCAGCGCGCGCGCGGCGCTGTGTCCATGGGGTCGACCAATCCCAAGGCCAGCCGCTCCGCGCCGGCCCAGGCGATCATCGCGCCGTTGTCGGTGCACAGCGCGGGCGGCGGAATGATCAGCGTGGTCTGGGCGCGTGCCGCGACATCCTGCAGCGCGCCGCGGATCGCCTGATTGGCGGCGACGCCGCCGGCGGCGACCAGCGCGCGCGGCGGGCCGAACTGTTCGTGAAACAATTTTAGGCCCACGCTCAAACGATCAGCCGTGGATTCCAGCACCGCGGCCTGAAAGCCGGCGCAGAGATCGCGGATGTCCTGCGGCTCCATCGGGTTCAGCCGGGAGGCCTCGTTGCGCACCGCCGTCTTCAATCCCGAGAGCGAAAAATTCGCGTCCGGCCGCCCCAGCATCGGCCGCGGAAACGCAAAGCGGGCGGGATCGCCGCCACGCGCGGCGCGCTCGACCTCCGGGCCGCCCGGATAGGGCAGCCCGAGCATCTTTGCGACCTTGTCGAAGGCCTCCCCCATGGCGTCGTCGACGGTGGTGCCGAGCCGCACATAGTTGCCGACGCCGGTCACCGCGACGATCTGGGTGTGACCGCCGGAAGCGAGAAACAGCAAATAAGGAAACGCCAGCGCGCAGGTCAGCCGCGGCGTCAGCGCGTGGGCCTCCAGATGATTGACCGCAATCAGCGGCGTATCGTGCACCATCGCGATCGCTTTCGCGGTGGTCAGCCCGACGATCACGCCGCCGATCAGCCCGGGGCCGGCGGCGGCGGCGACGCCGGAAAGCTGCGCGAAGCCGGTGCCCGCTTCCTTCATGGCGGCATCGACTATGCCGTCGAGCACGTCGACATGGGCGCGCGCAGCGATTTCCGGCACCACGCCGCCGAAGCGGGCGTGCTCCTCGGTCTGCGAGCGCACGATGTTGGACAGGATTTTTCCCGAGCCGTCGCTGGCGCGCTCGACCACGGCGGCCGCGGTCTCGTCGCAGGTGGTCTCGATCCCCAGCACCAGTGTCGGCTTGTCGTTATCCAATGTGAGCCCTTGCGTTATCGGCAAAACCGGCGTTTTTCCTGCTCAGATTAAAGCGTTTTCAAGCGAAAGCCTGCCCCGGACTTGATCCGGGGTGGATACCGGTTCGCGTGAAGAAAACGCGTCAAAACAAAGTATAAGAGTCTCGATTCTGATCAATCAGAACCGAGGCTCTAGCACCGCGAGGTCGCAAAGTGCAATCGTCCCGATGCCGCCGAACACGGGGCTTTAGAGGTTAACGCATGGCCGTTCTCGTCACACGCCCGCAACCCGACGATGAGACCACGGCCGCAAGCTTGCGCGCGCGGGGTTTTGAGGTGCTGAAGGCGCCGATGCTGCGGTTCGAGCCGGTCGCGTTCCAGGAGGACGCGGACACGCGCTATGGCGCGGTCATCGTCACCAGCGCCAATGCGCTGCGCGGCATCGAACCTCACCTCGCCGGCAGCCGGTTGCTCAGGCTGCCGCTGTTCGCGGTCGGCGAACATACCGCATCCGGCGCCCGCCGCCTTGGATTCGAGAACGTCATCCCGGCGAGCGGCGATGCCGCGGCGCTGCGCGACCTCGTGCTCGCCAGTGTCAAGACAAAGGCGATGAAGAAAACCAGCCCGCTGCTTTATCTCGCCGGCGCCGATCTGGCGCGGGATCTGGCCGGCGAACTCGGTGCCCGCGGCTTCACCGTGGTCACCCAGACGACCTACCGGATGGCGCCGGTGTCCAGCCTGCCGCGCGAGACCGTGGAGGCCTTCGCCGCCAACCGGATCGAGGCGGTGCTGCATTATTCGCGGCGCAGCGCCCGCGCGTTTCTGGAAGCGGCGCGGGCCGCCGGCGTCGAAATCTCGGCGCTTTCGATCCCGCAATGCTGCCTTTCCGACGGCGTCGCCACGGTCCTGCGGGACGCCGGGGCGACCCAGGTGATGGTGGCGGCCTCGCTGGACGAAAATGCCTTGTTCGGGGCGTTGGACCGTGCTTTGCGCCCGACTTCGCGCTAGAACCTCCCGATTCCGGTGCGCGCCGGCCGTAACCGAGAGGGGTACCCGAGATGGCTGAAGACAGCCCCCAAGCCATTGATTCGCCGCCGGATTCGGGCCGCGCGCGGCGCCCGCCGCCGACCATTGACCTGGAAGCTACCGAAGTGTCGGCCGAACCCCAGGATACCGGCGACGGCGCCGAGCCCAAACGTTCCCCGCGGCGGCTTTCGATGGCCGCGATTTCCACCGCCGCCATCTCCGCGGTCACCGGCGCCTGCGCGGCCGCGCTGGTGATTGCCGTGGCCTGGTTGCTGGGTTGGCCCGGCCAGACGGCGCCGCCGGCGCCGGCGGCTCCCGCCGTCGGTGCCGCAGCCGTCGATGACCTCGCCGCGCGGGTTGCGAACGTCGAGTCCAAAACCAGCAAGCCCGCCGTGCCTTCGCCCGATCCGGCGGCAGCCGCGCGCCTCGA
>JGI12635J15846_10002648_pt1 | contig 15642 bp, 16 predicted proteins | sample BlaSpr_A8_OM2_M2_FD_15846 | JGI IMG/M metagenome (IMG submission 15846) | reverse complement strand
GGGAGTCTACGAATCCGTCAAGAACAAGTTGGTGTACGGAGAGAATATTTCGCAGGCGGCGCAGTTTGTACAGTCGGGAAACGCGCAGGCGGGGATTGTGGCGATGTCGCTCGCGGTTTCGCCGGCGATGCGCGACGGGAAACGCTGGAAAATTCCGGAGGAAATGCATCCGGCGATCGAGCAAGGAGCGATTGTTTTGAGGGGCGCAAAGAACAAGGAAGCGGCGCGGGCGTTTCTGGAATTTGTAAAGAGCGCGGCAGGGCGCACCATATTGTCGAAGTACGGTTTTGAGTTTCCGGAGAGGATGAAGAAAGAGGAAAGAAGATAACGCGAAGACGCTGAGGGCGCACAGGAAACGCGGAGAAGAGTAGAGAAAAGGACAGCGAATGGAAGCGTTGTGGTTGTCGATGAAGTTGGCGTCGTGCGTGGCCGCGATATTGCTGGTGATTGGGATGCCGGTAGCGTACTGGCTCGCGTATTCGAACTGGCGCGGGAAATTCCTGCTCGAATCGCTGGTGGCGCTGCCGCTGGTGCTGCCGCCGACGGTGCTGGGATTTTACGCGCTCGTGGCAATGGGCCCGCGCGGGCCGCTGGGAAGACTGTGGATCGCGCTTTTCGGACATGGACTGGCGTTCACGTTCAGCGGACTGATTCTGGTGTCGGTGCTGTACAGTTTCCCATTCGCGGCGCAGCCGATGATCGCTTCATTCGAGGGGGTCGATCGAAAACTACTGGACGCTTCGGCAGTGCTGGGCGCGGGAGGCTTGCGGACATTTTGCCGGGTGATCCTGCCGTTGTCGCTCCCCGGAGTGGTCACCGCGGCGGTACTGAGTTTCGCGCATACCCTGGGGGAATTTGGCGTGGTGTTGATGGTGGGCGGGAATTTGGCGGGCGTCACGCGAACGGTTTCGATCGACATTTACGATCGCGTGCAGTCACTGGAATACGGCGAGGCCAACCGCATGGCGCTGGTGCTTCTGGCGATTTCGTTCTCCGTATTGTGCGTTGTATATGCCGTGAATCGTCGCGTGTGGACGCCGTGGGCGGCGAAGTAAACGCAAAGATGCTCACCGCGCGAATCCGCAAAGAGCGGCGCAGCACGGGCGCCACCTCCTTTGTCCTCGACGTTTCCATCGAAGTGTCTCCCGGTATCACCATTTTGTTTGGAGCTTCCGGAGCCGGCAAATCAACGCTACTGGATTGCGTCGCGGGACTGGCGCGGCCGGACGAGGGACGAATCGCAGCCGGTGGCGATGTACTGTTCGATTCCGAGCGCGGAATTAATATTCCCGCGCCGAAGCGGCGAACCGCCTACGTTTTTCAGACCCTGGCACTATTTCCGCATCTGAGCGCGGAAGAAAACGTTTCATACGGCTTGATGGATTTGCGGGAGGAAGAAAGACGGAAGCGAGTAGAAGCAATTCTCAAAGCCTTTCGCGTCGAGAAATTACGAAAACAAAGGCCCGGCGAGATTTCCGGTGGCGAGAAGCAGAGAATCGCGCTGGCGAGATCACTGGTGACCGAGCCGCGCGTCCTGCTGCTCGACGAGCCGTTGACCGGATTGGATGCGGAGCTGAAGGCGGCGATTGTGGACGATTTGCGCGCCTGGAACACGGCAAAGGGGATCCCGATTTTGTACGTGACGCACACCCGCGAAGAAGTGGATGCGCTGGGCGAGCGCGTGATCGCGCTCGACAACGGGCGCGTCGTAAGCGCCGGTGCGCCTATGGATGTCCTTGACGCCCCGCGCCGGAAAAAACTGGCGCAAGCGGCGGGATTCGAGAATTTGCTGAGCGCTACGGTGCTCGATCTGCGCGAGGCGGATGGCGTGATGCGCGTGCGGCTGGGCGAGAGCGCGTGCGAGATCGAGGTGCCACTCGGCTATGCGGCAGCTGGGAACCGCGTGCAGGTAGCGGTTCGCGCCGGAGATATTTTACTCGCGACCGAACGGCCGCACGGATTGAGCGCGCGAAACGTGATGGAAGGGCGCATCGCTTCGCTGGAACAGCGCGGGGCCATGGCCATTGCGCGCGTGGATTGCGGCGTCGCGTTCGTTGTGCACGTCACACCCGGGGCGGTGCGAGCGCTGGAGCTAACGGCGGGGCGTCGCGTTTGGCTAGTGTTGAAGACGCACTCGTGCCATCTGGTGGAATAAGAGAAAACCAATAGTCCGGAATTTTTCAAGACTTCGGCTTTCGCGGAGCGGGCGTTGCAGTCTTGGCCGCGGCGGGGCCAGTGAATTTGATTTCGTCGGCCTCAAGAGTGTTGTCCTTGGGCGTGGCGTGGATGACGACGAGATCGCCGGCGGCGAGGTCGCCGGCCTTGGCTGGTTTGTCTTCATTATTGGACCTCGATAGAAACACGGTCGAAGCTGCGAATTTCACTTCCACGGACTTGCCGTCGGCGGTTTTTACAACCACGGAATTGGGGCTGATTTTTTCGACCGTGCCTCTCACGTGAACTTTATTGCCGTGTGCGAAGGCCGTGCCCGTAACGAGTACGAACAATAAAGCCAGCGTGGATATGCGAAGTTTCATGAAAGTCTCCCCTTAGAATGCACGTCCGGCATGCTACGGCTTCATTCCTGGTGACGATCTTGTGATTCCATTTTTCGCTGCGGTGTTGCTCCATTCAAGAAATCATTTTCCTGCCGTTCTTCCGCCCGGTCGTCCGGGCCTTTGGGATTATAGCGCTCCATTTCGATGCGTTCCGCGGCGGTTAGATGTGGAAGGTGGCGGATAAAGTGAACCAGCTTCCAACTGCCTTGCATGCCTCCGTGCTCGCCGCCATTGGAAAACGCCGGCATTCCCGTGAACCGCACACCATTCTCGATGATCCAGAACAGCTCGCCGTCGGTGAGATTTTGCGTTTTCGGCAGGCGCAGATCCGGTGGCTTGGGGTAGAGGCTACTCCCAATCATGGTCTGCCCGCTGCCGTCGTTGGCGTGGCAGATGGCGCAATGATCCGCGAAATGAAGCCGCGCATCGCGCAGATCCTCGGGCGAGGTGAGCAGAGGATTCTGGGCCAGCCGCGCATTCGAAGGAATCGCCAGATGACGCACGTTGCGAGCGACCATGATTTCGAATTTAGTCGGTGTGACGCGAGCGCTGAGTCCATCATGCAGGAGCGAGGCCGCTACAGCCACAACGAGGCCGATGAGTGCTACCGCGACGATAACGATCACAAGAGTTCTGCGTTTCATGGCTCTGTGAGTATGTTAATGGATGAGGGCCAGGGCGACCAGCGGCGAATCATTCGGCGGTGACGAAGACGGCGCTGCATGGTTTCCTCCCGACGTGCGCCCAACCGCGACGTGAAAGAGAATGGCGGGTAGGCGTGTATTTTCCTATGATGTAAATTGAGCGCGTGTCATTCGATCGAAGAGGGGTGCGAAGATCGGTCATTTTCAGAAGAGCGGAGAGGGAAATGGAAGAGCGCGCGGATGTAGCCGCGCAAGCGGTTTCCTCTGGTAGGATATTCATGAAATGGCGACTCCCACGATAAACGGAAGCGGGTTGACGGCGGTGGAAACCTGTCCGGCGGAAGTTCGCGAGATTCTTCACGCCGCGGCGAGCGGCGCAGATCTGACGTTCGAACAGGGACTGCTCCTGGCGACGGCGAAAGATCCCGCGCTCGAAGCGCTAGTGGCTGTTGCGGATCAGTTGCGGCAGCAGACTGTCGGAGACGCAATCACTTACGTCGTGAATCGAAACATTAACTTCACGAACGTTTGCTTCGTGGGATGCAGTTTTTGTGGCTTTGGACGCGGCCCCGGCGCCGCAGACGCGTATTCGCTCTCTTTCGAGGAAGTGGTGCGCCGCGCGAGCGAGGCCTGGGAACGCGGTGCCACGGAAGTTTGCGTTCAGGGAGGATTGCCGCGCGACCTCGACGGGTTTTTCTACCGCGATCTGCTGCGAGCCATCAAGCATGCGATTCCTGAGATGCACGTGCATGCATTCTCGCCCATGGAAATTGATTACGGCGTGACGAAAACTGGAATGCCGCTGCGCGACTACCTGCGGATGATGAAGGACGAGGGACTGGGAAGCATTCCCGGCACGGCGGCGGAGATTCTGGATGATCGCGTGCGAAAGGAACTGAGCCCGAACAAATTGCCGGCGGGACGATGGGTGGAGATCATCACCACGGCGCACGAACTGGGAATTCCGACGACTTCAACCATGATGTACGGACACGTGGAAGAGCCCGCGGATTGGGTGCGGCATATACTCCTCTTGCGCACGATCCAAAAACGCAACGGTGGATTTACGGAGTTCGTGCCCCTGGGATTCATCCATGAGAACACGCGGTTGTATCGTCATGGTGGAGCAAGGCCCGGAGCGAAGCGCGAGGAACATTTGCGCGTACACGCGCTGGCCCGAGTGCTGCTGCACGGGGCGATCAAGCATTTGCAGGTCTCCTGGGTAAAACTGGGATTCGAAACGTCGCTCGCGTGCTTGCAAGCGGGCGCAAACGATTTCAGCGGCACGCTCATGGAAGAGAGTATTTCCAAGGCCGCCGGTGCAACTTTCGGGGAATATGTGTCACCGGAAGAATTTCGCGCCAGGATTCGATCGATTGGGCGAGTGCCGGCGGAACGGACGACGACCTACAAAATTCGTCGCGTATTTGATGAGTCGGAAGATGACCCGTCGGCAGCGGCGGCGCAACTCCGCATGGCTCGGGCGGAGAACCGCGTGAAATACACCGAAGGCGCCTACTGAGCGATTCTCATGCGAGCACTCCTCTTGCCGGTCAAGGACTTGCACAATGCCAAGAAGAGATTAATGGGCGTGCTGACGCCGGAGGAGAGGTTTGCACTGGCGGGGGCCATGCTCGCGGACACCATTCGCGCAGTGCGAGGCGTGCACTGCGCGGAGAAAGTTTTTGTCGTCACGAATTACGAGCCGGTCATGCGATTGGCCGAGCAAAATCAATGGGAGATTCTTCGGGAAGAACAGCAAATGTCGGAGAGTGATTCCGTGGATGCCGCTTCGAAGATCTGCGAACAAAGGAGCGTCACCGGACTGCTGCGCCTGCCGCTCGATCTGCCGCTCATGCAATCGAAGGACATCGATGAACTCTTGACTATGGAATGCCACGCGCCGGCTTTGGTAATTGTGTCCTCGCGCGATAGAACCGGCACGAACGCCATGATGCGGACGCCCCCCACATTGTTTCCCTCACATTTTGGAAAAGGAAGTTTCGCGAAACATCTTGCCGAGGCCGAAAGGGCGCAGGCGCGCGTGATGGTGCGCCGCAATGCCCGGCTGGAAATGGATGTAGACGACGAAGCGGATTTGCGGGCCCTGCTGAAGCACGATTTGGGCGAAACGGAAACGGGGCGCTGGCTGCGCGCGAGCGGCGTCGCGGCCAAGTTCCTGCCAAACATGCGAGCGGGAGCGATGAGCGCGCGATGAAGCGGAAACTTTATGCGAGTCTCGACGAGGCCGTGGCGGATATTCCCGACGGCGCGCAAATCATGTTCGGAGGATTCGGGGGCGCGGGCTTTCCAAATAACCTGATTCAAGCGCTGGCGCGGAAAGGAACGAAGAACATCACTGCTATCAGCAACAACTGCGGGACGCGCGAAGGCGAGCTCGGGCTGATGTTCAAGAACAATCTGATCAAGCACGTGATTGCCTCCTTTCCCGGACCTCACGCCAACCATTTTCAAGAACGGTTCGCGGCGCAGGAAGTGACTCTGGAACTCGTGCCGCAGGGAATTTTGTGCGAGCGAATGCGTGCCGCCGGCGCTGGTCTGCAAGGTTTCTACACCACGGTGGGCGTGGGCACCGAAGTCGCCGAGGGAAAAGAAGAGCGGTTTCTTGAGGGCAAGCGCTGCATTCTGGAATTGCCGATTCATGCGGACTATGCCCTGATCAAAGCGCAGCAAGCCGATGAGTTGGGAAATCTGACCTATCGCCTCGCCGCAAGAAATTTCAATCCCATCATGGCCATGGCCGCGAAGACGACCATCGCCGAAGTCGAAGAAATCGTACCGGTGGGTACGATAAATCCGGAACATGTCATGACACCGGCCATCTTCGTTCATCGCATCGTGCAAGCGAAAGGACTTCGTTATGCCGGGTGACACCATTCAGCAAAAGGTCATGCTGGCTAAGCCGCGATTGACGAGGGCACAGATCGCACAGCGTGCCGCGCTGGAATTGCCGGATGGCGCGTATGTAAATCTCGGCTGGGGAATTCCCAATCTCATCGCGGACTATTTGCCGAAAGAGATTACCGTTTATTTCCACAGCGAAAACGGAATTCTGGGAATGGGGCGCCGCGCAAAATCCGGGGAAGAAGATTTCGATCAGGTGGACGCAATGAAAGTTCCCGTGACGCTGATTCCGGGGGCTTCTTTCTTTCATCAGGCGGATGCACATCTGATGACGCGTGGTGGGCATCTGGATGTCGCCGTTCTGGGGGGATTTCAAGTATCGGAGAAGGGCGACTTGGCGAACTGGAAGATTCCCGGCGCGAAAGGATCCGGCGGCATCGGAGGCGCCATGGACATCGCGGCAGGCGCGAAGACCTTGATCGTGTGCATGGAACACACCTCGAAGGATGGAGCGCCGAAAATCATGAAGAACTGCACGTATCCGCTGACCGGTCTGGCGTGCGTGGATACCATCGTTACAGATCTGGCGGTGATCGACGTGAAACCGGAAGGACTGATCCTGCGCGAAGTGGCGCGCGGTTGGACGGTAGGGGAAGTGCAGGAATTGACCGGCGCACAATTGATCGCGTGGCAACGAATTCCGGAGATGAGTTTCGCTTGATTTTATGAGGAGGCCTAAATGAGCCAGGTAATTCCAGAACAATATGCGGATTTGTTGGAGAAACCGGCGTTTGGAAATCTGGGGACGCTGATGAAGGACGGAAGCCCGCAGGTGACACCCATATGGGTGGATTACGACGGAAAATTCGTGCGCTTCAATTCGGCGAAGGGCCGCGTAAAGGACAAGAATGTCCGGCGCGATCCGCGCGTTTCGATTGCAATACAGGACCCCGCAAATCCCTACCGCTATCTGGAAATTCGGGGCAAGGTCGTCGAAATTACCGAAAACGGCGCGGACGACCACATCAACAAGCTCTCGCAAAAATATCTGGGAAATCCAGTTTACCCTTTCCGGAAACCAGGTGAAGTCCGCGTGATGTACAAGATCGAGCCGCAAAAGGCCAGCTCAATGGGATGACCGAATAATCTTGCGCCAAAACCAGATTGTATGAAATGTTAAGTATTAGAAAAAAGTTAATATTTACAAGCGTGCGGCGACGCGCGCGGCGATGCGGCCTTCCACCGTCCGAAACACGAATACTAGACTCTCCGTGAGAGGCACGCCGGCGCTGGGGACGAGCAACTGATAGGACCACTCGAAACGCTGGGGCAGTTCCGCCGCTAGGGCCGTGGCGTAGGGTGCAATCCGTTCGACGGACGTGCCGACTTCCTTGATGCTCTTTAGCTGCCGCAAGTCCACACCGCGTTTCCAATAAATAGAAAGCTGCAATGCGCTCATCATTTCGCGAGTCAAGTACATGCGCGTTCCAACTTGGTGGAGGCCGGAGCTACAGGACTGGTCGTGGATGACGAAGGAGAGAAGAAGTTGATCGGGGAATTGCGTGACGGTTTCCACGCCGCGGCGGAAGACCGTGCCGTGGTCGTCGTCGATTCGTTTCAAATTCTCGAAGAATTCCGGAGAAGTCACGTTGCCTGAGACGCGGAAGCAGACGCCGCTGGGTAGCGAACCATCGGTTTCGAAGAGAAGGCCGCCGTCATATCTCCAGACGGACCTGTCGCGTTTTGACTGGCTGAAAGACGCGCCCGGAGCGCAACCGAGAAAAATCAGGAATGCGACGCCGGCGATTTTGTAGTTCCAGAAACGCATGAGTGGCGGCCGTGCACAAGAAATTTTACTCCTTGCGGGCGGCGGCAAGAAGAAAAGTGAAAGCTCCAAAACTGTGAATGGCCTTGCCTTCTCCCGCGGGCTTGACGGCGCCTTGGCCGGATCGCACCGCCAGGATAGCGTCGACGAGTCCTGGGAGCACCGAAGGCTGCGCGACGGGGATATTGTGCGCTCCCAAAACCAGTTTCACCACCGGAGCGAGCGCCGCTAGGCGCCTTACGGAAGCAACGTAGGCGTCGAGATCGGTTTCCGGGCGGAAGAGCCAGATGGGGGCGGGATAGTACGTGTCGCCAGTGAAGAGCAAGCCGTTGGCGCTATCGAGAAGACAGATGGCGTCCGGCGTGTGACCCGGAGTAGAAAGGACTTCGAGCGTGCGGCCGCCCAGATTTATCTTAAAGCCATCGTGGCTGAAGTGCGAGATTTTCCAGGGTTTTGTGGCGTAGGTTTTTGGATTGAACCCCTTTGGCAAATCTCCGCAGAGTTGATCGGGAGTGATTTCCGCCTGTGCATCTTCACGCGAACCTTTCGCATTCGTCCGCGTGAACTCGGTGTCCATGCCGTAGACGAAAGTGAACTGCCAGTTGCCGCCAACGTGATCGTCATGCGTATGCGAGTTGAGAACTACCACCGGACGTGACGTCAACTTGACCGTGACTCTGCGAATGTCACCGATCCCCATGCCGGTGTCGAACAGTAGTGCTTGCTTGTTGCCGACAATTAGGTAGGAGATGACTTCTTCGGCTTGATGCGGTTCGTAAATGGCAAACACTCCGGGCGCGACTTTGTAGACCTCAAACCAGGGATCGTCGGCGAGCACGCGCTCGAGTGATTTGTATTCCGGGCGTGGCAATGCGCGGCACCATTCGGGTTTTTCGGTTTGAGGCGAAGGCAGAGGCATATCTGTCGAAAAGAATGAAAAAGGATTTAACGCAGAGGGCACGGAGACCGGAAGAGAGAGGTCACCGAGAGGCGGCGGCAAGGTGATGGGCGCGGCCGCTAGTGAGACTAAGAGAACGAGAGCCGCTGTCTTCATTTTGTGGAACCAGAAACGAAGATGGATTTGGGGAGCATCATGTGGACGCCTTTGTTGCCGTCGACGAGCTCGGTGATGTGGAGGTCGGCGGCGACGCTCGCGAGCATGTAGGCGTCGTCGCGGGAGAGATGCTTTTCGGTCACGAGGAAATCAATCATCTCGCGGACGGCGAGCGTGGCGCAGGCATTCAGGTCGTCGTTGAGGCCCATGGTGATGTAGTGCGTAGGCGTTTCGGCGCGTGGCCAGCGCAGGTGCATGTCCTTGCGCACGATCAATTGAAACGTGCCGATGAGCGAAGTTTCGAGCGCGGTGATGTCCACTTCGCCGTCGCCCTGTCCGGCGTGGCCGTCGCCGACTTCAAAGAGCGCGCCGGGCGCATGCACGGGAATGTAGAGTGTCGTGCCCGCAACGAGATCCTTGTTGTCCAGATTGCCCGCCATAATCCACGGTGGAGCACTGTTGAAGCGGCCCGCGCTTTCGGGCGGCGCATTGCCCATGCTGCCGAAAAAGGGATGCAGCGGAATCTCGATGCCCTGCGCGAATTTCGCCACCATCCGCTTTTCATCCAGCGGAATGATTTTCATTTTCGAGTAAGGATAATCATCCGGCAGATACCCACGCCCTGCTCCGAAACCGTTGTACGCATACGGGATCGCGAGTTTTATGGCGAGAACTTTTACTTCGAGCACGTCACCAACTTCCGCGCCTTCGATGTAGATCGGCCCGGTAAGAATGTGCCCGCCTGGCCCCTTGTCTTTGACCTGATCGGTGATGTCGCGCAGCGATTGCTCGACCTGATCGGGAGGCAGGCCCGCATCTTCGAGCCGCTTCGGACTGTTCGTGATCAACGTCTGGATTTCCACGGTGTCGCCCGACTTGATCCGCAGCACCGGCGGTGTCTTCGCGTCGTAGTAGCCCCACGCCACGGTCTTCGGCGTCGGCTTCAGCTGGTGCGTCGCCTCCGCTGGTGCTTGCTGTGCCATAACGTCCGTTGCAAAAAACGCAGCGGCAGCGAACAACATAAGACTGCCCAGAACGCACTCTTCCATCCGCATGAAGTTAGGCCACCTTTGATATGAATTGGCCGAGCACAGCTGCAATTGGTTCCCTGGAGAGGGAAGCATCATCCGCCCACAATATGCACTGTTCCGGGTTCACATCCAATCCTTCCTGGACGAACCGAAAAAGCTGTGTAGGAACCCAAGAAACCAAGTATTTCCCGTACACCGCGATCCATGTGTCCCACGGAGGGACATTGTCTACATCAAAAAAGCCCATGGAAACATACTCAGCAGTACCATCGGCAAGATTGTCTTCTGCGGCATACAGCAGAAGTCGACCGCCACATAAATCGATATGTGCTGAGCCTGAATGCTTTCCTGATCGCCGCAAGACTTGAGAGCGGGCTTCTATCACTTGCTCCACGATTCCAACGCGGTCAGCCCCCAACCGCGCCAATGACTGTGCCAGAGGGCGCAGCGATTCACTTCTTAGCTGGTGCGTGAGGGGTGGGACGAGGGATCCCGCGTTGGCTGTAGTCATCAATTGCTTGCCTTCCGAGCGAATCTCGGCTGCCTGACGGATTTTTTCTCTGGCAAGCCATCGCGAAATCCAGCTTGCACGTTCGTAGGGTGCGAGCATCCTGTATGCCGTGGTTATCAGTTTCGCGCCTTGGCGATTCATCTTTCGCCGATGCGTGATGCTTTCGTCCTCCTTCGGATCGCCAATGATTTTCTGAGACAAGCACCAGGAAATCGTCTCGTTAAGCCGCTGATTGAAGTTCGCGATGTTCATGGCGTGCTCGTCATGGGTGGGTCATGTCCTCGGGCTTGACTTGGTCGTCGAATTCTTCGGGGGTGACATAGCCGAGATTGAGGGCGGCTTCGCGGAGGCTGATGTGTGCCTTGTGCGCGGCTTTGGCGACCTGGGCGGCCTGATCGTAGCCGATTTTCGGCGCGAGTGCGGTGACGAGCATCAGGGAATTTTGGACGTAGTGGTCGATCTGCTCGCGATTGGCTTCGATGCCGTGGACGCAGTGTTCGACGAAACTGTTGCAAGCGTCGGCGAGGAGTTCCACAGAGTGCAGATAATTATAAATCATCACCGGCTTGAAGACGTTCAGCTCGAAATTGCCCTGGGAGCCGGCAAAGCCGATGGCGGCGTCATTGCCCATGACCTGCACGGAGACCATGGTGATCGCTTCGGCTTGTGTGGGATTCACTTTGCCGGGCATGATGGAGGAGCCAGGCTCGTTTTCGGGGAGAGTAAGCTCGCCGAGGCCGCAGCGCGGGCCGGAGGCGAGCCAACGAATGTCGTTGGCGATTTTGAAGAGCGAAGCGGCAAGCGTTTTCAGGGCACCGCTGGCAAAAACGATTTCGTCGTGTGCGGAGAGCGCGGCGAATTTGTTGGGATGCGAGCGGAAGGGGAGGCCAGTGAGTTCTGCGATTTTGCGGGCGGCGCGCTCGGCAAACTCGGGATGGGCATTGAGGCCGGTGCCGACGGCGGTGCCGCCGATAGCGAGATCGTAAAGGCCGTCGAGGGCGACGGCGACGCGGCCACCATCGCGGTCGAGCAGATTCACGTAGCCGGAAAATTCCTGGCCGAGCGTGAGCGGCGTGGCGTCCTGCAAATGGGTGCGGCCGATTTTGACGATGTCCGCAAATTCTTTGGCTTTGGCGTCGAGGGCGTCGCGGAGAGTTTTGATGGCGGGAAGGAGGCGGCGCACGGTTTCCGAGGCGGCCGCGATGTGCATGGCGGCGGGAAACGTGTCGTTGGAGGACTGCGACATGTTGACGTCGTCGTTGGGATGAATTGGTTTCTTACTACCCATTTCGCCGCCGGCGATTTCAATGGCGCGGTTGGAGATGACTTCGTTGACGTTCATGTTGGTCTGTGTGCCACTACCGGTTTGCCAGACGCGAAGAGGGAAGTGGGTGTTGAGTTTTCCGGCAATGACTTCATCGGCGGCTTGCGTGATGAGGATGCACTTTTCGGGCGGGAGCTTGCCGAGATCCTGATTGACGAGCGCGGCGGCTTTCTTGAGGATGCCGAAGGCGCGAATCAGCTCAGACGGCATGACATCCTTGCCGATGGCGAAATGGATGAGTGAGCGGGCGGTCTGCGCACCGTAGTAGCGGTCGGCGGGGACGTCGATCTTGCCCATGGAGTCGGATTCGGTGCGGGTCGGGATGGAGGCTGCTGGCTTGGCTGCTTCAGACATGGGGGACTCCTTGATAGGCTGGTGAGAAGATTCTACCAGCAAGTGACTGGTGACTCGTGACTGGTTGAGGGCAGAACGCTCGGCTCGGTTGCGGTGGAAACAGTGAAGAGTCGCGGGAAGCCAGCGTCTGGATTGGGAAAGGCAACCCACCCCCACCCCGGGGGTTTTTTGGGCAAAGAGTGCGGAATCGCGTGAAAACAATAGAGTTGAGTTCTTGTTGAGTGCAAAAGAGTGCGCAAGTGTATGAAAACAAAGAAAAGCTAAACCCTGTGGAATGAGAAAGATGCGCACGCTTTCTAAGAGCGGCAAACAAAGGACTTACGGACGCGGTTTGCTCATTAGAGAGGAACCAGGGTAGGTAGACTAATTTTGAAGGAGTGACAAGAACCGCTTGGCGGGCGCCCATGGAGGTGTGGCACCCATGAATGGTGCCAACCTAATACTCGCATTATAGCATATCCATACTGTTTGTCAACTGATTACTGCTAGGTCGTTTGGATGCTTGGGGATAGCAGATGGCTGACCGAATTGGCAGTGCGGGAGATCGGATGGCTGGATGAGAGACACCCAAATCGGATTCGCCCAGCCGTCCGGTCGGGGCCAGTTGGCTCGATTGCGAGCAGTGCTGTGGCAAGAGTCTTCCGCGGATGAGGATGCACAAGAACTCGAGTTAATTCTCGGGGGTAAGTCGAACAATGCCGCCGGTGGTTCTGGTTGCACAGAACAAGCGATGGGACGTTGGCAGGTTTTTTGGAAGCCGGGCTGCGCTCGTATGCTGATGGATGCGAGGCTTCCCATCCCGTCGGGTATGTAGAAGGCTGGTACGTCAGAGAGGAGTGGCGGCGGCAAGGGATTGGAGCGGAACTGCTGCGTGGGGCAGAGGATTGGGCGCCCAGCCAAGGGTGCAAAGAAATGGCATCGGATACGAGAGTCGACAATCTGGTGTCGCATCGCGCGCACGAGGCGCTGGGATTTGAAGTTGCCGAGCGCAGCGTGCTCTATCGCAAGACGCTTTGAGCAGCATCTGGGGTGCTGGGCGCCCATCCTTATAATAAAGACAAACTCACCCTCGCGGTGTGGGGGAGAGCAGGCTGTTGCAAACTTGCCAGCAATCACCAATTCGTGGGCGCAACGGAGTAGAGCTTCTAAACGTCATATGCACAGAGAGGAAGGGTCGATCCCATGCGCACTCTTCTCGCAATAACGATATTGATCCTGAGCGCTATTTCCGCGCAGGCTCAGGATGACGCTGCCGCACAGGCGGCGCAGCAGGGGGCACAACAAGCGACGCAAATGGCGCAGCAGCAGATGGTACAGCTTCAGCAATACACTCAGCAAATGAGCGATCAAATGACGCAGCAGACGATGCAGAATCTGTCGGATGCTTCGAATGCAGCGCAAGACACCGCGGTGTGCTGTGCGTTTACCGCTACGCCGACATTTTCGGTGAAGCCGGGCACGTACTCGGGGACCACGACGGTGAAGATACGCGATAAGACGCGCGGAGCGGTGATTTACTACACGACGGATGGATGGACACCTACGACGTCGTCAACGCGGTACACGGGACCGGTTACGATTGATTCGACGACCACGCTGCAGGCTATTGCGATCGGGCCGTACACCGTGCGGCGGAGTATGGTAGCGAGTGCCCAATACACAATCAATGGGACGCAACGTCCACCGTCGAAGGCCTCGACGTCCGCGATCGTTGCTTCATCGATTGCGACGGGGAGCGCCATCCTGCGGCAGGGAACTCCCGTGCATCTCGTGTTTGCCACGGATGTGAATTCCAAGACAGCGGATGTGGGAGACAAGATTCAACTGACGCTGGCGGAAGACATCAAAGCCGGAGAAATGGTGCTGGTCCCCAAAGGCTCTCCCGCTCTGGCAACCGTTACCCAAGTTGATAAAACCGGGGCCGGGGGCGCGCCGGGCAATATTGTATTCCAAGTGAACTCTCTGGATGCGAACGGCAACGTGGTGAAATTGTGGGGTTCGGAAACGCTGGAAGGGCAACCGAAACCACCGAACGCGGCTTTGTTGGTTCCTTACGTGGGCCTTTTCACCCTGTTCAGGCATGGCAAAGACGCGGAGATCAAGCCAGGCACACCGGTAACCGCATACGTAAATGCCGATACTTCGCTCTCGACCGCGAATTGGGCAAACCCTCCCAGCAACTAGACGGGTTACCCACATAAGACCGGTTCTGCGTGCGCGATCCTCAACGCTCGCTACTCGTAGCGCAGTGCTTCCATGGGATCGACGGAGGCGGCGCGGCGAGCGGGAACGAAACAGGCCAGCGCGGCGGCGACGATGAGCAATAGTGTTACCCCAGCGAGGATGAGGGGGTCGCGCGAGCTTTCCATCACCCACTTCGTGGCTAGTTTGTCGAAAGCGATACTGAGCAGAAGGCCTACCGCCAGCCCGCCACCCACATTCACAGCCGTCGAAGACATGACGATTCGAAAGACGTCGGCCGCTTCCGCGCCCAGCGCCATGCGAATGCCAAATTCGTTGGTGCGGATCGCAACGCCGTAGGATACGACGCTGTAAAGCCCGACGGCGGCGAGGGCCAGCGCAAGGACTGAGAAGATGCCGAACAGCGTAGCGACAAGGCGCTGCTGTGCGTATTCGGATTGACCAGTGATCCATGTTTCCAGATCGCGAACGCGCATTACTTGCTGTTCCGGATCGACTTGAACGAGCTGGGCGCGAATGTCGCGCAGAATCGACATCGGCGCGACGTGGGTGCGCACCAGAATCTGGGTGAACATCCGCAGCCGCAAGGTGTAGGGCACATAGATGGAAGGTTTGGTGGGATTTCGCAAGCCGTCGTTACGGGCATCCGCGACGACGCCGACGACTTGCAACCAGCCTTCGCTTCCCGGAGCAGCCGGTGAGTAAGGCGGCTCACCTTTGAGACTGGGAATACGGACTTGCTGACCGATGGCGTTGCCGTTCGGCCAATATTGCCGCGCCATGGTCTGGTTGATTACCGCGAGGCGTGCGCCGCGCATGGTTTCCGCATGATCCCAGATTCGGCCCTGTGCCAAGGGAATGCGGAGGACGGGGAAGTATTCGGGACTGACGAAGTTGAGGCGCGCCTCCGGCTTTTCCCTGTTGTTCCCCATGATTTCGATTCTGGTATCGTTGCCATTCGATGGTGGCGTGGCGTTGGTCGAAATGCCGGCGGCGACGACTTCCGGCATCGCAGCGACCTTCGCGCGGAGCTGCTCGAAGTATTCGGAGCGGTCCTGCCAGGAAACGTGGGTGTTGTCGTGTATGGGAATCGGGACCGACATCGAGCGTCCAGGGTCGTAGCCGAGATCGGTCTTCACGAGCCGGAGGAAACCCTTGCCCGCGGCGCTCGCCACGGTGAGCAGGAGAAGCGTGAGCGCAACCTGAGCCCCGACCATGGCGCTGTGGGTACGGCGGGCATGGGCGTTTCCGGTCATGCGCCGCACACTGCTTTG
>JGI12635J15846_10002644_pt1 | contig 15649 bp, 12 predicted proteins | sample BlaSpr_A8_OM2_M2_FD_15846 | JGI IMG/M metagenome (IMG submission 15846) | reverse complement strand
TCATCCTGCATCGTCGACCGGCTCAACAGGTGCATCCCGATAGGGAGTAGTTGGGGAACGACGACCGCGTCCGGCCAACTCGTCGTGGTGCCCAGCGTGACGAGGTGCCACGGCTGGTGAAACGCTTCCTGATACAGCGCGCCGTACCAGATCGGTTCATCGGTCTGGGTGCCGGTCGTCAACCGATAAGGAGACCGCCAGAGCCGCAGCACCAACCGGTCCATCGGCCGTCGCGGATCAAATTTCACAAAGGTCAGTTCGGAGCTTTTACCTTCCGAGAGCAGAGGCAGTACAGGCAAGGCATTCACCGATGTTTTGGGCGACAGCCACAACAAGGTGGACCTGACGGACCACGCCGGTGGGGCTTGCCAGCCCGCCGCAACGAGGCGGTGCGTGATCGTGCCGTCGCTTTCGGCCCATTGCAGTGGGAAATTTTCCTCCTCGTCTCCGCTTATCTCGCTGCGCTGGGTGGGCAACGCGCGCCACTCTCCCTCGGTCCATTGGCGTGGCGTGAGCACGGTTTCATGCGTGACAACGCTATATCGGGCGAGGTCGGTGTCAAGATGGGCAGAGATCGTCCATGAGCCGAAGATGACGAGCGCACCGCCCGCAATGCATGCCAAAACCCCTGCACGTATGCCGTCACGCACCTGCCGGTACGCATAAGCGCCGGCCAAGACCGCAAACCATGCGACCCCCAGGCTCCAGCCCCCCAACACCCCGGCAAGCCAGTCTTCTCCGAGATACAAGCGAGCAAGCCCGGTCATCATGATCCAGATGGTGATCACGGCGATGACTGCGTTTCGCCAGAGCGGTGTTTGCCGCTGGATCAGCAGCCATCCCAGGAATCCGTAGACGAGCACGGTGAACGTGGCGTGACCGCTAGGCAACGGAGAATGCGCGGTACCGGGGTGCCAGTTCAGTGGCCGCACATAACTGGCACCGGGTTCGACTACAGGAGTCAGTGCTGCAGCTACGCCGACAACGAGAATCCACCAGGCCGCGGAGCGCCAGCTGCGTCGCACGAGCAACCAGATCAGGACGCTGCCTGCCACGAACAGACCCACACCGTAGCCACCCAGTTCGACCATACCCGCCATCAACCGGTCAGTCGGCACCGTGCGCAACGCCTGCAGGAAGCTGTACAGCGCGGTATCAGCGCGCACCAGCGGATCGCGCGCGACCACATCCTGCAAGATGCCCAGGAACATCCAGATACTGCCAATAAAAAGCAACGCCAGCACGCCCAGTGTCTGGAACTCCGGTCGCTCCGGATCGACGATGCGCAGCAACCGGTCCGCCAGACGCGGATATCGTCGACCGAGCCACCGTACCGTCAGTGCGAACGCCCTTTTGGCAAGCGGTATGCCGCGCTGGACGGCAACGTGCACCAGCCGCACAAGCAGCCACGCAAGCCCGACCAACATCAGCAGCATCGCGGCCAGGCGGCCGCTCACCGCTTCGGCAAGCTGCGCGGATGCGCCGAACACGATCCCCGGGCCGATATGTGCCGGCGACCAGGCCAGCGCAGAAGCGATGTTGATCGGGTAAAACCTGCGCCGCGGCATGTGCGACGCACCGACGACGAGTGGGACGATCGCGCGAACCGGCGCGAAGAAGCGGGCCAGCACGATACTTTTTCCGCCGTGTCGTTGAACGAAACGCTCACCACGCTCCCAGACCGCCTCGTGTCCCTTCGCCATCCACCACGAACGCATTTCGCGGTGATATCGGTGGCCGAGCTCGTAGCTGATCCCGTCGCCCGCCACGGCGCCGAGTGCGCCGATAGCGAGCGTCACCCACCCGTTCAGCGCGCCAGCGCCAATCAGTGCACCCGCGGCAAACATCACGATGCCCGCAGGGACGAATGTCCCGACGACGGCCAGTGACTCCGCGCACGCGACGCCGAAGACGACAGCGAGGACAAGATAGGGATGTGCGCCAATGCTGGCGAGCCACGCGTGCATTGCGGTTCCGGTTAAGTGCGGGGTTTGCGAAAGTGCATGGATCACCCGTTCGACGATGCGGCTTGCGGTTCGGCCAACGTATCGCGCTCAAAGCGGGCATAGCGCAGCGCGAGCGTCGGCAGCACGATCAGGTTCAGGATCGTCGAGGTGGCCAGTCCGCCGAGAATGACGATTGCCATCGGCCCCTCGATCTCGTTCCCAGCCGCACCGCTTGTCAGCGCGAGCGGCAGCAATGCGAGCGCCGTCACGAGCGCGGTCATCATGATCGGGATCAGGCGCTCGGATGCACCTCGTACGGCAGCGTCGATTCCCCATGGCACGGCTTCGACGTGCACGAGGTGCTCATAGTGGCTGATCAGCATGATCGAATTGCGCAGCGAAATGCCGAACAGCGTGACGAAGCCCACCATGCTGCCCAACGACAGGTTGGCGCCTGTGAGCAGCACGCTCAGCACTCCGCCCACCAGCGCGAACGGCAGGTTCAGCATCACCAGCACGACCCCGCGCCGGCTCTTCAGCGCGAGGAACAGCAGCAGTGCGATGCCGACCAGGGACATCGCGCCGTACGCGAGCAGGTCGTGCTGTGATTGCGTGCGTGCTTCGCTTTCTCCCGAAAACACCGCGTACGTGCCTTTCGGCATCGCGATGTCGCGATTCACGCGCGCCTGCGCTTCACTCACGAAATCGCTCACCGTGCGGCTGCCGAGATTGACCGAGACTGTCTGCATCCGTCGGCCGCCGTCGTGCGTGATCTGGTACCGGCCGGAGACCTGGCCGATGACCGCCAGCTCGCGCAATGGCACGGCCAGCCCATCCGGGTTGCGCAGCATCAGCGCGCCGACGTCTGCCAGATTCTTTCGTGCTCCGGGCGCCAGGACCACCGTGACGTCGTAGGTCCGGCTGCCTTCATAGGTTTGTGCAACCGTGCTCCCCTGATACGCGCTCTGAATCGCATCGAGTACGTCGACCGGACGGAAGCCCCAGCGGCTCAACTGGTCAGGCTTCAGTCTCACGTCGAGCTCCGGGATACCAGGAGGAGACTCGACCCGAACGCTCGCAGCGCCGTGGATCGTGCCGAGCAGCCGGGCGATTTCCTGCGCCTTGCGATCTATTACATCGAGCATCATGGAATCGAAAGGCTGAGCCTGTCGCGGAATTATCCCACCTCGCCGATCAACCCGACCGCACGACGAAGTCTTCATCACATCAGGCGATTTCTGCCGCTTCTACTTCGGCGGCAGCTCTCGGTCATGGATGTTCCGAACTTGGAAACGATGCCGAAGACCTATGTTGAAACGAGCTTGCGAGGCTCTGCCTGCATCTATATCGACGTGTCGCTTTCCTGCGAGCGGGGCATCTGCGGCGCATGTTCGACCGGCCCGAAAGCAGGGCGGGCCGATCATCGGGACTAAGTGCTCTCCGGCGACGAAAAGTGGGCCAGCACGATGGTCATCGTATGCTGCTCGCGGGCCGTATCGCCGCGCCTTGTGCTCGATCTTTAACCGTAGGACGATCCGCGATCCGGCGCACACGATGTGCCGTCCGCGTCAAAGCGGATGGCATTTTTTTAGTCCTGGGTCAATCTGATGCTGAGGTGTGAGCGCAGCCTGCTGTCGCAGGGAACGTGTGCGTCAGAACCGGGTGCATCCGCCGACACGGAATGCCGTTTGACTGTCCGCCCCTGGACCCGACGGGCCGAAGAAGCTCGTGCTGGAGCCGATCTGGGCCTGCACGTCCTGTGTACCGTTGCGACCCGAAGCGATCTGATAGATGCCCAGTGCGTACTCGACGCTCAGGTCACCCTGATTCCCCAGAACGCAAAAAACCCGCAAAGCCTTGAGCTATAGCGGGGTTATGGACTTCATCGGAATTCTGCAGAACTGTATGTGGTGCCCGGGGCCGGAATCGAACCGGCACGCCTTGCGGCGGGGGATTTTGAGTCCCCTGCGTCTACCAATTTCACCACCCGGGCAAACAGCATTTGAACTTGCCGACTGAGACGGAAGAAATCCGACGCCAACCGGCAAGTCAGCGATTATGCCGAAAATCGTTTCCGCGGGCAAGCCCTTGGACGCTTGCGGCAGGCAACCGCTTTCACTGGCCCACTCACTGGCTCAAATACGTGAACTGGCCGTTCTTGATGGTGCCCATCACGCTCGCCCGCTGGTCGAGGCCGACGTGATCGGTGGCGCTGGTGTTTACCACGCCGTTCGGCACAACCAGCTCATGCGCGTGCTCCAGTTCCGTTCGCAACGCCACGCGGAACGCTACCGTCCCAGGTTGCCCCGCCTTCAGCGCTCGCCCGACCGCATCCTCCAACCGTGGATAAACGCCCGCTGCGTCGCCGGCAAACTGTGTCACCGTGCCCTTGCCATACTTGGCTTCGTACGCATCGACGAAAGCCAGCGCCGCTTTCTTCGACGGATGGTCCGCCGGCAAGGTCCGCGCGACCACAACCGGCTGAGTCGGGAACAGCGTGCCTTCCACGTCCTTGCCGCCGAGTTTGATGAACTCCGGCGTGGCAATCCCATGTGTCTGATAAATCGCGCCCTTGTAGCCGCGCTCGACCAGCGTGCGCTGCGGCAGCACGGTCGGCGTGCCCGCGCCTGCAATCAGCACCGCGTCCGGCTTCGCGGCCATCAGTTTCAGGATCTGGCCAGTCACGCTGGCATCGGTGCGATTGAAACGCTCGCTCGCGACCACCTTGATATGCCGCAGTTCGGCGAACTTCGAAAACTCGTTGAACCAGCTATCGCCGTAACTATCGGCGAAACCGATGAAACCGACCGTCTTCACATTCCGGTTGACCATCGTGCGCGTCATCACATCGGCCATCGCGCGGTCGGTCTGGGCCATCTTGAACGCCCACACCTTCTTGCCTTCCTGTGGTTCGACAACCGATGCCGAGCCGATCAGCGTGATCATCGGCGTTTGATATTCGGCGACCGGATCGAGCGCCGCGAGCGCTGCCGGCGTGATGTTCGGGCCGACGATCACATCGACCTTGTCCTCNGTAATCAGCTTGCGGATATTGCGCACGGCAGCACCTGGATCGGAGCCATCGTCCAGAATGATGTAGTCGGCCTGCTGGCCCGCGATGGTCTTCGGCCACATCAGCATGGCGTTCTTGCTCGTGATGCCGATGGCCGCGGCCGGACCCGTGCTCGACAAATCGATACCGACTTTCAGTTGCGCGCTGGCCGCCGCGCTGAAAAGCGCGAGCGCGCTGAACATCAGCGCCGGGCGCATGAACTTCGACAACTTCATTGGATGGTCTCCGCGAAGAGGTGTGGTTTAAAAATGCTGAAGTGTGGGCTGACAAAAATCGCGTGGCGTCTGACCCGGCAAAGCGCGAGCATTCGCCGCGCTTTGCCGGAATCCACTGAATCAAAGCTCGTAGCTTTCGTGCTCGCCCGACAGCGCCTGCTCGATCAGCTTGCGGTTCATCGAAGGCGAGAGCAGCTCGACCAGCGTGTACACGTAGCTACGCAGATACGCGCCCTGCTTGAGCGCCAACCGCGTGACATTCGAGCCGAACAGATGGCCGACGGGCATCGCGCGAAGGTGTTTATCGCGTTCGGGATTAAATGCCATATCCGCGAGAATGCCCACGCCCAGACCCAGCTCGACGTAAGTCTTGATCACGTCCGAATCAATAGCTTCCAGTACGATATCGGGCGTCAGATTGCGCAGTGCGAACGCCTGGTTGATTTTCGAGCGGCCGGCGAACGCGTTGTCGTACGTGATGATCGGGTATTGGGCGAGGTCATCGAGCGTCAGCAGTTTCCGCTCAAGCAGTGGATGATCCGGCTGCATGACCGCCAGGTGATGCCACTGGAAGCAGGGCAGCGATACAAGCTCTTTATAGTTGGCGAGGGCCTCGGTGGCGATGGCGATATCCGCCTGATCGTGGATGACCATCTCGGCCACCTGCGTCGGGCTGCCTTGCAAAATGGACAAATGCACCTTGGGGAAGCGCTTTTTAAACTCCGCGATAGCCGTTGGCAGCGAATAACGCGCCTGCGTGTGCGTCGCGGCGATCACGAGATTGCCCTGATCCTGCGCCGCGTAATCTTTACCGACGCGTTTGAGGCTCTCCACTTCCTGCAAGATTTTTTCCACCGATGCCAGGATAATTCGCCCTGGTTCCGTGAGCGAGCGCACCCGTTTGCCGTGCCGCGTGAAGATCTCGACACCGAGTTCGTCCTCCAGCTCAATGATTGCTTTCGATACCCCCGGCTGCGACGTGAACAGTGCCTTGGCGGCTTCGGTGAGGTTGTAGTTCTGCCGGACGGCCTCGCGCACGAAGCGGAACTGGTGCAGATTCATATATAACCCATCCGCATATCAAAGTAATTTATCAGTCGTTTGCAATATATAGGAAGTTTATTACCATCGAGCCAATTTTTCCAATATCGATATCTGTATTTGTCATAAGCAAATGAACGCACTGTCTGAACGGCGTTCCGCTCAAATGACTCTACGTATTTCGATGTGCGGCGTGGCTAGGACGCTGTACTTGCGGAACTACTAAAAACTGGGGCCCCCGAATGTATCAATACGATCAGATCGACCAGAAAATCGTCGACGAACGCGTCGCTCAATACAGCGACCAGGTACGCCGGCGTTTGTCGGGCGAGTTGAGCGAAGAGGAATTCCGGCCGCTGCGCCTGCAGAACGGCCTGTACATGCAGCGTCACGCGTACATGCATCGCATCGCGATTCCGTACGGCAACTTGCGCAGCGACCAGATGCGCATGCTCGGCACCATTGCGCGTGAACACGACCGCGGTTACGGCCACTTTTCGACGCGCACCAACATCCAGTTCAACTGGATCCAGCTCGAAGAAACACCAGAAATCCTGCGTAAGCTGGCGTCGGTGCAGATGCACGGCATTCAAACGTCAGGCAATTGCATCCGCAATATCACTGCCGATCAATTTGCCGGCGTGGCGCCCGATGAAATCGTCGATCCGCGTCCGTGGGCCGAAATCCTGCGTCAATGGTCGACCTTTCACCCCGAATTCGCGTGGCTGCCGCGCAAGTTCAAGATCGCGGTGAATGGTTCGGTGGAAGATCGCGCGGCCGTGCAAGTGCATGATCTGGGCGTCTATCTGAAGAAGAATGCAGCCGGCGAGGTGGTCGCGAGCATTCTCGCGGGCGGTGGTTTGGGTCGAACGCCTATCGTCGGCGCGGTGATCAAGGAAGATCTGCCTTGGCAGCATCTGTTGACGTATTGCGAAGCCGTGTTGCGTGTGTATAACCGCTACGGCCGTCGCGACAATATGTATAAGGCGCGGATCAAGATTCTCGTGAAGGCTCTGAGCCCCGCGAAATTCGCGCAGCAAGTGGAAGAGGAATGGGCTCATTTGAAGGACGGTCCTTCTACGCTCACGCAAGAAGAACTCACGCGCGTGTCGCAGTTCTTCGCACCGCCCGCGTATGAAAAGCTGCCGGATACGGATACGTCGTATGAAAAGCATCTCATCGAGAGCAAGCCGTTCGCGCGCTGGATCGAACGTAACGTGCGGCCGCACAAGGTGCCGGGTTACGCGTCGGTGACGTTGTCGCTGAAGCCCATTGGTATCGCGCCGGGCGATGCAACGGACAAGCAGATGGAAGCCGTCGCCGATCTCGCCGATGAATTCTCGTTCGGTGAAATCCGCGTCTCGCACGAGCAGAACCTGATCCTCGCGAACGTGAAGAAGCGCGACCTGCATACGGTGTGGGAACGCGCGAAGGCAATGGGTTTCGCGACATCGAATATTGGTTTGCTGACCGACATCATCGCGTGCCCGGGCGGCGATTTCTGCTCGCTCGCGAACGCCAAGTCGATCCCGATTGCGCAAGCGATTCAAGAGCGTTTCAGCGATCTCGACTACGTGTACGACCTCGGCGACCTGACGCTCAACATCTCGGGTTGTATCAACGCGTGCGGTCATCATCACATCGGCAACATCGGTGTGCTCGGTGTCGATAAAGACGGCTCGGAGTGGTATCAGGTCACGCTCGGCGGCGAGCAAAGCTCGGGCGCAACGGGCGCGCATCTCGGCCGCGTGATTGGTCCGTCGTTCTCGGCGGAAGAGATGCCGGACGTGGTGTCGCAAGTGATCGATACGTTCGTTGAGAACCGCATTGAAGGCGAGCGGTTCATCGAGACATATGGCCGTATCGGCATCGCGCCGTTCAAGGAACGCGTGTACGCGTCGCGCCAGCCGGCACATGCTTGAGTCGCTAAGGAATAAGCACATGGCTTTGATTATCAAGAATCGCGAAGTGGTTGAAGACGACTGGACCGTGGTGCGCGCCGGTGAAGACGGCACGCTGCCCGCAGTCGATGCACTCTTGCCGGCCAAGGTGATCGTGCCGTTCACGTGGTGGAAAGAGCACAAGAACGCACTGACCGCGGCGCACAAGAAAGAACCGATCGGCGTATGGCTTGCACCCGACGATGAACCCGCCGAACTGGTTGAAGACTTCGACAAGATCGCGCTGATCGCCGTCGATTTCCCGAAGTTCAGCGATGGCCGTGGTTTCAGCATCGGCCGTTTGCTGCGGGAGCGTTATCACTGGACGGGCGAACTGCGGGCTATCGGCGATGTGCTGCGTGACCAGTTGCGTTTCCACGCACGTTGCGGTTTCGACGCCTTCGCCGTACGCGCCGATAAGGACATTCACGACGCGCTGAACGCGTTCGGCGAATTGAGCATCCCGTATCAAGGCGCAGTGGACAATCCGGAACCGCTGTTCCGCCGTCGTGGCGCGGCCATTTCCGGAGCGTCCGCATGAATGCCGACCTGCAAGCCAAAGTCGAACGTCTTGATGCACTGCTCGATTCCATCGCGCAACGTCATGCGAACGTCAAGTTAGCCAGCAGCCTCGCAGCCGAAGACATGTTGCTCACGCACGCCATTCTTTCGCGTGGCGTGAAGATCGGCATCTTTTCGCTGAACACCGGTCGTCTGCATGCTGAAACGCTGGGCATGATCGATCGCGTGAAAGAGCGTTATGGCTACGACATCGAACAGTTTCATCCGCAGCCGGAGGCGGTCGAAGAGTATGTCCGCGATCACGGTCTGAACGCGTTCTATGAAAGCGTCGATCTGCGTAAAAGCTGCTGCGGTATTCGCAAGGTCGAGCCGTTGAATCGTGCGCTGAAGGATGTGAGCGCATGGGTCACGGGGCAGCGTCGCGAGCAGTCGGTGACGCGTGTCGAGTTGCATGAAGAAGAGCACGACGCGCCGCGCAACATCGCCAAGTTCAACCCGCTCGCTGACTGGACCGAAGCCGATGTTTGGGCTTATCTGAAAGCCTTTGATGTACCCGTCAACCCGCTGCATGCGCGCGGTTATCCGAGCATTGGCTGTGAGCCGTGTACGCGCGCTATCCGCCCAGGCGAAGACAGCCGGGCAGGACGCTGGTGGTGGGAATCGCGGGACACGAAGGAATGTGGCTTGCACGTGACGAACATCAGGATCGTGGAAGACCGCAGCGCAGCGCCTAGCTCGGCGCTCTGAACGTATTTGATATTGACGCATGGCGCCTTCACTTTGGTGCTATGCAAAGCAACCAAGGAACGACGCATATGAGCAGCACGCTCGATTCAACAGTCAACGCTCCCATCGCCAATCGCGGGACCCGGATGGACCATCTCGACTGGCTCGAAGCCGAGTCGATTCATATCCTGCGCGAACTCGTGGCCGAGTGCAGCAAGCCTGCGCTGCTGTTCTCCGGCGGCAAGGATTCGGTCGTCGTGCTGCATCTTGCGTTGAAGGCATTTGGTCTGGGCTCCGGCCGCAAGACCGTGTTGCCATTCCCGCTGGTTCATATCGATACCGGTCATAACTTCGACGAAGTCATCGACTTCCGCGATCGTCGTGCCGCTGAAATTGGTGCGGAACTCGTGGTCGGTCATGTCGAGGATTCGATCAAGAAGGGCACTGTGCGCCTGCGTCGCGAAACGGATTCGCGTAACGCTGCGCAAGCGGTGACGCTGCTCGAAACCATCGAGGAATACGGTTATACGGCTTTGATTGGCGGCGCGCGTCGTGACGAAGAAAAGGCCCGCGCGAAAGAGCGCATCTTCTCTTTCCGCGATGAATTCGGCCAGTGGGACCCGAAGGCACAACGCCCGGAATTGTGGAGCATCTACAACGCGCGTCTGCATAACGGCGAACACCTGCGCGTGTTCCCGATCTCCAACTGGACCGAACTGGATATCTGGCAATACATCGGGCGCGAGAAGCTCGAACTGCCGTCCATCTACTATGCGCACGATCGCGAGATCATTCGCCGCAACGGCTTGCTCGTGCCGCTGACGCCGCTCACGCCGCTGCAGGAAGGCGAAGTATCGGAAGTCGCGCAAGTGCGTTTCCGTACGGTTGGTGACATCAGTTGCACGTGCCCCGTAGCCAGCGATGCCGACGACGTCGAGAAGATCATCGCTGAAACGGCCGTGACGGAAATCACGGAGCGCGGCGCCACGCGGATGGACGATCAGGCCTCCGAAGCCGCGATGGAAACCCGCAAGAAACAAGGTTATTTCTAAGCATCACGCCGTAACAAGGAACAGGGAAACATCATGAGCATTCATCAACCCGAAGACCTCGGCGTGTTGCGTTTCATCACGGCGGGCAGTGTCGACGACGGCAAGAGCACGCTGATCGGCCGCCTGCTGTTCGATAGCAAGGCGGTGTTGTCGGATCAGTTGTCGGCGTTGTCGCGGGCGAAGAACAAGCGCACCGTAGGCGATGAAATCGATCTGTCGCTGCTGACCGATGGTCTTGAAGCCGAGCGCGAGCAGGGCATTACCATCGACGTTGCGTACCGCTATTTCGCTACCGCGAAGCGCAAGTTCATCATCGCCGATACCCCCGGCCACGAGCAGTACACACGCAACATGGTGACGGGCGCATCGACCGCGCATGCCGCGATCATTCTCGTCGATGCGACGCGCGTGACGTTCAAGGGCGGCGTCGCGCAACTGCTGCCGCAGACGGTGCGCCATAGCGCGATCGTCAAGTTGCTTGGGCTGCAGCATGTGATCGTCGCGATCAACAAGATGGACCTGGTCGAGTTCAGCGAGTCGCGTTTCAACGAGATCCGCGATGCGTACGTCGAACTCGCGCGCCGCCTTGACATCAGCGATGTGCGTTTCGTGCCGGTATCGGCGCTGAAGGGCGACAACATCGTGACGGCCAGCGAGCGCATGCCCTGGTATGCAGGCGAACCGCTGCTCGACCTGCTCGAAGCGCTGCCGGTTGCGCAGCCCGTTGAGCAAGCGCTGCGTTTCCCGGTGCAATGGGTCGCACGTCAGGATGGTAGTCAGGCCGACGACTTCCGTGGCTACATGGGCCGGGTGGAATCGGGCGAAGTGAAACTGGGCGACGCGATTACCGTGCTGCCCGCGAATCGCGATGCGACCGTGGCTGAGATCATCGCTCCGGTTCCGGGCGGTGTGGCGCAAGTGGATCGCGCGTTTGCCGGTCAGACGGTCACCATTCGCCTGACGGAAGATGTCGACGTCTCACGTGGCGATACGTTCGTGCCGCGCAACGTGAGCGGCCTGAAGATCGAGCCGGCGAAGAAGCTGGACGCGGACCTCTGCTGGTTCGATGAAGAACCGCTCTCGCCGCAACGCAAGTACTTGCTGAAGCAGACCACGAACACGGTGTTCGCGCGGATCGGTGCGATCAAGGAAGTGCTCGATGTGCATACGCTGCTGCACGCGGTGGATCGCAACAACCTGACGATGAACGACATCGGCCGCGTGGCACTGACTCTCCAAAAGCCGATCGTCTGCGATGCCTACGATACACATCAGGGCACGGGCGCGTTTGTTCTTATCGATGAAGCGACGCATCACACGGTTGCGGCCGGGATGATCCGTTCATTTTCAGCCTGAGTATTGACTATGGGTAAGGTGTATCTGATCGGTGCAGGGCCGGGTGCTGCGGACCTTATTACGGTTCGCGGTGCGAAGCTGCTGGGCCAGGCGCAAGTGGTCTTGCACGATGCGCTGATCGAACCGGCCATGCTCGACTACGCGCCGGACGCGCGCAAGATCGCGGTGGGCAAGCGCTGCGGACAGCGTTCGACGGCGCAGCATTTCATCAACAAGCAGATCGTCGATGCCGCGCGTGAGCATGAGGTGGTCGTGCGTCTGAAGGGCGGCGACCCCATGCTGTTCGGCCGTGCCGACGAAGAAATGCGCGCGCTGGAAGCGGCGGGGATCGAGTATGAAGTGGTGCCGGGGATTACGGCAGCCTTGGCGAGCGCCGCGACGTTGAAACGCTCGCTGACCTTGCGCGGGGTATCGCGGAGTGTGGCGCTGGCGACTTACAGCCGTGCACCCGGCAGCGATGAGATCCGCGAGCAGGCGAGTGCGGATTCGCTCGTGTTCTACATGGGCCGCGACAGCGCGCCGGAGATCGCGCAGCAACTGCTAGATTCAGGGCGGGCGGGGTCGACGCCGGTTGCTATCGTCGAGGCTTGCAGTACTGAACGTGAGCGCTCGTTGACGCTGACTTTGGGCGAGATGGCGAAAGGTGAAGCGCAGGATTGGCTCGATGCATCGCAGCCGAGTCTGTTGATGATCGGCGAAGCGTTTGCGGAGCGGGCGCGGGAAGTATCGACCGAGCGCGTGGAGGCGGCGTTGCAGGTGGCCGCTTGATCTAAGCCGATGACGATGTTGAAAAACGCTGCGCTGAATGTGTGCGAAGCGGCGGTTGGTTTTTTAGAAAGGCCCCTGTTGGTTAATGACCTGCAGGGGCTTTTTCATACCCACGCCGGCTTTCTGACGCCCGCGAGACGCAGGCGCAGACGTGAACAACTACTTCTTCTCCACTTCACGCAAGCCAATGGCCTGCGGCTTACGGAACGCCGAGGCGATCTTGTCGCACTCCGCCCGGGGAACCCCGAACTCCTCGAAGTAAGTCCGCCACTCCCTCACGACGGCCGACAGATGCTGGATGATTTCAACCGCCGCGTGTTTTAACAGGCCGAATCGCCCTGCTGCCGAAAGCGCATTGTCGAGTGTCGCCAGCCGGCCCATCGCCGGGCCTACTCCCAGCACGAGGAAGCGCTCGGAGCCGACCTGTGGCTTCGGCACGACGTCGTACAGGTCGCTCAAGCGCCAGCCTTTGTTTGCCCCATCCCACACGAACGCATGATTACGAAGATGGTCATCGTCGTTCGTCACGAGGATGTTGAACACCATGCGTTTGAACAACTCGATCTTGTCGGCCGCGACAAAGCCCGTGGCTCCGCGTTCACCGAGCAGGTCAGCCAGGTCCGCGTAGTTGGCCGATGCGGTATCGCTCTCATGTATTTTGAGCATCGTCAAGGCGCTCACGACGTGCCGCTTGCCGAACGCGCCCCCTGACAGAGGCACGCGGTCAAAGCGCTCGATCAGCATGACATCCCGCCCGTCGGGGAGGTGGACAGGTTTGGTCGCAGGAACGCGCATACCGCACTTGCGGGCGAGCTCGAGCGTCGCGCGCTCCACCACAGGAACGTTGAAACCGTCCCGGGCGACGGGGAATTTGGCTACCCACTGCCGTCCATCGTCCAGTAGCACCGCTTTGGGCCGCGCGCCACCGAAAGTCGCACCGACGCTGAACAGTAACTGCAGCTTTTTCGGAACCGGCTTGCCGTCCTGGATCATCGCTGCGGCGTCCAGCAGATAGGACAGTTCTTTTGCATCCGGGAGCTTGCCGGGCTCCGCGGGTGCGGTCGGGGAGTCCCTGAAATCCAGCGCGCCAGTTCGATGCGGACCGGCGTGAGCCAGATATTCGGTTTCCGGCAGACCGTCCGGCGCCGCCCTCAACATATTCTCAATGACGCGGCGCCCCCAGGAATCCGGGGCAGCGTCGCGAATCGCGCCAAACAGCGCCAGTCCTGCGGGCGGCTGAAATACGGCTTCCTTTGTCTTCTTGGCCTCGTCCAGAGGCATGCTGACAGGGTCCACGGCAGCAGCGTTTGCGCGCTGCAGATACTTGTTGCCGTAGATGAAGGTCGACCCGACGGGCTTGATACCTTCTTCAAGGAGTTCAAGCTTGCCGGCAGGCACCGCTTCCGCCGCCCCTTCGAGAGCGATGAAGACGTATTTGCTCCATGTCGTTGTATTAAAAATCATACTCACCCGTCTTCGACGCTGTCTTGCGTGGACGCAGACGAGACTCCGTCTTGCGCCGCGCTTCGCCGATCACGTCGTTTTGGGGATTGGCGAGCGGCTCGAGGAGCCCCAGAAGGCCAGCCCGTTCGAACGCGTGCAGCCACGACGAGAAACTGACCGACACATCGCCATTTTCGATTCGTATCAGGGTGCTCGGGCTGATGTTGGCTCGTTCGGAAAAATCCTTCCGGGTCATGTTGCGCGCGATACGGGCAGCCGCGACCGCGCGTCCTAAGGACTTAGCCCGGTGACCGAGTTCTGGGGTGGAAAATTCCTTGTTATTGCGCTTCATTTTGTCGTATCTGACATATAAACCCACTTAATTGGTCAGTATAGACAAAATCCGATGATCGTCAATGTAGCAGAATTTAAAAAATAATCATATTTGACAAAATAACCCACTTAATTTATCAAATATGACTATTTTTGACCAACTTGTCGCGGCTGGAAACGAGCGTTGTGGTTATTGGTGGCGCGGCGGTGCGGGATTCAGCCGTGTCGCCGAGAAAATCATCTGGACAAGACAATGCCCCGGAAGTCGATGACTTACGGGGCATCCTGGGAAATTGCCGGACCTTCATCAACGCGTCCGAGGGCTTTGAAGCAGCCAGCTATCCGAGTGCGGCAGCTACCCAACCTGCCGAACGCAATACCGCGCGACTGCATCGAGCACGCTGTCGTCTTCACCTACCGCCGTCGCACATTTGATCTCAACCGATGGAAACGTCGCGCGGCATCGATCGAGCAACTCGGGCAGGTCGCGCCGGATGTGGCCCCCCTGACCGAAGAACACAGGTACGACCGTGATTGCATCGCACCCATCCGCTGCCAGCTGTTCGATAGCCGTGGGCAAATCGGGCGTCATCAGTTCAAGAAACGCGAGCGACACCGGCTCGCTGCGCATTGCGCGCAGCTTCGTGGTGAGCCGTTCGAAAGGCTCAGCCCAGCGCGGATCGCGTGCGCCGTGGCCGAACAAGATCATGCCGTGCATGCTCATGGTGTTCTCCACCGTCACAAAGTCCTAATGCCGGTCCACCCACCGCAACCCGATCAGCCCGACAATCAGATACGCCAGTGCGGGCGCTGCGGCCGTTAATGGCGCCGGCCAGGTATTCAGCGTACCGATGTGCGAAAACAGCGTGTTGACCAGCTGAAAGCTCATGCCGATCATGATGCCGCCGAACACCTTCACACCGACCACGCCGGCCCGCGTATGCAGGTACGCGAACGGCAGCGACAGCACCAGCATCACGAGTACCGCGAGCGGATACAAGATCTTGCGCCAGAACGCGATCTGATAACGCTGCGTGTCCTGATGATTTTCCGTCAAATGCTGGATGTAGCTGAACAGGTTGAACATCGACATCCGGTCCGGCGACACCAGCAGCACCGACAAAATTTGCGGCGTCAATTCGGAGCGCAGCGAGTACTCAGGCACGGTGACTTGTTTCGCACGATAAACGGGATTGAGCGCATCGCCGGGATTCACGGCTTGCGGCGGCGCATC
>JGI12635J15846_10002643_pt1 | contig 15650 bp, 9 predicted proteins | sample BlaSpr_A8_OM2_M2_FD_15846 | JGI IMG/M metagenome (IMG submission 15846) | reverse complement strand
GCCTCCGGAGTTGCTGACTACTCAGCAGAAGATCCCACCAAACCATCGCCCCGCGACGCGCTGCAGGCATTGCTGGCGTTCGCGGCGCTGCATGATCAAGTTCGCCGCCGCAAAGCGTTAGCCGCTCGCAACAACGGTTTCGATGCAGGCACTCCGGTCGTGGAGTTTGAGCAGGGAGAGCAGTTCGTTCTCGATGAGGTTCTGCAACTCGTCGCGGAACGCGCGGTCGCGATCACGGGCGCGGATGGTCTGGCCATTGCCTTGGCACAGAACAGTGAGATTGTCTTGCGGGCAGCGGCGGGCACGGTTCGTCCCGACGTGGGCGCGCGCATCGACCGCGATTCTGCATTCTCCGGAGCCTGCTTCCGCACGGCGCAAGTTGTCAGTTGCGATGACACAGAGACCGATCCTCGGGTAAACCTGGCGGCATGCCGCAAGCTGGGAGCGCGCTCCATGGTGGCCGTTCCGCTGTGCGGACGGCGGCGCGTGATTGGCGTGCTGGAGGCGTTTTTCGCCTGGCCGTTTGGCTTCAACGATAGCGACATTCGCAACCTCAGCCTGCTGGCCGAACTGGTCTTGGGAGCGCTGAAGCCCGAAGATGAAGATCGCTTCGCCGAGTCGGCACAGATCGCTTCGACGGTGTTACAACCGGCTCCGCCTTCAGCGAAGGCGCCGGCCACGATCGTACCATCGCAAGCTGTGCAAGTCGTAACGACGGCTCCGGCTGCCGTCACACCTACTGTTCCTGTCGCACCGACTGTACAGCCTCCCGTGGTTCCTGTCGTAGATAAGAAGCCGATCGAGGCGAAGGTCGACTCCACTCTGGCAGCAGACCTTTTCGAGAAGCCCGTAGCCGAAAAAGCTCCGACGCTCGCCACCGCCGCAGCAGCCGAAATTGCATCTGACGTTAAAATCGGGGCCGCAGAAGCGGAAGCCGAAACGCGGAAGCCGGTAGTCCTGATCCTGCTGATCTGCGTGGTAATGGCCGCAGCGTTCGCCGGCGGCGTCTGGTGGAAACTCAAGGCGACGCAACTGGGCAGCGCGATGATCACGGAGAAGACGCCAGTTGAGGCGGTGGCCCAGCCTGCGAAAGAATCCGCCGTTGTTCCATCTGTCGCGCCCCCGAATCTGACATCTGCTCGGAACGCAACTCCGGACGCGATCTCCGATACCAAAGCGTCGAGCAATGCGCCCGCGACGGCGCAGGAGTTGTCGAAGTTTCCGCGAATCACCGGAGTGCGCCACTGGTCTTCGGCCGACTCGACCACTGTGATTCTCGATCTCGAAGATCAGGTGCAATATGAGGCGCACCGCCTGACCAGTCCCGACCGCATCTATTTCGATTTGCGCGACACCCAACTCGTGCCCGACCTGGTCGGCAAGTCGATCGAAGTGGGCGAGACCCTGGTGAGCCGCATTCGCATGGCACAGCCCGTGGCCGGTATGACACGCGTTGTTCTCGACACGAAGGCGAACTCCACGTTCTCCGTCAGCCTGGAGCCGAATCCCTATCGACTGGTGGTCGAAGTGAGCAAGATCGGGGTAACTCCCAAAGGCGCAGTGAACCTCTTCCCCAACTCTGGCGAAGGGGAGAAGAACAAGATGGCCATCGTCATCCCGCCGCCGACAAAAGAAGATATACAACTGCGGGCGCGCGTGCCCAAGATGCGCATCGTGGTCGATGCCGGACATGGGGGATGGGACCTGGGCACGGTGGGGCGTCGCGGCTTGCTGGAAAAAGATCTCGTCCTCGAAATTGCCGAGCGGTTGGGCAAACTGCTCCAAAGCCGGCTGGGCATGGAAGTCGTATATACGCGGCAGGATGACAACTACATTCCTTTGGACGAGCGCGCCAGCCTCGCCAACCAGTCGCAGGCCGACCTGTTCGTGTCGGTGCACGCCAACTACAGCGACCTGCCCTCGGCGCGCGGCGTGGAAACTTACTACACCAACTTCTTCTCGCCGCCGGGAGCGAAAGATGCGGACACGCCGGCGAATGCCAGCAACGTCAAGCCGGTCGTGATGGCAAACCTTTCGCCGGCAGAACTGCACGATCGCGTTCTGCAATCGCGGCGCCTGGCGGCCAGCGTGCAGCGCTCGCTGTACGGCACGCTCTCGGCACAAAATCCCGGCCTGCGCGATCGCGGCATCAAGGAAGCCGGCTTCGTCGTGCTCACCGAGAGCGCGATGCCCGGAATCCTGGCGGAAGTCTCGTTCGTCAGCAGTCCCACCGACGAACAGAAACTGCGCAGCGACGGCTACCGCGAACAGATCGCGGAAGCGCTGTATCGAGGCATCGCCCGCTATGCGGCTAGCTCGCATAGTATGAAAGTGGCGGCGAAGTAGGAGCGGCTTCCGGCTTTCGGCTTTCGGCTTTCGGCTTCCGGCTTCCGGCTTCCGGCTTCCGGCTTTCGGCTCGCTTGCCCGCGACTTGGTTGACCTCACATTTTTTTTGCCCTACGCGCATAAAATCCTTGTTTGCATGTACTTGCCGAGGGAGGGATATGGCGGGACAGGGCAAAATATTGATTCGCAAGGACTTACGTCTAAAATATTCTGGAATAAGGACTTAGCTTGGGACTTAGAGCCGCCTCTAGGGCCGAGGGTAGAGAGCTTGTTGGGAGGGGTTTCGCGCATAGGTTCAGCTTGCGCTTTCTGAAATTCTCAGTAAAGGTTGCTCGTCACAGAGAGTGGGAATCTTGTTGTGGATCGCTGTGGAAAAAGGGCTCCTTCCACGTTGAGCGCACCTAGCGACGCTCGTGAATTTCTTCCCGGTTGAATGTGGCGCCAAGCGAATTGCCCTGCCCTGACAGCCGCTCGAACTCTTCAATGCTGCGCTTGTCGTCTTCGGCAAGTGTCCGTTGCAGAAGTTCGCCGATTAGTTCATCGAGACTCTTGCCGAGCGCTTCGGCTTTCAGGCGAGCGCGGGTCAGAAGCTATTGGTCGAGTACGAGGGTGACATTCACTGGACGATACATGTGGTTGGCTGCCTGCCGTCATACCGCCGCGACTGAGGTAAGAGTTGCCGACAATCCTCCCGGACAGCCTGTTCTAGTGGATTCCTGTTATTGATCGGCCATTTCCTTACAGNTACAGTGGCGGGCACAATCGTGGGGNCAGATCAGTCGAGGAAATGTCGAATCGCGACCTTTCCAAACCCAGAAGATGACATTTGCAATCCCTGTGCGCACTTTTCTTTAGAGACGGAGTCTATGCCAAAATATTTCCTGCTGTTGTCGGTTCTGGGGTTAGCACTACCTGCCTACGCTCAGAGTAACTACGCCGTGGTCAAAGGCTCGGTCACTGATCCGCAACACTTGCCTGTCGTGGGCGCCACGCTCCAGATGAAGGCCGTGAGTACGGGCGCAACTCGCCGTGTGGTCACGAACCAACAAGGTATATTCGAAGCGTCCGCGCTGCTGCCGGATGACTATGTGCTGACCACGGAGGCACTTGGATTTGCTCCGTCCACGCAATCCGTTCGGCTTGAGGTTGGGCAGGTACTGGCGGTTGCCATCAGCCTGACCGTGAATCCCGTCAAGCAGGGAGTCGATGTCACGGCCGCGAACGAAGTGCTGCACACCTCCGATGCCAGTGTGGGCGAGGTCGTTGAGCCTGAATCCATCCGCGAATTGCCGCTCAACGGACGAATGCTGATCGATCTGGTGCTCACCGTGCCCGGTGCCCACGAGGGTTTTGGTGCGCAGACTGGCTCGACGAATCCTCTCTACTGGCGACCCGGCCACCGCTCTGCCGTCGTCATTGGAGGCGGCCGTCCCAATGCGAATTTTTTCTTGCTGGACGGTGCGACCAACACCGATCCGACCTTCAACACGCAGAACCTGAGTCCTTCACCCGACGCGGTGAAAGAATTCGAGGTGGAAACCAGCAGCTACACGGCGGACATGGGAGGAGCGGGCGGCGGTCAGATCAATATTGTCACGCACTCGGGTTCGAGCCAGTACCATGGAACGGNNTACGAGTTTCTGCGCAATGGAGCGATGGATGCGAGTTCGTTCGGCTCGATGGGCAACAACCATCTTGTGCAGAATAACTTTGGCGCTTCGTTCGGCGGGCCCGTGGCCGGGAAAAGGACGTTTTTCTTCCTGAACTACGAAGGCCTCCGTCTAGCGCAAGCGGATGCACAGATTCTGACTGTGCCTACCCAAGCTGAAATCCAAGGCGATTTCAGTATGAGTCCCCACAAAATCTACGATCCGACGACAGCGGCGGCGAATCCCAGTTATGATCCGACCAAGCCAACCGGACCATCGAATTTTCCCTACACCCGCTCTCAGTTTCCTAACAACCAGATACCGTCGGGCAGAATGAATCCTCTCCTAACCGCCTTCTTGCTGAAATACGAGCCGATGCCGAACATGATGATGGCTGGAACGGCCGACTCCAACAACTACCTCGACGTGCGCAATGAGAAGCATATACAGGACCAAGGCACAGTGCGGGTGGATCACGACTTCTCGAACGGCGACACTCTTTTTGGAAGGTACAGCATCGGAACGGAGAACGGATTCTCACCCAGCAGCGGGGTCACGGCTACTACGGAAAACCTTCCGGGATTCGGAGCAAATTTCGACAACCGGTCGCAGCAGGCGGTGATCTCCTGGAACCACATTTTCGCCACCAACAAGGTCAACACCGCGTCGTTTGCAGTGTCCCGTTTGTCGATGGACCGCACATCGCAGAACGATGGAGTGAACGACATCGTGAGCGCGCTCGGGATCCAGGGCGTAGGATTCGGCGGTCCTGGCGCATGGGGCGCTCCCTGGTTTGCCCCGCAGGGTTATACAGGGATCGGAGACACTTTTGCCGCCACTCCGATGCATGCCTGGGACACGATGTACGAGTTCCGGGACACTTATGCATGGCAGCGCGGACGCCACGGAATCAAATTCGGCAGCGATTTTCACTGGTATACGTGGCCCATGTGGGGATTCTTCCAGAACCGCGGCTACTATCAGTTCACCACTGGATACACAACGGAATTCGGACTGAACGACGGGAGCGGCTCGGGGCTTGCCAGCATGCTATTGAGCCTGCCGGCCGTCAAGCAACGGCAAGCGGGCATTCCGCAGATGAATTTGCGTAACTGGGGAAGCGATGCGTTCGTGGAAGATAGCTGGCAGGTTACCCGAACAACCACACTGAATGTCGGCGTGCGCTATGAATATTCCGATCCGCTGTACGACAAGGACAACACCAACACCAATCTGGTCTTTCAGGCCGGCGTTCCTACCGTCTTCGTGGGTGGCCAGCAAGGCTACCCTCGAGGGTTGATGTATCCCAACCGGCGCAATTTTGCGCCGCGGGTGGGAGTAGCGAAGAGTCTTGCCGATCGCGGTCTGGTGTTTCATGCATCGTACGGTATTTTCTTTACGCCGGTGGATCAGAACACGTGGTGCAACCAGCGCCACAATGTACCGTTTGTCTTTCCGGAAACCCAGCAGGCGGATAACTTCACGCCTCCGGCCGCACTCTTTGCGAGTGGTTTGAATTTTGGTGCTCCAGTTCTGGGCAAGGGCTCATTGCCGGCGACGACAGTGAGCTTTACGGCATTCGATCCGCATGCGCCAGCGCAGTACGTTCAGCAATGGAATGGTTCCGTGCAGAAGAGCTTGGGGAAGGATACGTCCCTCGAGGTCGGTTATCTCGGCTCTCGCGGTTTTCACCTGCAACGAGCGCACTTGATTAATAACGCGCCTCCTGGACCCGGCCCGATTGGACCACGGCGCCCGTTCAAGACGCTGAGCTTCGTCCCCGATGCGGCGCTGCCACCCAGCAGTGTGCCGAATGCGGTGATCCAGAGCATGACGTTTCCCGTCAGCACTATCAATCTGCTGGAGAACACCGCGCAGAGCTGGTACGACGCGGGCTACGTCAATGTGCGCCGCCGTTATTCCCATCGATTAAGTTTCCTGGCCGACTATACCTATTCGAAGAACCTGACCAACGCGCCGGATTTTCGTTCTCCGATGGACGAAGCCGCAATTCCCCAAAATAACAGTGACCTCAATGCAGAGAAGGGACCTGGGTGCGACGTGCGCCATCGTTTCGCATTGAGCGGCGTTTACGATATCCCTGCTTTTCGCCGAACTGAGTGGGTGGGTCTGGTCACGCAAAACTGGCATTTGTCGACTATCTATCAGGTTGAATCGGGAATGCCATTTACGATCTCGGTGTTTGGGGACACGGCGAACTCCGGAACTGTACTGGGAGAGAACCCAATCCGGGCCAATGTCACCGGTGAAGCCATTTTTGGCCCCGGTACGCGCACCGCGGCGGAGTGGTTTAATCCCGCTGCTTTCGTTGCGCCCCCGGCCTACACGTTTGGCGACGCCGGCCGGAATTCCGTCTACGGTCCCCGCCTGCAGTCCCTCGACTTTGCTCTGGTGCGTTCTTTTAACCTCACGGAAAGGGCCAGCTTCCAATTCCGCGCGGAAGCCTTCAACGCCCTGAACAAAACGAACCTGGGTACGCCGAACCGTTTTGTGAACACTCCGCAGTTCGGAACCATCACGATGGCGATGTCTCCGGCGCGCGAACTGCAGGTCAGCGCAAGGCTTTCGTTCTAAACCCTTGAGCTGGTGCGTGTGATGCGCAGCATCTTCCAGGCCCCGCAGACCGGTGCGCCTGCGGCGAGTCGAAATGCAGCAATGGATCGTGCAGAGCCCTGCATGTCTACGGCACTATGTTCGGGGACGCTGCACGGATATGTCGATTGAGCTGACCTCGATTTGCTCCGCGATTGCTCTGAATCTTCGTGCTCTAGCCCGAGTGACGGGCTACCGTTACCTAACCCGGTAAGGTAAGGTTTGTCGACAAGCGGGAAATAATCCCAATGTAAGGTTGGCCGACGATCCGGAAGTATCATAGGTCGAAGTTCGTAGATCGAAGTTCATAGATCAGGAGTAGGCGAGCCGTGACCACGCGTCCACACAAGGTTCACACTCAACTCGGCCGAATCGCAGTCCAGATCTTTGCCGCGAATGATCGCATCAACCAGATTCTTATCGAACATCTTGACCCTACGGCCTGGAGAGCCATACCGTCCGGTAAGGGCCGCACCATTGCGGCGATCTTCACGCACATGCACAATGTCCGCTGCAAGTGGATCCGGCTTACAGCTCCGCACCTGAAGGTTCCGCGACAACTCAACCGTGCGCACTGCACGCCGCAGCAGGCCCGTGCGGGATTGGCCGAGAGCGCGGCTCGCTGCGCGGAGATGCTCGCGGAAGCGCTCGGCGGTGGTGGGGGCCGCGTCGAGAAGTTTCACAGAGACGGCTGGGCCCGGCCGTGGCCGGTTGGCGTGGAAATGCTGTGCTACATGCTTTCTCACGAAGCCCACCATCGCGGGCAGGTGTGTATGCTCGCGCATCAGCTGGGATTCCGGTTGCCGAACAAGGTGACATCCGGGATGTGGAATTGGGAAAAGCTATGGAGAGAGTGCGGGTCGCCTGGCGGCCCGGGCTACGATTCTTAAGGAATCGCTCAAACGCACAGGCCCCCAAGGATGGGCTGCGATGGTGGAGACATCGAGCGCCAGCCGTTGGGTTGTTGTAGAAGATTCTCGATCTTCGGCCGATTCCGCGGCCCGACCCGCGACCTCAAAACCTTCGAGGAGTCGCTACTTGGCCGCGACCGGAGCAAAGTCCGCCCAGTTGAGGTCGAGCCTTACCCAATAGGGAGCTTGCGGCGGAGGCGGGAAGGTGTTCGCCTTTGTTTGCTGGAGGCCGCGCAGCTTGTTGTGCAGACATGTGACCACGGGTCCCATCGAATAAATTTTGCTGTCCTCAACCGCGCCTTCTGTCCCCACACTGGTCAGGGCTTCGAAGCTTCCCTCCCACCGATCTACTGTGCTGCCATCGGTGCGCACACATTCCTGCACCAGCGCTCGATAGGTCTTTTCGAAAGATGCCTTATAGCGAGGGCCTGCGGGAGTTTTCATGTTGGCGTCCGCAGCCGCTTCCATCTCATGGAGTTGCCTTGCAAATGGGGCTAGCTGGGCCGCCCACTTCTTCGCCATTTCAAAGTCTTCCTGGTTCTCCCATGTCTCTCCATCCCATTGGTCCCCAATGCGGGCCAGAATTTTCTCGGCGACGATGGGATCGGTTTTTCCAAAATGAGATGCGAGAAACGCAATGCGGTTCAAATTCAGCATGGACACACCATCTTGCTTCTCGGACGCCTCAAAACCTCTCTCGATTCTTTCCCAGGACAGTTTAAGGCTGTCCGCGCAACTGCAAATCACACGGTCTGAACTAGCGACCTCGAAGTAGAAGATGTCGCCCTTTTCTCCTCCGACGCGGTCGGCAACGTCCTGGGTAAACTTCTCGGTATCCCCCGCCTGACCGCTCCATTTAGGCAGAAGGTAATAAGCCAGTACGCGAGCATCGTAGTAATAGCCCGGCTCAGACTTGAATGCTTCGTCGAACAGAGCGCGAGCCTGAGCCGTGTCCCATCCCTGGTTCTGGGCTACAAGCAGCATGGCGACATACCACTCCGGGCACTTGGTGGAGAGACTTGAAGCTTCCTCCAAGATTCGCTTAGCCAGAGCGGTGCGTTCCTCGAACAGCTTCCAGCCGCTATCGCTCACGCTGTTGGCGAGCCCGGTCCCGCGCGCATCGAAGGCGTAGGAAATGTAGGCTCGAGCCAGCGCCACGCGCGCAGTAACGGATTTCGGACGCGCGGTTGCCCACCTCTGAAGATGTTGCAGAAGATTGTCCCAATCCTCCTCCGTGGCATGCTTGACCGGGTATTGAATCGGCTCATACAGTCCCGCATATAAGAGGTGGATCTTCCACATTCCGCCGGGAAATCTTTCCTTGGCAGATCTCACTTGGTCAGCAAGACAATCGAGTTCCTCGAATTTTTCTTCTTTGAGCATGCGCGCGATGGTGCCAGCGTACTTATAACGCGCATTAACGTCCGCGCTGAAATCGACGTTCAGGCCGGCGGCATCGCCTTCGCTAATGTTGCATGGGGTGGAGTTCGACTTTTGATCAGTCCCAAAGGCCGACCCGCTCACGGCAAGCAGCAGCAATCCGAGGAAACAGCTCTTGGAGCCTTTGGAGAAAGAGTTGAAATAACGGACCACAAGGCCCATGGATCTATCGAATTTTTTGTGGGTCACGGCTGATGCCTCATTTTAAGGATATTTCCTCAATGAGTACGTTACTGCCAGCCCGAAAAGGCGCAAAGGTTACGTCAGTGTGCTGCCGAAAACGTGAACGTCAAAGGCCCAGATTTTCGGAATTATGTTGGGCAACCTGCTAATTGCCCACGGACGATAACGTAGTACTCTCTTCCGGCGTAAGGCGGGGGGCGGGAGCTGACGCTCCGAACTTTAGAATCCCGTCTTCTATCCTGCTCAATTTCATGGTGAGCATGTCGAGAATGTAGTTCTGCCGGATGCGCCAGGGTTCTTCTGTTCCCTGTTTTGGCAGGTGGGCAGCGGCCCTTGCGACGTAGCCGGAAGTGAGATCGAGCAAAGGCTTGGCGTCCAATGCGGCAGGATCGCACGCGGGCCGGCAGGTGCGATAACCGTGGCGATCCATATGATTCAGCAATCGGCATACAAAGGTCGAGGCTAAATCCGCGCGCAGGGTCCACGACGCGTTGGTGTAGCCGATGCAGAATGCGAAGTTGGGAACGTTGCTCAGCATCACTCCTTTGTAGATGAAGGTGTGGCCGGGATCGACGGGCGTGCCATCCACGGTGAGCTGTACCGCGCCTAGGGCTAGCATGCGCAAACCAGTGGCGGAGACGATGATGTCGGCTTCGAAGTTGCTGGCCGGATTGCAGGCGGATGCCGTGTTCGGTGAAAGTATCGATCTGGTCGGTGACGACGGAGGCGCGTCCGGCGCTGACGGCCTGGAAAAAATCGGAATCGGGAACCAGACACAGGCGCTGGTCCCAGGGCTGGTAGCGCGGGTTGAAGTGTTTCTCGACCTCGTAGCCTTGCGGAAGATCCTTTGCCGCTCCCCGGCGAAGCAGACGACGGGCCATGCCGGGCGCATGCCGGCTGAGCTGGTAGATTCCCAGACTCACCAGGATGTTCTTCCAGCGCACAATGCGATGCGCGGCGCTCGCGGGCAGCAGACGGTGCAGCAGTCCGGCGACTGCATCGTGGGCGGGCAAGCTCAAGAGGTACGAGGGCGAGCGTTGCAGCATGGTGACGTGCGCCGCAGTGCGAGCCATGGCGGGAACCAGCGTGACCGCGGTGGCTCCGCTGCCGATGACCACAACTTTTTTGCCGGCGTAGTCCAGATCTTCAGGCCAATGCTGCGGATGAACGACTTGGCCACGGAAACCATCGGCGCCGGGAAAGCCGGGCTCGTACCCGGCATCATAGCGGTAGTAGCCGGTGCATCCATAGAGGAAGTCGCAGGTGCATTGGACGGTCTCGCCGTTGGCGCCAATCTTGATCTCTAGCCGCCAGCGTGCGTCCTCGGATGACCAGGAGGCCGATTGCACGCGATGCTGGAAACGGATGTGGCGGTCGATGCCGAATTCATGAGCAGTCTCGCGAAGATAGTTCAGGATGGTGGGCCCGTCCACGATCGCCCTCGAGCCTTTCCACGGGCGGAACGGGTAGCCGAGCGTGAACATGTCGGAATCGGAGCGGACGCCGGGAAAGCGAAAAAGGTCCCAGGTGCCGCCCATGTCCGCGCGAGCTTCAAAGATTACATAGCGCTTGCGAGGACAGCGGGTTTGCAGACGGTAGCCGGCTCCGATGCCGGAGAGGCCGGCACCGATGATCACGACATCGAAATGCTCCATGGACATGGGTCGGACGCCTCCCCGCTGCCGGTAGATTGTGCCACGAAGTCGGCGGAGGCGAGGGTATATTTTTCGGCCAAACTGCGAGAATGCGCTGCAGAATGCATAGGTCCTTCGGCCCGCAAAAAGAGCGCGCCTCAGGATGACAAGACAGGTTGGATTTAAATCAATTGGACGCTGGCACGCCGCCGTACTTCTCGAGCCACTTTAATTCTTCGCGGACTTTGATTTTGCCGTGCCAGGGATTCTTGGACAGCGAGTGGCCTTCGCCGGGGAACACGAGCAGCTTGTTGGGAATGCCCAGCGAATAGAGCGCGTGCTCCAGCAGATAATCTTCCATCACGGCGACGCGGATGTCGTTGGCTCCGGCCACCATGTGGGTGGGCGTGCGGACTTTGTCCATCTGAAAGATGGCGGCCTCGTCGTGGTAGCGCTGGGCAGCTTCCCAAGGACGCCCGCCGAGGAAGTAGGCGTCGTCATAAGTGGTGTCGTCGTTGCCCCAGTTGCCAATGTGCTCGACCGCGCCCGCGCCGGTGACTGCGGCCTTGAAGCGCGTTGTCTGGGTGATGAGCCAGTTGGTCATGTATCCGCCATAACTGTAGCCGCCGATGGTCAGGTGATCGGGATCGGCGATGCCATCTTTCACCAGCGCGTCGACGCCTTCGAGAATGTCCTTGCCGGGGCGCGAGACGATGGTGGGAACGATCTGCATGAGGAAGTTGTCGCCGTATCCGGTGGAACCGCGGTAGTTGGGCTCGAAGACCAGCCAGCCGTTGGTGGCGGCGAGCGCGGCCCATTGATACCAGTCGGCTTCGAAGTGGTTGCCGTCGGCGTCGGCGGGGCCGCCGTGGATCAGCGTCAACATGGGGAGGTGCTTGGCTTCAAATTTGTCCGGAGGATAGATCAACATGCCTTCGACCGTGGTGCCGTCGTCGGCCTTCCACTGGTAGGGCTTGCCTTGCGGGAGATCGTGTTCGGTGAAGAGCTTGTTGAAGGAAGAGATGGGACGAGCTTGATCGAGTTTGTCTGCGCTGTCGGCGAGATAGATTTCTTCGGGCTTGCCCAGGGAAGAGTAGGCGAAGGCGACACGTTTCGAGTTGGTTGCGGCTGAGATGTTGGCGTAGGTGCCCGGCCATCCGTTGAGACGGTGCAGCGTTGCTGAGGACTGACTCGTGGAATACATTTGGACTTCGGTGCCGATGCGGGCGGAGGTTAGGATTGTAGCCCCGGACGCATTCGTCCGGGTGCCGCTCCCAGCGCTCGCGGGGCGGACGAATGCGTCCGTCCCTACAATGGCATAGCGCTCCACGGGGCCGATGAAGTCTTTGACCCATTGCTCGATCTGGCTGGTGTCGCTGTCAACCCAGTAGAGATGCGGCTGCAGGTCGCGGTAAGGACCGGAGACATCTCCGACTTCGACGGCGAAGAAGATGTGGCGGCTGTCGTTGGCCCAGTGCGGGCGGACTTCCACGGCTTGGTTGGTTGTAATGCGGCGGGGGTGGGCTAGGGCCTCTTCATTGCTGCCGGCATTCGCGGGCGAGGGCGCCCGCGCCACACTTAGATCGACTGTATAAATCTCAACGTCCTCGTATTTTTCCTGGCGCTGGTTGATGGCGTTGCTGACGAAGGCGAGTTTGTGGCCGTCGGGCGATGTGACCAGGGTATCCGCGCGCAATGGAGTAGTTGCAATGGCGCGGGCTCCGGGAGTGAGGTCAGGTTCTTTCTCGGAATCTTTGTCTTTTTTCTTCGCATTGGCCGGGGAGGCGGCGTGCCGGGCGAGCGCTGAGGTCAGGTCGAGGGCGAAGATCGTATCGCCGCGCTCGGCGGTGCGATACTGAACCACGTCTTTCCACTCTTTCTTGTAATCGTCTTTCTGCTTTTTGCTCCACGGTTGGCGCGTAGCGAAATAAATGGTTTGCGAGTCGGCAGACCATGAGAACGTGTGGACTTCTTCTTCGCCGTCTGTCACCGGGAACGCTTCGCCGCCGTTGGGCGAGATGAGGTAGACCTGGGCGGGCTCGCCTTTCGACTCGGAGTCGGAATCGTCTTCTTTTTCCGTGGGAGCCTTGCGCTCGGATAGAAAGGCAATCCAGCGTCCATCCGGGGACCACTTTGGCTCCGTGTCGTGGCCCGACTGCGTCAACTGAATCAGGGAGCCATTCTTGCCATCCTCGCGATAGAGCCACAGGTCAGTGCGGAAGATTTGCTGGTCCCAGTCAGCGCGTTCGGTTTCGATCAGGACGGAATTGCCGTCGGGAGAAATCTCAAGCGCGGGAAAGTTCACCGAGTTGAAAAACTGGTCGAGGGTGAGTTTGGGTTTGCTCTGGGCGGCGACGATGAGCGCACAGCCGGTTACGATCGCGACAATGAAGACAGTTTTGTGGATTCGCATAGAGTCCCAGTGGGAAGAAGGTTTATACAATGCCGGATTGCTTCGAGGCAAATGTGTGGGGAGGCAGATCCTAAGTGTGCCAGGCGTTTGTCTTGCACTGTCACTGGGCAGGCTCGGCGTTCTTGATCGCGTCGTCCATGGTCTGGCCGGAATGAGGAGCGCTCTGCACGAGGCGCCAACCGTCATCGTAGTCGCGAAAGCCAACGGTAGAGATGTAATGCACGTCGCTGGAGTACAGGGCAGAACCCACTTCGTTCATCGGTACCCATCTCCACTGGAAGTCGACGTCGGCCACGTTGCCTTGCTTGCTGATGCCCGACACGGCCAAGAGCTCGCGCTTGGCAACGGGAATGAACAGCAGCGACTTGTCGGCCTCCTCCGCGGGAACCAGGGATCGAACTGTGTCCACGCCGGAAGGAGTCAGCAGCACTTCCCAGCAAGGCGGCGTCTGGGTCAGGGGGCAAGTGGCCTTATTGGCTGTGATCCAGCCGTGTTGTTGAAGAACAATGTATTCGGGCGACATATATTCTTTGTTGGCGACGGTTCCGGTCTGCAGCGGGAATTGCTGGGGCGCCTTAAACGGTTCGGAAGCGGAGATCAGGTCGGTAGCGAGACGGCGTGTCAGGAAGTCGCGCGGAGTGCAGGCGCTGAGAAGGAGCACACCGACGAGAGAGAGAATCGGTTTCTTACGCATGACTCAGCGATACCCGAACGGGCCGGGCTGCGCCCAGCGGACAGCCGAGGGCGGCTGTACCCACATAAGCAAGGTTACGGTCAAGATTTCAACGACTTGTGATTGTAAATAAACGGGAGCGTTTGTGCGGAGAGAAAGGGCGGGAGGTGATCTGGCCATTGAATTGAGCAGCCCAGCGCCCGGGAATCTGAGTGGAACAGCTTGGACAGCGGCCTTCGGGAGTCAGGCGGTAATCTTCGATGAGATATCCGTACCTGCGAATCAGAGTCTCACTGCACTGCGGACAACGGGTATTTTCCCAATCACCGACCATGCCCGGAAGATTGCCGGCATAGATGTAATGCAGCCCGGCCTCTTGACCGATCTCGGCGGCCTGCAGTAAGTCTTCGACGGTAGTATCGCGCTGGTCATCTCCCTGCATCTTGTAATCCGTGTGGAATGCAGTGACGTGCCATGGAATATCGGGCGAGATGCCGGCGAGGAATTCCGTAAGGCGGCGCAATTCGTCGGGGGAATCGTTGAAGCCGGGGATGAGTAGCGTAACGATCTCGAGCCACAATCCCATCTGGTGAATACGGCGAATGCTGTCGAGGATCGGACCGATGCGGCCGCCGAGTTCGTGATAGTGGCGATCGTCGAAACTCTTGAGATCTACCTTGTAGAGATCGAGCCAGGGACGCAAGTATTCGAGTACCTGGGGAGTGCCGTTGCCGTTGGAAACGAATCCGGTGAGCAGGCCGCTGGCTCTGGCTTCTTTGAAAACTGCGACGGCCCATTCGCTGGTGATCAGCGGCTCATTGTAGGTGCTGACCAGAACCCTTGCGCCTTGGTCGAGCGCATCGCGAACCAGGGCGTCGGGAGATGCTTCCAGTGGCGGCGACACGGCATTGGGATCGCGCAGAGCCTGCGAGGTGACCCAGTTCTGACAGTACGCGCAGTGAAGATCGCAGCCCAGCATGCCGAAACTGTAAGCGAGCGCGCCGGGATGGGCATGGAAGAACGGCTTCTTTTCAATGGGATCGCATTGCATCCCGGCGGTGTAGCCCCACGGAACGTAAAGTGTACCGCCGCGGTTATAGCGGACTTTGCAGACGCCGGGTTGGCCTTCGGGAATGGGACAGCAGTGACCGCAGGAAAAGCAGCGAACTCGATTGTTCTCGAGTTTTTCGTAGAGCGAAGCGTCGGCCTCGCGGACTCGTTCGTCGAGGATGGTACGCAGGGTGGGCACGTCTTTGCTTCTATTTTAGCGCTGATGGGAGCGTAATGGCGTTAGACCTGGGACTTCAGACTTCAGACCTTGGACCTGAAATATCTTCGGGAACTCAGTGGCCGGCGAAGGGCTTTTTGGCCATGTGCTGTTGCAACCAGAGATCGGCTTGCTGTTCGATGACCGCGGCCTGTTTGCGAGTCATGCCAGCGGCCAGAACGGCAGCGAGATCCTTGTTCTCGTCGTCGCCGCGAGTGCGGGCCACGGCGGTCCAGAAATAGGCCAGATTCGGGTCCTTGTGCACACCTCGTCCGCCCCAATAGAGAAAGCCTAATTTCGCCTGGGCGGAGAGGCTGCCATCATTGGCTGCCCTGCTGAACCAACGGAAGGCTTGCTTCTCGTCACGCACGATTCCGTTCTTTTCGTCGCCCTGAAAATAGCGCATAGCCAAAGCGTTCTCGGCAGCGGGGTCGCCATTCTGCGCCATCTGCCGCATGAGGTCGAAGGACACAGACTCGATGGCCGGGGGCTGCGCCGGAGACGACTTCGGCGGTTGCGAA